>Ga0213863_10000454_pt1 | contig 31355 bp, 21 predicted proteins | sample PICome_8_FD_160128 | JGI IMG/M metagenome (GOLD analysis project Ga0213863, IMG submission 160128) | Coastal seawater microbial communities near Pivers Island, North Carolina, United States - PICO497 | ecosystem: Environmental > Aquatic > Marine > Coastal | place: USA: North Carolina... | reverse complement strand
TGGTGGTCCCCCACCCTCAGTGCTCCCCATGAGTCGACTTCTACCCCTCATTGCCCTCGTCCTCGCCGCGCCTGGTTCGGCCCAGTCGGGCTCCGCTGGAGACGGCTTCGAGTCGGCCAGGGCGATCATCGAGAGCCGCTGCTTGACCTGTCACGGGGGGGATCGACGGGAGAGCGGTCTGTCGTTCGCTGACGCAGCGACCTTCGAGGAGGGGGGCGCCCGTGGGCCTGCGGTTCGGCCCAACGACCTCGAGCGAAGCCGACTGCTCGAGGTCATCAGCTACCGCAACCCGGACCTTGCCATGCCCCCCTCGGGGCGCCTCGCAGGGGATGAGCGCGCGATCCTGGACGCGTGGGTGAGGGCGGGCGCGCCCTGGCCTGAGGGGGATGAGGGGCGCCTGGCGGACCCGGAAGCCCACCCCATCGAGGCCGCCACGATCGATATTGATGCGGAGTGGTGGGCCTACGGCCCCCTTGACCCGGTCGCGGCCTCCGGGGACGACGACGAGCACGCCGTGGACGCGCTGCTCGCCGCCCGCCGAGAAGCGGCCGGGGTCTCCTGCGCCGGACCGGCCGAACCGCTGGCGCTCCTCCGTCGAGCCACGTTCGACCTCACCGGGCTCCCGCCGACGGTGGCCGAGCGGGAGGTCTTCCTCGAGGACGTCGAGGGGCGAGGCTTCGATGCCGCCTGGGCGACCCTCCTCGATCGCCTCTTCGAGAGCCCCCACTACGGTGAGCATCAGGCGCGGCACTGGCTGGATCTGGTGCGCTACGGGGAGACCAACGGGTACGAGCGCGACAACCCCAAGCAGAACATGTGGCGCTACCGCGACTGGGTCGTGCGCGCCTTCGACGCGGACCTGCCCTACGACCAGTTCGTGAAGCACCAGTTCGCGGGCGATGAGTACGCCGCGGACTTCGAGGACCCCCGCGACCGCGACCAGGCCATCCTCGCCACCGGGTTCTTCCGGCTCGGTGTCTGGGATGATGAGCCGGTGGATCGCCCCCAGGCGGCCGCGGACGGCCGCGCGGACGTGGTCGACACCTTCAGCCAGGTGGTCATGGCGACGACCATGGGCTGCGCGCGCTGCCACGACCACAAGGCGGACCCGGTCACCCAGAAGGAGTACTACGAGCTCACGGCCCACGTGCGCGGCGTGCGCCACTACGGGGGCCGGCCCGAGGCCGACCTGATCGATCGCGCCGAGGAGGGCGTCCGGCACGTGAGCGAGCGGGACGCCGACCTGGCGGAGACCGAGCAGGCGATCGTCGCCGAGGCGCACGAGCTCGGTCTGGATGCACCCGCACCCGGGGCGAAGGTCGACGTGCTGATCCCCGACGCACGTTCGGGGGAGCACCGCTGGCGCTATCGCTTCGGCGAGCCGGTGGACGGCTGGGAGATGCCGGGGTTCGATCACCGGGATTGGAGGGAAGGCAGGGCCGGCTTCGGTCGGCGGGGGACCCCGAAGTCGGTGGTGCGCACGGACTGGCATGAGAAGTTCATCCAGCTGAGGACCACGTTCCGGCTCGAGGAGATCCCCGAGGCGCTGCGGCTCACGCTGCACTACGACGACGACGTGCGCGTGTTCATCAACGGCCAGCTCGTGATGGAGCGGACCGGGTACATCGTGGACTACGGCACCCACCAGCTGCCCCAGGCCGCCCGGGACGCCCTGGTGGTGGGCCGCAACGTGGTGGCCGTGTCTTGCCTGCAGGACTTCGGCGGCCAGTACATCGACATCGGGCTCGATACGGGGTGCGACCCCAACGCGGAGGGAGGGCCGGTGGCTCTCCTGGAGGCGGCGGCGTCGGAGCGTGAGGGGGACGCTGCCCTCGAGCGCGGCCGAGACCTGCTCGCGCGCCGGGCGAAGCTGAAGGGCGAGCGGGTCAACAAGCCCTACCCCGCCCAGGTCGTCCGGGAGGTGGGGTCTCGACCCCCCTCGCAGCACATCAACCTGCGCGGCAGCGTTCATGCGCTGGCGGATCAGGTCGGCCCCGGGGTGCCCATGGCATGGGTCAAGGGGACAGCCGGGGACGGCGAGTACGCCGCGCCCGTGAACGGGCCGGACGGGGCGCCCACCAGCGGCCGGCGGCGCGCCCTGGTGGAGTGGATCTTCGGCGACGGCGCCCACCTCGCGGCGCGGGTCGAGGCGAACCGCACCTGGCAGTTCCTCTTCGGTCGCGGCCTCTGTCGCTCCACGGGTGACTTCGGTCGCCTCGGAGAGCGCCCGACGCACCCCGAACTCCTGGACCACCTCGCCAACGAGCTCATTCAGCGCGGTTGGTCTCGCAAGGCCTTGCAGCGCTTCGTCATGGAGAGCGAGGCGTACCGGATGGCGACGGTCGGCCCGGACGAGGCCCTCGAGGCGGACCCGCGCAACGACCTCTTCTGGCGCTTCAACCCGCGCCGGCTCACGGCGGAGGAGGTGCGGGACGCGATGCTCGCCGCCAGCGGCGAGCTCAACCTGCGCAAGCACGGACCCAGCGTCTTCCCGCCCCTCCCCAAGGAGGTCCTCGCGACCGCATCTCGGCCCGGCGCCGCGTGGGGCCGCTCCTCCAAAGAGGACTCCGTCCGGCGCAGCGTCTACATCCACGTGAAGCGGTCCCTGCGGGAGCCTCTGCTGGCGGTCCTCGACCAGCCCGACCCGGACATGCCGTGCCCGGAGCGGTTCCCGACCAACGTCCCCACCCAGGCGCTGCTCACCCTCAACGGCGAGTTCTCCCAGGTCCGTGCGGAGGCCTTCGCGGCCTCGCTCACGGAGCACGAGACCCTGCGGGCGGCCCTGGCGGAGGCCATGCAGCGCGCGCTCTCGCGGGCTCCGGCGGAGGACGAGCTGGACCGCGCGGAGGTCCTCATCGCCAACCTCGTGGACGCCCACGGGCTGGATCAGCAGCGCGCCCTCAGCATGTTCGCGCTCGGCCTCTTCAACCGGAACGAGTTCACCTGGCTCGACTGATGACCATGAACGAACAAGAACAACGACAGGGCCAAGGGCGCGGCTGTGACATGAGCCGGCGGCAGTTCCTCTGGAACTCCGCCGGGGGCTTCGGCTCGGTGGCCCTGACGGGCATGCTCGGCTCGGAGTTCCTCGCGTCGTCAGCCAGCGCGGCCGCCGGGGGGCCGAACCCGCTCGCAGGGAAGCCGATCACCTCGGCCGCGTTGGGCCGAGCGAAGCACGTGATCTTCCTCTTCATGTACGGCGGTCCGAGCCAGGTCGACACCTTCGACTACAAGCCGGACCTCTACCGGCTGGACGGCAAGACCGTGAGCGTCCCCACCTTCGGGCGGGGTGGCAAGCGAGACGGGGGCCGGGTGGTCGGCCCCAAGTGGCGCTTCCGGCAGTACGGCGAGTGCGGCAAGTACGTCTCCGACCTGTTCCCCCACGTCGGGACCCAGGTGGACAAGATCGCCTTCCTGCACTCCATGTACGCGGAGAGCCCCATTCACGGCTCGGCGCTGCTGAACATGAACTGCGGCCGCCTGATCTCGGGGCACCCGAGTCTGGGCTCCTGGGTGAACTACGGGCTCGGGTCCGTCAACAAGGACCTGCCTGGCTATGTGGTCATGCTGGACGAGGCGGGGGGCCCGATCAGCGGCGCCAAGAACTGGACGAACGGCTACATGCCGGCGTCGCTCCAGGGGGTCCAGGTCCGCACCGAGGGGACCCCGATCCTGGGGCTGGACCGCCCCGCGGGGATGACGGACGGCGCGCAGCGCGCGCTGCTCGACCACCTGCGCTCGGAGAACGAGGCCCACGCCGCGATGCGGAAAGGAAATGACCAGCTGCAGGCGCGGATCGAGCAGTTCGAGCTCGCCTACCGGATGCAGTCCACGGCGCCCGAGGCGGTCGACCTCGCCAGCGAGGACGAGGGTACGCGAGAGCTCTACGGCCTCAACGACGAGAAGACGCGGCGGTTTGGCTCCAAGTGCCTGCTGGCGCGGCGGCTCGTGGAGCGCGGCGTCCGGTTCGTGCAGGTGTACTCCGGCGGCGGTCACAACGACGACAACTGGGACGCCCACGGGGACCTGATCTTCAACCACACCCGCCACGCGGGCCGGACCGACAAGCCCATCGCCGGGATGTTGATCGACCTGGAGAGGCGGGGCCTCCTGGAGGAGACCCTGGTGGTGTGGGGCGGCGAGTTTGGGCGCCAGCCGACGGCGGAGTACGCCGAGGGCACGGGCCGCGACCACAACTCCTGGGGCTTCACCATGTGGATGGCCGGCGGCGGCATCAAGGGAGGCACGAGCGTCGGGCAAACCGATGAGCTCGGTTCGAAGGCCGTGGAGGACCGCTTCCACGTGCGGCGGCTCCACGCGACGATCCTCCACCTGCTCGGGCTCGACCCGAACGGGCTGACCTACTTCTTCAACGGGCTCGACCAGAAGCTCGTGGGGACCGAGGGCGCCGAGCCGATCCACGAGGTCATCGCGTGATCGGACTCATCGCCGCGGCCGAAGGAGCCGCGTTCAGCGCGGAGCAGTGGAGCGAGTTCTATGCCCGCCTGCACCCCGTGCTGCTGCACTTCCCCATCGGGTTGACCGTCGCGGCGCTCTTCATGGAGCTCGTGGCGCTGGTCTCTCCCGGGGCCCGCAGCACGCGCCGTTGGATGTATGGCCTCCTCGCGCTCTCCGCGGCCTTCGCGGCGTCGAGCGGCTGGCTGCTGGGCGAGGGATCCGACTATTCGAGCGAGCTGGTCGATGAGCACCGCCGGTTGGGCGTGGCGGCGGCGATCCTCGCGGCCGTGGTCGTGGCCCTGGACCTCGTGGGGCGGAGCCGCCGGGCGGCGGCCGCCCGCGGGTTCCTGGCGCTGCTCTGCGCGGGCGTGATCGGGACCGCGGGTCACCACGGGGGGATGATCACGCACGGGCGGACCTTCCTCTCCTCTGCGGCCCCGCCCTGGCTCGCGCCGTACCTGACCGAGGGAGGCGAGGCCTCGCGCTTGGAGGATCCCGCGAGCGAGACCTCACCGCCGGCGGTGACGCCCACCGAGAGCCCGGTGGGGGTCGTCAGCGCAGGCTCGTTCGCTGTGGACGCGCCGGCTGGGGCTGCCGACCCGCTTTCCGGCCACGGCGAGAACGAGGGAGCGGGCGCGGACCTGGAGCTCCTGGTGTCCACATTCCGAGCGCGCTGCTTCGAGTGCCACAACGAGGACAAGACCAAGGGCGGCTTGCGCCTCGACGAGCTCGCGGGCTGGGAGGACGGCGTGGACCTCGAGTCCCCCGAAGATAGCGAGCTGCTCTATCGGGTCCTGCTGCCCCGGGACGACGTGGACGCCATGCCCCCCAAGGGCAAGGGCCTGGACAAGGCCGCCATCGAGGCCCTGCAGGGCTGGATCGAGGCCGGAGCGCCCACGGGTGAGCTGCGCGTCTTGCTCGGCGAAGCGGCAGAGGATCAGGAGAAGCAGGCGGCGAGCATGGATGAGCTGCGCCAGGCCAGCGGGGCGCGGATCGAACCGATCGCGGAGGACCTCCTCTCCCCGATGGGGCAGCAGCGGCTGGACGTGAGCTGGCGCCACTCGGATGCCTCGCCGAGCGTCGGCCAGGTGAGGGCCCTGGCGCCCATCGCCGGCCGGGTGGTGAACCTGGACCTCGCGCGATCCGGCGTCACGGACGCCACCGTCCGCGGTCTGCCAGAGATGGAGGGCCTGACGAGGCTTCACCTCGAGTCCACAGGCGTGACGGACGTTGCGATGTCCATTGTGGCCGAGCGGGCTCCGTCCCTCGAGTATCTCAACCTCCACTCCACCGGGGTCACAGGCGGGGGACTGGACGCCATTGGGCGCCTCGTACACCTGCAACGCCTCGTGCTCTTCGGCACCTCGGTCACGCCCGCGCAGGCCGACGCGTTCTCTTCGCAGGCGCCGCAGGTCAAGGTGACCATCGGAGCCCCTGCACCCGAGGTGTTCGCGAACGGACAGCCCCGTAGGATCCTCGCCGCAGACGCGAGCAAGGGGCGCGTCGTCCTGCTGCGTGAGGTCGCGATCGGTCGACCGGACGTCCTCTGGGAGCGACCCATTCAGGCGCTGCACGACCTGCAGTGGCTGGGTGAAACCGGCGACGGTCACGGCCGCGTCCTGGTGCAGGAGTCCTGGACGAAGATCGTCGAGGTGGACACGCGAACGGGCGAGACGCTCTGGTCCTACGACGCCCGACCGGCCGACGGTGAGCGGGTGGAGATTCACGCCTTCCAGCGCCTCGACGACGGCACGACCATGGTGGCCGAGTCCGGTCGGGGGCGGATCGCCTTCGTGAACGGGGCCGGCGAGCTGACGGGCACCATCGCGCTGACGCTCGAGCGGCCTGACCCCCACCACGACACGCGGCTCGTGCGGGTGACGCCGAAGGGGACCTTCCTGGTCGCCCACGAGAACGACGGGGTGGTCCGCGAGTACGACCGCAGCGGAGCGGTCGTGTGGACCTTCGAGGTGCCGCTGTTCGGTCAGGAGAGGGCGGCCGGTCATGGGCCCGAGGGGCACGGGAACCAGTGCTTCCAGGCGATCCGGCGGGCCGATGGAGACACGCTGGTCACGACGGGGAACGGAAGCAGCCTGCTCTGCGTCTCCCCGGAAGGCGACGTTCGCTGGCGAAGGGGGTCAGAGGACCTCGACGGGATCGAGCTCGCCTGGGTCACGACCGTCCAGGAGCTCGAGGATGGCCATCTGGTGCTGGGGAACTGTCACGCGGGCGACCAGCAGCCCCAGGCCATCGAATTGGGGCCCGACTTTCGGGTGGAATGGACGTTCAGGGACTTCGAGCGCTTCGGGAACGGGCTTTCAAACCTTCTCGTCATCGAAGATGGCCGATAGCATCTGACGCCGCGTCAGGCGCCAGAGTCGACGCTTCGCTTGCGTCAACGGCCTGATCGCTGGACGCTTTCAATCCCCCACTCGCCAGTCAATACACCATGAAGAAGCTCATCGCTGCCGCCGCGCTCACGCTCGGCGCCACCGGCTGCCTCGGCCCGAACAACGCCTTCAACTCGATCAACAACTGGAACGCCGAGGTCTCTGACTCGGATGTTGTGAACGAGGCCCTCTTCATCGGGATGAACATCATCCCGGTCTACGGGTTCGCCTACATGGGCGACGTGCTCGTCTTCAACACGATCGAGTACTGGAGCGGCGGTAACCCCATCGACGCCGCCGGCCCGTTCCCCGGCTTCACCCGCAAGAGCGGCGACGAGGACTGAGTTCAGCTGAACTCACGGACGCAAACGGCGCGCCACCCGCATTGCGGGGGGCGCGCCGTTTGCTTTGGTGCATGCACCGAGGGTCTAGTCGACGGTCCAGATCTCGCCGTCGTAGACGAGCTCCTTGAGGTCGCCGGCGCCCTTGGTTGCGATGGCGTCTTCCACCTGGGCGTTGACGCCGGTCTCGTACACCGGGGCCTCCACGGCGCGCAAGATGCCGACCGGGACGGGCATCTCGGGATCGTCCCGCATGCCGGCGATCAGGACCGTGGGCGCGTGAGAGGGGGTGTCGGGGTGCCAGACATCGGCCTCTTCGGCGGCGCAGCGCTCGACGGTGAAGCCGTTGAAGCGCAGGCCCTTGTCGCGGTCGGCGCCGTAGATCATCGGCTCGCCGGCGGTCAGGTCGACCGTCCGGTCAGGGCGGACCTTCTTCTCCACCGTGGTGGCGTAGAAGTCCTTGTTGAAGATCACGCAGTTCTGAAGGATCTCGATGAACGAGGTCCCCTTGTGCGCGGCGGCCGCCTTGAGGATCTTCGACATGTGCTTCATGTCCTGATCGATGGTCCGAGCCACGAAGGTGGCCTGGGACCCGACGGCGAACTGAGCCGGCTCGAAGGGACGGTCCACGGAGCCCATGGGCGTCGACTTCTTCTTGGTGCCGACCGGGGAGGTGGGGGAGTACTGACCCTTGGTCAGGCCGTAGATCTCGTTGTTGAACATCAGGATGTTCACGTCGAGGTTGCGGCGCAGGATGTGAGCGAGGTGGTTGCCGCCGATGGACAGGGAGTCCCCGTCGCCGGTCACGATCCAGACGTCGAGGTCAGGGTTGGCGACCTTGACCCCCGTGGCGACGGCGGGGGCGCGGCCGTGGATGGTGTGGAAGCCGTACGTGTTCATGTAGTACGGGAAGCGGCTGGAGCAGCCGATCCCGGACACGAACACGGTCTTGGCGGGGTCCGCGCCGGACTCCGCCATGTGCTTCTGCAGGGCGTTGAGGATGGCGTAATCCCCGCAGCCGGGGCACCAACGCACCTCCTGGTCGGAGGCGAAGTCCTTCTTCGTGAGAGCGGGCTGAGCGATGTCGGTCATGTTTGTGGTCCTCCTCAGGCTCCCGCGCGCTCGTCGAGGACGCGCTTGATCTCGGCCTCGACCTCGGCGACGAGGAAGGGCTGGCCGGTGACCTTGTTGAAGGGGATGTAGTCGTGGTCCGGGAGCTCGCCGCGCAGCAGATAGGTCATCTGCGCCACGTTCATCTCAGGGACGATGACGGACTTGAAGCGCGAGAAGATCTCGTCGAGCCCGTGCGGCAGCGGCCAAACATGGGTCAGGTGGATCCGCGAGACGCTCTGCCCCTTGGCGCGGGCATTGTCCACGGCCTGACGCAGGATGCCGACGGTGGAACCCCAGCCCAGGACGAGCAGGTCACCGGAGTCGGCGCCGTCGACCTCGGGGGTCGGGATGGAGTCGGCCACGTTCCGGACCTTCTGGTGACGGATGTCCGTCATCGCCTGGTGGTTGTCCGGGTCGTAGCTGATGTTGCTGCTCGGGGCCTTCTCCAGGCCGCCGATCCGGAACTCCATGCCGGGCGTGCCGGGCTTGACCCAGGGGCGCGCGAGCTTCTCGTCGCGTCCGAAGGACTGGAAGTCCTCGCCCTTCTCGGCCGTGAACTCCACGGGGAACGGCTCCAGCGAGTCGAGGTCGGGGAGCGACCACGGCTCGGCGCCATTGGCGATGAAGTTGTCGGAGAGCAGGATGACGGGCGTCATGTACTGCACCGCGATGCGGCAGGCGTCGATGGTCAGCTCGAAGGCGTCGCTGGGCTTGCTGATGGCGACGACCGGCATGGGCGCGTCCCCGTTGCGGCCGAAGATGCTGCTCAGGAGGTCGGACTGCTCGACCTTGGTCGGCATCCCGGTGGACGGGCCGGCGCGCTGGACGTCGACGATGACAAGGGGCAGCTCGGTGGAGATCGCGAGCCCCATGGCCTCACCCTTGAGGGCCATGCCGGGCCCGGAGGTCCCGGTCATGCCGAGGCTCCCGGCGAAGGAGGCGCCGATGGCCGAGCAGATCGCGGCGATCTCGTCCTCGGACTGGATCGTCACGACGCCGTGGTTCTTGTAGCCCGCGAGGAACTCCAGGACGCTCGACGCCGGGGTGATCGGGTACGAGCAATACACCGGCTTGAGGCCGGCGAGCTTCGCGCCAGCGACCAGGCCGATGGCCAGGGCCTGGTTGCCCATGACGTTGCGGTACGTGCCCGACTGGAGCGTCGCCTTGGGGACCTCGTACTGGCCCTGGAAGAGCTCGCGGATGTCCCCCGCGTTGTACCCCGCCTTCAGCGCCGTCTGGTTGGCGGCGATGAGGTCGTCCTTGCCCTTGAACTTCTCCTCCAGCCACTCGAGCGTCGGCTCGAGCGGGCGGCTGTACACCCAGTACATCAGGCCCAGGGTGTAGAAGTTCTTGCAGCGCTGCTTGTCCTTGTTGGAGAGCGGCGAGTCCGCCAGCGCCTCGGAGACGCGGGAGTTGATCCCGACCTCGATGACCCGGAAGCCGTCGAGGGTCCCGTCCTCGAGGGGGTTGGTGTCGCACTTCGCCTTCTTCAGGTCCGTCGCCTTGAAGGCGTCGGTGTTGACGATCACGATGCCGCCCTTCTTCAGTGCGTTCACGTTGACCATCAGCGCCGCGGGGTTCATCGCGACGAGCACGTCGGGCTGGTCGCCGGGCGTGTGGATGTCCGAGGAGCTGAACTGGAGCTGGAAGCCCGACACGCCGGGCCGCGTGCCCACTGGCGCCCGGATCTCGGCGGGGAAGTCGGGCAGGGTCGCGAGGTCGTTCCCGAACAGCGCGCTGGTGCGCGTGAACTGGTTCCCCGTCACCTGCATCCCGTCGCCGGAGTCCCCGGCGAAGCGGATGACAACGCGGTCGAGCTGCTGGAGGGGGAGCTCACCTGCGGAGGTGTCTTGGGCGGTCGGCGGAGTCATCGTTGGGCTTGGGCGTGGGCGCCAGAAAATCGCAGGAGAGGATAGGTCCGACCCTGGCTCAGATGACCACCCATCCGAACAGAAGCCACGGCATCGGGACCGGAACATCATCCGGACGCCGTTTGGGGCACTGAAATGCCCTCGGCCTGCGGTGGGGATTCGCCCGAATGGCCCTCGGGGAGGCACTCGAGGGCGGCTTAGCCCGTCAGATGGAGCAGACCCGCGATTTCGTGCGGTCCCGCATTCCACCCTGAAGGTCCGTGGCGCGGACCTGGGTCTCCAGGGACCGATCAATCGCCTCGGCGATGATCTCCGGATCACAGGTCTCGGGCAGCAGGAACGCGATCTCGGCGTCGTCGAGGGCCCCGCAGGGCAGCTGGACGTGGAAGTCCACGTAAAGCGTCTCGATCACCATCGTCAGCGCCAGTGCGGCATCTGAGCGGCTCCTGATCCTCGCCAGGGAGGCCACGAGGGGGATGGAGGCCTTGACACGCACGTAGCCCTCGGGAGCCTTGGCCCACCTGGACGTCCAGGGCTCGCCGTTGATCAGCAGGTACTTCGAGACCTCCGCCCAGCGGCTCTCGGCGCCCTTGGACTCGGTCTCGCCTGCGGTCTCATCGGGGGACCCGCCGCGGACCGAATCCGCGGTGGGGTCCGCGGCCACGAGCCGGAACTGGGGCCGCCCCGTGCCTGTGGAGGGGCCGGAGGGCTCAAGCGGGTCGTCGATGGGGTCAGACTCGGTCATGGTCGTGCACGCGGGTGCGGGATAGTGGTCGTCCAGATGGCCTCCGCCACTGAACCCGAATCGGGTCCCAAGCGGCCTCGCCAACGCTGCGCGCGCCTCCGGTACGATGGACGCGTGGAGCCGCCTCAGCCAAGACGGCGTTCCTCGGCCGATGCATTCGATCCAACTGAACTCCCCGGAGAGCCCCTGGTCGGGAGCCCTCAGGCGCCTGCTGAGCTCCCGGCGGTGGGTGGTGGGGCTCCTGCTGGCGTGCTCCATGACCTCCGGCGCCGCTGCCGCTGCGCCCCAGAATCGGGCGGTGGAGATCTCCTCGACCATCCGGCGGGAGGGGGACAAGACCCCGGTCGCGCTCTTCGAGGAGCTCGGGGTCCTCGGGACGGCCCAGTCCTTTGGCGTGCTCGAGCGATCCCTCTCGCAGGTCAAGTCGGTCGGCCGGTTCCGCGCGATCTTCCGCGCCATGCGCCACTTCCTCCCGGATGCGGAGCTCGGGCCCAAGGCGATTCGGCTCACGCTGCGGGCCGCGAAGGGGCGCGACAAGGTGGAGGCGCCCCAGGCAGCGAACGCTCTGGCGAGCTTCGGCGCCAGCGCCACCGAGGCGCTCATCGAACTTGCAAAGGAGGGCAAGCTCCCGGGGTCGCGTGCCGCTGCCTTGCGGGGACTTCAGGCCGAGATCCTCGAGCGCGGTGAGCTGGAGCTGCTCGACCTGGTGCTCGAGTCCTGGGTCACCCCACGCTCCGGTACCCAGGCTCAGGCCTGTGCCGTGCTCGCCTCCTTCCGTGAGCTGGACGCGCTCAAGCGGATGGCCAGGTACGTCGGGTCCAAGAAGGGCACCTATCAGATGCGCCAGACCATCCTGCGCGCGATGGCGGCCCATCCCTTCGGGACGAGCCAGACGCTGGATGAGGGGGTCGAGCAGGTGCTCTACCGCGGGCTTCAGATCAAGGACCCGCGGCTGCGCTACTACGCGCTGGATGCCATGGCGACCCGCGGTGGCACCGAGAGCCTGCCGGCGGTGACGAGGCTGACCAAGGATCGAGATCCAGCCGTTCGCCGCCTCGCCCTGCTCGTGGTCCTCCGAGCCACCTCGAACGGCAAGGGCGCGGTGGGCCTCTCGCGTTCCTCCGACCCGGTCGCCCGTCAGGCCGCGGCGATCTTCCTCGCGGAGAGCTCGGGACCGGACGCGCTCGGCGCCTTGCACGCCTTGCTCGAGGACGAGGACGTCTCGGTCCGCGCAGAGGCGATCCGCCAGACCGGGCGGCGGCGCGAGGTGGACTCCATCTTGCCGTTGATCGAGTGCCTCTCCCGCGAGAACGGGCGGCTCCGGGGCGACGCCCACTTCGTGCTGACGATGATGACCGGGATGGACCTGGGCTTCAGGGTCGGGTCGTGGAGGAGCTTCTGGAGGGACAAGGGTGAGGGCTTCCAGATGCCCACCCTCGAGGAGGCCCGCAAGGTCGCGGCCGAGCTCGCGGCGAACCAGAGCGAGGAGGGCATGTCCGCGGTGTCCTTCTACGGGCTGACGGTGATCTCGAACCACTTCGCCCTCGTGGTGGATACGTCCGGTTCGATGACCACCAAGGTCAAGGACGGCAAGACCCGGCTGGACATCGCGAAAGAGCAGATCAACGGCGTCATCAAGCGCATCCGCGATGGGGCGCTCTTCAACGTCATCCCGTTCGCCGACAACGCCCTCCCGATGGAGGAGGTCTTGATCGAGATGGACGAGTCGCTCCGCGAGGACTCGATGCTCTATGTCGAGGGCCTGCGAGCAGGTGGGGGAACCAACGCCTACGAGGGCCTCGCGGCGGCCTTCGAGGACCAGATCGTGGACACCATTTACCTGCTCACCGACGGCATTCCGAACGGGGATCCGGTCGCGATCCGCGAGGAGGTCGAGCGCTGGAATTCGGTCCGCGGCATCCGGATCCACTGCATCTCCATCGGGGCGGCGAGCTCCTTCTTGAAGGGGATCGCGGAGGACTCCGGCGGAGAATACACGGAAGTAAAATAATCTAGAGTAGACTAATTGCGTGCCGAAGGGGTTCTTCAAGGCCCTCAGGCGGGATTGGCGCGGGAGTGGACTGGTACCCTCCACCCGATGGAAGGCTCGCACACGACCTCGGATTCTGGTGGGCCCAACGTCTTCCTGGAGGTGTTTCCAGGCGCCTTCCTCCTCGGGGGGCTGGCGGCGCTGATCGGCGGCGCCCTGCAGATCGCCGCGGTCCCCGCGCGGCTGGGCGATCAGGCTCGCAGCATCGAGCAGGTGGCCCTCGCGACCGGCTGGGTGGACCACCTCGCCGAGGCGCTCTTCGCGACCACCCTGGGGATGCTCATGGTGACCGCTGGCCGGCGCACTGGCAGGCGGCTGGTGCGGGCGGCGGTGTGCGCTGTGGTGGCCTTGCTCATGCTGACCTTCCTCTCGGGGTTCCCCGGCGGCACGGTTGGCTTCACCTCCGGGAGCATCGGCGCCGCCGTGCTCCTCGCAGCAGGGCTGTTCGCCGTGGACGCGCTCGGTCTCCGTGGGCGCGTGGCGCTGGTCGCTGGTGTGGTGCTCGGAGTCAGCCCCATCTGGTGGGCTGCCTCGCGCGTTCAGGCGGACAGCCCCGGCATCCCGGTGCGGGTCGTGCTCTATGACCTCGTGGCGGCGCCCGACCTCTTCCAGACACTGCAAGCTCGCCCCGGTGCCGAGCCAGGAGTCGGGGTGCTCACGCCAGCGGTGGACCAGCAGACCGACACCGGGGACAAGCCCGCGCTCATCATGCCGCCGCCTGCCGCGCAGGCCATGACGGTGCCCGCCTCCGCCGGCTCGGTCCGGCTGATGGCCTCGGTGGGTGCTGACGGGTCCGTCGTCCAGCGACTGCCCCGCGAGCTGGACGCCCTGAAGGTGCGCTACCGGATCCTCGTGGAGGGCGTCGAGGCCTGGTCCGAGGTGGTCGAGCACCGCCGCATGCCAGCGGGGGTTTGGGACACGAGCGTCTTCCGCTGGCGCCACGTCGCGGGCCCCGACGGTCCAGGGGTGCCGGTGACCGGCGGTGAATCCCTCCGCTTCGAGACGGCCTTGCTGTGGGACTCGGAGGAGGAGCGGGTGCTCCTCGAGGGGCTCGGCGCCGAGGGCCTCCAGCTTGGGTTCGGGGGCGTGACGCTGGAGAAGGAGTTCCGTGAGCCCCGGCGCTTGGCCACGCCGGACGCCCCCAACATCGTCTACGTGGTGATGGACACCCTGCGGCGCGACCGCCTCGGCCTCTACGGCTATGAGCGGCGGACGACGCCCAGGCTGGACGCCTTCGCCCGCGAGGGGCTCGTGTTCGAGGACGCCTACACGACCTCCAGCTGGACCTGGCCGTCCACGGCGTCTCTGTTCACCGGGCGGCTCCCCGACTCGCACGGCGTCAAGAGCTCCAAGGCGTGCACTCTGAGCCAGCGCCTGCCCACCCTGGCCGAGGCTCTTCAGGCGCGCGGCTACAGCACCGCGGCCTTTGTGGGCAACCCCATCGTCGAGCCCAATCGCTACTTCGACCAGGGCTTCGAGACCTTCGAGGTCGAGGTGCCCAAGTTCCGTATGTCCGATGAGGTCATGCCCGCTGCTCTCCAGTGGCTGGAGACCCACGCGCCGGTGCGGTTCTTCCTCTACCTGCACCTCGTCGACCCCCACACGCCGCACCGGCCTCATCCCGCGGAGGCGGCGCGGCTGGAGCTCCCGCTCCCCCCCGCCGGCTGGCCGGAGCGGGGCCTCGACGGCGTCCCCTCCGACCCTGCTCCGACGCCGGAGATCAGCGAGTACTCGAGCCAGCTCTATGACGCGAGCGTCGCCACAGGCGACCGTTGGTTCGGCGTGCTCCTGGACGAGCTCGACCGCCTGGACCTCTCCGAGCGGACCATCGTGGTCTTCACCTCGGACCACGGGGAGGAGCTCTTCGAGCACGGTCGGCACGGCCACGGCCACGAGGTCTTCGACGAGCTCGTACGGGCCCCGCTGGTCATGCGCGGCCCCGGTATCCCTGCCGGGCGCCGAGTCGGCGTGGTCTCCAATCGCCACGTCCCGACCACCCTCGCGGACCTGGCAGGAGCGAGCCTGCGGACACCCGGCCTCCAGATTCAGCTGGTCGAGGATCAGCTGCCCGACGAGGCGCTCTTCGAGACCACGAAGGGTGTCTGGGGCAAGGCCCGCTATCAGCAGCTCTATGGGCTCCGTCGCGGTTCCTCCACGACTCATCTGCGCGTGCGCCCCTCGGAGGACGACCCGCTCGGCTCGTCGCCCGCCGCGGAGGGCGACCTGCGCGTCTACGACGTGATCGGAGATCCAGCGCAGCAGCGGGACCTGGCGGGCATGCGTCCGGCGGACGACCTGAACAGCGAGCGTCGGATCCGCGAGCTGGTCGAGGACGCGGTCGAATCGCGGCCGCCCCTGATCCTCGGCGTTGGCGCCCAGGGGCAGCAGCAGCTCGAGCAGATCGGATACGCCGACGGGCGCGACCGCTGAGCAGCCGCGCCCGTCAGGTTGTCCCGTTCAGCGGTCCCGTCTCCGGGCGGCTGAGGCGGGGGCGCTAGCTGCTGGACCTGGCGGAGGACAGGTGGTCGACGATGTCCATCTTGGTCAGGATGCCGACGGGGTGGTGCTCGTCGTTCACGACCACGCCCACGGTCTCCCTCGAGAACATCTCGAGGAGGTTGCGGGCCGGGTCCTTCTCGTGGACCGTCTCCACGTTCCTGAACATCATCTCGGCCACGGTGGCGCTCAGCTGGGCGCGACCGTCGACGATCCGGCGCAGGAGATCGGACTCGGTGACGATGCCGACGAGGCGGCCGGCCTCGACCACAGGGAGCTGACTGATGCCGGCCTCCTTCATGCACTCGATCGCGTCGCTGAGGGTCTGGTCACCGCTGGCGGTGATGACCTCACGGGCGGGGAGCCGGCCGATGAGGGAGCCGCAGGAGTCCTCCTCCCATGACGGCTCCGTGAAGCCGTGCTGCTTCATCCAACCGTCGTCCATGAACTTGGTCATGTAGTTGCGGACGCTGTCGGGGAGGATGACCACGAAGGTCTTGCCCGGGCCCACGCGCTCGGCCACCTCGACAGCCGCGGCCATCGCGGTCCCGCAGGAGCCGCCGCAGAGCAGCCCCTCCTCGCGAATGAGGCGCCGCGCCATGAGGAACGAGGGGTGGTCCTCGCTCTTCACCCACTCGTCCACGAGGTCGCGGTCCAGCACGTCGGGGATGAAGTCGTAGCCGATGCCTTCGACCTTGTAGGCGCCGATCGGCGCCGGTCCGGCGAGGATCGAGCCGACGGGGTCGACGCCGATGATCTGGACGTTCGGGGCGTCTTCCTTCAGGCGGCGTGCGCAGCCGGAGAGCGTCCCGCCGGTGCCGGCGCCGGACACGAAGTAATCGAACTGACCGCCGTCGGTCTGCTCGAGGATCTCCACCGCGGTGCCCTCGTAGTGGGCCAGCGGGTTGTTCTCGTTGGAGTACTGGTCGAGGATGTGCGCGTTGGGCAGCATGCTCTGCAGCTGCTTGGCGACCCCGATGTGGCTCTCGGGATCGTCCCATGCGGCATCATTGGGGGTGCGGATGATCTCCGCTCCGAGCGCCTCGAGGACGACCTGCTTCTCGCGGCTCATCTTCTCCGGCATCGTGATGATCATCCGGTAGCCCCGCACCGCTGCGGCGAGAGCCATGCCGATCCCGGTGTTCCCCGAGGTGGGCTCGATGAGGGTGTCGCCCGGCTTGATGCGTCCGGACTTCTCCGCTTCCAGCACCATGCGCCGACCGATGCGGTCCTTGACGGAGCCGCCGGCGTTCATGAACTCGCACTTGACGAGGAAGCGGCAGCCGGTCTCCTTGCCGACCTTCTGCAGCTCAACCAGCGGCGTGCAGCCGATCGCGTCGAGGATGGATTTGAGGGGGCCCATGGGGTGCGACCTTGGCGCGCGCCGCGCCGTGCTTGATGGGGAAGGGGTGCTCGATCGGCGACCCACGTCGCCGGCTCTGGCCGAGAGTGTAGTGGGCGAGCGGCCCCGGGGGACCGTCCAAGGTGAGGCCCCCTTGCAGGTCAGGCTCACCCGGGCCGGCCGCCGAGCAGCAACTGAACCCGTCCCTGGGGGTCCAGAGCGGTGGCGTGGACCTCAATGGACGTCTCAGCCGCTTCCTCCTCGTCCCCCTTGGGTGCCCAGGTGCAGCGCCCCGTCGCGAGGGAGTAGCGCCACCGGTGCCAGGGGCACGCGATCTCTCCCCCCGCGCTGGATCCCTCCCAGAGGGGCCCATCCAGGTGGGGGCACCAGGCGTCGATGGCCACGATCCGCTCTCCGTCCCGGACCAGAGCCAGCTTGCCCAGGGGCGTCTCCACCATCTGCGGCGATCGCTCGGTCACAGCAACTCCGTCGACGTCGGTCGTGAAGACTTCGGGGCCCCGGGGTTCGTGCTCGGTCATGCCGTCAAAGTATGGTCCTCCGAGCGATGGCCCAAGACACGTTCGTGACCAAGGTCCCCCGGGGCCAGTTCGCCGCGCTCCGCGCGCGGCTCTCCGCAGGTAGCTTCGAGTACGGCACGGTGCCCTACGCGGAGTTCCGCGCGAAGGGGGAGGGCGTCGTGGCGACCCTCTATTCCTCCGGCAAGTTCGTGGTTCAGGGCGGCGACCCGGCGGCCTTCGTGGCGCGCTGGACCGACCTCGACCCCGGCGCGGCGGCGGCGCCTAAGGCGCGCAAGGCGGCGCGTGAGGACGCCCCCTTGGACCTCGATCCTCCGGTGACGGGGAGCGATGAGGCCGGGAAGGGCGACTACTTTGGCCCCTTGGTAGTCGCCGCGGTGCGGGCGGACGGGGACATGCTGGAGCGGCTCACGGCCCTGGGCGCGGCGGACTCCAAGACCCTCACCGACAGTCGCGCGCTCAAGCTCGGCGCGCAGCTCCGCGACGAGACGGAGTACGCGGTCCGGCGCGTGGATCCCAACGAGTACAACGCCATCTATCCCGAGTACCCCGCGCTCAATCCGATGCTCGCGGACCTCCACGCGGAGGTGATCGGGCAGCTGGCGCAGCCCGGAGAGAACGTGCTGGTCGACCAGTTCGAGCGCCGCGGGCTCGTCCGCGAGCGCCTCGGTCCCCTGAAGATCCGCCTCACTGAGGTGCCGCGCGCCGAGCGCCACGCCGCGGTGGCCGCCGCCAGCATCATCGCCCGTCAGGAGTTCCTGCTCGGGCTCGCGGAGCTCTCGGAGGACTTCGGGATGCCCCTGCACAAGGGGGCGGGGGCGCCCACCGATGCGGTGGGGCGCCGCCTCGTTGAGGAGCAGGGGGAGGAGGCGCTGCGGGGCGCCGCCAAGCTCCACTTCAAGAACACCCGGAAGATCCTCGACCGTCTGTAGGTGCTCCCCGGAGGGCGCTGCACCTACATTCCGAGCCCCATGGGCCCTCTGTTCTCTGTTCTCGCCGCGCTCGTCGCGCTGACCCTGGCCCAGGCGGGGGTGGGGGCGAGCGAGCCACGGCCCGAGGCGCTGATCATCGCGCTGCTCCTGCCCCACGGGATCGGGTTCGCCGCGCGCCGGGCCTCGATCGCGGGCCAGACGGTGCGCGCCAGGCGCCTCGAGCGGCTCCTGGCCGGGTCCGGGTGGATGGGCTACGCCCTCCTTGTGCTGGGCGCCAACTGGCTGGGTTCAATCCGGGAGTGGACAGGCCTGGCCCTGGACCTGGACGCCTGGCCGGACCTGGGGCTACTGCTGGCCATGGCACCCTTCGCGCTCATCGAGCTCTCAGCCATCCAGGCCTCGGCGCGAGTCCACGGCGGCACCCCGCTGGTGCGCCGTCACCTGCGGCGCTTCCAGGCGCGCCTCTTGCTCGCCTGCTGCGCCCCCATCGGTCTCTTCGTCCTGTTCAGCATCGCGGTGGGGCAGAGCCACTGGCTTCGTACCGAGGTCCAGTACGTCGGGCTGGCGTCCTTCGCCTTCACGGCGCTGATGGTCGCGTCGCTGGGGACGCTCCTGCCTCGCTTGCTCACCTGGTCCTGGGATACGCAGCCGTTCCCCGATGACGCGCGGCGTCAGGCGCTGGACGTCGTCGCGGAGCGCGCGGGGTTCCAGCCGGGCCGGCTGCTGGTGTGGCGGACCGGTGACCTGATGGCGAACGCGGCCATCGTCGGATTCCGCGAGCGGGGGCGGGCCGTGCTCTTTTCCGATCACCTGCTCTCGCTGCTCAACATGCGGGAGCTCAGCGCGGTCTACGCCCACGAGATCGGTCACGCGCGGTGCCGTCACGTGGGGGCCTTCATCGCGTGGCTGTGCGCGCTGGTCTTCGTCGGCGACGTCCTGTTCCGCGAGGTGCTCGAGGGGCATTCGATCTGGTTCCAGGGCGCGGCGGGCGTCGGGCTGCTTGGGGTCTGGTACGTGGGGTTTGGATGGCTCTCACGCCGCTTCGAGCTCGAGGCCGATCTCTTCAGTCTCGAGGTTCAGGGCGACCTCGCCGCGCTCGTGAGCGCGCTCGATCGGGTCGGGGGCCGCGTTCGGGACGTGGCCAGCTGGCGGCACTTCAGCCCCTCGCGCAGGGTGGCCTTCCTCGAGCGGGCGCTCTCGGACGAGGGCTTCCGGATCAGGTTCAAGGCCCAGATGGGCCGCTTGAGAACGGCAGGGCTGGTCGCAGCTCTTGTGGGCCTGTTGGCCCAGGGGCTGTCGCTCTCCGCAGACTTTCCCGCCGACCGGGCGGTGGTGCGCCTCGCTCGCGGAGAGTACGCCGCGGCGCAGGCCTCGCTGCCCCGCCTCGACGCCGAGGACGAGCAGGAGCTGGTGCCGCTCGTGAGCGCCGCGCTCTCGCTCCCGGACGGCACCAAGGTCGCGGTCGCGGACGCGCTCGAGGCCGCGCTGAAGGCCGGGCAGTTGGATCGGTCCTGGGCCCTGGCTCAGCTGGCGGAGCTACGGGACATCGACGGGGTCCGCGCGATGATTGACGTCCTTGAGCGGGCGCGCGACGGCGACAGGGCCCGCGCCGTCGTCGAGGCGGAGCGTATGGGGGGCGAGTGGGCGCCACGCCTCCGGAGCGCGCTACGGGCTCAGGAGTAGCGCAGCCCGTTCTTTCGGGTATGGGTGAGGGGCGCCGCGTCTCCCTGAAGGGAACCAGCCTCCACGACGCCGAAGATCACCACGTGGTCCCCCGCGTCGTGCTCGCCGCTCACGCGGCACTCCAGCCACGCGAGCGCGTCCTGCAGGACCGGCGTGCCGCCCGGCGCCGCGCAGTGCTCCACGTCGTCGAAGGGGGAGCCGTCATCTGGCCCCTTGAAGAACGGCTTCATGAGCGCCTTGTCCTCGTCCCCGAGGACCGAGATCCCGAAGCGCCCCTCCCGCCGCACCTGGGTGAGGTGCTCGCGATCCGCGCCGATGGCGACGCAGATCGTGGGCGGTGAGAGCGCGACCTGCTGGACGAAGGAGCCCAGGAATCCGAGCGGCGCGGCAGACTCGTCCCGCGTGGTGACGATGAAGAGGCCGCTGGAGACCCGGCCGAGGGCGGGTCCGATGGCGTCCAGCGAGGTGGTGTCGTGGGTGGGCATCGGCGCATCCTGACAGAGAGCGCCGCGCGGCGCCTCCCCTTCCGGGGCGAGGGGAATCACCTTGCCCGCTCGGAGGCGCCCGGTGAGAATCGCAGGCCGCTGCCATGACTGACCCGTCCACGCCCCTCTCGACCTTCGAATGGACCCCGCCTTCCGCCGGGCTGCCCGAGGCCGAGTCCGGCGAGCCCCTCGCGGAGCGTCTCGGCGCCCTGGTCGAGGATCGGGCGGCGTCTGCTGCGGACGTGGTCCGGCGGGCCGCGCGGACCTGCCACGGCTGGCTGGTGGAGCCTTCCTGCGCAGACCTGGGGGTGAGCGCCGCGCTGAAGCAAGGCCTGGGGGTGCTCCTGGAGTCGCAGGGCTGGCGGGCCCCGGTGGACCGCTTTCGCGCCTCACTCGAGCACGTGGGGGCCCTGATCGCCGATGACGGCAGCCCGGCGCTGCGTGAGGCCTTGGCGGCCGAGTGCGCCCTCTGGCTGGAGACCGCCGAGACCTTGGCGGGGCCCGGGTGGGAGGACGCCGCCGAGCGGCCGCGTCTCCGCCTGCCGGACCGTGGAGGCTGCGCGCGCCCCCTCCTGGAGGGGGCCGCCGCCATCGAGGAGGGGGAGGTCTTCCTGGTTCACGGCTGGTCCGAGACCGTCGCGCGCGGCCTCGAGCTGGTGCAGGCCAGGGGGCTTGCGCCGGAGGTCATCGTCTCGGAGGGCGGCCCCGACCTCGGTGGTCGCCGGCTGGCCCGCAGGCTGGTGGCGAGCGGGATCAGGGTCCGCTTCGTTTACGACGCGGCGCTGGTCGCCGGGGTCCGCCGCGCGGACCGGGTCTGGCTGGGCACGGACGCGCTGGGCACGGAGCAGTTCCTTGGCCGCGTGGGGACCGGAGCCCTCGTGGAGAAGGCGCGCGAGCTCGGGGTGATCACGACCCTGCTGGCGACCACCGACAAGCTCAGGCCTGGCGGGGACCTGACGCTTCCTGGCTGGGCGTCCGGGGAGTCCTGGCACCTCTGGGAGAGCGCGCCGAAGGATGTCGATGTGGAGGCTCAGCCCTTCGAGGCCGTGGGCCTTGAGTGGGTGGATGGGGTCGCCACAGAGGCCGGCTTGATGCTCCCTGGAGACCTCCAGGACGCCCCGCTTCGGGCGATCTGAGGGCGCTCTGGAACTCCGCCGCCAGGTGGCGCCAGGGGCGTCCTGCGGCGGCGCCGTCTCGGGCGGCGCGGTGGGGCCTCGGGGAGGGCGCCAAATCGGCCCATAACGGCCATGGAATGGCCTCTGAGACCTAGCCGCGCACCGCTCCAGGGCGGATAATAGCCGGCTCGCTGGGTCCCGCTGATGGGGCCTGCCAGCCCGCTATCTCCGCCGCGCCCGAAGGGGACGGGGAGACACTCTCCCGGGACCAACAATGACCGATACGGAAGCACCCCAGTTCGGGGGCAACACGACCCCGCGCTCCATCGAGCGTGAGATGAAAGAGTCGTACCTGACGTACGCCCTTTCGGTCATCCACTCGCGCGCCCTGCCCGACGTTCGCGACGGCCTCAAACCCTCGCAGCGACGCATCCTTGTCGCAATGAACGACCTGAACCTGAGCCCCCGGGCCAAGTACAGGAAGTGCGCCAAGGTCGCGGGCGACACGTCGGGGAACTACCACCCGCACGGGGAGTCGGTGATCTACCCGACCCTGGTCCGCATGGCCCAGGACTTCTCGCTGCGGTACCCGCTGGTGGACGGTCAGGGCAACTTCGGCTCCATCGACGCGGACCCGCCGGCGGCCATGCGTTACACGGAGGCCCGCATGGCAGGGATCACGATGGAGGTCCTGTCCGATCTGGACAAGGAGACCGTCGACCTCGAGCCCAACTACGACGAGACGCGCATGCAGCCCACGGTGCTGCCCTCGCGCTTCCCGAACCTGCTCTGCAACGGCTCCGACGGCATTGCCGTCGGCATGGCGACGAGCCTGCCGCCGCACAACCTGCGGGAGATCGGCGCGGGCCTGATCGCGCTGCTCGATGACCCCGACCTGCCGGAGGAGGAGCTCTTCAGCCTCGTTCCCGGTCCGGACTTCCCCACGGGCGGCACCATCATGGGCCGCAGCGGCATCGTTCAGGCTTACCGGACCGGCCGCGGGCTCGTCCGTGTTCGCGCGAAGTACCACATCGAAGAGGAGAAGGGGCGCGAGGAGATCGTCTTCACCGAGATCCCCTACCAGACCAAGAAGGGCGGTCAGGACTCCGGGATCATCGCCAAGATCGTGCAGGTCGTGAAGGACGGCCGGATCACTGGCATCGCCGACGTGACGGACTACTCCAGCCGCGACGGCATGCGGCTGGTGGTGAAGGTCAAGAAGGGCGAGGACCCCCATGTGGTGCTCAACCTGCTGTGGAAGTTCACGCCGCTCCAGAGCACGTACTCGATCATCAACCTGGCCATCGACCGCCGCCAGCCGCGCACGCTGTCGCTGCGGGAGCTGATGAACGCCTGGCTGGTCCACCGTCGCGATGTCATCCGGCGCCGGACCAAGTACCTCCTGCGCAAGGCCGAGGAGCGCAAGCACATCGTCGACGGTCTGCGGATCGCGGTCGACAACATCGACCGGGTGATCGAGATCATCCGCGGGTCGGCGGATCGCGACACGGCCAAGAAGGCCCTCGCGGCCGAGTTCAGCCTCTCTGACCGTCAGAGTCAGGCCATCGTGGACCTGCGACTCGGCTCCCTGACCGGGCTTGAGCGGGACAAGCTCGAGGCCGAGCACGCGGAGTTGGTGGCCCGCATCGCGGACCTCAAGGACATTCTCGAGCGCGCCGAGCGCGTGACCGAGATGATCCGCGAGGACCTGGTCGAGGTGATCGAGAAGTACGGGGACGAGCGCCGGACGAAGATCAGCATCGAGGAGGTGGACGGCAGCATCGACATCGCGGACCTCATCACCGAGGACCTCACGGTGGTCACCTTCTCCCGCGACGGTTACGTCAAGCGGACGCCGCTGGATACCTACCGCACCCAGGCCCGTGGCGGCCGCGGTGTCCGTGGTTCAGAGGCGAAGGAGGGCGACGTGCTCAAGTCGCTGTTCGTGACCTCGACCCACGACTACCTCCTGTTCTTCTCGAACTACGGCCAGGTCTTCTGGAAGAAGGGCTTCCAGGTCCCCGAGGCTGGCCGGAGCTCCAAGGGGCGCGCCATCACGAACCTGCTCAAGCTCCGTGACGGCGAGGAGATCCACACGATCCTCCGCGTGCCTGAGTTCGACGAGGAGCGCTTCATCGTCTTCGCGACCCGCAACGGCGTGGTGAAGAAGACGAAGCTCGAGGCGTACTCTCGCCCCAAGAAGGGCGGCATCCGCGCCATCCTCGTGGACGAGGACGACGAGGTCGTGTCCGTCCGCCTGGCGAGCCCGGGTGACACGGTCATGCTCTCCATGGCCTGCGGGCGCGCGATTCGCTTCGACGAGTCGGGCGTGCGGGCCATGGGCCGCTCCTCGAGAGGCGTCAAGGGCGCCAAGCTCCTGGGCGACGACCAGGTCGTCGGCATGGTCGTCGCGGAGCCGGACGCGTTCCTGCTCACGGCCTCGGTCAACGGCTACGGCAAGCGCACACCGCTCTCCGATTACCCCATCAAGGGGCGCGGGGGCCAGGGCGTCATCGACATCCGGACCACCGATCGCAACGGCAAGGTGATCACGGCCAAGTTCTGCCGCGAGGAGGATGAGGCGATGTTTATCACCGAGAGCGGCATGATCGTGCGGACGTCCATCGCGGACATCTCGACGGTGGGCCGTAACACCCAGGGCGTTCGCCTGGTCAACCTCAAGGACGGGGACAGCCTCGTCTCGGTGGAGATCATCTCCAGCTCCGACCTCGAGAGGTTTGGTGACGAGGAGGGTGAGGGCGTCGAGGGTGACTCCCTCTCCGGGGACGTGACTTCCGGAGACGTGACTTCCGGAGACGTGACGTCCGGAGACCAAGCGGACTCCGACGCCGCCAGCGCCGGCGATGAGAGCGATCCTGAAACCCCTTCGGATGACTGACATGTCCCTCGAGCAGACGATCGGCGACGACCTCAAGGCGGCCATGAAGGCCGGCGATGCGCTCCGCAGGGACACCCTGCGGATGCTCATCGCCGCCATGAAGAACGAGCGTATCGAGCGAGGCGCCGACCTCGACGAGGCAGGGGTCATGGCCGTGGTCCGGCGCGGCGTGAAGTCGCGCAAGGACAGCGCCGAGCAGTACCGCGCGGCGGATCGTCTCGATCTCGCCGAGAAGGAGGACGCGGAGATCGCGGTCCTCGAGGGCTACCTGCCGCAGATGCTGGACGAGGCGGCCACGGCGGCCATCGTCGAGCAGGCCATCGCCGATACAGGCGCCTCCGAGAAGTGCGATATCGGCAAGGTGATGAAGGCGGTCATGGCCAGCCACCGAGACGTCATCGACGGCAAGCTCGTCAATCGCCTCGCTGCGGCGCGTCTCTGAAGGGGTAGGGGCTACACAACCCCTACCTCGGGACGTTGACATCGGCGCTCGATGTCAACGGGGACGGTCGATTTGGGTACGCTCAGGAGGTCCCTCTCCCGAGTTATCTACCCATGAGATTCAAGTCCATCCTGGGAGTCGCACTGATTCCCATGGTCGCGTACGCGGCCGATCCCATCGTCAGGGAGGTGCCCGTTGCTTCGGCTTCGGCGTCGCCCATCGACGACTTCACAGCCCTCGACACGGAGTTCGAGGCCGCCCTCGTCGAGTACACCAAGGAGCTCAAGGCGGCCGACAAGGCGCAGCGCCGCGAGCTCCGGGGCAATTCGCCGATCAAGCGCTACTGGCCGCGCTTCGAGGCCATGTCCAAGGCCGGCGAGGGTCGCGCGACGCTCTGGCTCGTGGATCACATCAAGGAGAACCGCGACGTGCGCTCGAAGGAGCGCGGCGCCGTCCTCACGCCGCTGTTCCAGTCGATCATCGACAACCACGCGGACGCCGAGTGGTTCACCAGCGCGGTCAAGAGCCTCAACGCCAACAAGAAGTACGTCGGGATCGAAGAGTCCGTGGCCATGCTCGAGAAGGCGGCCAAGACCGCCAAGTCGGACAACGCCAAGGCCGCGTCGCTCTTCTTCGCCGCCACGATCGTGGGGGACAGCGACCCTGATCGCGCCAAGAAGTGGATGGACGAGATCGGTGAGAAGTACTCGAACACCGTGTACGGCACCGCCGCCCGCGCCTCGAAGGCAACGCCCGAGGACTCCGAGGTCGGCAAGGTCGCTCCCACCTTCGTCGGTGAGACGATCGACGGCTTCCAGTTCTCCATCGAGGACTACCGCGGCAAGGTCGTGGCCCTCGACTTCTACGGGTTCTGGTGACCCCCCTGCAGGCGCGGCATGCCGCACCTTAAGACGCTCGTTGAGCGTCACGAAAACGACCCCTTCGCCCTCATCGGAATCAACACTGGCGACGCGCCCGACGCCTACCACGAGGGCGTCAAGGAGTTCGGCCTCACCTGGCTGAGCGCCTTCCAGGGCCAGGCCATGACGCCGATCTCGGACCTCTACAAGGTCCGGGGCTACCCCACGTACCTCGTGCTCGACACGGACGGCACCATCGCCTACCGCGGTCACTCCGGCACGGACATCGATGCCGTCGTCGCGGACCTCTTGGCGAAGGCCAAGGCGAAGGCCAAGGGCAAGTAGCGAGACATGGGAGACCGGGGAATCGGAGCGGGGCGCCTGGGCTGGCTGGCCCTCTTGCCGGTCCTCGTCGCCGCGCAGTTCGCGCAGGACGACGAGGGCCCCCCTCTGATTCCCCGGGACTCCCTCCCCTCACCCTTCGTGCGCACCGCGCCCCTCGGCGTGGAGGAGCTCGCGGAGGGCTTCGGAGCCTCCCAGGAGGTCTTCGACCTGGGCCGCCGGCTCTTCTTTGACCCGGTCTTGTCCCCGCGCCGCTCGGTCTCCTGCGCCTCGTGCCATCAACCCGAGCTCGGCTTCGCGGACAACCGCACGCTCTCCCGCGGCATCGAGGGCTACCTCACGGTCCGCAACGCCCCCTCGCTCCTGAACAAGGGGCTCAGCGAGGACGTCCTCTGGGACGGACGGGCGGCGACCCTCGAGGAGCAGGTGCTGATGCCCATCGAGAACCCGGAGGAGATGGGGCTGGGCAAGGCCGCGGCGGTCAACAGGCTCTCCAGCGACCCGTCCTACGCTGCGCAGTTCCAGAAGGCCTTCGGGCGCGAGGTGGACGACGCGGCGCTCGCGGCAGCGCTGGCCGGCTTCGTGCGCGGTCTGACGGTGGGCGACTCGCCGGTGGACCGCTTTCGCGACGGCGACGTCGAGGCCCTCTCCGCGGACGAGGAGGCGGGGCTCTGGATCTACGAGGGCCGGGGCCGCTGCTGGCGGTGCCACAACGGGCCCAACTTCAGCGATGAGTCGTTCCACAACACCGGCGTCGGCGTGATCGACGGCGCACCTGAGCCGGGTCGCTTCGCGATCACGGGCCAGGATGGAGACCAGGGGCGCTTCCGCACGCCAGGGCTCCGCATGCTCACCAAGACGGCTCCCTACATGCACGACGGTAGCCTCGCGACCCTCGCCGAGGTCGTCGACTTCTACCGCGAGGGAGGCAACGCGAACGCCCACCTCTCCGATCGCATGGACGCGATAGAGCTCACGGACGAAGAGGCCGCGCAGCTCGTGGCCTTCCTCGAAGCCATGTCCCGCTGATCGCCGGAGCCCGAGGACATGCGAATGACGAGCAAGGGAAGGGCTGGAGTGCTGGCGCTCATCTCGGGCCTCCTCGCACCCCTGGGAGCGGGGCAATCGCTTCCCGAGTCCCCCTCGATCTGGAGAGAGGTGACCGGGGTCCTCGATGAGGGGGGCCCGCTCGAGCAGGATCACGACCCCCGCTTCCAGCGCCCTCACCTGCCTGCATTCCGGACGTCGCAGGATGGCCGTCTGGCCATGACGGTGGCGCGGGCGCCGCGCTTCACCCTCTTCACTCCGGAGAAGCTCCGTCGCCGGGGCGGCGGCGCCCCGCTCATGCTGCAGCCTCCCGGCGAGGCCAACCTTCGCTGGACCGGCTGGGCCTACGTGGGCGGTGACCCGGTCACGCAGGCCCAGATCCTCGCGGCGGGCACAGGGCGAGAGATCATTCAGAGCTGCTTCTGGGACGACGAGCTCCCGATCCGCACGCCCGCCGGACGGGACCGCTACCAGGTCAAGGCCGTGGTGACCACGCGGGGGCCCGGCGGTAGCCTGCAGCTGTTCATGACGCCGCTCGCCATCGAGGTCGCCGCCCCGAAGACGGCCGGGGCGCGTATCGCGAGCATCGAGGTGGAGGGACCCACGATCGCGGGCCCGAACTTCTCCGAGCTCGCCACGGGCGCCTTCCACTCGGGCGGCGGCTTCGAGCCCATGGTCGCGGGGGACGGTCGGCTGCTCGTCATGCGAATTCGTTCCGCAGACCTCCCGACGCCGTCGGGGCCGGGGGCGGCGGACATCGTCTACTCCTACTACGAGGACCCCGCAGGGACCCGAGGAAGCGCCAATCCGGCCCACTGGACCGAGGTGTTCCCGATCAGTCATGCGCCCCATGACCCGCGGCTGAACGGACCCATGGAGCTGGGGGGCTTCGGCTTCGCGCAGTTCCCCTTCCGCGCGCCGGATGGGCAGGTCGTGCCGGACTGGGAGGATCTCGGTGGTGCCTACCCCTGGATCGACCGTGGTGCGCGCAATCTCTTCTACACCACGATTGGCGACACCCTGCACCTGCAGGACCCCAACCCGCAGTTCCCCAACCGCGACCCGCAGAGCGCCGCGGAGTGGACCGAGACTCGCTACGAGGCCGTGGGCGTCCCTGGCGACCCGAGGGAGCGCTGGGGGGCCGAGTCGAGCCGGACGTTTCAGGGGGTGGCGGTGGCGGGCCTCTGGACCCGAGGCAAGACGGTGCTGCTCGATGGCCTCCTGAACGACATGGACTTCGCCATCGGCCACTCCGAGGCGAGCTCGTACGGCGGGGCGCCCTACAACGTCGGGCCGCAGCAGCGGCTGGTGCGCCTGTTCGAAGGGTCAGGGGTGCCCTCCCTGGACCCGACCAGCGGCTGGGTTCGGCTCGGCTACGGCAGGGCGTCAGAGACCCCGGGCCTGCCCTCGGGTGTCAACGGGAACAGCTCGGTGATCGAGTCGACCGAGAGCAAGCTGCACATCGCGGACCGCCTCCGGCCGCTGCGCCTCCGGGATGTCGTGTGGCACGTCCAGAACGGCAAGCACACCGACGAGGTGGCCTTCGACGACCTGCTCGACCCCGGCGCGCTCATCGTGGCCGAGATGAACGGCCGGCTCACGCTCCCCGATCTCGCGGGGCCCGGGTTCAACGACCTCGAGCACCGCTCCGGCTGGAACCCGGTGACCCGCGCCTTCGACCTCCCGGTGCACCTGCAGAACGCCGCGACCGACGCGGACCGCTGGCGCCTGCCGGCCTTCGGCGAACTCGTTGCCACCGGCGGCTCCACGGGTCGCCTCGAGCCGGCGGCCCTCGGCGGCGTGTACGGTCGGGGCCTTTGGCTCGAGGACGGGCTGAGCCTGCGCTTCGACGCCCCCGACAGGGCCGGGCCTGGGGTCCCTGATCCTGAGGCGTTCTACGTCGGCCTCTTCGTGGACTGCCGCTTCGCCGACGATGGGGAGCGGCGGCCCCTGGTCACCTTCCCTGACGGCACGTCCGTCGAGCTGCTGGGGCGGTCCTCGCTCCGGTACATGGAGGGCGACCGCGTGCTCCACCGTGTCCTGCTCCCCGACGACTTCAGCTACGTCCCGGACGGGGGCCAGGCGCCCGAGGTGCACGGCTTCTTCCGCGAGGGCGCCTGGACCCACCTGGGCCTGCGCATCGAGCGCGCGGGGCGGCGGGTCACGCTGCTCCTGGACGGATTCCCCATGGACCGCTGGCAGGACCCCTCCCGGTCCATCTTCCAGCCGCTCGCCTCCGCGGGAGCCATCACCGTGGGTGGGGCGGCGGCCGCCGGCGCCACCTCGCTGCGGGGCTGGGTGGACGAGTTCAAGGTCCTGGCCCACGACGTGGACCCTGAGACCGCGGCCAACCACGCCCGGGGCACTCTGATCGGGTTCGACGAGTCGGCTCAGTCCACGCGCTGGATGGACCAGGTGGCAGCGAGCTTCCCCGACTGGGCCCACGGGGAGCTCAGCGAGGCCCTGCGGCGCCGCGGTGAGCCGGCGGAGGAGCGCTACGCGTCCTTCGTGGACGCCACCAGGGACCTCGGGGTCCACCGGGTCTCGATCCCCTCGGGCGCGCGCCACCTGCGGTCGGCCGTGCACTTCCCCGAGGGCCCCGTCTTCCAGGACCGGCCGCGGCCGGACTCGAGCGCGAACCGCTTCTGCCTGAGCTGTCACACCGCGGGGGCTCCGGGCGGGCTCGGGCTCGACGCGCTCACCTACAGGCCCGGACTCGCGGCGCTCCGCGACCCGCGGCGTCAGCCCTCCCAGCCCCCCGCTCGGATCGGCGGGGCGATCCCCAACGGGATCGTCGACGCCGGCGGCTCCCCGCGGCCGCGGCCCGATGAGCCGCGCCCCGTGGACGGCTCGCCGGTGCTGGTGGACCGCTGGCTCCTCGACCGATGGGACGGGCGTACCGCCGAGGTTCGCGCGGTCTCGTTGATGTCCGGCGACGGGGTCATCGGCGCGTTGGCGGCCGGCCAGCAGCTCGACCCACTGCGGCTCGGGACGGGGGAGGTGGACCTCCGGGTGAACCTCGACGTGGCCCAGGGGGACGTTGAGCTTGTGCTGCTGGACACTGGCGGGTCCGCCCCGGTCGAGCTTCATCGCAGGACGGCGGCCCACGGCCCCTACCGGCTCTTCGGACCGGGCGTTCCAGCCTTCGACCTTCAGCCTGGCGAGTACCAGCTCGACGCCACGCCGGCGGGCGGGGTCACCTCGTCGATCCCGTTCACGGTGGCGGGCGGCGCCCCGCGCACGGTCGCCACGTCGGCGGACCTCTTCCGCCAGGGCTCGCCCCCGGACGGCTGGTTCCTCCGCCGCAACGACCTCGGCGGGCCCCTCGACCCGGACGAGTTCGTGGCACTGACCTGGGACGCCGCGGGTCGCAGGTACACGGGGCCCACCCCGGCGGATGGGTGGATCGCCAGCGGCGTCGGCAGTCCTGGGCCCGGCGCGCTCGAGGCGGCGCCCGGGGCGCACCAGGGCGTGGTCGCCGCGGGGTACTCGGTCCAGCGGGCGGGGTTCTATCTGGTGGAGGGGCTCGCCTCGACCCAGGTGGCGGGCGCTGAGCTGATCGCCCGCGTGCTCCACGGTCGCGTCGCAGGCGGCGCGCCGACCACCCTCTTCGAGCAGTCCCTCCCCGCTGCCGGCCCGCCCGCCGTCACCTCGGGCCCCGTCTGGATGGAGCCGGGGGACGTGCTCTGGGTCGTGATGGCCCCGGGGCAGACGAGCGTGGGGGACCGGTTCAGCTGGGACTTCCGCGTGCGCGGCGGGGACGCGACCTGGTCCCAGTCCTTCGACTGAGGTGGCTCGGCGCCAGTCCCGCTTCAGGGACTCGGAGAGCGGAGTGCCGTTCGATCCCTGTGTACGGTGAATCCAGGCTCTGCTTGGGGCCGAAGGCGCGGGTGTGGACCCGATGGCATCTGGGCTGACCCAGGCTGCCGGTTCCACCTCCCACATCCACATCCGGACGGCCGCCATGAATCAGACCCTCGCCACCCTCGGCCTCTCAGGCCTCCTCATGCTCACGACTCAGGCCCGCCCGCAGGACGACGGGACCCTGGTGGACCTGGCGGTAGGCGCCGGGAACTTCACCACGCTCGTGGCCGCGGTCGAGGCCGCAGGGCTCGTGGACGCGCTCTCGGGCGACGGCCCGCTGACGGTGTTCGCGCCCACGGATGAGGCCTTCTCGGCCCTGGGTGAGGACACCCTGAAGGAGCTCA
>Ga0213863_10000453_pt1 | contig 31380 bp, 22 predicted proteins | sample PICome_8_FD_160128 | JGI IMG/M metagenome (GOLD analysis project Ga0213863, IMG submission 160128) | Coastal seawater microbial communities near Pivers Island, North Carolina, United States - PICO497 | ecosystem: Environmental > Aquatic > Marine > Coastal | place: USA: North Carolina... | reverse complement strand
ACCAAGTAATGATATTGGTTTAGTATTCCAAAGATATAGCACTGCAACCAATTCAAACTATAACCCAGTGTTTATGTGGGAAGAATCTAGTGATAAATTTGTACTTGGTACTACAGCAGAAGATGGCTCAGATGCTGATATTAGTTTAGTAAATCAATGGTTAGTTGTTAACAGTTCAGGCAATGTTGGTATTAATGTAGATACACCCTCACAACAACAGTATGGATCTGATGCACCTAAACTTCATGTTTATGGTAGCGAGAATAGCGGATTTAGATTAGTTGCTAGATTCCAATCTGGTACGGATGCAAATGATAGTGGTTCTGCTATATTGGTTAACCACGGTAATGACAGAGGGATATTAATTGAAGGTGGTCGTGGCGGTGCAGGAACTGCCGCTGATGATGACAGTGTTGCACATTTAGGTTTGTTAAACAGTGGTGCAAATTTAACAAGAATGATAACACTAAAACAACATACATATGCTGGTACTGATAATAGGTACTCAGTTGGTATTGGTACAACACAACCAGAAGCCAAACTAGACTTGTATACTAACGGTATTGGTGCAGCAAGCACAGTGGTTCCGGACTGGAATAGTACTACTAGTACAGATGCTATACAAACAACTGGTACATATCGAGATATGATTATAACAAATCGTCATGGTGACAGTAAACATGATGTATATGGTTATGCAACAACAACACTAGATTTTAGAGGAACCAATACAAATCATGAATGGGAACTTGGTAAAATTATGGGTACTGTTGACCCACATGGTTCAACAGGTAATGCTGGCGGATTAGTTTTCTTTGCAAGTGATGGCGGTACAACTGATGGCGCTGGACGTATAAACCGTGGTACAGCAAGCCGTCCTTATATGTCAATGGGTAATGATATTATCTATGCCAATGCTAAACTTGGTATTGGTGTTACTAGTCCGACAAGCCCACTTACTGTTTTATCTGATAGTGGTGCTAGTGCGGTTAGACTACTAGGAAGATCAGCTGACAATATTAGTGGTATTAGTTTTGCTAACAATGGTAATACTGCAAGTATGTATATTCAGAGTAACAGTTCTTGGATACGTGCTAGAGCTGACAGTGGTATACACGTTAGAAGAAATAACACACCAACAGTAACAGACACTGACGCATTTACTATTGAAGATATGAATATGACCTTTAATGGTGACAACAGTATTACATTTGGTCCAAATAGTTCACACAGTAAGTACCTACGTATTGGTGGTATTAATGCCAACTTAGACGCTAATACTGGCGGTGTTGCTGTTACTAACGGTAACTTACACTTGGATGCAAGTGCATCAAACAATGGTATATATTTTAACTGGTATGGCGGCACAGCTGGCACATACTGGGGAGACGGTAATGGTATTGAAAAAGCTCACATGGACAGTAGTGGTAACCTACAGATCGACGGTACACTTGATGCAGATACAGAGATTACCGTTGGTGCAAATACTGCAAAAGTTAAACGAGAAAACAGCGAAAAAGAAGTTGATATTCTAAATCCAGACGCTACTTCTGGAACTTGGACAGAAACGTCCAGTACTACCAACTGGGGCGATCCAAAATTTAACGGAGCTTACAACTCAAGTACATATAATGACGGTACTGGATATTTACAGTTTAATATTCCATCCGGAATGAAATCTGCATATATGTCACAGTTAACTTGGAATACTGGGGGCTATGCTGATGTTCAAGGTGTTCAGTCGGATGGCGGACTAGTTTTCCTACGTAGAATTAATACAAAACAAAGTATTAGTAATGTTAACCACGGTAATCCAGCCCAACATGATGGTTCAACAGTTACATTTCTTGCTAGTGGATTAGAAAATTTTACAGCACTGCGTATTCAAAACCGTGTAGGTAGACTACACTGTACTGGTGTAAGTTTTAACGCTAACAAAAATGAAGGTACTGAAGGTACTGGTATGGTAAACTGGGCGCAAATTGAAAACGTACCAGATCCAACAGTAACACTAACTGGTGCTGTTACTGGTAGTGGTACCTTAACTAATCTTGGTAATGTAAGTATTGCAACAACAGCTACTAGCGATCCAACACTAACACTTGCTGGAGATGCAACTGGTAGTGCTACATTTACAAACCTTGGTAATGCTACGTTGAGTGTTACAGTAGGTGATGATAGCCATACACATTCTAAGTTAGTAGAAGGTGGGGGGACTATTACATATGGCCAAGGATCATTACAGTGGACTGATGTGTCAGGCGCTGGTGGTACGGGGCTAAATAGTAGCACACCTACAAACCCAACTAGTGATTGGTATCATCATATTGTTATGAACCATAACAATGGCGGTGGTTACTATGTAGATTTAGCAGCTTGTTTTCACACTGATGCTTTTTACATGCGCAGGTTAACCAATGGTAGTTTAACCTCTTGGAACCGTTTCTTTGCTGATAATTACCATCCTAATGCTGATACTTGGACATCATCCCGCACAGCTACAGTTACACTAACTGGTGACGCCACTGGTACAGCAGGTGTAAGTGTTAACGGTAGTGCTAACTGGACCAACAGTATCGCAGTTACAGTTGGAAGTATTGACGGACAACAGTTTGTTAATACTCGTAGTAATAGCGGCAGAGCTGCAAATAGCACAGACGGCAACGGGATTTACTATTACACTAGTGACGTTGACAACTTTAGTGGAAACGCAACTGACGGTGCAATATATCAACAAAGTTACAGTACACTTTGGTATCACCAAATTGCTGGTGATTATCGTAGTGGCAACATTGCACTACGTGGTAAAAATAATAACACATGGCAACGTTGGAAAAAAGTACCCACAATTTATACTAGTGATAGTGCACCAACAACTGCACTAGTAAACGATGATTTTTGGTTTGATAGTGATGAAGGTAAACTAAAAATACGTTATAACGGCGCATGGATGGATACATTTACACTTGGTACTGCTGGCTTTGTAAACAAGTCAGGCGACACAATGACTGGCTCTTTAACAATTAGTACTATTGTTGGTAATAACAGTGGTACACTTAATGTTACAGGTGACATTGTTGCAAGTGGAGATGTTACTGCATACTCAGATATAACACTTAAAAGTAATATACAAACTATCGATAATGCATTAGATAAAGTTACAGCATTACGTGGTGTTACATTTGACAAAGATGGTAGAAAAGGCAGTGGTGTTATTGCACAAGAGGTAGAAGAAGTTTTACCTGAAGTAGTACATACTAATGACGATGGACTAAAATCAGTTGCATACGGAAACATGGTAGGTACACTTATTGAAGCAATGAAAGAACAACAAGAGCAAATCAATCAGCTTAAAGCAGAGATTGAAAAGTTAAAAGGTGAATAATGGCAATTAGTTTTCCAGGTAGTCCTAGTGTAGGGGCAATACACAATCATAATGGATTTAAGTGGCAATGGGACGGCACCAGTTGGGAAGCCTATGACGAGAATGGTGTTACAATGACATACATTCCTACAGGAAGCACTAGGCCCAGCAATCCTGTTAATAGACAAATATTTTTTAATACCTTTTCAGGAACAATGGAAATGTATGACGGTGATGAATGGCGTTATGTAAGTCAGGATGAACGTCAGTTTTTACATAGACAAGTAATCGTTAAAGGTTTTACTATGGGAGGCTACAAGTCAGGTAGTCCTTGGTATAATGTTAACAGTATGAATCACCAAACGGATTTAAGTGTTAACTTGGGCGATCTACTACATACAAAAGCAAACTATAGTAGCGGTGCATGTGGACTAACTTATGGATTTATATGGAATGCCAATAACACACATGCCGCCGCCAGCACAACAACCGCTGGCATTAACATGTTCACAGAAACAGGATTAGTTGCAGGCGACTGTCCTACACTATTGTATTCAAGAAATGACTGTGGTACAGTACACAAAGAACACGAGTACGCTTGGATTATTGGCGGCAACCAATCCTCTGTAGATGTGTTTAACTTAACTACAAATACAATGTACGGTGCACAAAGTTTAACTTCACAGGCTTCTGGATATGCGGGTGCGTTTAGCGGTGAAGATAAAGGTTTTGCTTGGCACGACAGCGGCGTTGGTAATAAAGTTACTTTTGCGGCAACCCAGACAGCAACAATTGCGTCAAGCAGTGTTACTGGAGCACATAGTCAGCAAAAAGGCGTCAGCAGTAAATTAGGAAAAGGCTGGTGTGGCAACGAAGGATCGTATAGCGGCGGATATAACTTTAGACGCTGGCAGTTTAGTACAGAAACAAATATAGGTAATGTATCTAAACCACAAGGTAACTGTGGTGAAGAAAACTTTGATATGGGCCAGTATCATCAATACTGCACAGGTCATTATAATGGTGCACAAAACAACAATACTTGGAAGTGGTATTATGAAACAGATAGTGGCACAGTATTGGGAGCAGGAAGCGAGCCAACTGGTGTTGCTGGGCGTAGTAGTGGACACAACGTTTGGAAAGGCTAATAAATATACGTAGTTATTGGAGTATAATATGGCTATAAGTTTTCCAGGATCGCCCAGCGTTGGCGCAATTCATACACATAATGGACTACGTTGGTATTGGGATGGTGTCAGCTGGAATCAAGTTGGTGGCGATCATGAAATACAATTTATTGGTACATTAAGTAATCGTCCGGCCAATAACGTTGCAGTTTCAGGACAAGTTTACTATAATGATCTCAATAAAACTATGGAAATGTTTAATGGTGAAGAATGGGTAGCTGTTAGTCAGGATAATAGACAATATTTACACAGAACAGTTATTACCAAGAGTTTTGTTCTGGGTGGATATCAGTCAGGTAGTCCATGGTATAATGTTAACAGTATGAACCACCAGACAGATTTAATGGTAAACTTGGGAGATTTGCTAGCAACAAAAGCAAGTTATGCAAGTGGTGCATGTGGTAAAGTTTATGCCTACGTTTGGAATGCAAATAATTCACATAATGCTGCAAGCACTACAACTGCCAGTATTAATATGTTTACAGAAACGGGTGTTGCTACTGGAAATCCAACATTACTGTATTCGAGAAATGACTGTGGAACTGCATTTAAAGAAACAGAATATGCTTATATTTGCGGTGGTGGAACAACAAATGTTGATGTGTTTAACCTTACAAATAATACAATGTATGCTGCACAAAGTATGACAACAGCTAGTGCAGGCGGCACAAACAATGGCATGGGAAGCATAAACGGTGAAGCAGCAGGATATGTTTATCCTAATGGCGCAGGAAACAAATTTACATTTGCAGCAAACCAAACTGCGGCAATATCTACGAGCAGTGTCTGTGGTGTTAATGGCCAACAGAAAGGTATTAACAGTAAAGTAGGTAAAGGTTATGCTGGTAATGAAGGAACATATCAAGGTGGTTACAATTTAAGACGCTGGCAATTTAGTACAGAAACAAATATAGGTAATGTTGCAAAGCCTGTTGGTAACAGCGGAGAAGAGAATTTTGATATGGGACAAGATCACCAATATATGCTAGGAATGTATGGAAATAGTGTACAAAATAATCGTGGTTGGAAGTTTAGTTATTATACTGACAGCGGCTATGAATTGGGTGCTGGTAGTATTAGAACTGGTGTTCCTGGCGGGTCTAGTGGACATTGTGGATGGAGTGGTAGCTAATGGCAATAAGTTTTCCAGGTGGTCCTAGTGTAGGACAAATGCATGTACATGATAACAAAGTTTGGGAGTGGGACGGAACAACTTGGCAAAGTAGAGGAAACACTAATGTAGCAAGCGGTGTTGCAGGTGCTACATCAAGACCAGGTAGTCCAGTACAAGGGCAAGTATATTTTAATGATAAAACAAAAGCCATGGAACTATATGATGGTAGTGAATGGCGGCAAGTTAGTCAAGAGCAAAGACAGTTTTTATTTAGACAAATCATTACAAAAAGCTATGTAATGGGCGGATATCAAAGTGGTGTGCCATGGCTAAATGTTAACAGTATGAATCACCAAACAGATTTAACAGTTAATTTAGGAGACTTATTACATACAAAGGGGAGTTACAGTAGCGGTGGCTGCGGGCTAACTTACGGTTATATTTGGAATGCCAATAACACACACAGTACTGCGAGCACAACTACTAGTGGTATTAATATGTTCACAGAAACAGGATTAGTTGCTGGAGATTGTCCTACACTACTTTATAGTAGAAATGATTGCGCAACTGTATTCAAAGAACACGAATATGCGTATATATGTGGTGGCGGTCAATCCAATATAGATGTATTCAACTTTACAAATAATACAATGTATGCTGCACAAAGTTTAACAACTGCTACAGGTGGTGGAACTAGACAAAACGGTATGTCATCGCATAGTGGAGAATATGAAGGTTATGCATGGCATGCGACTGCTGGATACAGAATTAATTTTTCAGCAAGCCAAACCGCAGTTGTTGAAACTGATATTGCCCGTAGCTCCAGTAGTCAACAAAAAGGCATAAGTAGTAAGCACGGAATAGGTTTCGCAGGTAATGAAGGAAACTATTCTGGTGGGTATAATTTACGTAAAACACAATACAACACAGGACAAAACATAGGAACTGTCACTAAGCCAGTTGGCAACAGTGGTGAAGAAAACTTTGATATGGGACAACACCACCAGTACATGATGGGAATGTATAACGGTGCACAAAACAACATTGGATGGAAGTTTTATTACCAAACAGAGTCAGGCGCAACACTGGGAGCAGGAAGTGTAAGAACTGGCCCTGCTGGTGGATCAAGCGGTCACTGTGTATGGAAAGGTTAAAAGGATAAAGAATGAAAAACGAAGTAACAGATTTAACAACATACAGTCGTACAGATTTAATTACAGATACGACAGATATGAGTGTTGAACATCAAGACATTATTAGTAAAAGTATTAGTAATGGAAATGGATTGCCTGCTTTTAAAGCAGAGAATTTTGTTGGCAATGCACAAATTACACCATATGCAAAAGTTAAACAGTACATGTTAGAAATTTCTAGTAGAGAAGACGTAATTGAGCAAATGGAATACGATACTAAAAAATGTAAAGTAAAGTTAAATCGTCTAAAAACAGAAGCAGAGAAATTATCAGGTTTTGATCTTGAAGACATTAGTTTAGATATCGAACATGAAGATCGCAATTATAAAAAATTACTTCATAAATTAAAAGCAGCATATGAAGAAAGACAAACATATCTTGATCTTATTGAAAAATTTAATCAAACACCTGAAGGAAAATATGAAGATGGTAGGTTGCTAATTGATGTAATCGGTGATAAAGAAGTGTCTGAAAAACTAGAAGCACAACACTGGACATACAGATTGGCAAAACAAGCAGCTATGGATATGGTAGCATACGGGCGTATTGGTGTTGGTAACATGGATGCAATTGCAATGATGTCACCAGGACAACAAGAAGCAACATTACAACTTGCCAGTGAATATCTTGTAAGAAATGAACAAAGATTGCAAATGCATTTAAGTAATGCAAATGAAATGGCGCAAAAAGGTATTACCAGCGCACCATATAGAGCCTTATTAGGCTTGACAAAGGAAGATTAATCATGTATATTTTATTTAAGAAAGTTGATGAAAAAACACAGCGTAATATTATTCACTATGGCGAATGGACTTTATGGACTATTGGATATATTCCTGAAACACATGTTGATATTTTAGAATACCAACATCTCAATCCGACTGTTCTAGATGATAATGTTGCAAAGGCTTGGAAGTTTATAGGTGAGTATCGAGACTTTATAACTGTTAAAGATAATACTGTACAGATGGAACAGCTTGATTTGATGGCCAGTGAAGAAGAAATGGTGTACAAACAAAAATACTATTTGTCAGATACAGAAAAACAAAACACAGTAAAACTAATGAAAGCAATTATGCGTAAATGGCTAGATGAAGTTTATGACAAAAGACAGCAAGGATTAAATTTGACAACCAGCGATCTTGAAGCTAGTAGTTGGGCACAACAGCGAGCCGAAGCTGAATCCTTTAATCCTGAATCACCTAATGCACCAATGTTACAATTACTTGCAACAGCTCGTGGTATTACACTACAAGAAATGGTTAACAAAGTTAACAGTGCAGTTGATGAATATAATTTAAAAGTAGCTACTTTACTATCACAAAAACAGGCTGTTGAACAAGAAATTAAATCATGTCAAACCATTCCAGACTGTAACCGTTTATTACATAATAGGTATGATTTACAAATGCCAGTACAACAAATGTTTGACGAATTCGGAACCAACCAAAACTCATCACTTAATTTATAATGTTCAGTATACCAATTAACCTAAAACTCAACGAAAATCAATTCAATAGTTTTGTAAGTTTCCTTGAGCAATACCGAGAGCATATATATGACTTGTACTTTACTTGTCGTATGCCTCCGTTTGTTCAAGACGCAATGGGAGATGTATTTGAAGATATTGGCGCACCAATAGACGCTGCATTGTATATACAACAAAGAACTGGTATACCAATCAGTGCCACATTTAATAATACACTTATTAGACCTGATCAAGCAAACTTAGACTTGTTTATAGCAAATTTCCGTCAGTTATATGATGCAGGCGTGCGTAGTGCTACTATACCGCATACTCATTGGTTAAGCACTGGACAAATACAAAAAGAGTTTCCAGAACTGTTTATTAAAAATACTATCTTGCGCAATGTCACACATCCAAATGAAGTAGCTAATTTAGCTAAAACAGGATTCAATTACATCAACATCGATCGTGACTTAATGCGGGATAGAGATGCACTAGAAAAAATACGCAGAGCAGCAGACAAGTTTGGTGTAAAAATTGCACTATTAGGAAACGAAGGTTGTTTGGGTGGTTGTACTATGATGGATGAACATTTTCAGTTTAACAACACCAGAGCACCAGATTCACCTACATACTTTGCTGATCCAATTAGTCGTAGTACCTGTGAAAAGTGGAGTGTGGAAGATCCAAGTACTGCACTAAAAACAGCAAATATTCCACCTTGGCGTGATGATTGGGTAGAGTTATTAGATTATGTTGATGTGTTTAAAATGCATGGTAGAGAGAGTATTGAACAGTTTTTTAATACGCTGAGTATTGTACAACGTTATGCACGTAATGAAGAAATATTATTTGACACGTTTAACACTTATCTTGAAGATACAAATTTAAAAGACAGACCAATTGATGCCTGGCGTAAAAAAATTAAAAATTGTAAATTTGATTGTTGGGAATGTAATTTTTGTGATCTAGTATACGAAGCGAAGTCTCCAATTAAAACTAATCCATATACATTAGCAGTTGCAAAAGAATTAGTTGATAGTGTTAACTATGAGAACAATATTAATATTATGGGATTAACTAGTCCAAGAGTACAAAATTTACTATATGGATTGAGTAAACACTGTAACAATTATCTAGAGATAGGAAGTGCTATGGGAGCAACCGCCGCCGCCGTTGCTCAAAACAATGATATTCAAATACATTGTGTTGACAAATGGGAAGAAAATATACAGCCTGAACTAGATGTTTTTGCACTACCAAATAATACAAAAAAAGAGTTTGATAAAAATGTAAGTGGCGACAATATTACTATTCATGACAGTGATTTATTTGCGGTAGATAAAAGCAAACTAAATGACATTGACTTGTTCTTTTATGACGGACCACATGATGAAATTACAACCGCACAAGCAGTTGAATATTATGCAGACACACTTGCTGATACTGCTATACTTGTGTTTGATGATTTTAATTGGCAAGGTGTAGTTAGTGGTGCTAATCAAGGTATACAAAATGCTGGCTTGACAGTTATTAACCACCGTGTTATAACTAATAATGTAGAAAATCCTACACAATGGTGGAATGGTCTTTATATTTTGGTAGTACAACGTGAACCAAGTTAAATTAGTACAAAGTGATGCATTTATCGAACATAACTGCGGCACTGAGTTGCAGCGTGATGATTTACTACAGCAAACATTAGCAGCCTATAATAATCCTAATCATCCACAAATTGGTATGAGTAATGATGGTTGTTGGCGCAGTAAGATATCTTACAACAACTCGGATTGGTTAGAACAAAAACTCAAGGAAACGATTAACAAAGCAGTTGGATATTACTTGGAACACGATCCAACTTACAATAACAAAATAAAACAGTTTGGCCCGCCTGAAATAGATAGTTGGACTAATGTAAACCAACCAGGCAGTATTAATAAATTACATACACATGAAAAGTGGAACTTTAGTGCAGTTTATTATATACAAGGAACTGACACTGGTTCTCTTAATTTATTAAACCCAGCTAATACATTACTAACATGTAACGTGCTTAGTCCGTTTATGAATACATTTAGCTTTGATCCACAGGATGGTGATTTAATTGTATGGCCAAGTTGGATGCCACATGAAGTTGAAATAAACAAAAGCAATAGAAATAGGATCAATATAGTATATAATGTTAGGTTTAACCAAGTCGACTAAAATAGAGTTTTTCAGCAAAGTACAAGGCTTAACTGAAGCATACCCTATAACAACTGCTCGTAACACCTTGCCACAGTGGGTAGCATTAGCACGAGCTGATTATCAACAGAAGAAACACGATGTACATATTGCAAGATGTCCTGGTATTGTTGACATACTAACAACAGGATATATTATACATGCTTGGCATGATATTGAAGTGCAAGCAGATGCAACTCGTATTAACATGAGTATGCCAAGTGTTACACTAAATGATATATTGGGTAAAGACACACTACAAGTTCAGCGTGGAGACAGTATTGGTAAGTTTTTACCAAAACGTCCATGGAGTAATCCACACATACTAAAAATAAACACGCCTTGGCAAATTGTTAGCGATGTAAAGTTTATGATGATGCCATTACCTTATAATGAAAATATGATATTTGAATGTTGTCAAGGTATACTTGACCCTAGTATAAGTAGTGATATTAATTTACAAGGATATTGGAACACCCAAGGTGTACATATAATTAAAGCGGGTACGCCACTTGCACAATTAATACCAATAACAGAAAAAAAGTATAAGCATGAAGTTCGTGATGCAACAAAACATGATCTTGAATGGTTAGAAAAAAGAAAGTATTTTGACAACATAGGTTTTATACACATAAAATCAAAAATACAAAATGCATATTACAAACATTTTAAGAGGAAATAATGGAGTACATAGACTTAGCATTAAACGGACAAGTATACTTGTTCCTAATCGTATTTGTAATGATGATTGCAGGCATGGTAAAAGAACATAGATTATTCGACGACATCTTCTGTTTCTTTGAACAGAATTTAAAAAGTAAGAAAGCGGTAGTTGCTATTGTAAGTGCACTAACAGGACTACTACCTATCAAAGGTCGTGTTACAGTTAGTGCTGGCATGTTAGACACACTTGCACCCGATAAAGGTTGTTGTGGTCGAGAAAAGTTTGGACCTATTGACTATGTAAGCACACACCATTATTATTTTTGGAGCCCACTGGAAAAGACAGTTATTCTTCCAATGGCGGTGCTAGGTTTAACTTACACACAATTTATGGGCTACATTTGGCCATTACTGGCTGTGAGCATTGCATTTATTATCTCTTATCTTGTTTGGGGTGTAAAAGAAAGTGATGTTGAACTCAATGATTGTGAAAGAGAAATTAAAGTAAGTCGTATAACACGTTATGTATTACCTTATGTAACAGGCGTTGGCGCCATAATTGCAGGTGTTAATTTTTTATGGGCATTTGGTACTCTTACACTATACTATATGGTAGTTACTCGCACATTTGATATTCCAAAATTATTACGTTCTGTAGACTGGAAACTAATCGGATGGGTTGCTGTTATTATCGTTGCAGCAAATATTGCTAGAGAAAACACTAGTGCAATCAAAGAATTTTTAGAAAACAGTGGACTAGATATCAATACTTGGAGTGGATTTACAATGCTAAGTCTTGCAAGTTTTGCTGGTGCATTTGCATTAGGTAGCAGTAGTCGATTTGGTGCACTTACAGTAATCATGGCCAGTATATACGGTATTGCATATCTGCCTTGGTTTTTTGCAGTTGACTTTGTTGGTTACTTAATTAGTCCAATGCATAAATGTGTTGCAATCGGTATGTTATACTTCGGAACCAAGTTTAGATATTATGTTACTATATTAGGCATTTGGGGAATGTTAGTGATTACAGCAGGCGCTTTAACTCTAATGCTATAAATACATATAATAGCTTTGAGGAATAAAGAATGGCAAATCTAGTCAGTAACATCGATGGTGTACTACAAATTTATGATGATGGTACAGTCAACATTGTTGGTGGTACTTTACATATAGATAACACTGAAGTTTTAAGTAACAATAATGATGCCTTATTTGGAAATGTAAGAGTCGGCACACTTGACTTTGGTGATAGTAGCCCAACCCTAAGTGACGATGGTGATTACTTAAAAATACAGACCACTTCAGGTTACACTAACATTGGTTCTGCTAACAGTACATACACTCATTTTTACACTGATAGATCCAAGTATTATTTCAACACAGAGATACATGTAGATAGTGGTGAAATAAGATCACATGATGAAGATTTAAACTTAAGAAGAGTTGGTAGTTCAACTGCTCGAATCACTATTGGTGATGGATTAACACAAAGTCACCAAGATTTTAGTGTTACTGGTGATGCAACTATCTCCGGTGACTTAACAGTTAGTGGTACAACTACTACATTAAACACAACAAATACACTTGTAAAAGATGCTGTATTAACACTTAACCATGGACAAGCAACACCACTCAACGACATTGGATTATTATTTCAACGTTATAGCAGTCCAACTTCTAGTAATTATAACCCAGTCTTTATGTGGGAAGAAACTACTGATAGGTTTGTATGGGGTACAACTACTGAACTAGGTACAGATAATGATATCAGTTTAAGCGCACAGTGGATGACAATTGAAGGTACTGGTGATGTAGGCATTGGTACAACTAATCCAGGTGCTAAATTAGATGTACGTGGTACTGTATTATTTAATGGAGCAAATAATAATAGCGGTAATGCTGATTTTGCAGTTTATACTGGTACAAGTCCAATGGTTGCCTTACATGGCACACAAATGCATGTAGGTACTACCAATGCCAACTGGAACGCAAAGTTTGCTTACGATGCTGGTGGAACTGGTGATATACAATTAGCAGCATGGAGCGCAAACGTCCATCTATTCATTGGCGGTTCTAGTGGCAGTAAAGATATTATTTTTAGTCCGCTTAATGATGGTAGTACAGCCGAAGTTATGCGTATTAAAGGTAGCGATAAACACGTAGGTATTGGTACACAGACACCGGCTACTAAATTAACAGTTTACGATGGTACTACATGGGACACTACTAACTTGGTTAGTAACACTAGCACAGGTTCTGGGTTTACTATGCACTCTACTAACACAGGTGTAAAATGGAGCCTTATTGCGCAAGGTACTGCTGGCGGCGCAAACGATAACAATCTAGGATTTCACTTAACTAATGCGGGTACCAGTTCATCATCAACTGGTTATAAGATGGTTATGACACATGATGGTCGATTCGGTATAGGTGAAATGACACCACTGGGTAAACTTCATGTTAAAGATGGTGATGCTGGAAGTATTACAACAAACAGTGCACATGATACAATTATTGTTGAAGGCAGTGGTAACACAGGTATTAATATTTTCTCACCTAACACAAGTTATCAATATTTGGCATTTGGTGATACAGAAGGTAGTAATAGTGGATATGTTCGTTACCAACACAGTAATAACCAAATGGTATTACGAGCAGGTGGAGCAGATACATTATATGTAAATGAAAATAAAATAGGTATCGAAACATCAAGTCCTGATGCTGTATTGGATGTAAACGGCGATGTAAAAGTTGGGGTTAGTGGAAAATATTCATACTTCAAGTTACCAAATGTTAGCAGAGGTGCCAGTGGCATAACCGACGAATATATCGTTGTAATGAGAAAATTTGTAACTGGTACAGTTCAGTCGAGTGGCATGAACGGTGAAATTATATTTGCTCGTGGTAACACAGGATCTGGAAACGAACCATATCGTATGCGTATTAATATGGTTTCTTCGTACAATACTAACCTATTCCAAACATTTGAAGGCCCAGCTAGTATGTTTACTAGTTTGGATGAAATTGAAATATCTGGTGTTAGATACTATGCGCTAAGAGTTAGTTCTAGTGGCGGCGGCAATGTATCTAATCGTTTTTACTTTGAAGGAGAACTATACAACGACATTAACGATGCTAACTTGTTTACAAAAGTTAGAGAAAGTGATGCAACAGTTACAAAAATTGGAATACACAGCTATCCAGTATTAATGCGTAGTGGTAGTACATACAGAATTATACCTACTGGTAATAATGGTGTTGGTATTGGTACAGATGCGCCAAATACAAGATTAGATGTTGTTCATTCAAATTTACCTGCAGAGCCATATACTGGTATCAATGTTACTAACACAAGCACTAGCGGTGCATTTTATACTGGTGTAACTGCTGATGCAGTAGGACAAACACATTATCGATATAAAATTAACGGTGCACTCAAATGGCAAACTCGTGTTGGATACGGAAACGGCACTGACATTTTCCAAATCTATAGTTGGACACAAGGTGCTGACATACTTAGTATAACAGGTAGTAACGGATATGTAGGGATTGGTAAAACAAATCCAGGAACAAAACTTGATGTAACTGGCGGCATTACTGCTAGTTTAAGAAGTGTATTTACAAATGGTATACAAGCAAATGCCATTAACATTGGTAACGATGGCGACGATGACGGTGATTATAATGTAACTATTAGAACTACAAGCACAAGTGACTTATATCTACAAGCAGGCAAAACTGGTACTGGTAGCGGAGTTCGTGTTACTGGAGCAGAAGGACTAAGAGTTAGATCTGATGATGCGTTTGGTGAAGGTATAAACAGCAGTATGATCGTTGGAGATATCGGCGGCGGTGAAAACTCTCAAGGTTATGGCTATGTAGAATTACACGCACAAGACGGTAAGTGGAATCAACTTTTACATTACCATGCTGGTACTAGCGAGTCAAATAATAAATGGCGAGTAGGCAGTCATTATAACTCAACAACCTCAGCCGATTACTATAGATTTTATGCTAGAACACCTGGCAAAGATATGCTGAAAATAAATGCTCAGACTGACAGCGTGGAAGTAAATTCATATCTAAAAGTAGATGCAACCACATATATTACTGGATCATTACAAGTAGGCGGTTCAGCAGGCCCACAACATAGACTAGATTTAGCAGATGGTGTCGATACTACTCCACAAGATAAACTTCGTTTTGGTGTTAGAAATGGTGCTAGTTCGAATGATAGTAATGAAGTAGGTACTGGTATTATATGGGAACCACGTTGGGCCAGCTATACAAAACGCAGTGCTGGTATTTTACAGATTGGTGAAGGCAACTACTTTAAATCCGGATTGGCATTTTATACAAATGGAACATCAGACAGTTCAACTGATTTTTCAGAGCGTATGCGTATTGATATGGATGGAAACGTATGTATCGGTCAAACAGCAATTAGCTACACTACAAATGATAATCCTTCTGTTATTAGCACAATAAGTAATAATAAACTTCACATAAACGGTTCTATACAGTTACTAAACAACAATGATGCTATTGTTTTTGGTCGTGGCGCAGCTAGTTTTATGAGAGATGAAGAAATTGGCTTTGGCTGGGGTGGCGGCTGGTATATGACAGACGGCACATATATGCGAGGCCGAGGTAGTAAAATAATATATAACGGATCCACCAACTTCCGAACAGATGCGTCATTTACTACAAACAGTGATGGTAAAGATGCCTGGGGCGATAGCAGCGGTAACGGAAGAATAGCTATTAATGGTGCTAATAGTGTTAGTGCAGGACAAAATCCAACTATAGCAATATCAGGTGGCAATGGTGGATATGCGTTATCCTATATGAATAGAATAGACGTTGGTGCTGATCATACAAATAACAGCAACAGGTTATTTGATTTTTATGCTGACGGTGTTAGTAAAGCTAGATTAACAATTACAGCAAATGGCGATATCGGATGGTATATGAATACCGGTTCAGCTTTATTAACCATAGACAATGGCGGTAACACAATACACGCAGTCTACGCTAATACTAATGATAAGCGTACTGTTATGCATTCGCCTATGGCAACACAACAGAATGGCAATAGCGGAACTTATCCACTAGGACACTACACACCAGGAGAAACTGTATTTGCTATGGATAATACTTGGTCCACTAAGCAACTACAATCTTATTTCAATAGTACCAGTGTTAGCTGGAATAATCAGTCAGATATGGGCGGCGGCAGTATATATATTAATGGTGGCGTAAGTGTTGGTGGAGTATATACCTCTGGCTTCCCATTTATTCCAATAGAACAGACAGATTACTTTTACGGTGAAGTTTGGGTTAAAAACGTTGGCGATGTAGCACACTATTGTGGTAGTATTGATTACGGATATAACTACAACAATTTGGGTGGTAACCCTGGTAGTTATGGTTACTGGATCATGTCAAATACAAGACGTGGTGCTGGAGATTATAGAAAAGAAAGTGCTTATATCACAGGATTTGGTAATAGTGTAGGACAGTTTGAAACAGGTTCAAAATACTTTACACCACAAGCATTGTGGAACTATAGTCACTATAGTGGAACTAGAGCATGTTACATTAATGGATGGAAATACATTCGTGTGTATCAGCCAGGTAACAGATACTTTACTGGAGATGTTACTGCTTACTATAGTTCAGATGAAAGACTTAAAACTAATATCAATACTATTGAAGATGCTGTACATAAGATTCAGCAACTACATGGTGTTATGTTTGATTGGCGTGAAGAAACAGCAGCTATTATAGGCAAAGATGCAAACAAACGTGAAGCTGGTGTTATTGCTCAAGAAGTAATGAAAGTCATGCCAGAATTAGTTGAACAACGTGAGAACGGTTACTATGCGGTACGTTATGAAAAACTAACACCACTACTCATTGAAGCTGTAAAAACACAAAGTTATTGGATTGAAGATCAAAAACAAATGATACTTGAGAAAAATAAAACTATTGAAGACATGAGTAACAGATTAGACACCCTAGAAAAACTTATGAAAGACATTTTAGGAAAGTAAGTATTGACAAGAAACATAAATATGTTAGTATTAAATGAAATAGGAACGAAACATGGCCTTACCTGCAACCGGTAGTCAAATATCAGTAAATCAAGTGCAAATACACTATGGGTTTACCAGTGGTACTCAAAGAACAATGAGTCAACTTGGTACACAAGTAAGTATTACTTCTGGAAATACTGTGATGTTAAGTGCAAGTTTCGGAGGACAACCATAAACTCATAGGAGAAAATAATGTCTGAATTTGAATATAGTACATTTGTCTTAGGCAGATGTCTAACCCCCGCAGCAAAATATAGTAAAGTTAATCAAGACATTGCTGATGCAACTAGTGTTCCATTTTGGCGCAAGAATAAATCACGTATTAAAACCCTAAAGATGGCAAAGAAGAGACTAGAATCTGAATACGATAAGTCACAACTGTCGTTTACTAGTGATGAAGAAGAAATCAAATATTATGTTGAGGTTCTTGCTAAACGGAGTGCTGTTGAATTATTGTCAACTGGAAAAGTAAGTACAGAAACTATGACTGACATGACGTGCTTGGGCGATGAATGGTTTAAAGATTGTGTTAAACGTAGCACGATTATTGCAAGCCAACTTAATCATGAAGTAAAAAATGTAGAAAAATCTGTACAACAAGATGATGTTGTTCCTGAAAATATGATGTAACTATGTTGTTAGGAATATGTGTTCCTGTACGTGATATATGTCATAGTAATTTTGCTTTCTGCTTATCTCAATTAACTGCTAATTTAGTTCGTAATCATGTACAATATCATTTGTTTTTTGAAAACGGTAGTTTAATACAAAACCAACGATATCAATTAGTATTAGATGCACAAAGAGCTAACTGTAATCAAATACTATGGTTAGATAGTGACATGGTGTTCCCGTCTAATATATACCATACATTGTCTGCACATCAGAAGCCAGTTGTAGCTGGAACATATAGTACACGTACACAACCATATCGTAACGTTGCAATGGATGAAAATTATCTTCCACATACGCATTGTAATGAACTATATAAAGTACATGCTGTTGGTATGGGTATTATGCTAACAGATATAGAAGTGTATAATCAAATACCACACCCATGGTTTAAAGTAAGTTGGGATTATGAGAATGATGTCTTTATGGGAGAAGATGTTTATTTTTCAGAACAACTACAACAATACGATTATGATATCTGGATTGATCCACAATTAAGTAATCAATGTGCTCATTTATCAACCATGGGTATTAAAACAAAGGATTTTCAATAAATGTTTTCGAATATACAGACTGCTTTTAGTATTACAAAATCTAAATGGAACAGATATCCAATTATTGATGTAGATGACATGGAAGATGTTTCTGTTGCAAATCAATATCGTGACAGATATCCGTATGTTTGGCTAAAAAATAAAAAACGTACTATATTAAAAACATTCAATTGGAACTTTACTCCTGAGCATGAAAATAGACATAAAATACACGAATTTCCAATGTGTGTAGAAAGAAGTAAGCGACCAATTAGTTGGGATGCATTAAGACTTGTTCCTACATCTGCAACTTCAGAATCTGAAACCATACATGCTAACCGGATTGCATCATATAGAGGTAAAGTGGTTCCAATGTATGTGTATTCATTTAATGATAGACATGCACTTAAAAAGTTTACTAAACTTAGCACAATTGAACGTCCATGTCATATCATAAGAAACAAAGAAAACATGAAATCAGTGTACAACCAACTCATGGATGTAGAGGATAATTTATGGCTAATTGATGGAGATGTTACTATACATAATTATAGTGACTTAGAGTTTTCACCCACTGACGATTATGATATCTATATGTTTGATGTAGCACATCACAGTACGGGATTAATATATGCTGACCAATCTGTACAATATATCACTAAAGAATACTTTGCTAAAATAAAAGCTGGTGAAAATATCCGTATTAAGCACGTTTCTCATCATATAGGTGACGTAAATGACATGTGTGATCCGTTTAAGGCATGGGCTAATGCTTATTACAATACATTGTATCTAACCAACACAAAAATTTCACATCTTAAAAAACAACGTAATAAAATTTTACAAAAGTACGTACAATTATCAGGATCTAAACTTAAAGAAAATGCATCAGCAGGCACACATCAAGCTGAAAATGATAGGAACAATATAACTGATACAACAGTAACTTGGTCAAATATACTTTCTAGTTTTAGTAAATGGAATGATAAAAATACTGAGACTGATGATCAAAAACTATTACAAAAAAGACTACAAAGTGCTAAACGTATATATGGAGAAGATAGTGATGAGTATCAGAAACTATCTAGCCAGTTAGTTAAGTCTTCTTTATAACGTTGCCTTTCCCAGATAGTAATAATCTTATCCACCATATCTGGTTTTCCTAATACAACTCTTGCACCTTTATGTAAAGGCTTTGGCCAAGCATTTATTTCTACCCAAGCATATCCTGAACTTTCTCCATTTGTTTTTGGTATAAATTCTTCGTATACAGTAACACAATAAGTGTGATAGGTAAACTTTTTGTCATCACTAATAAATGTATGAATAGGATATACTTTTTCTATATCTGGTAAGTCACCCATTTCTTCACGACATTCACGTAATAATGTTTCTATTGGTCGTTCTTGTTGCTCGCTTTTTCCGCCCCAAAAACTCCATGTAAGTGGATGGCTTACTGCTTTACTTCTTTGTTGTAACATAATACGCCCTGTATTAAGGGCTAAAAAACAACAACCGCTTGCAGTTAACATTACAAATATATTCTCCAAAAACCACTATTATATGTACCTTCATAAGCATTAACCCATTGTGTACCATTCCATTTTAATTTATCCATAGTAACTATATTAGTGGTATAGTGTGTAGACGATACATTGTTGCTGGCATCAAAAGTAACACTCCATATAGTACCATTATACTGAATAATGTCATTCTTCTTAGCAGATATAGTGCCCCATTCTCCTCCACTAGGTATTTCATCAAGTATCAAATAACGGTCTCCATTGGCTGCGGCTGTTAGTGTTCCATCTCCTGGGTAACTAAGTTGTGGGTCAATAACAGCATCAACAGCCGTTTGTGTATCAGCTGGTATAGTGTTGTTATCTAATGTTACAGTTAATGTGTCTGTTTCACTAACACCACTCAGTGTACCAATAATGTCAGTAGTCATATCACTTGGATTGTCTGTTTGCTTAAAACGTATTTGACTTACACTATCTCTAAGTTCTGCACCATATTGTTTAAATATCGTATCCCATTGTAGATCTGCTACTACAGCACCAGTTTTACTTAATATTTGTGCTGTGGCTATGCCGCCTGTTACGTCTAGTTTTACTTTGTTATCAACTGCTACTACTGTATAGCTAGTAGTGATAGCGTTAATATCGTTAAGCACATTAATACTGTCAGCATCTCCAGTAGCAACTTCATGTAAGTTGGTAATTACAGTATGGATCATACTGCTTTTGTTCACTTTAGCTGGAGGATTAATTAGTATTGGCATTTCAAATGTCAAGCTGCTGATGTCAATAATATCATCAACACCACTTGGAATACCACGGTTTGTCCACTGTGTTGCTGTAAGCTCGACAACACTTAAACTACTCCAGTCTAATGGGTTGTTTGTTGTGTGTATATTAAGACTTGGGTTAAATAATACTAGTATTTGTTCAAGCATTTGCATTTTTTGCTCAGTATTACTTGTCCATAAATCTGCTTGCATTGTCATTGTATATGGTACTGGCATGTGACGTTCTACTGTGTAAACACTGCCTTGTTTATTTTCGTAACTGTTAGTAGCATTATTATATTCTTTTTCAATAACAGTCATTTTTTCTTCAAACTGTGGAAACACTCGTTTGTTTACGTCTGGTTGTAAGTTAGTTACATAACAACTAATAAAAGGAACAGTACTTAATGTATTTTCGCTGTTCTCTCTTTGTATATGTGCTGCCATACGACTGATGTCGCCGTAACGAACTGGTGTTGTATGATACACTGGCTCGCCTTGCTCTGTGTATCCTTTAACATACTGAAAGCCCGCAAAGATACGAATAAACTGCTGAATATAGCGTCTAAATTGCTTATCGTAAAAGTATGGTACTGCGGTTATATTTGCCATTTCTTATCCTTATGGTGCTGAACTCTTATATGGATGACTTACAGGTAAATTACCTTGTAACCCCCACTTGTGAGCAAGGTAACCTTCTGCTTTTTGTACATCTGTAATGTCTGTGCTGCCTGTGCCAGGAATACTTGCTACTGAGAAAAACTCTGCCATTCGACCGCCCATACGTTCGTTTGCTCTGTTGCGGAAGATGCGTAGATCCATATTTGTATTTAGATTGTTATCATAATCGTTCACAGGTGTAAACGCATTTGTGCCGTTCACTCTAACAGCAATCTGGTTGCCTGTCTTGTTGAATATAGCAACTAGTATTACCCAAGCGTTCTGTGTTATTCCTTGATCAAAATCCTGTTTGTTTCCTATAACAGATGATATCCTGTTTGAACTCAAGCCATCCAAATCCAACTCACCAGCAAAGTTGCTGACACCAGCACTGATAGCATAATCTCTTTTAGGCGATTGTGTGTTACATTCTACACTCCAGAAACTATCTTGTGAGTCGTTGCGAGTGTTCCATTGCATAACTCCTATTGCCCAGTGATTACCATTGTTGGCTTGTGCAACTTCGTCGGTTGTAAAATCTTCGTTTGGAACAAAGGTAAATGTATTTTTGCTGTCTAGTGTGGTTGATACATTAGGAGTGCCATTTATGGTTACCGTTGCGTTACCTGCTTTGTCTGTGACTGCTGTTACATTTGATCCACTAAGTGTATAACTGCCAGTGTCACTAGCATCCAGCCAAATTGCAGTAGTTATGTCTGAAGCAGGTGCCCAAGGCGCACTACTAAAAGCATTTGCTCTACGTCCTGCTGTAAAACTACCTGTAACTGATGTTATAAAAGGCATCTATTATACTCCTCCAAATGGTACCATTTGTCCAAGCACAACATATGTTCCACCATCGTTTAGAATTGTGAATGAAAACGCATCAATTCCGTTTGAGGTTCCTGACGGTGTATTGTTACCTTGCCAGTTAATTGTTTGTGCCGCCCCACCAATTTGCACTGCACTAACTATTCTTGCAGTGGCACCTTGATTTACAATAACTGTTACGTTGGTTGCATACTCTGCTGTTAGTGACCCACCGTTTAGGTTTGTAAAGTTGGCTGTTACATTGCCAGCTGGTGCTGTCAAATAATGAACGTGTCCGTTTACACCATTGAATACTGTAACACCTGTTGCACCATTGGTTGTAGAAAACTTTTCTTCTACACCCATTCCAAGTTTTAGACTAGCAGAATATACTGTGTTTCCTGTTATTTTGAATGGAGTTACAGATGTTCCTGCATTGTCAGTGTGTATACTGACTTCAGTAGTTTCTGCTCCACTTGCTGTAGCAATTACTTTTGTTTCAATTGTCGCAATAACTGAACCGGAAGAACCAGCTGTACTTGCTCTAAACACAAGTTCTGGTCCTGCGTCACCATCTGCTGGGCTTGAACGATATGAAGTTAGATCAACACCAGGCGCTACGCCTGTGCCAAAACCGCTCATGTTAATGCCACTACGCATAAATCTATTGTTACCAGCACCAGTTTCTACTTCAAAAAACTTGTTGGTAGGTGTAGCACTGTAGGCTTCTTCTACCTTGAAATCGTTGGTGAATAGGTTTGATGTTTCTAGCAATGGCAAATTACCAGTTGCATCTGGTAAGTTGATTGTTCTGTCTGCTGTTGGATCAGTTGCCTGAAGTTTTGTTTCATTTGTATCTGGTGTTGTACCTTCAAAACTGATACTTGTGATACTGTTGATGTCACTATCTAAACTAAAACTTAGTGCAAAAGATGCCGCATCTACATTAATTTGTCCAGTTGTACCAGTCACTGTTAATGTTTCACTAGCAAGTGCAACACTGCCTGTACCAGTATTACCAGCAGTATTCAGGGTTGGAGAAATGCCAGTTTGATCTGCTACCCAAGCATAATCACTACCATTCCAACTTAGTATTTGGCCGCCTGTTGCAGTACCAGTGTTTAAATGTCCATCAATTGACGCATTTAAACCTGTGCCACTGACTGCATCTGTAATTCCGTAACCTGCAAGTGTAGTTGGTGTTGCAGAAATATCTGCAAATTCTAAGTTATTAATTGTTACTGTATTGAAATCAATTGAAGTAGCACCTGTAAAGTCAACTGCACCTGTTGGTGCCATATTGCTTAATGTTGCCGCATCTGTTATTCCATAACCTGCTAGTGTAGTTGGTTTACCTGCTAATGAACCAAATTCGCCATTAAATACATCAACTACATATCCTGATGCACCATATTGACTTGGATCGTCTTGTGCTGGTGTATTACCGTCTTGGAATATGCTTCTGATAGTAGTAAGTGATGGCTTACTAATAACTGGAGCAATATAACTATTATATAATGCATAACCTAGCGTTAAATTTGATTGTACACCTGCTGGGGTCTTAACACTATCAGCCCATTCAGGACTAAGACTAGCACCGTCCCACAAGTCTGAGTAGTCAAACATAGCAAAGTTTAGTAGATACAAATATTCTTTTGCCGCAACTTCAAATGCTGCTGAATCAGTCTTAAAGTCTGCTCCACCGTATCCTGATGAGTCCCAAAATCCGCCGTCGTATGCTTCTACCATTGCATTATACAATGGACCAGTGTTCCAATCTGAACTTATACTAGGATACATTTTTAATGATACTGCGTCAAGTCCGTGCATGTGTAGTGTGTGGAAAACGTGTTCAATTACTTCTTGTGCATCAGTGTCACCGTCGCCATACCCACTACCTGTTGAATTTAAATACCAAACCATATCGTTTTGAACAGTATTATTAAACAAGTTTGTTAGGTTCCAAAATATAATTCCAGGATCTGTTAAGAAGTTTGTGCTATAGTCTGCACCAGCACCTCTTGCTACTCTTTGTATTGTTGGTCCAACTGCCGCATGATAAGTACCTGTATCACCGCTTAATGTTTTAATTACAGTTCTTTGTGCAGATTCAGTAATACCTGAACCGGTTGGATCTAAGAACAGTTCAAACATACGACCAACTTTTTCTAACCATGCATCTGGAACTGCTGTTTGTCCACCTACTCCACCGGCACCCATAATCCTTACACCATTAACTGTAAGTTCTCGTTTAAAGAAGTCGCTACCTTCGCCTGTAACATCAATGATTGCACCGTTGTTGTATTCCGTATCCGCATTGACCATCGTGTTGTTCAACAATAAATTGCTGCCTGAAGTCCTAAGTGTGTTATCACCAATATATAAAGAGTTATCACTTAAGAATAAGTGTCTAATTTTGTTACTTGCACTACCGATATCATATGTAGCATTTGTATCTGGAATAATACTTGTGTCTAAATTACCATTTAGGTAAGTTGCAACATCACTGTCGCCATATCCACTAGCGGCATCAGTAATTCCATAACCTGCAATGGTAGTTGGTTTGCCTGTTAAACTTGCAAATGATTGTGCTGGAACACTTGTTAAGTAACTGGACAAATCTGGTGGTGTATATGTAAACACACCAGTTACATTATTATAAACTAATCCAGCTGTTCCTGCACTTGCTTGTGTTACACTTAATGCTGATAGCGTAATGCCACCAGATCCACTGGAATCGTTTGCTGGTAGCCATTTATTTACAGACCCATCCCATTTTAAAACTTGTCCAACACCTGGAGGTGTAGTACTTGTATCTACATCAGTTAAACTATCGATGCTTTGTGACAAAGTAAGTCCTGTTGCAGTGGTTCCTGTAAAATCAATTGTAGATCCTGCTACAAAATCTACGGTTTTGCCATTCTGTCCAATAATGACATCACCACCTTGATCACCAATAGTAATATTATTTGTTCCAGAACTACGTATGTTAATACCGTTAGTACCAGCAATTGTTAATACGCCTATTGATTCTTGTATGCTAGAACCATCTGGTCCAGTAATAGCATTACCATTTAAGTCTAGTGCACCACCAAGTTGTGGGGTTGTGTCTTCAACTAAATTATTAAGACCACCAATTGTACTTAAATCAACAGTATTTCCTCCGCTAATAGTTAAGTTATCACCAGCTAGTGTTAGTGTTTGACTATCACTGTCTGCTGTATTTTCTAGAGTAGTTACCCGTCCATCTAAATCAGTGAAGTTTCCGTCTAACTCTGTATGAGTTAATGCTGCACCTTTAGTTAATCTTTTTACTATTGCCATTTTGTTTTTCCTTAAAGGACGTAATCATCTGCTACATAACCGTCTTCAACATATTCGCTATTAACTTTATTGTCTGGACGTGGCAGAATAACATCACTTATTGCTTGCTTCCTATTAAATTCTTCATCGTTTACCATTGACTTGGCATCTTCTGTAATATAATCACTTGCGTTATATGTACGGTCTACCCAAGTCTTGTCAGTTACATTATCATAACTTCTGTTCCATTTAGAACCTCTTCTTACAAACATACGGTTTGGACTGAAGTCTGTTCTAATAAAATATTCACCTTCATTTGCAGTTGACGGAAACGCAGTTCCACTTGCTATTGTTTCTCCATGATTGTATGTGTTATCCTGTATTACAACACCGCCAGCCGTTGGGTGGTCAAATCCATACAGGTGGTCTAGTAAACTAGTACCATCTGGATCATCCTGTGTTGCACTTGCTACAACTGCATCACTAACATTAAACTCTGATTTGTACATGCTTATGTCACTGTTCAATGATGTGCTATCACTAGCATCTCCAAGTATGTCATTAAACTCTTGTGCATCTGTAAGTGGATTAAGTTTTACACGCCAAATGTGTGGATACCAAGTTTGGCTAAATCCCTCTGCTCCTCGGTTTCCATCAGCTACCACATAATATTTACTTATTGGAGTTTTGTTTGCATCTAATAATAAATCATCACGTAAATGTGGTAACTCTAGTACATCGCCTGGTAATAGTTTTCTACCAAGTAATTGAACCATATCATTAATATGAAATGTCATATAAAATTGATCGTTTGCTAAAAACATTCCAAATTGTGTTAAATCAAAATCGTTATCTTGTACATTGTATATACCACGCAGATCATAAATGTCTGGATCATATTTGCGATCTCTATTTTCCAAAAACAATAAGTCCTGTATTTTTGTTTCATTTATAATGCTGTCAATATTAATAAAATCTCCACTTAGCGGATCAACCTCACGACCCTCAATGTAATTAGGCTGTGATGGATCATTTTGATCAGGCTGTACTGCTGGTCCTACATACTTGTGTACATTGACACCAGTCCCGCCAATCCAAAATTGTTCACGGATCTGGCGATCCATAAAGTGAAAATCATTAGTTTTTGTCGGTTTATAAAGTGTTAAACGTGGCATATGTATATTTATGGCTTGACATTGCTTTCAAAATAGTATACCGTTTATAAGTAACAGCAATAGTTTAGGAGAGTATAATGGCTAAAACAGCAACTCGTAAAAAGAAAACTGTACGTGCAACTCGTCGTAAGGGTGCTTGGGATATGGTTCCATTAACTAGTTGGCATGGCACTCAGTATCATATTCATTATTTGATGGAGTCAAAAGAGTGGCTTAATAAAGTCAAAAGTTATATTAAGAAAAATTATGATAAAGAAGTACAACAGGCTATTAGCAAATTGCCTGATTGGAAGATTGGTGGAAAAAGCCATTACGCTACTGCGGCGTTTGTTGAAGAAAATAAGCCAGAAATCTTACATCCTGATTATGTTGGTAAGTTGGACAAGTGGATTATGTCACTTGCTGAAGAAGGCAAAAAAATTGTAGACATCAAGAAAGCAGAAGAAGCTACAAAAAAAGTAAAATACATACCTAGTATCCAAGAAAGACTACTAGAAGCAACTGTTGACAAAATGGAAGAACTAGACCAATGGGAAGATGATTGGATTCGTGATCCTAAAAAGAATCCACTTAAAGACAAACAACCTCTAAAATTATTCCGTAAGCTAGAAATTAATCTAGGACATGCTCGTTTTATACAAAAGTTTTATGAAGGTGCATATGAAGAATTAACTGAACTTGTTAATTTGCCTCCTGCTAAAAAACAAGATGACATGCAACAACAGTTAGCAGAAGGTTATAACCATCTAAGCACAAAAGAGAAAAAAGAGTTACATAATTTTTACCAACGTATTTTTCAAGCACTTGATATCATTCGTGCTGAAAAGAAACAAACTCGTGCAGTTCGTAAACCTAAAGAAAGAAGTGCGGCAGATCTTGTTAAGAAACTCAAGTTTAAATCAAGTGATGCAGACTTTGGTATCAGTAGTATCCCTCCACAAGAGATTATTGGTGCAACTGCATTAGTAGTGTTTAACTGTAAAACTCGTAAACTTGGAATTTATTATGCAGAAGAGCATACTACTTTTCAAGTTAAAGGAACCACACTTCAGTTCTTTGATGAAAAGCGTAGTAGACAGAAAACAGTACGTAAGCCAAATGAAGTATTGCCTAACTGGAAAACAGTAACTAAGCACAAACTAAAAACACAGTTTGGATATCTAAAAACAACTGATATTAAAATGAATGGACGCTTAAATGCTGATACGGTAATATTAAAAGCCTTCAAATAGTATAAATACTTGCATGGCAAAACGTGACGAATTAATCAAAGAAATAGAGCTTCGCTTAGGCGGACAAATGGTAGACGTAGAGCTCGATCCTGAGCACTACGATCTCGCCATCCGTAAAGCATTTGAAAAGTATAGACAACGTAGTGAAAATGCTGTTGAAGAATCATTTATTGAACTACAATTGCAAGTTGATGTATCAGATTACACATTAACTGATGACATCATTGAAGTTTATACTATCTATAGACGTGGTACTGGTACTGTTGATGGTAGTGCTGGAGGGGCAATTGAACCATTTGAAACAGCATACTTAAACAATATGCTAATAAACAGTGGCAGGGCTGGCGGCATGGCAACATTTGATGCACTATCTCAACATCGTGAAGCACTTGGGCGTCTTTTTGGTAAGGAAATGATATTTACATGGAACACTGCTACAAAGAAGTTGTTTATCCATCGTAAAGTAAAAGCAACTGATTCAGTTTACCTTCATGTATACAAGTATCGTAGTGAAGAAGAGTTATTAACAGACACATATAGTTTACCATGGATTAAAGAACTATCATTGGCATACTCAAAGTTAATGTTAGCAGAAGCTCGTGGTAAATTTAACACAATTGCTGGTCCACAAGGCGGTACAAGTTTAAATGCAGACATGTTACGTATGGATGCACAAAATGCAATCGACAAACTAGATGATGAACTTAAAACTTATACTGATGGCCAAGCTGGCTTAGGTATAATTATCGGTTGACAAACAGTCCTGATCCAATTATAATATAAACATGAAATTAAAATTACTAGTAATAGGTCATGGACGCCATGGCAAAGATACTGTCTGTGAGATACTCAGAGATACGTATGGATACACATTTGAAAGTAGTAGCAAATTTTGTAGTAAGTTGTTTATCTATGACGACTTGAAAGACAAGTATGGCTACGCTAACGAAGAAGAATGTTATGCTGACAGGCATAGCCATCGTCAAGAATGGTATGAAGCTATTTGCGACTACAATGTTCCAGATCCTGCTACACTAGGTAGAGAAATGTTTAATGCTTATGATATCTATTGTGGACTACGTAACAAAAAAGAATTTTATGCAATGAAGAATACAGGTGTGTTTGACTATTGTATATGGGTTGATAGAAGCGATCACCTTCCACCTGAAAGTAAAAATAGTATGAGTTTAGAACAATGGATGTCTGACTATACAATTGACAACAACGGTACATTAGCGGATTTAGAATTTAATGTACATGCACTTATTTCACATATTGATCCTTATAGTACAAGTTAACCACGTAGTTAACCCTTGTTTCGCCCCTGATATATAGCTATTCTAATAAATACTAGCAGCGATAGATATAACCAGAGGAGATAAAATATGGCTTTAGTATCACCAGGCGTACAGGTTAGTGTAACTGATGAAAGCGCATATGGCGCAGCCGGAAACGGAACAGTACCACTAATTGTAGTAGCAACAAGAGAGAATAAGACAGATCCTACTGGTAGTGAATCAGATGGTATTGCCAAATATACAAAAGCAGCTACGGCTGGAGATGTAGTTAGAGTAACTTCACAGCGTGAACTAACACAGTTTTTTGGTAACCCAACATTTACTACTGTAGGCACAACAATTACACAAGGCAGTGAAACCAGTGAATACGGATTATTAGCAGCCTATAGTTACTTGGGTCAGGGAGCAAGTGCATACATTGTACGAGCAAACGTAGACTTAGGTGGACTAGAAGCATCAACAGTTGAACCAACAGCATCATTTGCTACAAATAATGCATATTGGTTAGATACTGATGCAACAAAATATGGTATACATGTATATAATAGTACAAGTGGACTATGGGAAAATAAAATACCAACAGTTGAAGTTATTAGTGGCGCTATAGGAACAGCACCTGTAGCAAGCCCAGTGCCAGTTGGTGGTTATCATGTTGTAATTTCAACAACAAGCAACAGTATTGAATATTATAAAGAAAGTGGAGCGACTTGGACAACAGCAGGCGCAACACTAGCACCACACTATAGCGAACCAGCAGCACCAAGTAACGGAGATGTTTGGGTTAAAACAACTAGCCCAGGTAACGGTGTTTATTTGTCATTTTACAAGTACTCAACAACTACCAATACATGGGTAGCACAAACAACAGTTGGTGTAAGTGATGGATCAGACAATGCAGACATTACTACATTCGTTCCACAAGATGCTTCTAGCGCAACAGCACTAACATCAAGTGCCGCAGCAGGCGGCGTTTTGTTAGCCGAAGGTGCAGATCAATTTGAAATCTTAGTAGTAAGCAGTGTAGGTGCCCCAATTGCAATTCCTACAAGCATATATGCAAGCATTGCATTTCCAACAGCAACCGCCGCAGTAGGCCAATTATGGTTTGATAGCACAATTAATAGTTTAGATATCTATGAATCATCAAGCAATACTTGGGCAGCTTCTACAGATGTTCAGTATAGTACAACTGCACCAACAACAGACAGTGGCGGCCTAGCACTTGCTGATGGCGATGTTTGGGTTGACACAACACTAAGTGGAGCATATCAAGCAAACGAACGTGATTATCCAAAAATTTACAGACATAATGGCGCTGCATGGGTTAAGCATACAAACACTGATCAAACAACATCAAATGGTGTTGTATTTGCAGACATAACTGATAGTGCTGGTAATTCGGTTACTGGTGCACCAGACGCAACTGTTTACCCTGATGGTATTATGTTAGTTAATATGGCTAAGAGTAAAAATACAGTTCGTGCATATAATGCAAGTGGTGGCTGGAGAAACGCTGTATCAAATCATGCAGATGGAAGTGGACGCTTTGGACGTCTTGCACAACGTGCGTATGTTGCAACTGCAATGGCCGCAGTAACAGCAGGAACAGATTTGCGTGATGAACAAAATTCATTCAGCCTACTAGCAGCACCTAACTATCCTGAATTGACTGATGAGTTAGTTACACTAAACAGTGATCGTGGTGAAACAGCATTTATTATTATTGACACACCAATGAACAAGAATCCAACAGATGCAGTTAGTTGGGTACAAAATAGTGGAGTGGCAACTGAAAATGGTGAAGATGGGTTGGTAACAAACAACACATACAGTGCTGCATACTATCCGGCAGGTAGTTCAACAGAACCAGTAAACGGTAAAACAGTTGTTGTTCCACCAAGTCATATGGCACTTTATACATTTGCATATAATGACAACATCAGCTTCCAGTGGTTTGCTCCAGCAGGGCTAACAAGAGGTGTTGTACAAAACGCAAGTGCAGTTGGTTATATTACTAATGAAGCTGAGTTTAAAGCAGTTAGCCTTACACAAGGACAGCGTGACACAATGTATCAAAACAAACTAAACCCAATT
>Ga0213863_10000452_pt1 | contig 31381 bp, 34 predicted proteins | sample PICome_8_FD_160128 | JGI IMG/M metagenome (GOLD analysis project Ga0213863, IMG submission 160128) | Coastal seawater microbial communities near Pivers Island, North Carolina, United States - PICO497 | ecosystem: Environmental > Aquatic > Marine > Coastal | place: USA: North Carolina... | reverse complement strand
CCTGAATTCTGACCAGATCCATTTTTTTATCAAGAACAGCTCTTATAATTGCTCTAAAATAGTTATCAGTTATATCAGATAATGGCTCTTTTCCGAGATTATCAGGATTTACGTTGCGTCTTTCTAGCTGTTCCATATGCTCAAATGCTAATTGTTTATATGTGGCCTCTAAAAGTCCTTGTTTGCCACCAAAGTAATGATGTATTTGAGCATGGTTAACGCCTGCATGATCAGCAATATCTCTTATTGAAAGCTGATTCGGCCCAATGGACCCTACTAATATAGCCGCTGAATTTATTAACTGTTTCTCAACGTTTTTTCGTCCTTTATAAGTGCTTTTTTCCATAATCTTTATCTAAGCGTTTACTTCATTATGAAGATTTTTAACAAGTTTTTCGATTTTTTTAATGATATTTACTCCATCACAACAACCATATATGTGCTTATCCGGCCTAATGATTGCTGCAGATATGGAATTTTCACGAGACCATTTAGCCAACCTACCATCTTTTAAAAAGGGGTGCTTGCTATTAAAAATATGGATATTATTTTTAAATATATCCATGAATTCATTGTTGGATATGTCATCAATTAAAGTCTCTTCTTCGTTAAAAATTATTAGTGAGAATGATTCACCTAGGTATTGATCAAATTGCTTGTTGTCAACTCTAATGTTAATGTCAGGCTGAGGAATAATCACTCCATTTGCACCATTTGGAAATAAATCTTTATCAATCAAACCATCATTTAATTTCCAGCTATATTGGAATTTTAATGCTGACAATGCTTTCGGAAAAATTTTTGCAATTGAAAAAAAAGTGTCCCTCATAAATGCCTTCACCATGTTTTGAGTTCCAATTACATTACCTTGTTTTATGGCAGTTCGAATCATGAAATCATTAATTTCTCTCCTCTCTATAGAAAATGTATCAAGAATTTTTTTGTTATATATTCCATCATTTACACCTTTTAGTTTCCAGCATAAGTTATATGAGTCCTTGATTCCTTGGCATAGGCCTTGACCCAGAAAAGGAGGTGTCTGGTGTGCAGCATCACCAATTAAAAAGCAGTTATTAATTTTAAACTCATCAACTAGCAGCCCATGAAATGAGTATTTGCTGGATCGAATTAAAGTGCCGCTATTAATATCAATATCAGGGTTTAATCTCCAAATATGAGGCTCCATAAAGGACCTTATATTTTTTTCGCTTTCAAGTTGTTCAAGATCATCTTCGGGGTTAATCTTAAACTCCCATCTAATATGATTGTTTGTTATGGGGAGAAGGGTGGTTGGCCTTTTATAATCGCAAATTTGATATCTTGATTTATCTAAAACTTTATATTTTTTATCTAACAAGTAATCAACAACAACCCAATCCTGATCACATTTATAGTCATGCATTTTTATATTTAAGTTCTTGCGTACAAAACTATCTGCCCCATCAGCAGCAATCACATATGTGGATGTTAATGATTCTGTTTGGTTTGTTGCTTTATTGGTGATCTCTAAGAGGTTTGAATCTATATTGGAATCTAATTTATCAACTTGCCAACCAAGTGTTAATTCAATATTGCTATATTTAGATGCATTCTTTCTTAAAATTTCTTCAAATTTAGGCTGGTTAAACATCACTCCATCGTAATAACCATTAAGTTTAGGGTGGCTCTCAAAACTTACACTTAAAAGTTCTTTTCCATTTCTATTTATGAAATTAACACCTAAAATAGGGTCTATAATTTCTTGAATTTGATCAAAAATTCCCATTGATTGGAATATTCTTTGAGTTTGACCGTCAAAATGTACAGCCCTTGGTATGTCCCAAATATCATATTTTGGCTCTACTACTATGATGTTAAAACCACTCTCAGCAAACATATTCGCAGCCGCTGCTCCAACAGGGCCAAAACCAACTATGGCTATATCATAATTTTTCATATTAAAAAGTTTATGGATTGATTTATTTTAGTCAACTGGTTAGGATAGTCAATTATTAGTTAAAAGTATAAATTAAATACAACGCTACTTATTCAAAGAGAAATTATATGTACAAAGTTGATAGCTATATAAATGGAAAATCATCGTCCGAATCGAACAAAACAGGAAAGATATATAATCCATCTTACGGCACTCAAATTGGAGAGGTCTTATATGCAACTAATGGTGTTGCTAACAAGGCTGTAGAATCATCATATGAAGCATCAAAAGCCTGGTCAAAAACTGGATTAAGTTATAGAGCTGAGTTAATTTTAAAATTTAGACAAGGTGTTATTAATAAGTCTAACGAAATAATTGAAATATGTATAACTGAGGCTGGTAAAACTCGACCAGATGCTGAGGCTGAGTTTGATAGGGCAGTTCAAGCATTAACTCATGCTGCTGGTGTTCAGCACTTTTACCCATCCAACTATAGTCAAAATGTTGCAGGTGGAATCGATATAGCTGACTTGAGGTTTCCTATTGGTGTTATTGCTGGGGTAGGCCCTTTTAATTTTCCAATCTTAATTCCTATATTGCATAGCGCCATGGCATTGGTCACTGGGAATACTTATATTGCTAAGCCAAGCGAAAAAGTTCCCTCAATATCCAGGCTATATGCTGATATATGGAAAGAAGCAGGCTTGCCAGATGGCTGTTACAACGTGCTTAATGGTGAAAAAGAAATAGTAGAGCTTTTAGTTCGACATGAAAAAGTAGATGGGTTGGCTTTTATTGGAAGCACAGCTGCTGCAAAGAGCTTAAAAATGCTTGGAGTTGAGAACAATACGAAAGTTCAAGCTCTTGGCGGTGGAAAAAATCATATGATAGTCCTTCCTGATGCAGACTTGGAAATGTCAGCAGATGCTGCAGTTTCTGCAAGTTTTGGAGCGGCGGGTCAAAGATGCATGGCTGTTTCTGTTGTTGTAGCTGTTGGCGATATAGCAGATGAGCTAATTTCTAAGATTCAATCAAGAATGCCTGATTTGGTTATGGGGGTAACTGATGATGAGAAGACGCAGCTAGGTCCGGTTATATCTCAAGTAAATAAAGATAGAATTTATTCATTTATAGATAGTGCTGAGCCAGATGGAGCGTCATTGGTAGTAGATGGTAGGCATAGGTCTAACTCATTAGAAGGGTGCTTTGTTGGTCCTACATTAATAGATAATGTTAAGCCTGGAATGTCAGTTTATGAAAATGAAATTTTTGGACCTGTATTATGTTTTGTTAGGGCTAAAACTTATGACGAAGCCATGCAAATAACCCATAGCCATCAACTAGGAAATGGCGCTGCTTTGTTTACTCGTGATGGAGGTGTTGCGAAGAAATGGTCCGAAGAAATCCAAGCTGGTTCTGTTGGGATAAATGTTCCAATTCCTTTGCCGACATACGCTCATAGTTTTGGTGGCTGGAAAGATAGTGGCTTTTCTGAAACAAAGGCATTTGGGCCCTCATCAATTGATTTTTATACAAAGACTAAATCTTTAACCACTCGTTGGCCTGATCCTGCTGAGAGTAAAGTTGATTTAGGTTTTCCTAGGAATGATTAATAGTGCTCTTGATCGGCTATTAAGTTTATTCACTCATTTTGTATTTATCTTTATTGATATTTATTTTCATCTTCGCATAACTATAAGGGAGTCAATGCATTTTAATGTTATTGAAAATCCTGAATCATGTGCAGCAGCTGTGTATAATTTTGTTACTCTAGTGAACAACAATCACAAAGGAGATAACAATGTCAGATAATATAACAGTATATATGGTGGTTAATTTATCGATTAATGATCGTGATGAATATAGAGTATATGAAAAAGGATTCTTTCCGTTTTTAAAAAAATATAACGGCACGTTCATTACATACGATGATTCGCCAGTTTGTCTCGAAGGAGATACTCCAAAGCAGTTTGATCGAGTAATAATATTTTCCTTTCCATCAGAGTTAGATGCAGATAACTGGTGGGCTGATGAAGGCTATCAAGAGCTTAGTAAACATAGAAGAAATGCTACAAAAATAACTCTTCAGCGTATAAAAGGTATTCCGCCTAGAAATTAATATATTATTTAACATAATATATATTATGCGAAGTAATAGCAATTAATAGTTAAATCTAGACAATAGCCTTCTGGGTTATTAGTATTATTTGTCGCATTATCACAATTCAATTTTTTGAAAGAGATCCATAGATTTGATCATTGGTCCATAGACATAAATACTTATCAACATCATCTATTTTGTATATAGGATCAGTTGGGAAAGAAAATGGTTCCATAAAAAGATCTACTGGGCTCCACCAACCGGGTTCCGGAACATCATCATTTTTAAAATCAGTATAATTTTCTGACTTGCTTGAGGTAGTTAATAAATATTTTGATTTAGATGTAACAAAATTACTTAAAAATTTAATTTTATCTGCATGCGGCAGATGAAATAAAACATCTCTACATATAACTAAATCAAATTTATCTAGTTTGTCCTCCACAAGGTCAAATTGAATAAAATTAATATTTTGTTGCTCATATTTATCTTTTAGATCAACAATTAATTCCTCAACGATATCGGCGCCTGTATAATGAAGTTCTTTAGGAATATCAATTTCTTTAAACCAATTATAGTCCCCGCAACCCGCATCAAATATATTTTTAACTTTTAATTCTGTGATCAATTTTGGTAGATGTTTTCTTATATTAGATGTGTAATCTATAGTGGAGCCATCACCTGAAAAAGATTCAGCATTTCCCCAGATATTATTAAGAAATATATTCGTAAATTTATCTTTTCGCATATTTGTTATAGGTTTATATCAGGCTCTACTCTTCCATTACCTTAATAAAAATTAATTATTCAACTGAACTTCTAATAATCGATAGGTCTCTTGTTAGAACGCTTCCAATAGCAGTATGAGATAAATTATCCCTTTTAATTCCAATCATATCAGCAACCCTTTCAGCAGCATAAATGCCAGTGCAGTGACCACCCATAAACTTTTCCATACCAGCGTTTTTTAACCATATAGCTGTTTTATCAATTACATCATCGGATGCTTGAAATAAATGAAATCCACCTATTGCTCCATATATTGGAACATTATGAATTGATTGAAGTTTTTTAGCTGTGTTAATAATTCCTGAATGACCGCATCCTGACATCATAATCCAGCCTGACTTGGTCAACATGCCTGCAGACTGATCGTCGACAATTATGTCTTCAACTAAGTTATTGGATTTACTATCTTTCACTAATAAACCTTTTGGCCCGTTATAGTACTCATCTGTTCTCAAAACTGTGCCTGTTGCAAATAAATCTTTAGCTATTTCTGCATGAGAATCTAAAATAATAAAGGTAATACCCTCACCTTCCGCATCTTTTTTAAATTTATTAGCATCTGAATAATTACCCGGACCCACCAAATCCCCTGTTGCTGTGTATCTTTGAGCAAAGAAACCTCTGGTAACATAGACATTTTTAAAAGCATTTTTATTGAAAGGTTTGTAAGCTTTTCTTAACTTTATAAGGCCTCCAGTATGATCGCTATGAAAATGGCTAAGGATTACTTTTTCAACTTTGGATAAATCCTTATTTAAAACCTTGGCATTATGAAGAACGGTGTCTTCATGAAAGCCGGTATCAAAAAGAATTGATTCTTTATCGCTCTCATATAATGCTGAAAAGCTCCACTCTCCAAACCCACCATAATTAGAAATGTTAGTAGCTAGGACTGTTATTTCATATGAAGCATTAAGATTTAAACAAAAAATACCAAATAAGATTTGAAAATGCTTCATTTATGAAGAAGTTGGAATACCAATTGCTACTGGTCTTATAGGCGAAGCAGAGCTGCCCTCAGTCATCAATGGCAAGATGATCACACATGAAAGCTCTACATTATCATCAGCTAAACTTTTAAGATTAAAGTTTTCAAGTGTATGAACGCCAGCTTGTGTTAAAAAATGATGATGAGCAGGATTAGCTATACCTGTGGGATTTTGTGATCTTTCTGGACCATATTCATCCTCATCAGCAAAAGTATCAACTCCCCATGTATCAAGACCAACCCCAACAACTTTCTTATTGGAAAGATATTTCACTAAGTTATAAGAAACACCAGGCGCTTTTGAATAGTAGACACCTAATACATCTGGATCTTGATAGTTATCACTCCAGCCAGTATTTATTAAGACGATATCTCCAGGAAGAATTCCCCTATCATTTAAAGATGATTTTTTAATAGTTTCCTTAATATGATCAACTGTGACGTACTCTCCTGCTTTCATTGCTCTTCCGTTGAAGATATGTTTTCTTACATCTAAAAAAATTGCTGTAGTTATAATTGGCGGTACTGTCTCTATACCAAGCTTTTTCAAGGGTGATTCTGGGGATGGCTTAACTTCTTTACCTCTAAATTCACCAAAATATTTCAATGATTTAAGGTCTGCTTCACCATCACCATTCCAAATCTTATCTGTATACCCAAAATGACCCAATGCATCCATTTGAGTACCCTGATTGCCATCATTAACATTTTCATTCAACACATCCATGGTAAAGACTTGCTTTGAACCAGCCCAAGCTATTTCTGGTAAAAATTTTGGTTCATATTCACCAGCAAATGGTGATAAAGGCATTGTTGATGTTCTTTTATAGGATAATTCATAAGTTTTTGCCTTTGGGTCTGCTAAAAAATTAGAGCATCTTAGATAGGTTTCAGGTCCTATTAATTTAGTCATGCCCCTTTCATTTGAATAATCGCTTTGATCAGATGCGTATGACATCATTGATAATAAAAGCAGAGTAAGTAATATTTTATAAATCATATTTTTTTTAAAGTTAAATACTTAAGTCATCTAGATTATAGTCTTTTAAATCTTGACGAGCGCCATCATCCCACACATAAGTCCTTTGTGAATCTTTAAAAGGTTTGTATAAATATGGATCTTCATTTATGTATTTAGCTTTTCTAGCCTCAATAGCATAACCAATAGATTTAGATCTTCTGTTAATTATTTCATCATCAAATACTTGAGATTCACTATGAACTCCGCCACCCTTTACGCCTAAAACAGAAGAGCGTTTATGAAAACCAAAATTTACAGTGACTCTTTTTTCATATCCACAGTTAGGAAATGATCCATGAAGTAATTGACGATTACAAATAACAGCATCACCTGGATTACAAACAACAGGTACTGCGCCCTCTAGGCGTTCAGAGCCCGACTCAGAAACAAGTTTTTTAATATCTATTTTTCCAGTTTTATGCGTCCCTGGTAATACCCAGACACCATTAACAGCAGTACTTCCATAAACTTGGACCATAAAATTAAAACCATGAATGTCTTCATTAAAATCCTGGCTATCCCAATGAGTTACGCCATCTTGATGCCAAGATACAGCCGCACCTACACCAGGCTCTTTGATGAATAATGCCTCATTAAAAGGAGCAAAATCTTCACCATTTATAGACTCTGCTACTTTTAATAACTGAGGATGTGCATATGTTCTCAAACAAGCATCAGAAAACTGCAAAGAGCCTAACAAAATAACTGGAACAGCTGATGGTGCATCAGCAGGAGCCTCTGGTTCAAATAACTTAATTTGGTGTCTACCATTAGCTAATTCAGTCCCTCCCAATGGATCACCCAAAGGTTTTGACCAAAGCAATGTAAGAGATTTTGAATCAGCATTAAAAGCTGGATCACCATTAGCGTCTACATTGCTATCGGGTCCAGTTGGAAAATTAGTTCTTAGATTTTCAAGATCTTCTTTAATATCATTTAATTCCTTTGGGTCAATAACATTCTCAAATATGTAAAAACCATATTTAGAATAAGACTTACGAATTTCTTTACAAAGATTGCCTTTATCATCAAATTTGATTGGGCCCCTATTGTCTAAGTCTAAGGCCTTTTTTTCACCCTCTTTTAAATACAATTCCATTGCATCAGCATCTTTTCCGTAAAATGCTGCACATGCTTTTATTGATTGTGTGATATCTATCATTTTATTGATCCCCTATTCATCAATATCATTAAAAAAACTATTTTATACTTTCAATTTAATAAAATGAATATTAAGCAGAGCACTAAGACTTAACTTTAGTGTTTTGAATTATGGCTGCCTAATTTTATCAACCATCTGATATACATCGTCTGGTGGCCTACTAAAGAAATAAGAGACAACCAGCGCAACAACAAAATTTATTATCATCCCAACAAAACCAAAACCCTCTGGTGATATTCCTAAAAACCAGTTATCTGAAGAATTCATTTGAGCATTTATAAACTTAAAATTAACTATGTATGCAGAGGTAATTAGTAAACCAGAAATCATTCCAGCTATAGCGCCCTCTTTATTGAGTCGTTTATAAAATATTCCCATTAATAATGCTGGGAAGATAGTTGCAGCTGCCAAACCAAAAGCAAATGCTACTACTTGAGCTACAAATCCAGGAGGATATATGCCAAACAGCCCAGCTATAAATATTGCAACAGCTGCAGAACATCTGGCATAGAAAAGTTCTTGTTTTTCAGTAATTTGTGGCATGAAGGTTTTCTTTAAAAGATCGTGAGATATTGATGCCGATATAACTAATAATAAACCTGCTGCAGTAGATAATGCTGCAGCCAGTGCTCCTGCTGCAACCAATGCTATGACCCAACCTGGCAATTGGGCTATTTCAGGATTAGCTAGAACCATGATGTCTCTGTCAATATAAACCTCGTTGGAATTTGTTATGTCTGGCTTATTGATTATCAATCTTTCTCCTGAGGACCCTGTTCCATTTGTAAATTTTGGCTTTATTCCTTCTAAAGCATTACCGGAGGAGTATTGAATTAGCTGATCGTTATTTTTATCTTTCCAAGCGATCAAACCGATGCTCTCCCAATTTTTAAACCAGCTTGGAGCTTCTTTATATTGAACTTCCTGAACTGAATCGATGAAGTTCATTCTAGCGAATGCAGAAACTGCCGGAGCAGTTGAATACAAAATAGCTATAAATATCAAAGCATATCCTGCTGATTTTCTGGCATCACTTACCTTTGGTACTGTAAAAAATCTAACAATTACGTGTGGTAAACCTGCTGTACCAAACATCAAAGCAGCAGTAATACAAAAGATATCCATATTAGATTTAGTATTTTCAGTATAAGCATTAAATCCAAGCTCAGATGTGACTTTATCGAGCTTGTCCAATAAATATATATCGGTATTTATAAGAGTATCTCCAAAACCTAATTGAGGAATTGGATTACCAGTCATAAGAATAGAAATAAATATTGCTGGAACTAAATATGCAAAAATTAATACACAGTACTGAGCTACTTGAGTGTATGTAATACCTTTCATTCCACCCAAGACCGCATAAAAGAATACTATACACATGCCAATGATTACCCCTAGATTAATATCAACCTCAAGAAATCTTGAGAATACAATACCAACACCTCTCATTTGACCCGCTACGTAGGTAAATGAAACAAATATAAGGCATATTACAGCAACCAATCTTGCAGTATGTGAGTAATATCTTGTACCGATAAAATCAGGAACGGTGTATTGACCAAATTTTCTTAAATAAGGAGCCAATAGTAGAGCTAAGAGCACATATCCACCAGTCCAACCCATCAAATAAACTGACCCATCTTTACCTAGAAAAGCAATTAGACCAGCCATTGAAATAAAAGAAGCAGCAGACATCCAATCAGCAGCAGTTGCCATACCATTAGCAATTGGATGCACTCCTTTTCCAGCTATATAAAATTCATTTGTTGAAGATGCACGAGACCAAATAGCAATACCAATATATAAAGCGAAAGAAACACCAACAAATATATAAGTAAGTAATTGAGTATCCATCTTAATTAGGATTATTTTTCCGTATTATCTTTATATTTTTTATCCAATTTGTTCATCAGATATATATAAATAAAGATCAATAAAACAAAAAAATAAATACTTCCCTGTTGAGCAAACCAAAAACCAAGTTTAAATCCACCAATTTGAAATTGGTCAAGAAAATCAGACCATATAATCCCGAAACCAAATGAAACAAGAAACCAAATAGCTAATAAGATCGAAACAATTTTAAGATTAGAGCGCCAATAATTATTATGCATAAATTTATTGTTACACGAATAATAGTTATTGAGAATCTTAAATAAACATAGTGTATTATTAGACATAACCTAATATTGGGTTGCTAATTTTGGAGAAAATAAAAAAATGAATTCAGAATATGAAATTTGGAATTTGATGTATCTAGGCTTTATATCAAATGCAATGTTTATGGTTGCGATGGTTCTGCTCTCTTGGCTGGGATTTAGGTTTGCTGCAGCGATTGCCGCAGATCCTGAAACACCAGTTATGGGAAAAATAACAGCAACTATATTTTATCTTCTCGTAGGAATAATGTTCTACAACACCGCGCAAATTGGCGGAGCAATAATTAGTGGAGCAGCTGAAAACATGGCATTACTTCCAGAAGTATCATCAAGAGGGGCTGATTTAATTGAAAGAGTTAACTCAGGGTTTATACCTGGCGGTTTAATTACAACCGCATTAAATGTGGTTATTGTTTTCTTCCAACTTGCTATGACATGGATTAAAAGATAATAAATATAAATAAAAAAAGCCTGCAATTGCAGGCTTTTTTTGTCTAATCTATTTAGTATAAATTATCTGACAATGTTCAATGGTATCACTTACGATATTATCTACATATTGTGCAGCTTCATCCCAAATTGACGACCATGAACCGCCTGCAAAGTAATCATCAACAACCCTTCCCAGCTCACCAGCTGATGGGCTCACGGCTCTAACATGAAAAACCTCCGATCCACCACCCAATGGCTGGAACACTCCAATATTCATATTATGACCAGCAGCTCTTATAGCCTCTTCAAGTTCAATCATTTTTTGTGTATACGCCATAGGATTATTTAGATTTAATCTCCATAAACGTTCATATGCAGGCTGAAGGTTAAATTCTTTAAGCGGCTTAAAAGTTGCGGAGTATTTTACTACTCGCATTCTTTCATAGGAACTTGAAGCCTTCATTGGATCATACAAATCAGTGGCTGCAAAAGCTCTTTCAACACTAGGAAATGCATTCCAAACAAACATTTCACCAGGGTATTGATGACCAGTTTTGGTTACGCAAACACCTGCAACGTCTGAACCAATGGCTTCAAATGGGCCAGTATTTTTCTTCATTAATTCAATGTATTTATCTACGTCCTTGGCTTGTACATGAAGTGTTGTAAACGCTCCCTCAGGTATTGCATGTAGATTAAATGAAAGTATTAGAGCGAATGCTAATACTGATTTTATATTTTTCATATTTCTCCAAGTTAAAAGGTTAAGATATTTAATATAGTGTATTTTAATTAAACATTAAATAATTTGATTAGACTTGATGTGTCTAATTTTCCAAAATTATTTTTAGATAATTTTTTATATCTATTAAGAACATTTTTAGAAATCATTAAGTTTAATTCCTTTGATTCTGCATTTTTTAAGGCAATGTTCAGATCTTTAATCATTAAATCTACAGCAAATCCAAAATCAAACTTATCATTGATCATTGAAATAAAACGATTATCCATTTGCCATGATTGGGCTGCACCGCCTGAGATAGCCTCATATACTTTTAACATATCTAAATTGAAGCTTTTACCCAAAGCTATAGCCTCAGCTAAACCTTGAAGAAGCCCAGCAATACATAGCTGATTAACCATTTTTGTTAGCTGACCATGGCCACTGGGGCCAATTTTAACGATAGTATTAGAATATGAATTCATTAAACGCGTTATTATTTTAATTTTTTTATTAGGCCCACCAAACATTATCGAGAGATTGCCATTGATAGCACCCATTTCCCCACCGCTCACTGGAGAATCATAATAAGAAATATTTTGTTTTATTACCCCATGATTAGACGAAATAGAATGCACTAGATCAATAGAAGTGGTGGAATGATCAATAATAAATGAATTCTTTTTAAGATATTTGATGAGATTCTGAGTAATTAGGACATTAATTATAGATTCATCGTCTTTGAGGCAAATTATAAGACCATCGAATTTAATTTTGAGCAATTGATCAAATTGAAATTCAAAACCATTATATTCTTGAAGCCATTGAGTAGTGATGCTTCTTGTCCTGTTGTATACAAAAAGCTCTAACTCATTGTTTTGAGAAAGATGGCCCGCCATTGGATACCCCATGGTTCCAAGACCAATAAATAAGTATTTTTTTTTAGATTTTCGCAAGTTGAGATTCAGCTGACGAGACATCCATAGCTCCCGGATCTTCAATATCAATAGATTGAACAATCCCATTATCAACTATCATAGCAAATCTTTTACATCTATTACCAAGTCCAAAAGCAGAACCATCCATCGTTAGGCCCAATTCATTGGTTAAATCACAATTACCATCAGCCAACATATCAATCCCATCTGCATTAGAAGCTTCAGACCAAGATTTCATAACGAACGGATCATTTACTGCTATAAAGCTAACGTTGTAACTCTTATCTTTAAATTTTTGTAAGTTCTCAATGTAACCTGGCAAATGCGATAGATGGCATGTTGGTGTAAAAGCTCCTGGAACCCCCACCAAAACAATTTTCTTTCCTGAGAAGTAGTCTGCTGAATTTATATTTTGGATCTCTCCATCTATTAAGACTCTTAGTTCTTGATTGGGAAAATTATCATTTATTGAAATAGTCATTTGATCTCCTTTTTCTAATAATTTTAACCTATATTTCAAAATTTTATATTTATTAATTTGTATAGTTGTTTTAGCATGATAAAACATATAGAATCGCGTTATGAAATTATCAAAAGTATTAAAAGAACTAAATTCATCAAAGGATATAGAGAATTTCTTACTGGATTTGTGTACACCATCAGAAATAGAAGCCATGGAAGAACGCTGGGAAGTTGCTAAATTATTGTATGAGGGTAAATCTACATATAGAGATATTGCATCTAAACTTAATACATCTACTGCAACCGTAACACGAGTAGCTAGGTTTCTATTTAAGGAGACCAACCAAGGCTACATAAAAGTATTAAAAAAAGGCTAGTATCATGCAATCAAAAATAACAATAGCAATCCAAAGAAAAGGTAGGCTCTATGAAAATAGCAAAAACCTATTAATCAAATCTGGTATTAATTTTTCAGCAAATGGAGAGCGTCTTTTGGCAAGATCTTCAAATATGAATATAGATATATTGCTTGTTAGGGATGATGATATCCCCTCTCTTGTATCTAAAGGAGTGGCAGATCTTGGAATTGTGGGTCAAAACGTTTTAGCTGAACAATCAGCCGCAAATAATAAAATTACAGCTAAACCTTTATTAAATTTGGGTTTTTCGAAATGCAAGCTAGCCTTTGCAAAACCATTAAATTCAAAGTTACGATCTCTTAAAAATAAAAAGATAGCAACCTCTTATCCTGCGCTAGTTAAAAAATATCTGAAAAAAAATTTAATCAATGCTGAGGTTATTAAGATCAATGGTTCTGTAGAACTAACTCCCTATATTGGTATTGCAGATTGTATATGCGATTTAGTTTCATCAGGCGCAACGTTAGAAGCCAACAACTTAATTGAATTTAAATCACTGATGGACTCTGAAGCAGTTTTAATATCACCAGTGTCGCTAAGTAAAATTAGACAAAATAATGTTGTCAACTTGATTAAAAGATTTGAGGGCGTTATTAATGCTACAGAAAGCAAATATGTTATGTTGAATGCTCACAGAGATTCAACTGAAAAAATATGTAAATTACTTCCTGGTGCAGATTCTCCAACAATCATTCCATTGCAAAAAGATAACAAAGTAGCAATACATGCATTATGCAAAGAACCTGTGTTTTGGGAAACAATGGAAAAACTTAAATTGAATGGAGCATCTTCAATTTTAGTTTTGCCTGTTGAGAAAATATTAAATTAAATGAAAATTATTAATCGCTCATCTTCAACGAAGAAAATACAATGGTCTAAAAAAGATATTTCAATTGATAATGTTACCGAGACAGTTCTTAGGTTTAAAAAACTTGTTTTAAATCAAGGCACATCTGCATTTGATCAAATTAACAAAGAATTAAATAGCAGGTCACCAAAATCTTATAAAGTTAATAAATCAGAAATATCAAAGTCTGATCCATTGGTTTCTGACAAGTTAAAACAATCAATTCTTAAATCAGTAGCTAACATAAAAACTATTTGTGAAAATGACAAAAAAAGATTTATAGGAACGCCTGTTGAAACAACAAAAGGCATCAAAATCTGGAAGGAATTCAGACCGATTGATTCAGTTGGCATTTACGTTCCTGGGGGCAGCGCTCCATTAATCTCATCGTTATTAATGCAACTAATACCAGCTAAAGTGGCTGGATGTACGAATATTATTATTTGTACTCCTCCAAATAAAAATGGCCTTGTAGCACCCGAAATATTATGGATAGCAAAACACTATGGCGTAAAAAATATATATAAAGTTGGTGGTGCACAAGCGATTTTTGCTATGGCATATGGCACTACAATCATCCCCAAAGTGAATAAGATATTTGGGCCAGGCAACTCATATGTTAATGAGGCAAAAAAAATTTGTTCTAACGACGTTGCGATAGACCTTCCAGCAGGACCAAGTGAAGTAATGATAGTTACTAACGATCTTGATAAAATTTCTATTGCAGCAGCTGATGCTTTATCTCAATTAGAGCATGATCCAAATTCAAAAGCCTTCATCATTTCTAATAATCTTACTCTGCTTAAGAAGATTAAAGGTGAGATCTCGAAACAAATGAGTAACTTAGCTAGACAGAATGTCCTATCCCAAAGTATCAAAAATGTTTTATTAATTAAGGCTAAATCTTTCAAAGATTCTCTCTGTTTAATAAATGAATGCGCTCCTGAGCACCTTATTTTATTAGATGAAGATTATTCAAAATACCTGATACAGATTAACAACGCAGGATCAATTTTTTGTGGAGCATTAAGCCCAGAATCATTTGGTGACTATTCTTCTGGTTCAAATCATGTATTGCCAACTAATGGGCAAGCAAAAGCTCACTCAGGTTTAAGTGTTAGTGATTTCGGTAAGCATATAAGTGTTCAAACAGCCTCTGCGGAAGGCTTTAACAATCTCAAGGATACTGTAATTGAAATGGCTCGAGCAGAAACTTTAGATGGACATCAGCAAGCGGTTAAAATACGAGAAGATATTGCATCAAAGAAAGCAGTGTCTAGAGGCTATAGCGAAATCAGAAAAACGAATGAAACTAATATATATATCAACTTAAATCTTGATGGTTCAGGTAATTATAATATTCAAACCGGTTTAAATTATTTAGACCACCTCTTAGAGCAATTTTCAAAACATGGTTCTATAGATTTAAATTTAACCTGCTTGGGTGATTTAGAAATAGACGAACATCATACTATTGAGGATATTGCCATTGCCTTGGGCACAGCAATAAACAATGCTCTTGGAGACAGAATTGGGATAGCTCGATATGCATCAAGTGAAATCTTGGTTATGGATGAGGTCAAAAGTATCGTGAGTATAGATTTAAGCTCTAGAAGATACCTCAATTTTAAGTGTTCAAAATTAAGAGATTATGTTGGCGACTTTCCAACAGAAATGTTTGAACATTTTTTTATATCTTTAATTAATTCAATTGCAATGACATGTCATATCGAGACAACAGGTAAAAATTCACATCATTTGCTTGAAGCTACATTCAAAACCTTTGCTCGATGTTTGAAGTCAGCTGTAGTGATCGAATCAACATCATCTTCGTCAACAAAAGGGATTTTATGACAGTAGCAATTATTGATTGTGGGGGTGCAAATCTTCGGTCAGTTCAAAGAGCCGTTGAGCTTCGAAGTATGAAAACTATTATTACAAATAATAAAGATATTGTATCAAATGCTTCGTTTGTTATTTTACCAGGTGTTGGCTCAGCTAGTAGTGTTATGAATAGCCTTAAATCTAATAGTCTTATTCCAACTATCAGAAATCTAACTCAGCCGGTTCTTGGAATTTGTATTGGCATGCATGTACTTTTTGATCATTCTGAAGAGCATGACACAAAATGCATGGGAATTATTGCAGGAAATATCAAGAAATTTAAATCTGACATAAATATTAAGGTTCCACAGATGGGATGGAATAAAGTTACCTTTAATGATAGCAATGAAAACAAACTTGATGACTACTACTATTTTGCTAACAGTTATTATTCTCCAATTTCAAATTATGCTTTAGCTACGGCAGATTATAGATTGCCCTATTCAGCTGCTGTTCAATCAAATAACTTTTATGGGTGCCAATTTCATCCCGAAAAATCATCACTAGCAGGACAAAAATTTCTAGATTATTTTTTTAATTACAATGAAAATATTACCAGCTATTGATCTACAAAATGGTCGTTGCGTTCGATTGCTCAAAGGCGATTTCAAAGAAGTCACTGAATATAATCATGATCCTATAGCCCAAGTAAATATTTTTAAGTCTCATCAGCTTAATTGCTTGCATATTGTTGATTTGGATGGTGCTGAGACTGGAAACCAATTAAACAAAGATGTAATTACTAAAATTCTTGAAATTCCTGATATATCTATTCAAGTTGGTGGAGGCATTAGAACAATTCGACAGGTTGAAAATATGCTTGAAATGGGTGTGTCTAGAATTATATTAGGCACAGCTTTATTCCAAAGAAATTTTATTCAAGACCTTAAGAATAATTTTGATTCAAGTCAGATCGTGTTAGCGTTAGATTTTAAAATAATTAATGATACTCCCACTATTTATACTCATGGTTGGCAAGATAATAGTGAAATTTCCGTATACGAATTCATATCTGATCAGTCATTTTATTCTAATATCCTTGCCACTGATATATCGCTAGATGGCGCGATGCAGGGACCCAGTTATAGTGTTTACAAAGATCTTTTACATTTATTCCCATCAATAAATCTTATTGCATCAGGGGGCATTAGGTCTCTTGACGATTTAAATAACTTAAAATCGATAAGTATCAAGGAAGCAATTATCGGTAAAGCTATTTACGAAAAAAATATCTCACTAAGGGATCTAGATAATGATTACTAAAAGAATCATTCCATGTTTGGATGTGAAAGAGGATAAAGTTGTAAAAGGCGTTCAATTTAAAAATCATAAAATTGTTGGATCAATTTTAGACTTGGCAGAGAAATATTCTGATGATGGCGCTGATGAGTTAGTTTTTTATGATATTTCAGCTAGTACCAAGGGAGCTATTGTTAATAGAGATTGGGTATCAAGAATTGCTGAAGTTATTAATATACCTTTTTGTGTTGCTGGAGGGATTAAGACCCTAGATGATGCTAAGGAAATATTAAACCTTGGGGCTGATAAAATTTCAATTAATACCCCCGCTCTAGATAATCCAAAATTAATAAAACAATTAAGCGATGAATTTGGCTCACAGTGCGTAGTAATAGGTATGGATGTCAAAATTATTGATAATGAAGCATACCTTTTTGCAAAAACTGGTAGCGAGAAGACCTCTTATTCAACAGAAATTTTAGCAACCGATTGGATGGTTAAAGTTCAGGAACTTGGTGCTGGAGAGGTTGTAATAAATGCAATGAGCCAAGATGGTGTTCAACAAGGCTATGATATAGGTCTACTTCAAACACTTGAAAAGTTTTGCTCAATTCCTATGATCGCCTCAGGTGGAGCTGGTGGGCCTCAAGATTTTATAAATGTTTTTCAAAAAACAAATGTAGATGGCGCCCTAGCAGCAAGCATATTTCATAGAAATGAGTTTTCCATAGGCGAGATAAAAGAAGTTCTTAAAAATAACAAAATAAATATAAGGATATGAAAATGATAACTTTGGATTGGAAAAAGGTTGATGGTTTAATTCCAGCCATCATTCAGGACTATGAAACCCTAGAAATTTTAATGTTGGGTTACATGAATAAAGAAGCATTGATGATTACTCAATCATCAGGCTTTGCTACCTTTTACAGTAGAAGTAAAAAAAAGCTATGGACCAAAGGTGAGACCTCTGGAAATAAATTAGCTATTAAGAATATTATTCATGATTGTGATAAGGACACCCTGTTAGTGTTAGCTAAAAATTCTGGGCCAACCTGTCATTTAAATAATAATTCATGCTTTCTTGATGCACCCTCCTCGCTTAACATTACCAATGATTTAGAGAGAACTATAGATGCTAGATTTAAAGAAGGAAATGTATCCTCATATACGTATCAACTTTATAAAGAGGGAATAAAAGAAATTGCTAAAAAAGTTACCGAAGAAGCTGGTGAAGTATCAATTTCAGCGGTAACTAATGATGGACGAGTTATCGATGAAATGGCTGACCTAATGTATCACCTCTTAGTAATGCTAAGAAAATTAAATCTTAGTTATGGTGATGTTCTTGAAGAATTAAAAAATAGATCACATTAATCTACTTTTGAATCACATAACTTGTAACTTGCTCCTTCATCTCTTTTCTAAGGATAAATAAAGCAAATAAATTTGGTATTGTTACAAGCGCAACTACCACATATGCAATATTCCAAACAACCGTTGTATCAATAATGGCTGCAGCTACAAAACAAATTACATAAATCATTCGATACCAAGGGACAGCATTTTCTCCGAAAATATATGCCGTAGATCGATCTCCATAATAAGACCAAGCTATAGCTGTAGAAAATGCAAATAAGAGCAATCCAATGGCAACAATGTATTCTCCATATTTTCCAAGAACCCCTGATCCAAAAGCTTTTGATGTAAGTTCAGCTGAATGTATTAAAGATTTTCCATTAACTGTAATTGATGAATCTTTGATTTCTCCATTGAGTATTTCAAGAGCTCCTTTAAACAATTCACCGTTTTTGTAAAAAGTCACATCTTCAGCTATTGAATTATTATGAAAAATTGTCACATCAGCTTGTTGTATTTCTCCATTATCAATGGATAAGTTTCCAGAAAAATTTTTAACTGATGTTGTATCATTGGTAAATTTTCTAGCATCAAGAATATACTTACCTAGCTCCTCTACATCATTTGCATTAGATTCAGAATACTTGCCTTCAAAAATTGCCATTGAGGATCGTTCAAATGTATTTTCATATTTCTCGATCCATGCACCACTGGATAGGATGACAAGAGCAGTAACACTACAAACAACAATCGTATCTATAAAAGGCTCTAGTATTGATACCATCCCTTGCTCTACTGAATGTTCAGTTTTTGCAGATGCATGAGCAATTGGTGATGAGCCTTGACCAGCCTCATTGGAATATAATCCTCTTGCAACTCCTAACTTTAAACTCATTGCAAAACTAGCGCCCAAGAAACCCCCAGCAGCAGCAGAACCAGAAAAAACTTGAGAAAATATAGAATGAAAGGAAGGAATAATATTTTGATAATTCTCGACCACGACAACTAAAGCTCCTCCAAAATAGATCACAGCCATAAATGGAACTAATTTACTCGCTATTTTAGCAATTCTCTTAATTCCGCCCGAAATAATCAACCACAACATAAATCCTAAAATTAAGCCTGTAGCTAGTTTGGGAATGCTAAAAGTTGAATCAAGAACGCTTGCTATATTATTGATCTGCGGCATGTTACCTGAGCCAATAGCGCATATCATCATCAAGGCAGCAAATAGAACACCTGCCCATCTCTTATTAAAACTTTTTTCAATATAATACATTGGTCCACCTGAAATGGAGCCATCAGAAAGTGTAGTTCTGTATTTATGGGCCATTGTCACTTCGACAAATTTAGTGGTCATACCAAAAATTGCAGTTATCCACATCCAAAATATAGCCGCAGGACCACCAATCCATATTGCCAAAGCAACTCCACCAATATTGCCAGTGCCCACAGCACCAGACATAGCTGTTGTCAAAGCTTCAAATGGTGTAGTTTCACCTTTGGAATCATTTTTTGCGTACTTACCAGTAACAATTCTCCAGCCATGACTGAAGAATTTAAATTGAGGGAAGCCTAAGTAGGCAGTAAAAAATATGCCTGTGCCTATTAGAAATGCAGGGAACCACCAGGAACCACTTAGATAACCATCTAACAGCAATAAAAAATCATTAAAGGCAACCATAACTTAATCCTTATTTATCAATCCATTCCATCAAATCTGTATAACCACCTATCAATTCATCATTCACAAAAATCTGGGGCATCGTTCTAGCATTAGGATTTCTGGACATTAAAGCCTTAAAGACTTCAGGAATTTCTACATTGTGCTCGATATAGGAAATGTCATTTTGAACAAAGTAATGTTTAGCTTTATCACAAAAGACACAATTTGATTTAGAATATATTTCAACATTTTTTAACATATTAGGATTATAAGCTAAATGTCATTATTTAATTTAAAAAACAAATCATTTTTAATCACAGGCTCATCAAAAGGAATTGGTAAATCGATTGCATTCCATGCGGCATCTCATGGAGCCAAAGTTATTATTTCAAGCAGAAAAATTGAAGCATGCCAGGATACAGCAAATGAAATAAATAATGAACTTGGATCTGAGCTAGCTTTCCCCATCGCAGGAAATATTGCTCACGAATCAGAGCTCATAAATCTAGTAGATGAGACTAATAAACTTCTTGGAAAGATTGATGTTTTAATTTGCAATGCTGCAACAAATCCATTCATGGGCTCAATGGCTGATATTCCATCAGAGGCTTTTGATAAAGTGATGAACAACAATATTAAGGCAAATCACATATTAACTAATTTAGTAACACCTCAAATGATTGAACGTGAAGATGGAGTGATTATAATTATCTCAAGTGTAGGCGGAACCAGAGGTAACAACCTTATAGGCACATACAATTTAAGTAAAGCGGCTGATATTCAAATGGTAAAAAATATCGCAGTTGAATATGGTCAGCATAATATTCGTGCTAACAGCATTGCCCCAGGTCTTATAAGAACTGATTTTGCAAAGGGTTTATGGGAGAATCCTGCCATTCATGATAACTACACTAGCACTCATCCAATGAGAAGAATTGGTGAACCTGATGAAGTTGCTGGTGCAGCAATTATGTTAGCCTCTGATGCAGGTAAATATATCAATGGCCAAACAATTATTGTTGATGGTGGTGCGACAGCCTAACTAAAAAGGTTTTTAATTTTATAAAAAAAGTTATTAAGACCAATTTGCTCATTTAGAGCAGGCACTTTATTAAGCTGATATTTATAATCTACTAACTCTTCAATTAAATCAGAAACAGCAACTGCATCTAGCCTCATATTATCCATGGAGGTTATGGAAGGGTGAGATTTATAAAAATCTTGATTGATTCCAATACATGTTTTTAGAAAAAGAATTATAGAGTTAATCTTTTCATCAAATGAGATATTCGTATCTTTATAAAATTTTATTAAGTCAGGAGTAGATGTATTGCCAAGACAATAAGAATTAAGGTTCTGAGAAATCTCCATGTACTGTCCAGCCATGTCGTTATTAATCAGCCTTTCAATTTCTAAAGGAGTAGAGTCAGGAGCAAAATTTAATGTTGAAAAATCGATATAGCCTTGATCCAAAATCCATTGATTGAGATTATGTGAATCAGGATTTTTGATAGAAGTTAAACTCGACCGACTATAGATGGTGGGTAAAAAATATTTACGTTGATTAGATACTATAAAGATGTGCTTGTTCTCAGGTAATTCTTCTAAGGTTTTGAGCAGCGCATTTTGAGCATTAATATTCATTAAATGGGCATCAAAAATTACTGCCACTCTTTGTTTAGAAACTGAATTAGTCATAGCAATAAACTCATTCAAAGCTCTTATGCCTTCAATTTTTTTTGAATTTAATGAGTCTTTTTTAGCTTTAGAATATGTGTGCAGCACACTAGAGCACTCGTCTTGAGCAAGAAAGCAATAATCAGGATGTGAACCGGCTAAAAAATAATTACATGAGTTGCAGTTATTACAAGGACTTATCTCATCAGAACACAATAATTTTTGTGCGAAATATTTAGCAAGCTGTTCTTTAGCCAAACCCGATTCACCTTCTATAATTGTAGAAGATGGAAAATTTATATTTTTATATGCATTGATTGCATCTTTTAACCAGGGATAACGATCTACGGCCATTCTAAAATAGACGCTCAACTAAAGTTTTAGTTTGTTCGCTAACTAATTCAACTGACTGAGACGCATCCAAAATTTCTACCTCTGCTCTCGCATTAGCTAATTCTTTATAACCATTTCTTACGTCTTCAAAAAAATTAATCCCTGACGACTCAATTCTATCAATGTCATCATCAGCCTTTCTTTGAAAGCCTATCTTCACATCAAGATCATAAATTATGGTTAAGTCAGGTGATGGGCAATTTATACCGTTAATTAATGTATCAATTAAATCAAGAGAAAGTTTTCTCCCATATCCTTGATAAGCAATAGACGCATGGTAGTACCTATCACAAAGAATGAAATCGTATGTGCTATCAATTAAATGCTCTGAAATCATCTCTGATCTTGCTGCAAACATGAGCAATAGTTCAGTATGAGCTGAAATGTTAGATTCTTTTGATAAAAGTAAATTTCTAATTTTTTCACCAAATTCGGTTGATCCAGGTTCCCTTAGAAGCTTTGCAGAAAAACCTTTAGCCGTAAGCCATTCTAGAAGTAAATTTATTTGAGTGGATTTGCCTACTCCTTCAATTCCTTCAAAGGTAATTAATTTCATAATTCAATTAAGTTGATATTTTTTAACAGCATCAAGGTGCTCTTTATAGGTTTTTGAAAATTTATGAGTCCCATCACCTTTAGCGACAAAGTATAGATAATCATTTTGCATACCCAATATTACTGCTTCTAAAGATGATTGGCTAATTGTTGATATGGGTGTTGGAGGAAGGCCTGATATTTGATAGGTATTGTAAATATTGCTCTTATCCCTGAGATTTGCTTTTGTAATATCGCCATTAAATTCAGGCAATAAACCATAAATAATAGTTGGATCAGCCTGCAATCTCATTCCTATAGACAATCTATGAAGAAATACACCAGCTATTACAGTCTTCTCATCATCATTGCCTGCTTCTTTTTCGACTATAGATGAAAGTATGATGGCGTCAGATAAACTTTTTAAAGGCGTATTAGGATTTTTCTTTGACCATAGATTTTTTGCTAATTGAATAAATTCAACTTGAGATTGATTTAATATATTGGCCATTGAAGATGCATATTTATAAAAATAAGTATCTGGTTTTAATGTTCCTTCAATAAACTCAAAAGAATCATTCAAACACTCGAAATTATCACAATCATTATCTAAAGATGTGCTTGAAAGTATTTCTTTAAGTTCATATAAGTTTTTACCTGCTGGAATATTTAGTTTGAATATAACTACATCACCATTAGTTACTGAGGAAATAAAATCTTTCCAAGATTGATTTTTAAGCTTGTAATATCCAGCTTGAGCAACGTTGATACCATTTTTTTTTAAATATATTTTCAGTAGATTTTTTTTTAGAAAGGGTAATTCAAAATCCTCTAGTATTGAATTTAAAGAAGCCCCCTCTTCAACATTATAAAATTCTTGATTATCGTGAGCTCTAGAATAAACAATTGACTCTGAAGACCCCACCAAAACGATAGCAACTATCGCTAGGGTAAGTAAAAAAAAAGAAAATTTAGATTTTTTTGAAGACAAGTGTAGAGTTAGTTCCCCCAAATCCAAAAGAGTTATTCATTGCAACTTCTACCTTTTTCTCGCTAGAGACAAGTGGCGTGAAGTTTAAGTCACAAAGGGGATCAGGATTATCAAGGTTAATGGTGGGAGGTATAATGCCTTCATTAATAGCCTTAATACAAAAAATTGATTCGATTGCGCCGGCTGCGCCCAATGTATGCCCAGTCATAGATTTTGTTGAGCTAATCTGCGGTACATCACTACCAAATACTTTTTTCAAAGCAACAGTTTCTGCAATATCACCCAGAGGCGTTGAAGTACCATGCGCATTGATATAATCAATCTCTGATGTGTCGATTTCTGCATCATTTATTGCGTTTGACATAGCTAAGGCTGCCCCTCTGCCATCTTCAGGCGGTGCTGTCATATGATAAGCATCTGAGCTTGTTCCAAAGCCAATAATTTCAGCATGAATTGTTGCCCCTCGAGATTTAGCATGCTCAAACTCCTCCAAGACCAATGATCCTGCTCCATCTGATAGTACAAAACCATCTCTATCTTTATCCCATGGTCTGCTTGCTGCTTCAGGGTTTGAATTCATAGAAAGAGCTCTGGCAGATATAAATCCTGCAACTGAGAGAGGTGTTGATGCCATTTCCGCACCACCGGCAATCATTACATCAGCCTCACCACATGAAATAGATCTAGCAGCAGTCCCTATGCAATGATTACCCGTTGAGCAAGCAGTCACAACAGAAGTATTTGGACCCATAAAACCATGTTTTATAGAAACAAGTCCAGATATCATATTTACAATAGAGCCTGGAACAAAAAAAGGAGATACTTTCTTATAACCTTTTTCTTCTAATAGAATTTTATTCTTTTCAATGGTGTCAATGCCACCAATACCAGCTCCAAAATTAACTCCAACTTTTGTTAAATCAATGTTGGAATCAAGTATTCCAGAATGTTCAATGGACTGATTTGCAGCAATAATTCCATATTGTATAAATGGATCTATTCGCCTGATCTCTTTGGAGTCAAGAAAATTCTCTGGATTAAAATCTTTTAAGCGACCACCAATTTTTACTGGATTATTCGCTAATCCAATATCGACAGTTGTTATGCCTGATTTACCCTCAATGCATGAGCTCCAGGCATCATCAACATTGTTACCTATTGGTGAAAGGATACCTAAGCCAGTAACTACAACTCTTCTGTGTAGTTGCTTCATTTAAGAAGTGCTTAGCTGTTTGAATTTATGTAATTTACAGCTTCTTGAACGGTCGAAATTTTTTCTGCTTCTTCATCAGCAATTTCAAGCTCAAACTCTTCTTCAAGAGCCATTACAAGTTCTACTGTATCAAGTGAATCAGCGCCTAAGTCATCGACAAATGAAGAGTCATTTTTAACCTCATCATCGCCAACACCTAGCTGCTCACAAACAATTTTTCTTACTCTTTCTTCGATACTCACAGGGCATCCTCCGTTTAAAAAAATCTATTCTACAACATTTCTACCAAAAACATATAAAATCATCAATTCATATAAAGCCCGCCATCGACGGATATTGTCTGACCAGTAATATAATCGCCACCAGAAGAAGCTAAAAACAGGGCTAAATTAGCAATATCCTGCGGATTGCCCATTTTATTTGCTGGAATTGTTTTTAATATATTATCTAATTCATCACTCTTAAAATGATTTGTCATATCAGTTTCAATAAATCCTGGAGCAATACAATTAACTGTTATATTCCTCGCAGCAACCTCTTTTGCTAATGACCTTGTAAAACCGCCTAACCCTGCTTTGCTTGAAGAATAATTAACTTGGCCTGGATTACCCATTAACCCAGCAACACTAGATATATTGATGATTTTTCCAGATCGATCCTTCACCATAGATTTGATAAATAATTTAGTGATATTAAAAACACCTGTGAGATTAGAATTTATCACTTCATCCCAATCTTCATCTTTCATTCTTAAAAAAAGCTGGTCTTTGGTTATCCCAGCATTATTAATTAGTACATTTGGAATTTTTTCCAGTGTCTTTATTTGCTCCATACAATTTTTAACTTGATCTCTATCTGTAACATCTAAAGGAATATGAAGACAGTGATCTGAGTCAAGAGCTTCACCAAGGTTAAAATTTGATCTAGAAGTGCCAATAACAAAGTACCCATCATTTAAAAAGCATTTAGCAATCTCTAATCCTATGCCTCTTGAAACCCCGGTAATAAAAACTATTTTTTTATCCATAATTATTTATCTTCTCATAAAATTCTTCGTCAGAAGTAGAAAAATAGCTATCAAGCTTATTTGATTTAAATAATCCCGATAAAACTTTCCCTGGACCACACTCAATAATTGGTAAATTTAATCTTGCAATGAAGTCGCATATTTCAACCCATCTAACAGGCGAGTGTAATTGTGAAACCAATAAAGATTGGATTTCATGTGGTGATGATGCAGCTTCAACAGATACATTATGAATGATTTTTGTATCAGGCATACAGAATTCAACAGCTTCGAGTGCTTGTTGAAATTCATCTGCAGCCCTAAGCATTAATTTGCTATGTGATGCGATGCTAACTTTAAGTTTTATTGCTCGTTTAGCACCCTTAGAAAGGCATAAATCTTGCGCTCTATTTATCGCATCATCATGGCCGGATATGACGGTTTGATTTGGTGAATTTAAATTTGCACATTGGACATGAGAATTTTCACCTGCTGATGCAGCTAAACATATTTCACTGATAATGTTATCTTCTAAACCCATGATTGCAGACATTGATCCCTTTGGAGCTAATTCCATTAACTCCCCCCTTTTTCTTACCAACTTTAAAGCTACATTAACCGGTATTGAATTAGCAGCAACTAAAGCAGAATATTCACCTAAAGAATGACCAGCAAAGTATGCAGGAGCAATATCCATAGAATCTTGTAATTTTTGAAAATGGAGATAAGAGCAAAGCAGCAGAAGAGGTTGAGTTATTGAGGTTTCATTAATTAATTCCTCAGGACCCTCCTCAATTAATTTATACGCATCATGAGATATTAGATCACTGCAACATTCTAGTACGGGTGAATATTCACTTGATAGAGCAATCTCAGATAGACCACCCTTTGAGAGCATAGATAAATGTTGTGAGCCCTGACCGGGAAACGCTAAAAAAGCAGGAAAAGACATGGTTAGTCTTGAGCTTCGTTATCCTCTACTTCTTTGATTGGTTTTCTTAGATCCTTTATTAAGCGGCCTTTGTAGAAACCATCAGCAGTCATTTGATGACGAAGATGCCTTTCACCAGATACTGGGTCAGTAGATAATGTCAGATCTGACAAATGATCGTGAGAACGAATCATTCCACGCTTTGATCTTGTTTTTTTACTTTTTTGTACTGCCATAATATTTTAAAAAAAATGCATCCTATCAGAATAAATTAAATTTTAACAGTTAAATTATTAAGCTTTGAAAGCAGTATATCAAATTCATTATTTTTTGTTGCTTGATAACTAACGGTTTGTTTGGTTAGATCTTGAAAAGAAATAGATGATGCATGTAATGCAAGACGATTTATTAATGTTTTTTTAACAATGTATTTATTCAAATCAAACAATCCATACTTTTTATCGTTGACTATTGGGTGGTTAAGATTTGAGCTTTGAACTCTAATTTGATGCATTCTTCCAGTACTAATAAGTATTTCAGCATGGGTAAATGAATGAAATTTTTTTAGCACTTTGAATACAGAAATTGCTTTTTTGCCAACCTCTGCTTCTTGAACTCTGTGATGATGTTCTTTTGTAGAGATATCGATCTTTGTTTCTATATGCATATCTTTTTTAAGAACCCCTACCAAGATAGCTTCATATTTTTTTACAACCTCATTTGATTTAAGTTGTTTATTAAAATATCTCAAAAATATTTTATTTTTTGATAACAAAACGCACCCAGATGTTGATTTATCTATTCGATGACACAGATCGATTTCTAGGAGAGGAAATTTAGCTCTGGCTATATCTATAAGTCCGAACTGATTATTTGTTCCAGAGTGAACGCTTAATTCAGGTTCTTTGTTTACAACTATATAATCTTCATTTTGATAGATAATAGATGCATTAAATGCCCGAATCCTACTAGGCGGAATCTTAATATCTGGCTGATTATTATTAAAGTCGATTAGGTATGGTGGAATTCTTATTTCATCATTTAGTTTTAACTTATATGTAGGTTTGATTCGACCAGAGTTAACTCTTATCTCACCCTTACGAATCATGCTATAAATTTTTGATTTAGGAAGAGATTTATAAACATTGATTAAATAATTATCAATGCGTCTTCCAGCATGATCTTCTATTATATTTAGGTTTTTGCCATTCATTGAGGTAGAATACTCGAAATTGTTAGCTTATAAATAAAAAGCTTCAATTATAGAAAGCTTATGGCAAAGTGCCTGAGCATTAAAATAACAATGCTGCAAAGCAGCACGATAATAAGAGAAAGTTTACATAGCACAAGGGTGCTAGAAGAATAAAACAAGTTTTAAAAGCTCCAGATATAAACATGGAGTAAGTTAGAAGAGCTCCAAGGGATAAGACTCTAATAACTCTAAAAGCACTAGTGCTATTCACTTTCTCTGTACTGGAGAAAACAATGAAAAGAATTCTAATTAATTGCTCATATTCTGATGAGCTACGCGTTGCGTTAGTTGATGGAGCAAAATTATTTGACTTAGATAATGAATTTAACGCTCAATCTTTGCTAAAAGGAAGTGTCTTTAAAGCTACCGTTTCAAGGGTTGAAACAAGTTTAGACGCAGCATTTGTGAATTTTGGTAGTGAGAGGCATGGTTTTTTACCACTAAAAGAACTATCTAATGATCACTTCACAAAGGATGCTGAAGGAAAGAAAAAATGCACTCTCAAAGAAGGCGATGAAATCCTAGTTCAAGTTTTAAAAGAAGAACGTGGCACTAAAGGTGCCGCTCTATCAAATCAAATTTCGCTTGCAGGAAGATTCATAGTTCTTATACCAAACTCTGAGAAATCTGGTGGCGTATCAAGAAGAATTTCAGGCGATGAAAGAGATGATATCAAAAATGCATTAAATTCATTACAAATACCAGAAGGTATGAGCATAATCGTCAGAACTGCTGGACTTGGAAGGACAACTGAAGAGTTAAAATGGGATTTAGATTATTTAATGAATCTTTGGCAGCAAATAAATTCTACCGTCGATGATGCACCCAGCCCAAGTCTTATATACAAAGATGATAAATTAATTTTAAGGGTGTTTAGGGATTATTTTAGAGATGACATAGAGGAAATTCTTATTGATGATGAGGCTGTACATGCTGAAGCTTTAGATTTTGCAAAATCCGTAATACCAGATCATGCTGACAAAGTTATTTTCTACAATGAAGAGATTGCTCTTTTTAATAGATATCAAATAGAGAGCCAAATTGAATTAGCTTTTCAAAGAGAAATATCCTTACCTTCAGGAGGGTCGATAGTCATCGATCCAACAGAAGCTATGGTTTCTATTGACGTTAATTCAGCACGATCAACTAAGGGCAAGGATATTGAATCAACTGCATTTGCAACAAATATGGAAGCTGCAAAGGAAATTGCTAGACAGCTAAGATTAAGAGATTTAGGCGGACTTATAGTTATCGATTTTATTGATATGCAGGATGAAAAACATCAACAAAAAGTAGAAAATTCCTTCAGATCTGCCGTCCAATCTGACAGAGCTAGAATTCAAATTGCTGGAATATCTAGATTTGGATTATTGGAACTGTCTAGACAAAGGCTTAGACCCTCTCTTGAAGAAACATATGATATTCAACATGTTCAAGTTCGTGGTACCCGTTCTTTAGGACAATCCATTTTAAGAATAATTGGTGAAGATGCTGCTAAAGAAAATACTGGTGAGATTCATGTTTATGTCCCAGCTGATGTTTCAAGCTATCTTCTAAATGAAAAAAGAAGAGACATAATTACAATTGAAAATACTTATCAAGTAAATATTCTTGTTATAGCTGATCCTTACAAATCAAGACCATATTACAAAGTTGCACGAGTAAAAGCGCCTGCTGGAAAGAAATTATTTTCACACGAAATGACCCCAAATAGCCCAGAACCGTCTATGGATTGGCGAGATGTAAATTCAAATAAAAAATCATTAACCCCGCTTGTAAAAGTTTCTGTCCCTCCCAGAATGCCCAAGAAAAAAAATAAAAAAGGATTTTTTGCTTTTTTAAAATCTATTTTAACTCTGAGCATCTTCAAATCTTCAAAGAAAAAAAATTCTACAAATAAAAGAAAAAGAAACTACAAAAAAGGACAACCAAGAACAAACAAGAATAACAGAAATGAAAATAGGCAAAGCAACCGTAACGTAAGAACCAATAATAAAGGGAAGACAAACAATCCAAATAAGGCAGTGAATAAGAAAGTCTCAAAACCAGTTGTCATACCCCCAAAGAAAACTGCGCAAACAAAAAATAAATCTACTCAAGCTACTAAACCCAAAAAACAAATTGAAAGTGTGGATGGAAATAAATTAAATGATAAAACTTCAGAGCCTTCAACTCAAAATTCTGCACCAGCACCAACATCTGCGCCTACACCAGCACCAACTCCGGCGCCTACACCAGCACCAACTCCGGCACCTACGCCAGCACCAAAACCAACTAGAGCTTTAAACGACCCTCGATATAAGAACGAATAAGTTGTCCAGATATAGATGCATCAGGTGGAATTATGGGTAATTCCTTAATATCAAACCACCTAGCATCTTCAAGCTCAGCATCATTTAAAATAATTTCACCCTTTTTATATTGGCAAAAATATCCAAGCATTAATTGAGCTGGAAATGGCCAAGATTGAGATGAGAAATATTTGATATTTGTAATCTCAACGTTTACTTCCTCTTTTACCTCTCTGATTAGAGCTTCTTCAGCATTTTCACCGGCCTCAATAAAACCAGCAAGAGTGCTATACATATTAGGAGGAAAGAATTTACTTCTTCCAAGCAGGATATTATCTTCATCGTAAATTAAAGTAATGATGCAAGGAGATATAGTTGGATATTTTGGAGCAGCATTACAAGAGCATTCAAAAGCACCCTCTTTTTTATTAAATGAATTTTGATTGCCGCAAATGCTACAAAAAACATTAGCACTTAGCCATGATTTAAGAATTGTTGCACGTGATAATAGTAAGAAACTGGATTGGTCTAAAATACCTAGCATTTGTCTTAGTTCAACAAAATGAATTACATCAGGATCCATGAATAGACCTAAGATATTTTGATCTTCATCAATATTTAGAACATAAATAAAGCAATTATCAATCAAAGCTATTGCTAAGTATGGGCCTAATTGGTCACTTAAATTTAAATCTTTTATTGCAAAACTATAAGTATTTTCGGCTTGATCATATAAAATCTTGTTATCGCAAAATATAATTAACTTAGAATCTTCTTTTATAGTTTCGTGAAGCTCTCTGATTAATTTCATTTGAATTAGGATTTAAAAATGATAAATAACTTATACAAAATGTTTTTAGGCAGCTCGCCAGACTGGTACAAAAATACCATCATAGCGTTTTTAATAATTAATCCTATGGCTTTGTTAATATTAAACGCAATGGAGTTCAATGGCACATTCATTGTTGGATGGATGATTTTATTAGAATTT
>Ga0213863_10000449_pt1 | contig 31510 bp, 23 predicted proteins | sample PICome_8_FD_160128 | JGI IMG/M metagenome (GOLD analysis project Ga0213863, IMG submission 160128) | Coastal seawater microbial communities near Pivers Island, North Carolina, United States - PICO497 | ecosystem: Environmental > Aquatic > Marine > Coastal | place: USA: North Carolina... | reverse complement strand
TATAGTGGGCAAGGAGATTTCATTCATAGCGGATAGACTTAGAGAAAAGAACATCTCGTTGAAGACACGGAAGACAGTCAATAAATTTATTTTAAATAAAATAAAAACTGAAAAATTACATGCTAGGAATGTAAAAGTCATTGTAAAGAAACTTTTACAGACTCCGATAGCTAGGTTTGTGATAGAAAATAAAAATGTGGAAAAAATATCATTAAAAGTTGTTGACAAAGATATCAAAGTATACTAATCTAAACTAGATGAGTAAGACAGTATTAAAAGCAATCAGAAATTCCAAAGGTCGCTTCTTTGGTCTTTACACCAAGCAGGGCGAATCACTTAACGCTCAGCTTCAATCTGAAACAGATAAAACTATTGTAGTGTATGACCGCAACTACAATCGAACCCGTCGATTCTCTAAAACGAGTATCACAGGGGTCCGTTCAGGGTCTAGAATTTTCGGTCGCATTTCTTAGCCTATATTATCGTTGTGTTCGTGTTATCCCGTCCCTTTGAAAGGGGGCGGGATTTCTTTATCATAAGATATGAAGATTAGCTCTATATATAATGGTAGGTTGTATACAATGCCTATACCAAGCCAACCATCTAACGTAGAAATGGAGTTTATCAATAGGATCCTTTCTAACTCTAACGTCAGCGTAGATATCACTAGGTTGGACTCGATAGATTCTTCAGAAGATTACGATATGTACCGCATCTTTACAAAGGGTGGGGCGCTATCTCTGAAGTTTTCCTATGATTATGATAACAAAAACCTTTTAAAAGAAACCCAGAACTCTAAGAGACTGAACACACCAAACACACCTGAGTACATAGACGGGGGTGTTGTAGAGGTTGGAGAGAAGATACTTTACCTATTGTGTAAATTCCATAACGGCGAGCCTATAATGGAGGTTGGCCGTTCACATATCTCCACAGAGATAGATTCATTCTTAGAAGCTTACAAGAACTTGCATGGGCAGAGTGTAGGAAGGTTAACTTACAAAGGTTTAAACAATCAGTTCGTCAAGGATAATAATATGAGGGACATATTTGGTGACGAGCAGATTAAAGCCATAGATGCAAACTCAGACTTCTCCAAGATAGAAAAGTTGATTTCCTGCTTAAAAAAAGAGATCAACTCCCTAAAATCAAAACTCCCAGACGTAAAAACAGGGCTGATATTAGGTGGCGCAACACCTAGCAATGTGTTCGTTAGTAGAGAAGGGGTTCAATTTGATGATCTTAGAAACCTGTGTAAAGGCCATGTGTTTTCGGACATTTCAGATATAACCCTTTCCTTTGGCCTTAGCCCTCTGGTGGAGATAGATGTTGTGAAAAAATTCTGCAGTAGCTTGGGGGTGAATTACGACAAGCCTCTTTACGATCTTTTCTATGAAGTAGAGTTAAGAAAAAAATGTATCTCTTATTTGATCAGGTACCTTAAGGAAGTGTACCTTTATGAGTCCCAAAGGGTCTATGAAATAGTCAGGATTATTGACGAGTTTTCTCTCTCTTACGAGAGGATGTGTAAAATACCTGCTTTTAAAGAGAACAGGGAGTTTATCAGGAAGAATATCACAGAGCCTGTGCTAGAAGATGGTCCTAACAGCTAGACTCTTCATCTCTCAGCTGCTTTATTAATTGGAGTAGTTTTTCTACATCCTCCTTGTTTTTCTTGGACTTGACCATAAAGTCTGCTCTTTGCCTAAAGGTGTCTTTACTTATGCCGAATTTTTCTCTAATACTCTTTACCATGTCGGGGTCGATATCAAAATTGTCCATACCCATATATACACTAAAAATTTAGAATTAGTCCCCGTAATACATATTATCTTGTATGATTGTAAAGCTCTATAAACCCAACCCTAGAAACACAGGGTGCGCTTTTAGTTGTGACCTTGGGAGTGTTGTACAGACAGGAGAACCTTGTGTGTATGTAAGGGCTGTCAGGCAGTATTCTTGGGACCAGTCAAAGAGGACTGGGTCTTTCGCTAAGAACGCTAAGAATCCAGAAACTTCTGTGTCTATAAAACTTAATGAGGTGGAAATAGGTGGTTTGATAAACGCCATAGAAAACTATACAGAGTTTTCGGCGTACCATTCTTTTGAGGATAATAAGACACAAATATCTTTTAAGCCTTGGAAGAGGGATGGAAGACCTAATGCTTTTTCGTTCGGTATCGTAAGAAACTCTACTAATAAGTTTGGAATTGGTGTCGAAATGTCAGAAGCTTATTGTCTGCTAGAGTTTTTCAGGTTCTCTCTTCAGGAGTTATACGCTTATCGTTTCAATAAGAATGAAGAATTAAAGTCTCGTTCATGAAAAAGAAGGTATTAATTCATTCTAATTTTTGCAAAGCTTTTACCGGGTTCGGTAAAAACAAAAAAAATATACTTAGGTATCTATACGATACTGGGAAGTATGAATTGTTTGAGTTAGCTAATGGTTTGCAGTGGGGGGAGCCTAGGACCAAGCTAGTGCCTTGGGAGTGTAGAGGTGCTAACCCTAGTTCTCAAAGCTTAGCTGCTTTAGATGCTAAATCAAGGAGGGCAGAGGGCTATGGTTTTAGTTTAGTCGATAAAGCTGTGGAGGAGTTCAAACCTGACGTTTATATTGGCATAGAGGACATCTGGGCCTTTAATAATTTTCATCAAAAACCTTGGTGGAATAAGGTTAATTGCATGGTGTGGACAACACTAGATAGTCTTCCAATCTTACCTCAGGCTGTAGAGTACGCCCCAAAGATAAAAAACTACTTTGTCTGGGCTAGTTTCGCAGAGAGAGCTATGAATGAAATGGGTTACAACCATGTTAAAACACTAAGAGGGTCTCTTGATACTAAAAACTTCTACAGAATACCAGATGAAGATAGGGCGGAGCTTAGGGACCACCATAGACTAAATGACGAGTTTATTATTGGTTTTGTCTTCCGAAATCAGTTGAGGAAGTCTGTCCCTAACCTACTTGAAGCCTTTAGGCAGTTTAAAGATGAAAATCCAGATTCAAAAGCTAAATTACTCTTGCATACTCACTGGGGAGAAGGTTGGGACATTAAAAAATTAATAGATGAGAAGGGTATAGCTAGTATAGATGTTCTAACTACTTACGTGTGTGAGTCTTGTGGTACTTATTATATCAGTCCCTTTAAAGGTCAGCAGACTGATTGTCCGTCTTGCGGGTCGAAAAAAACAGTAAATACGACAAATACTAAAAAGGGTGTTACTGAACAGCAGTTAAATGAGATTTACAACCTGATGGACGTTTACTGTCACCCTTTTACAAGTGGTGGTCAAGAGATACCTATTCAAGAGGCCAAACTTACAGAACTTGTTACGTTAGTCACCAATTATTCTTGCGGTGAAGATAGTTGCTCTGAGGAAAGTGGGGGCTTCCCTTTGAACTGGAATGAGTATAGGGAGCCGGGGACTCAGTTTATCAAAGCTAGTACAGACCCGAAGCATATTTCTACTATGCTTAGTCATGTTTACAACATGTCAGAAAAGGATAAGTTGGAAATGGGTAAAAAGTCTCGACAGTGGGTTGTTGATAATTTTTCTGTTGAAGTAATCGGTAAACAGTTGGAGTCTATTATAGATAACATGCCCGAAGTTGACTACGATTACGACACTACTAAAAAACTCATGAATGCCGATTACAGCCCTCCAGAAGGTTTGAATTCAGATGAGTTTATAATTGACCTTTATAAGAATGTTGTGGATGAAGATGTGGATAGAAACAGTAAAGGGTTTAAGCACTGGAAAGATAAACTGGCGAAAGGTATGAAGTCTGATGATCTAGTAACTCACTTTAAAAGAGTCGCTCAGAACCACAACACCCAGAGTAGTAAACCTAGTTTAGGGGATTTGCTAAGTGATGACGAGGGTAGCAGGATTGCCGTTATTATACCGGAGTCAGAGACAGATGTGCTATTGGTAAATTCTCTACTTAAGCAGTTAAAAAACAACTACAAGGATTACAACATATACGTTTTCACAAAGGTTGAGTATTTTGAATTTATTGAAGACAACCAAAATCTTCATAAACTCCTTCCTTATACGCAGCAGTTGGAAAATACATTTGCTCTAGAGGGCAGAGGGTCAGAAAAAGGTTTATTTGACATGGTGTTTTATCCCAATATAACAACCCAAAAAAATCCTTGTTATATCCATAACGGGTTAAGTAAAAATCAATTTTCTTTAAGGTAATGTCTCATTTAGTAGAAGAGTATGCAAAAAACTTGGGTGTTAAAATAGGTAGACCTGTAGTAGTTCCACATTTTTTTCCGATTGATTTTGATAATTATATCATTATTAATGGGGACACATCAGTTGCTTCAAAGTCTTACAGGAATTACCCTTTGGTTTTTAGTTTACTTGTGAAGTTCCTTCAGGAGAAAAACATAAAAGTTTTGCAGGTGGGTGGAGATAAGCCTATACTAGGCGTGAACAAACACATAACTAGTAACTTCAAGAACATTTCTTACTTGATATCTAAATCTATGCTGTATCTAGGGTCTGACGACTATTTGGCCCAGTATGCAAGCTCTATAGGTGTAAAAACTGTGAGTCTGTTTGGAAATAGCTATGCCAATGTAACAAAACCCTATTGGTCTAAAAAACAACAGTGTGTTTGTCTAGAGCCTGATTGGGATGTAAAACCATGTTATTCTGATCGTGATCCAAAAGACAGTATCAATAAAATCAAGCCAGAAAAAGTCGCTAATTCGGTTATTAAACTGCTCGGCGGCAAGGTACCTTCAAACATAACCACGCTTCATGTGGGAGTTCACTATAATCAAAAAATAATAGAGGTTGTTCCAACTGAAATTATTGAGGGTTTACCAAAAGAAATATACCTGAGGGCGGATTATGGGTTTGAAGAAGAGGCTTTTATGTACTACTGTTTGAATCACCGTGTGACAATAATTTCCGAAGGTTTAATACAGCCAGATATTTTAAAAATGTTTAAAGAAAACGTAAAAACTCTAATGTTTGCTTTAGACAGTGATACAGAAGATATTCCTAAGGAGTATTTTGATATACTGTCTTCTTGGAATATAAGGTTGGTTCTTCTAGCAAACAAGGATAGTGATTTAGGACCGTTGCGTAACAAGTACTTCGATGTAGAAGTCCACCCTAGATATGAAGAGGCCGAGAGGATAGAGATTCCTGATTCTTGCAAGTTTTCGACGAACAAATATATTCTTGAGGCGGATAAAAAATATCTTAGCTATGCTCACTACAAGAAAGGTCTTGACAACGATAACAATGTGTTGGATACTCCAGAATATTGGGACGAACTAGACCATTTTTACATTTATGAGCAAAAAGAAAACAGCGAAAAAGGTAGTTAAGAAAGCTGCTGCGAAGAAGGTTTTTGGACCGGATATTTACCAGAGAGACAATCACGGCTTGCTGAAGAACCAAGATTATGTGTTTAATGAGGATGGGTCTATTGATTGGAGGTCTATGATAAAACCTGACTTCCTTTACCCTAATAGAGACTGGTTTACAACTAGAAACAAAACTGTTCCTGACTCTACAGAAGGTTTGAGAGATAACCAGTTATTGATTATGCTTGGTGGCATAAAAGAATTGGCTAAGATGAGAGGTTACAGTTCTGTGGATTTTGAGGTAGAGAATATCTCAGATGGTTACGTAACAGCCAAATGCACAATTGAATGGGATGGGAATTATGAGTCATGTGCGACAACTTATACAGACGTGGCGAATGCAAGTCTGGACAACACAGATTCTTTTGCGTCCAAATTCCTTGAGACCATCGCATGTAACAGGGCTTTTGTCAGGTGTGTGAGGAACTTCCTTAACATTCATATCGTTGGCGCTGACGAAATAGACAAGTCTAAGGGATCTAAGGTTATACAAAGCTCAAGCGACTCAAGCTTTACTGTCTCAGCAGCGACTACAACACCCAAGGGTTTACTAGAGAAATATCTTAGGGATAAGCATGAGGTGACCAATTTCGATGGGTTTAAAGATTTACTACGGATCCTTTGGAAAGAAGAGAAGTATGTTAATGAGGACGTAAAAGATTGGGGTTCCTTTAACGATATTCCTGTGAAAGAGGTTAGGAAGCTTATTGCAGTCATAGCAAAGTGATAAAAAGGCTAGCTAACGGGGAGGACTTTTGTCAGGCTGTGGACGACCTGACGAAAGCTCTTGACTTGGAGGGTGAAGACAAAAACTATCATTACCTGTTGCCGAATGGGGTGGACTCTATAAAGAAGGCTTTTGGCCACAGTCGGGTTCTAACCTCAAAAGTTTTTGTGTGGGCCAACATGAACAATTCAGGTAGTTATGATGCGGCTATAATTTTTTTGAAGAACAAGGATCCCAGACATGGAGTAGAGATGTTCTCTGAGTACATTTGGTTGTCTTCCAATCCTAGGGCAGGTTATAAGCTTTTGGCTACAGCAATAAAATTTGCTAGAGACAATGGGTTTGAGTTCATACAGATGGGTTGCTCCGAAAAATCACCTAATAAAGATAAAGTCAAGAGTCTTTACAGTAGACTCGGCTTCTTAAAAGATAGTGAAACTTACATAGCTAAATTATGAACAATAAAAAGTCCAAACAAATTAGAAAATTAATATTAAACACGAACGATGAAATATCAAGAAGAAATTATAGGAGATTCAAAAAACAATATAAAAGTCTCTCAGGTCCAGCTAGAAAAGAGTTTCTTAAAACCACAGAAGAATTCTTTAAGTCGTTGGGCGAAAAATAAAATGGGTGCTTTTTGGGTAAAGACAAAAGGAGATAACCATTTCCTTTCGGGGGTTGTAGAGTTTGAAGGAAAGAAGATACCTGTTTGCATATTTAAAAACAAATACCAGCAAGGTTCTATGCCACACTTCCAAATGTTTAGGATCACAGAGGATTAAATTTATTATTTTTTAATAAACTTATCTGGGTTCTTCTCAAACTTTTTGGCTAGTGCAATAATCCCATTTATGATTTCTGGGGCCACAACCCCGATAACCCCGTAAGATACTGCTTTTATAAAGTCGCTTATAGGGGCGTCTTGAAGCACAAACCAGAGTATGCCGGACAGTATTGCTGCAGCAATAACATTCCTTATGAATGTTTTTAATGAATATTCCCCTTTATAAGTCAGCATCCTTGCTACCATCCCTGAAGCTCCAATCAGGGGTATTAACCATCCACCATTGAAGAATTCCCCGATTATATTTTTAAAATCCATGTAAAATATATTACACTTAAAAACAAATTAATGTGTAAGTTAATATGGACATGGACGGGGAAAATCGCAAAAATCTTGCGGAGGCGATAGCTTTTGCAAAAAAATATTGTAATCCAGAGGATAATGATATCATATCCGATCTGGACCGTCACGCTAGAGAGACTGCATGGGCTTTGCTGCAGAAGTTGGGAGAGGAGCAGAGCAAACAATGTGTTTGCGAGGAATGTGGTGCCGAAGTAGAAGACGAGGTTGTTGAAGAAGAACTTTCGCAAGAAGAAGCTGGGGAAGAAGAGGTAAAAGTTAAAAAGGGTAAAAGTCAGGAAGTCAAATCTGAAACTCCTGAGACCTCCACTATGGATAAACTCAGTGAAATAGCTGAGAAAAATAAAGATATTCTAGATAAAGCTGCAAAAGGTACTGCTGCTGTAGCCGCTGCTGGAGCAACAACCCAAACAGCAAGTGCCGCTACTGGTTTAAGTGCTTTTGTACAAGAGACGGTACAAAAAGTAGGAACAATTGGGGTCGCTGGAACTATGTCCATAGGCAGTGGAGCTTACTTCCAAGCAAAAACAACAAAAGAAAAAGGTACTGAAATAGCTGTTGTAGCAGAGCAGGAACACCAGATATTTTCTAATTTAAATGATTTTACTGAGACGACAATTGGGTTCCAACCTTTTGGTGGTGTTACCGAAGCGATTGTAGAATACGCTGAAAAGGGTTATGGAGATGTTGTAGGTACGTCTGAAGAAGGTTACGAAGGAGGAGAAGAGGGAGAAGATGAAGGGTCTGTTGGTGAAGAGGGGGAGGGTGAAGCATCTGACGAAGCTGAAGGAAACGAGGGCGAACCTACAGAAGAAAATAATGAGGAAGGCGAAGGAGAAGCTGTTAAAGAAGAGGATTCTGTAGAAACTGAAGAAGAAACTGAAGGAGAGGAGACAGAAGAATCCGAAGAAGAATCCGAAGAAGAATCCGAAGAGGAGTCCGAAGAGGAGTCCGAAGAGGAGCAAGTGGAAGAAGAGTCTGAAGAAGAAGAGGAATCTGAAGAAGAAGAGGAACCTGAAGAAGAAGAGGAACCTGAAGAAGAGGAAAAAGAGGAAGAAGAGCAAGAAGAAGTGGAGGAAGAATCTGAAGAGGGGGAGCCTGAAGAACAGCCTGAAGAGGGTGAAAAGAAAAAAACAGATATAGAGAACCCAGAAGAAACATTCGAACTAGAAGAAGATGATCAGGTTACTCAAGTCCCTGATGTCATAAAACTTCCTAATATGATTAAAAAATAATTATTATGCAAGATTTATTTGATAAAATACTTGCCCCTTATATGGGGTCCATGCCTGAGTTCATTATTTCAATCATCGGTTTATTGGGTACTCTTTCCTATATCGTCCCTGAAGAAAGCAAGTTGGGTAGGTTATTGGGTAAGTTGACAGGTAACTTGACCAAACTAAAAAACTTTATACTCAAAAAGAAGAAATGAAACGCACACTCATAACTTTATTTTCAATTATTTCTGTAGCTAAATCTGCTGTTGTATCCGCTGTAGAAGGTAATATAATTATATTGGATCCAATAGGAGACCCCAATATTAATCCTCTAATTAATCCAGAAAGACCTATCCAGATTAGCAATGAGGACATTATAGACATATCTGAAAGTGAAGATAAAAAATTAGATATGGTTATCACTTGGGACGCAGATGAAGCAGAGATTTATGATTTTTATGACACTCCAAACTGGGATTTTTCCCAATCAGATTCTCTGGAATTAGACAGAGATTCGCCTATTGCCAATATATTAAGCATAACAGATGCCTTTATAATCGAAGATAGCCCCGCTTATTCACACATTGAAATCGCCGATGGATTTTCAGTAACATTAAAATCTACGGATTTTACCTTTCTAAACAACAATGGTTTTACTGGCGTAAATGATGATGATAATGTTTATTCTACTTTAAATATCACTGAAGGGTCTAGTATGAACGCTATGTTCTCTGCGATAGGGCTAGAAATAAACGTAGATTCAACTAGTAGTTTAACTCTACGAGGAGCTGGGGCTTCAATAAATAGTCAAACTGAAAGATCAATCGTCAACTTAGCCCCAAATGCTCAACTTACTTTAAGTTCATTAGAAAAGTTTTCAGAACAGGGCGATGACATTTATTTAAATGGCATATCATTCTCGCAAAACCCTGATATACTGAAGTTTAACGGCACCACAGGGACAGCCATCCCAGAAGCCCACTTTATTCTTCTAAGTGCCATACCGATAATATTGCTTTTGAATAAAAAAAAGCGCTTATAAATAAACAAAAACGGCACCCCTTACGGATGCCGTTTCTTTTTTAATCGAAAAGTTCTCTTTCTAGCTTCCTGTATCGAGCGTCAGAGTGCCATATCTCATCAGTTGGAGGAGTGTATACCCCCTCCTGAGTCTGAATTGGAGCCCCCGCCTTGAGCTTTAATGAAGACGGTTGATATATGTTCAAAGTCGTCGTTTTCGGACTTGAGCCGCTTCCGCAAGAGGTCAGCCCGATCAGAGGAGTTGCTATCACCAGCAGCCCGTAGTTCTTCAATTTCATTAATGAGTTCATTTTTTATCCTTCTATGGTTATTTTTTATCTCAAAAAACGCCAACCTATTCCTCAACTCAAGGTAAAGTCTAAGGCTTTGGGTCAATGCTTTTATTATAGAGATCATTTCTTTTTCTTACTTACAACGAAAACTTCTTTTTCTGAATCGTTTTCTATAATTTTAACGGAACCCATTACGTGTTTAGCACAGGTGATGGCATCTTCTTCTGAAATATATGAGTGGTGGTACTGACCCTTTTTGTCATACACCCTATACCTTGTTAGTTCTTGGTTCATTTTACTGTTTGAATTCTAATGTTACTTTGGCTACAAATGATTCGTCATCAGATATAAGCCCATGAAGAAAGGCTTTTTCGCCCACAAAGTGTGCAGACTTAGTGTCTAGTAGGTATATTTTACCCTCAATATCTAAAGCTTGCACACAAGAGACGCCTGTTGACATTTTGAAATCTTCGCAAGTCGCTATTTTCCCTTGCAACCTACTACTTAAGGAGCTTGTTCCTATAACTTTAAAAGTGGTCTGCATAGTTTTATAATAATCAAAGAAATCTCCTATTTGTCAACGATTTTTTGGAGTAATCAGTATTTATTTTTATTATAACATAAGAATAAGTGTAAAATAAGACATGGCATCTGAAGGAAGGAATAAGGCAGCGAAAAGTTTATTAGATCTACAACCCACGGCGGTTCTGGAGCTTTTTTTGTTATACCCTGATTTTAAAAACGAACCTAGTAAATTCTACACCTTTCATCCGGGTTCTGTATTCAAAAACCCTATAGTTTGGAACGGTTTACAATATATGCCTTTAGCTGTAGATACGGAGGGTTTTGGCATCTTTGGAGACGGGACTTTACCTAGGCCGAAGATTAGAATAGCTAATACAGATAAGATAATCACTGTGTTGTTGCAACAGTACTCAGATCTTAAAAATGCCGTAATATACAGAAAAAAAGTGTTTGTGAAGCACTTAGATGATATTAACTTTGATGGCGGCAACCCTTTCGGTGTCGCAGATGGGAATGCAGAAATCACAGAGGAGAAGTATTTAATAGGGCAAAAGGTACTAGAGAACTTCAATTATGTGGAGTTTGAGTTGAATTTACCAACAGATTTAGACAATTTTGATGTAAATCAAAGAACGGTAAATGCTAAGTATTGTTATTGGCAATACAGGGGGTTAGGTTGCGGATACCAAGGTAAACCTGTAGAAACAGCAACTGCGGAACCTTTTAAAGACCCAAGTGGTAATATTGTAGATGTTGATATACAAGATGATTTTAACACTTCCCGTTTTGAATACAACGCAAACAATCAGTATTTTGTGACACGCAATGGTGATGATAACAAGCTTACAGCCTGTTACCTTGAGAACAAAAAATTAATAATAGATAGGGACAAGAACGGACTGCCAATTTACTTTAGGACTTGGTACGTGTGTGTTCAAGCGCATAGCTCAACAAACCCCCAGTTTCCAGAGAATAATCCTAGTTATTGGCAGCAGGATAACTGTAGCAAAAGCATACAGTCCTGTAAAAGAAGGTTTAGCGATACAAAGACTTACCAAAAGTTCGTTGGTGCGGCATCACAAGATTTGAAATATGTTTCATTTAAAGAGAGGTCAGAGTCAAGCCCTGTCGGTATTCAGTTTGCTAGTGCAGCTAGTTTATTTACTAGTGCTAATTCAGTCTTGACCTTCCAAAACTCAAACGCAAAAGCCTTTAGCATAACCTTTTGGTTAAGAAATACAAAATCGCAGGACTCAATAAAGACCATATTCTCTTCTAGTCACGATGGCCAAATCAATAGGGTCCAGAACACAACAAAAAAGACTTCACCTTTATACTACTACCAAAAGGGTGTAAAGAACGTTTTGAGTGAATCTTTTGGAGAAGAAACTCGAAAAGAAAACGTCTTTGGTTTTGCCTCCATTGTTTGGAACAAAGAACAGTTGATTCACTCTTGGAATGACACTATAAAACAAAAAGCCCAAGGTGTTGTAAGCACATCTGACAATACGCCAGATTTCTTTTCTTTGTTCGAGCTTCAACAAATTGGAACAGCGCCTCGCCACAATGTGTCCTTTATGGGTGATATCGCTCAAGTTTGTGTTTGGGACCGGGCTTTAACAACTGATGAGCTGACAAAACTAAGAAAGACAAATGTGTCTAGGGATGCTCCATTCAAGGATGTGTTTATGCCTCTGGAGTATTCTCAGTGTACTGGGGAATTAGCTACACTAACTGGGGAAGCTGGTGCAGGTGGTTTAGTAGCTTGGTATGATATGAATACAGGAGCTTTAGGTTCAGAAACCGGACTTTTAGACAGCTCTTCTCACAACCTGCATCTTACTGGTTATGGAGATTTGAGATCTGATAATTTCGAGACAGTTAGCTATATTAATGAAACTACAGATTTTGTAGAAAGCACACAGGAGTACTTCTTTTTGCCTTTCGGAGGGTTTCCGGGGACAGATGGGTATGACTACAACCCAAGACCTTCCCAACAATGAATGAAGAACAAGCTTTAAAAACCATAAAGAAAATATGCGAATCTAACGAATATATAGAGATTTGTGGTTTTTTGGGTTACGATAGGTCTTCAAACAAGTATGTCGTTAGTCAACAAGACAACATATCAGAAGATCCTTCTAAATACTTTATGATAGATCCTATCGACTATCTATTGTTCAAAGATAAGTGTGAAATGGTGGCTATTTACCATAGCCATATAGAGGGGAGTGAGCAACCTTCTAAGTTTGACATTAAAATGGCAGAGAGTTGCTGTGACCCTTTCTTGATCTATAGCTTGGAAACTAAAAAAATTCATATTTATAAGCCTAAAAACATGGATTTAGATGTAAGTATACTTAACAGGGTAAAGGATTGCAATGACCAAAATTAAACTACATGGCATACTGGCTAAAGAGTATGGGGAAATCTTCAATATGGAGATCTCCAAGCCGAGAGATGTCATAAAAGCTATAGATTGCAATCGTTCTGGGTTCAGGAGAAGAGTAGTGGATCTGCAGAAGGAGGGTTTTATTTACGATATTCTAGTAGACCGAAAAAGGATGAACAAGGAGTCATTCTTGAATAGCAAGAACCCTAAGCAGATAGATTTGGTGCCTGTAATAGTCGGCGCTGGGCTACCACTCCTAGAAGCAATACTTATTGCGGTTGCTCAAGTGGTTATAAGTTACGCTCTAATGGACCCCGGAACATTGGATGGTGGGGAGGCGACAGTGGGAAGCACCAAAGGCTCCTTACTTTTCCAAGGAGGGAATGCAAACATAGCGAGTCAAGGTAGCCCAATACCTATAGGTTACGGTAGGTTGAAGGTAGGCTCCCAGATAGTGCAAAGCTCTGTTAAATCTTTCCCACAATCTATAGAGTCGTCCAAGGTTATGACATCCAATCAATTAACTATTATTGATTCACCTGAGGCTGAAGTAAAATCTAACAAGGTAGACACTGCATAATGAAACATCTAGAAAAAAAAATAAATCTAAGAGGTGGTTTGTTCGGTAGTAAACCCAAAGTTAAACCAGCGACTTTAAGGCCACCTGCTATTGGGGATTTCCAATTTGCTTCTTCTTTTAGTTATGTGGAGAACCTAGATCTTATATCAGACGGGCCTATTGAGGGCTTGGTAAATAAAAAAGGCTCCCTGCTTGACCCCCAGAACTTATCACAGGGTGTCTACTTAAACGGAACACCAGTTCAGGTTTCCAATAATTCTAAGGTGCTGGATGCAGACATTGATTCCGATTTCAAAAAAATATCAAGTGGTGGATCTGAAATATTTGATACAACTGCAGCGCTAGCTAGCAAATCTTTCTTTAACACTATAGAGAATGAAAGAGGGGGGGAGGGTGTATTTATTCATCACGCATCTGATTACAGTAATAAAAAGCCTGTGCAGAGGTTGTATAATGTTGTCCAAGGTTTGAGTACTTTCAGGTACTTAGCCACATCTCAATTCACTTCTGCAATAACAGGCAAAGGTGGATTGGTAACAAATGGATATTTACAAATACATGTATCTTCTGATGTCAACAATGATATAGCATTGGTTTTCGCCTCTAGACCTATCAGGTCTGAAAAAGAAGGTGGGGTTGTTAACCATAGGGTTGTTCAGTTTGGCGAAACTGGTTTTTCAAGTGTGGGTGAAGTTCAAAATGCGAGAAGCCAAGCTTTAAAGACCTTTGCAGATACAAATAGTAGAAAGCTGTTATCAGATTTGTTGGACATCTGGGATGATACAACAAACTACCCAGAGGGTCACCCGATGAGAGTTTCCATAGATAGGGCTATGAGGATCAACTTTGGCCAGAATTGGCAGTCGCAAGTTTCAGAATCTAGTAGGGAACTTTATTTTCTTAAAAAGATTTTTGGCAAATTAAGAAGTTACGACAAAGGTGGGGCTATAGTTCTCTTTTCAGACGACTTCTCAATTCAAAGCAGCAGGACAATAACCCAATCTAGCGTTTCAATTCAGCCTGTAAGTTCTACCACTTCAGAGAATCCACTAGCTACAAGAAATAGAGTGGTCAACTTACTTATCCCTGTTTTAGATTCTGGCGGTGTAACGAATGGAAGTGTTATAGGTATTTATGTTGTATTGACAGACGACACTGAATCTGACGATTTACCAAAATCTTACAAGAATAAAGCTATCCAAGTCGGTGAGTCTGCAATGGATTTCTTTAAAAACTTAAACGGTTTTAAACTTTTTGAAAACCCAACTGACATTCTTGACCAGAACTCTACTGTAAAGTACAACTATTCTAACGTTTTAGTTGAAGAGAGGCTTGGTGAATCATCACAATTACCATTTCGTTATTTTAACGAAGTTTTTATTGATAAAAATATAAACGAAAGGCTTTATGGCCCTTACCGACTCAATGGGGAGGTGCAAAGGTTAAGGGTCCAGTCTGGAGATAAGCCAGAGGATTTAAAAAAAGATGATGCAGATTTTATGTTTTATACTTCTGATACTGACGGCGATCTACTGCCAGACTCAGAAGGTAGCAATGACAACCTAAGGGATGGAAAAGGCACTGCAAATAGAAGTTTTACAGATTGGAATTCAACTAATTCAGCCAATAACTTAGACGAAGAAGCAGTTTCTGTTACTCATGTGATATACAACCCTAATGTAGAAGAGGTTTTTATAACATTGCAGGTTGATGCTCTATTTGACACTAACGAAAGAGATAGAAATCCTGAAAGTGATAAAGCTATAAAAGCTGGAGATAAAATACCAGCAGTTGTAAATTTTGAGGTTGAAGTCGGGTTGATAAAAACAGATGGCACAGAAGTACCTAAAGATACTAGAAGGTACAGAATGGCTGCTGTTATAGAAGGAACCACCTTGATAGACATTGGGAACGCTCACTCAACAGGCCAATATTCAGACTTTGAGTATTTGCAATTAGTTGACGGGGGTAGTATAGAGAACCCAGTCTCAGAACCATTTAAACTTCCACCTGTAAAGCAGGTTAACACGACAGACAGTATAGAAAGCGTGTCTGAGAAAAGATACGTAAGAGTAACCAAGTTATCTACTGAAACATTTTCCATATTAATAAGCAAAGATGTTTCCCTTTATAAGGTAACGGAAATATTAAAATGTAATTTGCGCTACCCTTACTCCGCTATAATAGGCACTAAGTTGGACTCAAGACAGTTTTCTAGCATACCGGAAAGAAGGTTTGATGCTAGGTTGAAAAGGGTATTGATCCCCAGCAATTACCACCCGACAAGAGACGACTCTTTAAAAACAGATAAGAGGTATCACGATAAAAAGACTGAATTAGACAGTTTGAGTCAAAATGATAAGTTGGTTTATGATGGTGATTGGAATGGAACTTTTGTAGAGGGGTGGACCGACAACCCAGCTTGGATAGTCTTTGACCTTTTAACAAACCCTAGGTATGGGTTTGGTCAGCATATTTCAGAGGACGAAGTGAACAAGTGGGAATTGTATAAGATAGGTAGGTTTTGCGATGCTGTGGATGACAATGGAAATTTTGTTGGTGTACCAGACGGTAGGGGTGGCTTAGAGCCTAGGTTTTCTTGCAATATATTATTCAATAATAATGAGAAAATTTATGATGCGGTGCAAACAATATCTAGTCTGTTTAGAGGTAAAACTTTTTTTAGAAGTGCAGAAGTTTCTTTCGCTGACGAAAGGGTGAAAGAGCCTATAGCGTTATTCAATAATATAAATGTAAAAGACGGATTGTTTAACTACGCAAACCTAAGAAGGGATCAGCAGTTTAACACTGTCGAGGTTGGCTACTTGGACAGGTTTGAGGATTTTGTTCCAAAGATTGAGGTAGTAGAAGATGCTGAAGATATACGTAACAGAGGTGTTTTCAAAAATAGAATAGACGCCTTGGGCGTTACCTCCAAAGCTATGGCTAGGAGAATAGGTCAGCATCTTGTCTACAGGACCGTAAAGGAGAATCAAAAGGTTGCATTTAATACAGGGTTAGAAGCTTTGCTTTGCCAACCCGGAGATTTAATTATAGTAGAGGATGAATTAAAAAGTAACAAAACTAACTTTGGAAAAGTACTCAGTGTGGACTCAAGCAATGAGTACTTGAGGCTGAGTAGCCCGATTGATAGTTCTATCCAGACAGGCTTATTGACTGTCTATATCCCAACAGGTGATAGTACAACTCAAGAACTTTCAAATTTGGCTAGTAATGACGGAGAAAGAATAAAGGATGTTTTTTCTATAACAGGAGATGGTGCTATACCCGGACTAGGTGATTACACTGGGTTTTATAACTTCTCTGGTTATTTAAGTGCTTACTCACAAAGTGTTTGTGATAGTGCAGATGACGATGAGTATATCTTTGTAGATTACCCTGTGTACACAGGTACTGAAAATAAGAAGATCTATTATCACGTCGATGACCTAGACGGTCCAGACCCTTTAGGGAAGTGGATATTTGCGTCAGGAACCCTTTTGGCACATGAGACAGATTTAACTACTACGGCTTCAAAAAATGAATATGATTTTTATAGTAGGATAGTAAGTGGTTCTACGGATATAGAAAGAAACTACTCTTTATTTACATTAAATAACAATTCACATTCAAAACTATATTTTTATAACCCTTCTTTGAGTGTTGGGAATATAAGTGGGAAAGACATATTCTCTGGTGTGGACAATTCTACTAACGGGGTGTCTGTATCAGACATTACTATAGGTTCTAACCCTCAGATCTTAACACTTCAAGTTACAGGGTTAGTAGGGAATGTAGCTAATGAGATAGGGTCTTATGTCAGTGGGGTGGATCTACCTGATTACCTGCAACATATAAAACTAGGAAGCCCCTACCGCTTTGAGATCAAAGATGCTTCTGATTTTTTGTACAAAATAGATTCTATAAAAGAAGATACCCCCAATGACTACCTAGTGTCAGCTTCAAAATTTGACACAGGGAAGTACGAACTAATAGAAAACAATATTTCTTTCGAGCCAAAAGAGAACACTTACGCTTACCAAGTTCAAACCCAAGTGGGTGATGTGACATATGACACTTTGTCTTCTCCTCAAAATCTATCTTTGACGACAGGTTTGGGGACAAACGCCAACACTTTCTTTATAAGTGGTGATTGGGACCAAGTGACAAACAATAATGGGTACAATGCCATCTTAAATTATGCAAATGGGTCAGTATCAGAATCTTCTATAACACAGAACACAAACTCAGTTAAATTCGATAACATAGGGGTTATCGGAAAGTTCACTTTAAATGTGAAAGCTATAGGAGATAATACAAATAACACGAACAAGTTCTTTGATTCTGATTATAGCACTATTACATCATTCTTTCTTTACGATAACCTTTCAGTTTTAGACCGACCAGTTGTAACTAATATTACATTCTCATAACATGGATAACTTTTATACATATTCTTCCTCTTTATACAATACAGGCTTGTTTCAATTTGATTCTGTATACAGTGGAAATACTACAGACGTAACTCAGACTTCTAGTGGTAGCGGTGTTCATAACTATAGAGATCTAACTTTAAATCTTCGGATTCAAGACAGGGACGGTCAGGAAGTTACGGACGCTAGAGATTTTCTAAAAAGTGCGTTCCTTACAGAATCAAATATAAGTATACTAGAACCAGATGGTTCAGTAGCCTATGCTAATTATCAATCTGGCTACAAGCAGTCCAGTTTCACCTTTACTGAGCAGAACAATATAGACATCTTTGGTTTTTATGCGCCACATTTTGGTATAAAAACTGAGATCAAAGACCGGGACGACAATGTTACTACTAGTGAGTTTTATTTTTACGGGAACAGGCCAAGAGTTTCATCAGTTACTGTAACAGATACAGCTACTGGACACAAGTTTACCTCTTCTGCTGGGTCTGCGTCTACCCAAGTGTTATCTGGAGTTTCTGGACAATTAAAAATTGATTTTGATTTCTTGAACAGCCCTGAGTATACCAACTTTGATCATGTTGATATATACTGGGCATCAGGGTCTACATATTTTGATAGCAACCCTTTGTCTGCGGATCATCTCGCAGCTACAAAAACCTTATCTCAAAACAAAAATCAAAGTGTGTTTTTGTTTGAAGAGAATGTTCCTCAGTTTACTGGTAGTGATCTGTACCTAACGATAAAACCATACAGTACAATTGGTCTGGGTGATCAGTGGACAGTCGGCCCTTTCAAATTTGAGTATGCAGAGAAGCCCAACACAAATTATTTGACTGAAATATCTAGTGGTGACGTGACAGGAGCTTTAGGTTTTACACCTTTATCTCCTTCAGAAGCTGGAAGTTCTGATAATTTTTACCTTACTGGTGCTAACTTTAATACCAGCAATGGTGTTTTAACATTGAGTGTCGATGGGGCGGCAGACCAGACGGCGGATTTGGATGGTAGGTATGGATTAAGTTCTTATGTTTCGGCAAACACTTCTAACATCAGCACTAACACTTCGAATATTTCGACAAATACTAGCTCAATAAATACTTTGAGCGGTTATGTAACTAGTAACACGACAAATGTAGGGAATAATACTACAGCTATAAACACTATAAGTGGAGACCTGTACACTTTGGACCTGCAGGATGTGTGTGACGCTGATGCATCCACCACCACAGCAATGAGTATTGGTGGTTTGCTAACATTAGGTAATGGCTTGACAACTAATGGCAGTGCAGTATCAACTTTCCGTGGCCCGATTTACAGCCTGCATGAAAACGGTATAGAGTTTAGGAAAAATGCTAGATCTAAGATTTATGGTGACAGTTCTGAGGGTGATTCTGCTTTATTTTTCGAGTCTGACAAGGCTATCTTTAATGTTAGCGGTGCTTCAGATCAATCTGGTAACAGGATTTTTTCATATGGTTCTGCCATATTATTGGGTACACAAAACTTAATTAAAGGCGACTATGACGCTATAGTAGCTGGAACTCAAAACACTATTTCCGGCACTAGCAGTGGCAACTTTAGTTTTATAGGGGCTGGATCCGGTATAGATATAATAGACTCAGATTACTCTAGTAGTATTGGCGGCGTAAATAACGATATCTCAGGATCTGATTATGCTGTTATAGGAGGAGGTAAGGACAATTCGATAGTTACTTCTGATTATGGTTTCATTGGTGGGGGTCTCGACAATACTGTTAGTGGTGCTGCTGGGGCGCAAGTTTTTGGCTCTTATGTCAATGTGACAAACCAAGGTGCAGTCTACCTTAGTGATAACGATAATAGAACTAAACAGTCTGACGCTGATGATGCCTTGTTCTTGGATTTCTCAGGAGGTGTATTCTCTAAAACTGGTGAGTTTAATATTGCTGGTGGAGACTTCAGTGTAGACGGTTCGAATGGCCGTTTATTCGGGGTAACTGATGAAGTTACCGGAACCGTCTTCTCAGTCAACGATGCCGCTGGTCTCCCTATCGTAGAGGTTGAATCCACTTCTACATATGACAAGATCACGATGGGTGAGTATGGTAGTGATCTTATTGTTTTAAGTGGTCAGACTAGCGCACAACTAACGGGTTCTCAGATAGCTTCCGAATCTTGGGTAGCTTCCCAAGGTTATCTTACTTCTGAGACTGACGATCAAACACTTCAAGAAATCCTCGATGCAACTCCTTCCGCTACAGGAACGATTAACGTTGACGCTTTCTCTGGGGTTAGTGGTGTTCTTGATGTTATCCAAGCTACTGGAGATTTAACGCTTCAACCTTTAGGTTCTGATGGCAATGGGGGTAAATTAATTCTAGATGGAGATTCTTTTACTACTGCGTTACAGATTGAGAATAATGGTCACATAGACTGGGGTGCAACAACTTATAGATTTGGATTAGGCTCAACTTATTGGCAGTGGAAGAGTTGGTCTAAACCTATTCATATCGTAGGTGGTGCTGGAACAGTTATGTATATCGGGACTCCAGCAGGTGATGGTAATGTCGGTATTGGAACAACCACACCTTCTGATAAGTTAGATGTGTTTGGAGATTTGAGAGTTTCTTATGATGCCTCCAACTACTTTACTATAGAGCCATTATCAAATGGCAACGCTTACTTTAAAGCTAGTGGAGGCTCTTTACACTTTGCACAAACAGCTAAGAACAACCAGATATTTTTATACGACTATACGAATGCTTCAACTAGATGGGGCGAATATGACGCTAGTTCTATAAAACTCAAGACATCAAGTAATGCCATTGGAATTCTTTTAGATGTAGATGGAAACTCTTATATAAATACAGGTAACGTTGGTATTGGAACGAATAGTCCAAATACAAAACTACATGTAGAAGGAAACACACCCGTAATCCAAATACGAGAGACATCTGGCACTGCCGAAGCTGGTATTTCGATGAATCATTCAGTTTCGGGTAACCACTATAATTGGTTTTTAGGAACTTTGGATGGGAGTCCTAGAAAATTAACAATAGGGGCTACGGTAACGGATGGACATAGCACAAATACGGCCCAAGCAGCAGCTTCATTAATGCTTCTTGACCAATCTACAGGTAACGTTGGTATAGGAACAGCGAGTCCAGCAGCTAAATTAGATGTCAATGGAGCTATTACAAATTCTAGCGGAACAGTTAGAATCGAATCTGCAAGTGGTCAAGAAGTTGAAATTGCATCAACCAGAGATATTAGATTACTTATTGATAGTAATAATGATGACACAACTAATAGATTTGAAATCCAAAGCAACACATCTACAAGTAATGACAGTAATATTGTATTTGTCGTTGAGCAAGATGGTCAAACTATAATAGATGGTGGTGTAGGGGTAGCTAGTTCAGGAACATTACACCTAAGACAAAAAGGTAATTCAGCGTCTGATGGTCTAGCTATAACAAGTTCACATGCAACTTCTCATAGAATATGGAAAGATGCTAGTGGTAAATTAAATATTGGACCTTCATCAGATTCAGATGCTTTTGTCCAAGACTTGAGCGGCAACGTTGGTATAGGAACAGCTAGTCCAAATAATTTTGGTTTCTTAGAAACTGCGCTCCAAGTTTCAGCAGGATCTTCATCTTCAACAACTCTTCAACAAGCTGGGTTAGTCTTATCTGGAAGTTCAGACGCTGATGACGCTGATGATTTCGCTTATTTAGCATTTACAAACCATCAATCAACGCTTTCTAACGGTAGGGTAGCGGAAATAAGAGCATTTAAAAATGGTACAAATGTTGATACTGGGGAACTAGCTTTCTTCACTGTCCTTTCCGAAAGAATGCGTATTAGCTCCGCTGGAGCTATTAAATTCAACAACTACGGAGCTGGAACATTCACGGGGACAGTAACGCAAAAACTAGGCGTTGATTCCTCTGGTAACGTAATTGAAATGCCAATCGGAGCGGGGCCAGTTGATGGCTCAGGAACCGCTAATTACCTAGCGAGGTGGATAGATTCAGATACCTTAGGGATTGGAGCTGCATATGATAATGGAACGAATGTTGGTATAGGAACAACTAATCCAGTAGCTAAACTTCATATAGGGCCAGCCCCTTTAGTTAGTGGTTACACTTCAACAATAACAACTCTCGCTGTTTCTGACACAACTAACGGAGCAGAACTAATTTTAAGAGGGCAATCGCCAAGGTTATGGTTTGATAGCTCTGCTGGTGGTATAGGTGAAATCTATTTAGACTCTACACATCTTAATTTCTTATCAGGCGACCCACGATCAGGTAGTGCTGGTTCATCTAGTCTATATATTAAATCAAACGGTAATATTGGTATAGGAACAACGGGTCCAACATCGCCTTTAACTATAAAATCAAACAGTGTTAGCTCAAAAGACTCTGCTTTAACAATACAGGGAAACAGCAATACTAATGCTATTGTTCAAATAGCAGAGAAATCCACTGATGGAGCTAGATTCCACATGTATGACGGGGGTGTAGAAAAAATAGCTTTCTATACTGATGGAACAGCTAACCACATTTCTGCTGGTAACGTTGGTATAGGAACAAATAGTCCTAATTCTAAACTACAAGTAAAATCATCAGGGAGTAATATAGATGAAATAACATTAGTACACTCTGGAAATACAGTTAAAATAGCGGCTTTAGGTCAAGAGAGTAGTCACGGCAGTCTCTACCTTAGACATAATAATGGCGTGAATAAAGTAAGACTTTCTGCTGGAGGCAATAGTTCTTATATTCTAGATAGCAACGTTGGTATAGGAACAACTAGTCCAGATACTAAGCTCCACGCATATGTAGGGACTACTGGTGATAGAAATGCCCCAATTGATGTTTTAACGCTAGAAACAGAGCATACAACAAGCTTGGAGTATACTGGTTTTGGTCAAGGAATTGTATTTAGAGGTTCTACCTACAACGGCACTACTCAAAGAACAATTGGTAGAATTCTGCACCAGATTAACGACGACTCTGTTTACACGACAAGAGGTACTAGCATGTCTTTTCAGACATTAGACACTGCTACTTCAACCTCTCCTACCACAAAACTACATATAGATTATGACGGTAACGTTGGTATAGGAACAACTAGTCCTAGTGAAAAATTAGAGGTTGGTGGTAACCTAAAAATCGCCAGCATAGGCACTGGTAATTCAGCTTCCAGTTATGATCTATTATTTTATGGCACTACATCTTCAGGTACCCAAACAGATCAAGCTGCAATACATACTAGCCCGTGGGCCACTAATACCAATGGTGGTAACTTGATTTTTGAGACTAGTAATACATCTAATGCTTTAGCTGAAAGGATGCGAATTGATGGTGCTGGTAACGTTGGTATAGGAACAACTGCTCCAGCTTTACAATCAGGTGGAACAGGCTTGCATATAAATGCTGCATCCAACTCTGAATTAAAGTTTACAAATAACACAACAGGAACAACAGCATCAGATGGAACAGCTTTTGTTTCCAGTGGTTCCAACTTCACAATAAATAATAGAGAAGCTGGGACTTTAAGTTTAGGAACAAACAATCAGGTAAGATTGTCAATCAACTCTTCTGGTAACGCAACTTTTGCAGGTTCAGTTACTGCTACAGACGGTACTCTTACAGGTGATTTAACAGTTAGTGGAGATGTCGAATTCACTGGCCTTAACTCTGCATCAGCTTCTCCTTTCGTTGTGAGTGATGGTGGTACTCTTGGAACTAGAACAGCAGCACAAGTTCTTAGTGATATTGCTGCATTACCACTAGCAGGTGGTACGATGTCAGGTAATATAAATCTGAACGATGATATTAAAGTTCGTTTTGGAAATGCTCAAGATTTAGAATTATACCACTCTTCGGCTGGTGATAGTTATATAGTAAATAAAACGGGTGTTTTAGATATACGTAATACTGTACACGGGGGTGATATTAAACTTCAGGCTGAAAATTCATCAGGGACTCTTCAGGAATATTTTAGAGTAGATGGCGGGGCAGGATTAAATATTTTCTATAAAGATTCTTTTTATGGTGATGGCAGGAAAGCTCTATTTGGGGATAACAGCGATCTTCAAATCTACCATGATGGTTCTGCTAGTTATATTGATGATACAGGGACTGGCAATTTATTTGTAAGAGCTAATGCTCAGTTTGTAGTTCAAAAATATACTGGTGAAACATTATTCAAAGGGATTGCAGACGGTGCTGTTGAACTTTACCACAACAATGTCAAGAAGTTTGAAACAACATCTAATGGTGTTTCAGTTACAGGTAATGTCTTAGCATCCAACAATGTATACGCCGCAGGTAGTAATGGATTTGTATTTGGTTCGTCAACTTCTGAAGGCGAATACATTTATAGGAGTGGCAATGACATCAGGGTCTTGGCGGGTGGGGCTGATAGACTAACGGTTGACGGGGATGCGGGTAACGTTGGTATAGGAACAACTACTCCGGGTTCTAAACTTGTAGTAGCGGGGGGGACAGATACTTCTTATAACGATGGGACATTAAAAGTTGTTGGAAACATCGCTTTAAATAGCGCTAACAATCTTAATCCGGGTTTAAACAGATGGGCGCTACGAGTAAGAGCAGGAGGAACAGAAGGTTCTTTCGATATATATGATGCTAGGAACTCGTTAAGCAGATTGACTATAAATTCCTCTGGTGAAGTTGGTATAGGAACAACTAGTCCAAGCTTTAAGTTAGATGTTAATGGAACTGCTTCTACAGACAGGCTTATTGTTAACCAAGCTGTTAACGGTACGAATGATTTACTTATCAAGTCAGCAGGTGGTACATATACACATTCGATAGGAGCTGATACAGCAGGTTATAATTTAAAGATTAGCACAATAGTCTCTACTACATTAGATATGGCTAGTAGTGGTGGTAAATTCTATATTAATACTGGTGGTAATAATTCGTGGCAAATTGGTTCCGACTTTATTGCTCCTGCTGCTGCTGGCGCAGGAGGAGTGGGCCACATAAATGCAGGGCATAGTGGTTATTTTGGTTTCTACACTATTGGAAGTACTACTAGTATGCCTGTATTTTATCTTAATGATAGGACAGCGAATGATACTTATGGATTTAAGTTAATCACAAAAAATGGTGGCACGACTAACAACACTATAGTTGCTGATAATGACGGTAACGTTGGTATAGGAACAACGAATCCTAACCATAAATTAGACATTGAGAGTGCTTCATCAGCCTCTTCAATAAGGTTAAAAAGGGCAGATACTAATGACTCCCTTATTCTTTTAGAAGGTACAAATTATGGTTATCTTCAAAATACTACTGGTCCTCTTGGTTTGGGGGGTAGCAATTATGATAGAGATATACTAATCGATACTTCTGGCAACGTTGGTATAGGAACAACTAATCCTTCTCATAGATTAGACGTAGAGTCAACAGATGACGTAGTAGCTTCCTTTAATTCTCTAGATAATAAATGCGCCATAGCTCTTAATGATGATGATACAACAGTTTATCTTTCTGCTGAAAATGGCAAAGGAGCATTTGGATTTCAGGCTGGCACACATGCAAATAATCTAAATATCGATACTTCTGGCAACGTTGGTATAGGAACAACGAGTCCGTCTGCTAAATTAGATGTAAACAGTTCCTCTGGATTTGGAATATCAGTTGAGAGGGGTATAGAAGATGGATCTAGGGACGGTTACGGTCATTCTTTTGGAGCGGGTAATGCTCATATTTTAGGCAGATCAGTTATTTTAGAATCAACATTATGGTTTTCTAATCCTAGCCCAGATGCTACTACATCTACTTACAATATAGCGACTAACTCAAGCAATAAACTTGTTGTCAATAGGGTTGTTGGTGGAACTACGCAAGATAGTAATATCCTTGTTGTTGATAGTAGTAACGTTGGTATAGGAACATCGACTCCGAGTAAGAAACTTGAAGTTACAGGCGATATCAAAGCTAGCGCAACAGTAGAAGCTGCAAGGGTCCATATATCATCTGACTTAAGGCATGCTGGCGACGAAGATACTAAACTTAATTTTGGCACTGACACTATCAACTTAATTACTGCGGGAACCACTGCCTTAACAGTCGATTCCTCTAGTGACGTAACAGTAAACAATGATCTTGTCGTCAGTGGGAACTTCACAGTCAACGGTACAACTTCAACAATAAACAGTACAACCCTTCAAGTTGATGATAAAAACATTGAGTTAGGAACAGTCGCTACTCCTACTGACACTACCGCTGACGGTGGTGGCATCACTCTTAAAGGTGCTACAGATAAGACAATAAACTGGGTTAACTCTACTGGCGCTTGGACATTCAGCGAGAGGGTTGCGATTACTCCTGATGGTTCCCCTTCTGTGCCTGCTATAACCTTTTCTGGTGATACTGATACTGGTCTTCTTAGATTTGCTTCTGGGAGTTCTGATACGTTAGGTATCACGACTGGAGGTACACTTAGAGCGCAGTTTAACCCCTCTGGGATAATTTCTTCTGCAAATGTTTACAGTGGCACTAGTGGTCAGTTCAGAAACTTCGGTGGTGTATGGAAAGCGACTACAGGAGCGACAGGTAACGGGTTCCAGTTTATTTCTGTTGATGCAACAGCTTTAACTATTAGTTCTACTGGTGATGCAACCTTTGCAGGTGATTTAAGCGCAGATAATATTACATCAACTTCAAACGGAGGTTCTGCTAGTATATATATAAATTCAACAAGGCCAACATTAGGTTTTACAGATTCAAATTCTTTTACTGACCCGAATGATATTTACATAATCCGAGGTTCTGGTGGTAATAAAATACAGTTTCAATGGTATGACGATAGTGCTTCTTCGACAACAGAAACTTTCAGTATTGACAATACGGGTAATGCAACTTTTGCAGGTTCAGTTAACATATCAACCCCTGCTTCAATTACACCAAACACGGGAGCTAGCGAATTAGTTGTAGGTAGCGGTGTTGGCAGTCAAGGTATAACAATATATTCTGGTGATACTAGTGCAGGATCTATACATTTTGCTGATGATTTAGATGAAGAAGGAGCGGGAGATAACCCAGCGGGTAACAGAGATGGAGTAATAATATATTCACATAGTGCTAATAATTTTGATTTTAAAACAGCGGGTAATCAACAAGCACTAGCATTAAGCAATTCTATTGCGACCTTTGCGAACAATGTCACAGTTGCAAACAATGCTACGATCTCAGGAGACTTAACAGTTAGTACTGATTTTGAAGCGGCTTCTGCAGTAACGTTCTCAAGTCTTTCGAACAATGCCTCGTATGACGGGATTCTAGTTCAAAGCGCTGGTGACGTTCATTTTAGGACTAAAGCAAATATTCTTAGTGACATTGCTGCATTACCACTAGCAGGTGGCACTTTAACTGGCGATTTAAGAATTTCTGCAACAGATCCCACTATTACGTTAATAGATAGTTCTGGAGCTAATACTGATCCAAATGGCACGATTATATTTTCTGAGGTATCTGGAACTACTAATTTTGATATTAATTATAATGGGGCTAGCGATAGACTTGAATTTAGAGGCTTAATTTCTTCTACACTTACTGATTTAGTCTATATAAAAAGAAGCTCAACTGATACCGTAGAAGTTTTTGGAAATGTTACTGCCTCATCCTTTATTAAATCTGGTGGAACATCAAGTCAGTTCCTTAAAGCTGATGGTAGCGTAGATAGTAACACTTACCTTACTACTAGTTCTGCTTCTTCCACCTACTTACCACTAGCAGGTGGTACGATGACTGGTAGCACGCTTCACGGTGATAGTGTATCGAGTTATTGGGGGTCGGGTAACGACTTAAGAATACAGCACTCAGGAGGTTCAGGTAGTATTTATAATATAACAGGGGATCTCAATATTATAAATGATGCTACAGATGGAGATATTCTCTTTAAATCAGATGATGGCTCTGGTGGAATAACTAGTTACTTGCAGTTAGATGGAGGTGGAGTCTTAACAAGAGCTTATAAAAACTTTAGAGCGCAAGATGGTATAAGAATTCAAGCAGGTTCTAGTGGAGATTTTAGTATTCTTCATAATGGCACAGATTCTTATTTGGAAAATGACACAGGCGACTTATACATCAGAAACAATGCTGATGATAAGGATATTGTCTTTCAAAGCGATAACGGATCTGGTGGTGTTACGGAATACTTTAGATTAGATGGTAGCTCAGCAAGTACATATGCTTATACTGTATTTCCTGATTTATCTGTTCTCTCTATCGGTACAGGTAGAGATTTTGAAATGCACCATAATGGAGCTAGTACTTATTTAACAAATAAGAGCGGAAGTTTACAAATCAGTAATAGTCAAGACGATGGTGATATCATCTTTAAGTCAGATGATGGCTCTGGTGGTACAACAGAATACTTTAGGTTAGATGGTAGTACTGAGCAAAATGTAGTCTCTAAAAATATGAGGTTTGAAGATAATATTCAAGCTCAATTTGGACAAGGTACAGATTTAAGAATCTACCATGATGGTTCTAATAGTTATATTAATGAGACTGGTACAGGTGATTTAATTATAAAAGGCGGTAACGATATTTTATTCCAAGACTCAGTTGGAAATACTCTAGCCAATATGAATGAGTCTAATAGTGTAGAATTATACTATGGTGGTTCTAAAAAGTTTGAAACAACAAGTGGCGGTGTGACAGTTACTGGTCACCTTTCAGCTACAACAAAATCATTCTTAGTAGATAACCCCAAAACTGGCGGGAAGCTCCAGTACGGTGTGGTTGAGAGTGATGAACATGGTGTATATGTTCGGGGTAAGTCAGATCAAGAAGTAGTTGAACTACCAGAAGAATGGGATTGGCTTGTTCATGAGGACAGTGTGACAGTACAATTAACTTCTGTTGGTCAAATGCAGCAGCTCTTTATTGTAGAGCAAAACAATAAAAGAATAAAAGTCAGTGGATTAGCCCCCAATGGCCAGTATAATTATGTGGTGCATGCAACCCGGAAGGATGTAGATGCATTAGAAAAACATTTAAAATAAATAAAAATATGTTCGAAAATAGAAATTACTTAATTTTTAATATGTCGGAAGTCGATTCAATCGACTTTAAAAACGTGTTGGAAACTTCAACGGAAACGCTTCGCTTGTCAGTAGATGAAACAAAATCGTTTGTTAAATGGGAAGGTGAAACTCCATCTTTTGTTTCTGATTTAACTAATACTGAAGGGCCATACTCTCACAGTCAGATCCTTGAGGTTCTTTCTGAAGAAGCGTGGACTCCCACAGGTCAAATGGAAGAATAGATTATGGCATTATCCCACTCACCAAAAATAGTAACTGATGGTTTAGTTCTCTGCTTAGATGCAGGGGATGGTAAGTCGTATGGAGGTAGTGGTAGTACTTGGACTGATAGAAGTGGAGAAGGTAATAATGGTACTTTAACTAACGATTCTACTTTTGATTCTGATATTGGAGGTAGTATAGCTTTCGATGGTACGGATGATAAAGCATATTGTGGTTCTGTTACTCCAAACACTGGGGATTTTACTATTGAGTTTCTTTTTCAATTAACTGGTTCAGGAGGAAGAGGGGGTGTTTTTGAGAGAAAAGCGGGAAGTCCATATAATGGATTTTCATTTGGTCAAGGTGGTTCGAATAATTGGGCGTTCGCTGTATCAGGGACTTCTGACTTTAATAATAGAATCGAAGCTGCTTGGATATATCCGACTTCAAATGTTTGGTATCATGATGTTGCGGTGTATTCTGGGGGAAACACTGTAAAAATATATAGAAATGGTGTTTATGTAGATAGTGATACTGGTTCAAGTCAGGGTGATCTATCTACGCAGGGGACAAGAACAGATTTATTGATAGCTAATAGAGATAATCAGTCTGGAGCTTTACCTTGCAAAGTAGCATTCGTACGAGCTTACAGTAAAGCTTTAACAGCTTCAGAAGTCCTACAAAACTATAACGCCACAAAAGGTAGATTCTCATAATTATGGCTACATCATATTCACCAAAAATAATAACAGATGGGTTGGTCCTCTGCTTAGATGCAGCGGATAAAAAGAGTTTATTGGCTCCTCCTACTACTAATTTAGCTAATAATTCAAATGGCACGATTAACTGGACAACAGGCAACTTAGTGGGGACGAGAACTCAGTCCACAGTGAGCGCTAATGATTACCATTATAGGTTTGTTTTGGATAAAGGCTCTAGTAGTTATATCTCTTTTAGGTTTGCATTTGATCATACGAATTTGACAAATGGAGAAACTTACATAATGAGCTATAAGTACAAGGTAACATCTGGGTCAGGCACTTTTCAGGTGACTGATTTTTGTGACGTAGGTGTCACAAGAGTGACCAAGGATATAGGTGATGGTTGGTATTATGAAACAGCTTATGCGTCAAGATCATCCTACGATGAGACATATGATTTCTTTGATGTCCAAGCGTCAGACAATATGACGGTAGATATCAAAGAGATTCAAGTTGAACATACTAGCGCATCTTCTCCATTAGCTACACCATTTGTTTCTTACCAAAGACAGTGGAAGGATCGTGCGGGTAGTAATGATGGAAACCCTGAGAATATGAGTGATCAATCTAATTTCTCTTCTGAGGGTGGGGGGTCTTTAATTTTTGATGGCGTTGGTGATAGAGTAGAATGTGGAAGCGACTCTTCTGTTGATATAGATCCTTCTGGTACTATTACATTGGCTGCTTGGGTTAATTCGGATACCATTACTAGTAATGGTCATGTTATTGGCAAGGGGGTTTATGGGAATGGATATATTTTACACTATGACGCTTCGTATGAATCTATTAGTGGAGGAGGATTTCAGACAACCAATGTTGGTAATAATCAATTTGAGTGGGGCCAAAACATAGAAGTGGGTAAATGGTATTATGTGGTTTACACCTATGATAGAACTAATGAAAAGGGTTACTACAATGGGGGGTTAGTAGCTACTAAAGCTAATACTGGTAATATATCAACTAATGCTGGTAATAATCTAGCTATTGGTGGCAGGACTGGGAATAATTTTGATGCTTGGCAAGGGAAAATAGCTTCAGTCAAAATTTATAATAAAGCATTGACAGCCTCAGAAGTCCTCCAAAACTACAACGCAACGAAAGGAAGATTCGGACTATGAGCGCACATGCTAACCCAGATATTGTTACCAACGGATTGGTATTTGGTTTTGATACAGGATACCCTCTGGTGTCTGAAAGTCATGAGACATACAGATACAATAGAGGAGAACCGACTACTACATTTGACATTGGCACTATGGTCCCTACTAATCCCAATACTGCCTTTACTAGCAATGCTACTTACCACAATAATTTACATGGAACAGTGTGGGATTGGAGCTATTATCCAAATTCTAATATAAGTTCCGATGGAGGAATGGAGTGGGTGCCTAACTATAGGGGTCCGGGATTCACAGGAGCGTGGAAAATGAAAAAAAGAGCTGGCGGTAATAGCGAAAGTAATTTTTCTGGAACAGATCCGGGATCTATAGATAGCAGTAAAACTTATACAGTTTCAGTGTGGTGCAAAACTGATCAAGCTTCTATGGCTAGAATACACGTTAATACCACTAGAAGCGGAAGCAGTTATTGGGGGTATGGAAGTAGTTATCACTCAGGGGGAGGTGATTGGGAAAGATTGTCTGTGACAATATATGGAGGAGAAGGTAACACTTCTATCAACACAATAAGATGCCAATGTTATGGTACTACTATTAATGCAGACGCATAT
>Ga0213863_10000447_pt1 | contig 31572 bp, 30 predicted proteins | sample PICome_8_FD_160128 | JGI IMG/M metagenome (GOLD analysis project Ga0213863, IMG submission 160128) | Coastal seawater microbial communities near Pivers Island, North Carolina, United States - PICO497 | ecosystem: Environmental > Aquatic > Marine > Coastal | place: USA: North Carolina... | reverse complement strand
GCGGATGATATTGGTGTTGCTAGGACTGACAGAGGTTATGCTCAGAACAACTAATTTAGAGGCAACATGACCAACTACGATATTTTTAATGGCGACGCCGACGGTATCTGCGCTCTATTGCAGTTGCGTCTGGCTGAGCCCCGAGAAGCGCAGCTGGTCACCGGGGTCAAGCGCGATATCAATCTGCTGAAGCGAGTTGTGGCTGAGGCGGGCGACCGGCTCACTGTGCTCGATATCTCCTTGGATAAAAACCGCGAAGATCTGCACCGGGTGCTAAGTGCCGGCGCTGAGGTGTTCTATGTAGATCACCATTTTGCGGGAGAGGTGCCAGCCTCCGCGTCATTAAAGTCGATGATTAATGAAGCGCCAGATGTTTGCACCAGTCTGCTGATCAACCATTATCTGCGCGGCGCTTTTTTGGCCTGGGCGGTTGTTGGGACCTTTGGTGACAACCTAAACAAAAGCGCCATTGGGTTGGCTAAAAGTCTGGATCTCTCTGCCGAGCAACTGGCGATTCTAAAAAATCTTGGTGTTTACATTAATTACAATGGCTATGGCTCTGATCTTGAGGAGCTACACTTTCACCCAGCTGAACTTTACAAACTGGCCTTAGAATACGCCAATCCGCTAGATTTTATCGCCGATGGGGCAGGGCATTTTCAGCGGCTGGAAACCGGGTACCAGCAGGACCTTGGCTTGGCTCAGGCAGTACAGCCAATGCTGGCAACTGATGCTGTCGCGGTCTTTGAACTGCCAGATGCCCCCTGGGCGCGGCGAGTTAGTGGTGTGTATAGCAATGATCTGACTAATCTGTACCCCAATCGTGCCCATGGGGTGTTAACCGCCAAAGCCAATGGCAATTATCTGGTCAGTGTGCGGGCACCGCTGAATAACAAGCAGGGTGCCGTGGCTCTGTGTCGACAGTTCCCGACGGGCGGTGGCCGTGAGGCGGCGGCTGGAATTAACGATCTGCCAGCTGATATGCTGCCTGCTTTTATTGATGCCTTTAAGCGAGTCTATCCATGAAGCCAGAGTTCAGAGAGCGCCCCTTTTCTATTTTAGGTATTCAGCAAATTGCTGTCGGCGGTGGCGACAAGCAAAAACTGCGCAGCTTTTGGGTGGATCTGCTGGGCCTTAGTTACCGGGATACCTTTGTCAGTGAGAGGGAAAATGTTGATGAAGATATCTGTGAGATAGGTGTCGGTGATTTTGTGGTTGAAGTGGATTTGATGCAGCCCTTGGATGCGGATAAAAAACCCCGCGTCGATACCCCAGCGCTCAATCATGTGGGCCTGTGGGTTGATGATCTGGCTGCAGCAGTGGCATGGTTGACCGAGCAGGGCCTGCGTTTTACCCCCGGTGGTATTCGCACTGGTGCCGCTGGTTACGATGTTTGTTTTGTGCATCCCAAGGGCAACGACCAGTTTCCCCTTAGCGCTCAGGGTGTGTTGGTTGAGCTGGTGCAGGCACCGGATTCGGTGATTAATGCCTACAAAGTGCTGGCAGAGGCCTAAAATCGACTAAATTCAATGGTTTAGGGTGCATTCTTAATCACTTCCCTATAGAATGCGTGCCATTCTGGACCAGCTCCACACCTCTTTCTACCCCAGCCACTCAGGTCCAAAGTCGGCATAAATTTTTAGCGCTATTTTTAGCGCCATTTTAAAAGACTATTATATGACCTTTGATGACCTGGGCTTATCAGCTCCTATTCTTAAGTCTGTTGCCGCGCTAGGCTACAGCGAACCTTCACCTATTCAGGCCAAAGCCATCCCTGCAGTTTTAGCGGGCCATGATGTTATGGCCGCTGCGCAGACCGGCACAGGCAAAACTGCCGGTTTTACACTGCCGATACTGGAGCGTCTGGCCAAAGGCCGTCGCGCTGGCGCCAATCAGGCGCGCACTCTTATTCTGACACCAACTCGTGAGCTGGCGGCACAGGTGGGTGAATCGGTGGCGGTTTATAGCAAGCACCTCAACCTTAGCCACACAGTGGTATTCGGCGGTGTAAAGATAAACCCGCAGATGATGAAGCTGCGTCGCGGTGTGGACGTGCTCGTAGCGACACCGGGTCGGTTGATGGATCTGCACAGCCAAAATGCGGTCAAGTTTGATCATTTGGAAGTGCTGGTGCTGGATGAAGCAGACCGTATGCTGGATATGGGCTTCATCCATGATATCAAGCGTATTATCGGGCTGCTGCCAAGACGGCGCCAGAACCTGATGTTCTCGGCTACCTTCTCTGATGATATCCGCGCCCTGGCCAAAGGGCTGGTGCGCAATCCGATCGAGATCTCTGTTAGCCCCCGCAATGCGGCGGCACCCACAGTTGAGCAATGGATCTGTCCTGTGGATAAAAAGCAGAAGGGCCCATTGCTGATCAAATTGATCCACGATGGTGGCTGGGATCAGGCGCTGGTGTTTACCAAAACCAAGCATGGGGCCAACAAGCTGACCAAACAGCTGGACGCGGCGGGCATTACCGCGGCGGCTATTCATGGCAATAAAAGCCAAGGCGCGCGCACCAAGGCGCTGGCTGATTTTAAAGCGGGCGAGATTCGCATTCTGGTAGCCACTGATATTGCCGCACGTGGTTTGGATATTGAGCAACTGCCTCAGGTGGTTAACTTTGATCTGCCCAATGTCTCGGAAGACTATGTGCATCGCATTGGCCGCACGGGCCGCGCTGGTGCCACTGGGCAGGCAATTTCGCTGGTTAGCGCCGATGAAGTTGATTTGCTGTCGGATATTGAGCGGCTGACCCAGCGTTTGCTGGAGCGTCGCGAAATTGACGGTTTTGAGCCGGATCAGAATCTTCCGGAAACCACATTGAATAAACCTGTGCGTCGCAAGAAGCCCCGCAAGGCACTTAATAGCGAAAGCAATAGCCGAGATAACAGCAGGCACAACAATAAGTCGAGCACCAATAAAAAGCGCTCGGCCTATGGTCATGGCCCCAAGCCAGGTGGCAAGCTCAAATCCGGTGGTCGCAATCAGACCAGCATGCCCGGTCAGCGCTCTGAGGATTCTTCTGAATCCCGCTCGGACAGCCGCGGCAATAGTGCACCCAGAAAGCCATCTGGTAACTCACCTTACGGCAGTGGTGGTGGCAGGAATGCCAGTGGGCGCAATCGTCCCTCCGGCGGCAACTCCAATCGCGGCTCGGGCCGCAGTGGCAACCGTTAGCCCCAGTTTTGCCTTTGAACAGCAAGCGGGCAGGCCATTGGGTTTGCCCAGCTGTTTTGTCTTGATTTTACTTCTGATTTTTAATGTTAATTTGCAACAAGGACTGAATTATTAATGTTTGAGTTCAACCTCAATAAAGTCGCATCAGCAAGAAACGATGTGCTCTCCGGCCTAACGGTCGCTCTGGCCCTAGTTCCCGAAGCCGTTGCCTTTGCCTTTGTGGCAGGGGTGGACCCTCTGGTGGGCCTCTATGCCGCCTTTATGGTGGGCCTGATTACGGCCTGTATTGGTGGCCGCCCCGGCATGATCAGTGGCGCCACTGGCGCACTGGCGGTGGTTATGGTGTCTCTGGTTGCTGATCACGGCGTCGAATATCTCTTTATCACTGTGGTGCTGATGGGCATGCTGCAAATTACGGCTGGGGTTCTTAGGCTGGGCAAGTTTATTCGCATGGTGCCTTACCCGGTGATGCTGGGCTTTGTGAATGGCCTTGCGATTGTGATCTTTCTGGCCCAACTGGGGCAGTTTGGCGAGGCGGGTCAGCCCGGTTGGCTGGACGGTACATTTATGCAGGGCAGCATTATTGATGTGGCCTGGTTGCGGGGTGAAGAACTCTACATGCTGTTGAGCCTGGTGCTGGTGACCATGATTATCATCCATTCTCTACCGCGCTTTACCAATGCGCTGCCCTCATCTTTGGTGGCCATTGCGGTGGTGACTGGCCTGGTGTTGTATCTGGATATTAATACTAAGGTGGTGGGTGATGTGGCTTCTATTAGCGGTGGCCTGCCCAGCTTCCATATTCCCCAGGTGCCATTTAATCTGGAGACACTTTGGATAATTTTGCCTTACGCCATTATCTTAGCCGCCATTGGTTTGATTGAATCATTACTGACATTGCGCCTGATTGATGAGATCACGGAAACCCGCGGTCGGGGCAATCGCGAATGTATTGGTCAGGGTGTGGCTAATACTGTGACCGGATTCTTCGGTGGCATGGGTGGCTGTGCCATGATCGGGCAGAGCATGATCAATGTGAACTCTGGTGGTCGTGGGCGTATGTCTGGTATCAGTGCCGCTATATTCCTACTGCTGTTTATTCTAGTGGCCTCGCCGTTAATTGAGCAGATTCCACTGGCGGCGCTGATTGGCGTGATGTTTATTGTGGTAATCGGCACCTTTGAATGGTCGAGCTTTCGTATTGTGGGCAAGGTGCCACGCAGTGACGCGCTAATTCTGGTAACTGTATCTGGGGTAACTGTTGCTACGGATCTGGCGGTTGCAGTGGTGGTGGGCGTGATTATTTCGGCGCTGGTATTTGCCTGGGAACATGCCAAGCATATTCGTATTGACGCTCGAGAAGACCACAAAGGGTCGACCGTCTATGCGGTAACAGGCCCGCTGTTCTTTGGTTCAGTAACCTCATTTCTAGAGAGTTTTGATCCCAAGGCGGACAACGATGATGTGGTGATCGACTTTGCTCGTTCAAGAGTGGCGGATCACTCTGGCTTGGATGCCATTGATACATTGGCGGAGCGCTATGAAAATGCCGGAAAAACATTACACTTGGTGCACCTGAGCGAAGAGTGCCGCCTGTTATTGAAAAAAGCGGGCAACCTAGTTGAGGTGAATGTGATTGAAGATCCAAAATATTTTGTTGCGGAAGATAGTCTAGCCTGATGAATTTAAAGTTGGCCATTTTTAAACCACTGCTAAAGCTGGCGATGGAGCGCACTGGCCATGGTGCGGCACTGGGTTTTGAATTGACCAGAGTAGGGCGCGGGGAAGTCGAGATGACTTTCCCCTACAAACCTGAAGTGGTGGGTAATCCGGTGACTGGTGTGGTGCATGGCGGCGTTATTGTCAGTCTGCTGGACACGGCCTGTGGCAGTGCCGCGATCACCACACTCACCAAGCCCGCAATTACGCCGACCATGGATCTGCGCCTTGACTATATGCATCCGGCGGAACCTTATCAGCCTATCTATGTGTCGGCCAAGGTGTATCGAGATACCTCTAATGTTTTGTTTTGCCGTGGCTCTGCCTGGCAGGATGATCCGGAAAACCCCATTGCCCATTGTGTGGCGACATTTATGAAGGTGGAGACGGAAAGCGTTTCTCTGGGCAATATTATTCGCCGGCGTTTTAAGCGCTTGGTTTATGGGGATAAAGCTTACGAGCAGGAGGCGGACAGATGACGGATCAACTGGCGCTATTCCAGCAGGAGTTACAGAAGGCCAAACAGCAGCGTAGCCCTCAGGGCATTCTGGATTTGATTCCGTACAGCAGCTTTATTGGTGCCCAGGCGAAACCTGAGCGGGATGAGGTTCTGTACTGGTTGGACCGCCGTGCATCCAATATTGGCAACCCCAGTTTGCCCGCAATACATGGCGGTGTAATTGGTGGTTTTCTTGAGTTGTCTGCTGCAGTGGAAATTCTCTACACGCTGGATGTTAAGCTGATGCCTAAGGTGGTGGATTTTTCACTGGATTATCTGCGCCCTGGCCGTTACAAAACGATTTATGCCAACTGCACTGTGTTGCGGCAGGGCAAAAAACTGGTCAATGTTACAGCGACCGCATGGCAGGACAATCCCGAGACCCCAATTGCCACCGCACGCTGCCACTTTCTAATTTCCTAAGTAACTTTTCTAGCAGTGGCGCTTGAAATCACAGCACCAGCCCCCATCTCTTAAAGCAGGAAAATATGGCTCTATGCAAAAGCGCCATCCAATAGCACTGTTTAAAAGAAACAATCAATTTAGGAGATACAACGGAAATGACAGCCAAAGCTAAATCAGGTGCCGAAACTCTGGGTTTTCAAACCGAGGCTAAGCAGCTTCTTCATCTAATGATTCACTCTCTGTATTCCAACAAGGAGATATTCCTTCGCGAACTTATTTCCAATGCGTCTGACGCCACAGATAAGTTGCGGGTTGAGGCGCTGGAGAACGCCAGCCTCTATGAAGATGACGCTGAGTTGCGCATCCGCATCGCTGTTGACGAAGAGGCTAAAACCATTGAGATTTCTGACAATGGCATTGGTATGAGTCGAGATGAGGTGATTACCAATTTGGGCACTATTGCCAAATCTGGAACCGCTGAATTTCTGAAAAATCTCACCGGGGATCAAAAGCAGGATTCCCAGCTGATTGGTCAGTTTGGTGTGGGCTTTTACTCCTCGTTTATTGTTGCGGATCGAGTGGTGGTAGAAACTCGCCGGGCTGGTGCGGCCCCCGGTGAAGGCGTGCGCTGGAGCTGTGAAGGAGAGGCAGATTACCAGATAGAGCAAATTGAGCGCGCCGATCGCGGTACCTCCATTACTCTGCACCTAAAAACTGAAGAGCAGGAATTTGGCAATGACTGGCGTTTGCGCAGCATTGTTAAGAAGTACTCTGACCATATTGCTATCCCAGTGCAGATGCTCAAGCCTGAGAGGCCTCCTATGCCAGGCGCAGATGAGTCTGAGGTCAAGTCAGAAGAGCTAGAAGCAGAGATTGTGCCGGAGTGGGAGGCGGTCAATGACGCTAAGGCGCTTTGGACCAAGTCGCGCAATGAAGTGACCGATGAGGAGTACCAGGAATTTTACCGCCATGTGTCCCATGACTTTGCTGAGCCATTGGCCTGGAGCCACAACCGAGTTGAGGGCAAGCAAGAGTACACCAGTCTGTTATATATCCCGGGTATGGCGCCTATGGATCTGTATCAGCGCGAAGCAGCTCGCGGTATCAAGCTGTATATCAAGCGCACATTTATTATGGATGATGCCGAACAGTTTATGCCCATGTACCTGCGCTTTGTAAAAGGTGTGTTGGACAGTGCCGATCTGCCGCTCAATGTATCCCGGGAAATTTTGCAAAACACACCTATGGTAGACAGCATTCGTGCGGCCCTGACCAAGCGTGTGCTGGATATGCTGAGCAAGCTGGCCAATAACGAACCCGAAAAATATGCCACCTTCTGGACCCAGTTTGGCGCTGTGCTAAAAGAAGGCCCTAGCGAGGATCACAACAATCGCGAGAAGATTGCAAAATTATTCCGCTTTGCCAGTTCGACCAGTGAAGGTGCAGAGCCTAGTGTGAGTCTGGCGGACTATATTGAGCGCATGAAAGAAGGCCAGGAAAAAATTTATTATGTGACTGGCGACAAGCACTCTGTGATTGCCAACAGCCCCTATTTGGAAGTGTTCCGCAAGCATGGCATCGAAGTGCTGCTGATGTCAGACCGCATTGATGAGTGGATGATGGGTTATCTGACTGAGTTTGACGGCAAGTCTTTCCAGGATGTGGCCCGGGGTGAGCTGGATCTGAGTGCGATCACCGGCGAAGAGAGCAAGGCCGAGAGCAACGCTGACGTTGAAGACAACAGCGATGAAAGCGAAAATGCTGAGCTTCTGACCCGTGTTAAGTCGCTGCTGGATGAGAAGGTGGAAGAGGTGCGCAGCACCAGCCGTCTGACCAGTTCTCCAGCCTGTCTGGTGGTGGGTGACAATGATATGGGCGAGCAGATGCGCAAGATTATGCAGGCCGCTGGACAGGCGGTGCCAGAGTCTAAGCCGATTCTTGAAATCAATATGGATCACCCGCTGGTGAGCAAGCTTGAATCCGAGTCGGATGAACAGGCTGCCAAGCGTCTGGCTCGCGTGTTGTTTGATCAGGCGGCGCTGTCAGCTGGCAGGCCATTAGAAAATCCTGCGGAGTTTGTGCAGGAGCTAAACCGTCTGATGTTTGGCTAAAAACCAGTTAAGCGGTCAAAAAAGCGCTCTTTATGGGCGCTTTTTTGTTTTCTCGGCTGACAGTGTGGAGGTCAAAACCTATAATGCGTGCGGGATTTACCGGATTGGAGCAGTCTCACTGTGACAGAACATAAAAATCATAAAGTAGCAGTGCTAGGTGGTGGCAGTTTTGGCACCGCTATCGCCAATATGATTGCGACCAATAACTATCCAACCACTTTGTGGTTGCGCAGCGGTGAGCGGGCCCAGCAGATTATCGACAGCGGAGAGAATGCCGCCTATCTTCCCGGCTACAAACTTCATAAATCACTCCAGGTGACCACAGATCTGGCCCATTGTCTGGAGGGCGCAGACACTGTGTTCTTTGCCGTACCCAGTAGCTCAATCCGCCCTCTGGCCAAGCAGGCCGCGCCTCATCTTAAGGCCTACAGTATTATTATCAGTACCGCCAAAGGCATAGAAGCTGAGAGCTTTTTGTTGCCTAGTCAGATTCTGGAACAAGAGATTGCCGATTGTTCCGTGGGTGTGATCAGTGGCCCTAATCTGGCCGCAGAGATTGCCAACTTTGAAATCACCGCCACGGTTGTGGCCAGTGATAGAGACAGCCTATGTGATCAGGCTCAGGCGCTGTTAGCGTCGAAATATTTCCGGGTCTATTCCAATCATGATCGCTACGGAGTTGAGTTAGCCGGTGCGCTTAAAAATATCTACGCTATTGTCTCTGGTATTGCCGAGGCGATGAACGCTGGCCAGAATACCAAAGCAGTGGTGTTGACTCGCAGCCTGGCTGAAATGAGCCGCTTTGCAGTCACTCTCGGGGCCAACCCGCTAACTTTTTTGGGGTTGAGTGGGGTAGGTGATCTGTACGTCACTTGCACATCTCCCCTAAGCCGCAATTTCCGTATTGGTCTGGCGCTGGGGCAGGGTAAAACACTGGATGAGGCTATTGTAGAGGTCGGGCAAGTGGCCGAAGGCGTAAATACGACTAAACTAGTTAAAGAGAAAGCTGATGTTTTGGGGATATATATGCCCTTGGCCTCGGCGCTGTATGCGACATTATTTGAGCAGCGGCCTATTATGGAGTCGTTGAAAACCATGATGCTTGCAGAACAGAACACTGACGTTGAATTTATGGTGAAACAAAATGACTGACAATAAACTCCCTTTAACAAACATTAATACTTGGGTTCGATTTGCCTACATGGTGCTGTTTACAGTGCTTTTGATGGCGGCCCGGTTAGTGATTAGCCTGGTGGTTATTGTGCAATTCTTGTTGGTGCTGGTCACCGGCGGCGACAATGAAAATCTGCGCAATCTCGGCCAGGGGCTGGGCAAATGGGTTTATCAAAACCTGATGTTTTTAACCTTTAACAGTGATGAAAAACCATTCCCGTTTAATGAATGGCCGGTGGTAGACCCCTCTGAGGGCTACGAGGTTCGCTCTCCGGAGCAAGTTGAGGATGCAGAGTTTGTGGACGTGGATGAGGTGGGCGATGAAGATGTGCCTTCCTTTACCGCTGGTGACACTGAGCCCAAAAACGATAAGTAATTAGCTTGCAGCTGGTGATCTTGCGCCATGGCGACGCCGAGGCAGGCTCGCCAGATCGCACTCGGCAGCTGTCAGGTTACGGCCGCGAGCAGATACAGCGACAGGCAGTTAGGCATCAGCGGGAAGCTGATGCGATGCAGCAGATAGTGAGTAGCCCCTACGTGCGAGCTGCTCAGACGGCTGAAATTTTTATCCGAACAACAAAAATAAACACAATCGATTGGTTAGATGATCTAACGCCGCAGGGTGATCTGCGCGCCATAGAGGGATTTTTGCAACAAACTCAAGCGGAACAGGTGCTGTTGGTAAGTCATTTGCCATTGGCGGGGTTGTTGATCGATTATTTAACTGGAGAAACAGGTAGCCAAATGGGCACCGCGAATCTTGCTTCGCTCTCTATGGATTATCCCACAAAGGGACTGGCCACATTAAACTGGAACCATTATGTCGATTGAATTTATTAGAGAGCGCAGTTTTGAAAATAAAGGGCTGAAGTTTGCCGCTAAAGAGTGGGGCCGCTCGGGCTATCCACCAGTGATTGCACTGCATGGTTGGCTGGATAATGCCAATACATTCGATCGCATGTTGCCCCATATGGAAAACCTTCATGTAATAGTTTTGGATTTGGCTGGCCATGGGCGCAGTGACTTCCGTTCTCAGGATTCCGGCTACGATATCTGGCACGATATTGGCGATGTAATGGCGGTGGCCGACCAAATGGGTTGGGATACCTTCGGGCTTATTGGTCATTCCCGAGGGGCGATTATTTCTGGGCTAGTCGCTGGTACTTTCCCTGAGCGAATTAGTCAGGTGGCGATGATTGATGGTTACTTACCTATGCCGGAGGAGGCGCACAACACCGCCAAGCATATTGCTCGTGCCATCTACGAAAACAAACGCTACGGAGCTGCTTCTCCCACAGGGTTCCCAGACTACGAGCGGGCAGTGCAGGCACGGGTTAATGGCTTTGTTCCGCTGCAATTAGAGGCTGCGACAATTTTGGCGGAACGAGGTGTCGTTGAGTCGGACGGTTTGTTTTACTGGCGTAACGATCAGAGGCTGAAAGCGGCTTCCATGGTTAAGTTTGGTGCGGATCAGTTGCAGAGTTTTTTGGCTGCCATTACCGCGCCCGCTGTTTTGGTTCAGGCAGAGAACAGTGCTTTCTCTCCCGATAAAGCACAGACTGAGGCGTTAAGCTGGGTGCCTCAGTTGCAGATCAAGAAGCTGGCTGGGTCTCATCATCTGCACTTGGAAGAGGCTGCCGCTGAGGTTGCGGGTGTACTGCAGCCGCTGTTTGCCTAGCCAAATTTAGCGCTCAACAGATCAGCGGCTTGCCTTAGTTGACCGCGCTCAACTAAACGGCTACTTTTACATAGACGGTGGATGGGATGTTTTTAATCTTAGGTTGTAATATGGTACCCACAACAGGAGAGTCGTTATGGCCATTGAACAGTTAGTCAGCTTTTTGGGTTGGTGCAGTGTTATTAATATTGCTGTGCTGTTGTTCTCCACGATAATGCTGGCTTTGATGAAAGACTTTGTTATCCGCACGCACAGCAAAATGTTTGATCTTGATCCCCAAACCTTGCCCGCTATCTACTTCCGCTATTTGGGTAACTTTAAGGTACTGGTGATTGTGTTTAATCTTGCGCCCTATATTGCACTGAGAATAATGTTTTAAATCGAAAAATCTAAGGATGGAGCTGGTCTATCAGATGTAAAAATGATGGCTCGGCAAATAGACAGGAGTCTGCAGGGATGAATCCACAACTGGAAAGGAAGCCAGATCCTCAGCCATGTTCTGTGTGCTGTGGCAGTAAATTAAATCAATGCCACCATTGCTATGGCAGTGGTAATGTAATCTGTATTAGCTGTTTTGGCAGTGATACTCAGCAGGGCGATAGCTGTGCGATCTGCAGTGGCCAGAAGCATCTAGAGTGCAGTGCCTGTTGTTATGGCAAGGTGAGTTGTGGTGTGTGCGGCGGTACTGGACAGCGCTGGTAGTACGGCTGGTGTCTGACTGGCGCCTGTGCCAGTCAGATCAATTAATCAGTGTTCATTGGTTGTTGAGAAGTGCCAAGAATTCAGTGCGAGTTGCTTGATCTGTTCGGAAAGAGCCCAGCATTGCAGAGGTCTTCATGGAGGAATTTTGCTTTTCCACTCCTCGCATCATCATGCACATATGCTTTGCTTCGACGATAACACCAACACCTCGGGCTTCAGTCACCTCTTGAATCGTTGAGGCGATCTGCTGAGCCAGGGCTTCTTGAATTTGCAGTCGGCGAGCAAACATGTCTACCACTCGCGCCACTTTTGACAGGCCTAAAACTTTTCCATTGGGGATATAGGCCACATGGCATTTGCCGATAAACGGCAGCAAATGGTGCTCACAGAGAGAGAACAGCTCAATATCTTTAACGATAACCATCTCCTCTGAATCAGAGGGGAACAAGGCATCATTGATCACCGCATTCAAATCCATTTCATAACCGCTAGTGAGGTAAGCAAAAGCTTTGGCCGCACGATCCGGTGTGTCTAGCAAGCCAGCGCGAGTGGTGTCTTCGCCCGTGCTTTCAATAATCTTTTGGTACTGATCTCTCATGATATTCCCTGTAAGAACTTATAGTTTTTGTATTGGGTCATTTTCCAATAAACTGCAGACCATTGCCAGTTTCACAGGTAAAATAGTGCTTCTTCGGAGGCCCAATGACGCAAATAACCCCATACCCTGACCAATCAGCGCCGGTAACGGTTGAAGCTATGCTTGAGCTAGGCCAGAAACAATTTGAAACGGCACAGATCTACTTTGGTCACGGCACCACCAGTGCTTGGGATGAGGCAGTCTATCTGCTGTCCCATGTACTGGATTTACCACCAGATGCAGATCGCTCGTTGCTGTCGCAACCGTTGACCGAGCAACAGCAGGCAGATATTCAGGCGCTGTATCAGCGGCGCGTTATTGAGCGTATACCCGCCCCTTATTTAACGGGCACAGCTTGGTTCTGCGGCTTGCCTTTTCAGGTTGATGAGCGAGTGATTATCCCCCGTTCACCGCTGGCAGAATTGATTTATAACGGCTTTCAGCCCTGGTGTGAGAGCGAGCCGGCCAAGGTGTTGGATCTCTGCACTGGCAGTGGCTGTATAGGTATTGCCTGCGCCTATGCCTTTGAGCGGGCAGAGGTGCTGTTGAGTGATATCAGTGCCGAGGCCCTTGAAGTGACAGGCGCTAATATTGCCGAGCATGATGTGGCCAGCCGAGTCAGTGCAGTGCGGTCAGATCTGTTTGATGAATTGCAAGGCCAGCGCTTTGATTTGATTGTCAGCAATCCACCCTATGTGGATGCCAGAGATCTGGCGGAGATGCCTGATGAATATCAGCATGAACCAGTGTTGGCTCTGGCCTCTGGTGATGATGGATTGGACTTTACTCGTCGGTTATTGCGCGAAGCTCAACTGCATCTCACAGAGCAGGGTGTGATGGTGGTAGAGGTGGGCAATTCCTGGGTGGCCCTGGAGCGAGCCTTTCCCAATGTGCCCTTTGTCTGGTTAGAGTTTAGTGAAGGGGATGCCGGTGTCTTTGTGCTGACGAGAGATCAGTTGGTCGAACACCAAGAATCTTTTGTCTAAGTTACGTATAATTGCCGCCATCATAACTATGGCCTGTTGATCAAGAGAACATTATGTCGGGAAATTCCATCGGAAAACTATTTACTGTCATCAGTTTTGGCGAGAGTCACGGCTTGGCGATTGGCTGTATTGTCGACGGTTGCCCTCCAGGGTTAGAGATCAGCGCCTCGGATCTACAGCCAGATCTTGATCGGCGCAAGCCCGGCCAGTCTCGCTATACCACCCAGCGCAAAGAAGATGATGAAGTTAAAATTCTCTCTGGTGTGTTTGAAGGGAGAACCACCGGTGCCTCTATTGGCATGATGATTGAAAATAAAGATCAGAAGTCAAAAGATTACAGCAAAATCAAAGACTTATTTAGACCTTCTCATGCAGATTACACCTACCATCAGAAGTATGGTGAGCGGGATTATCGCGGTGGTGGGCGCAGTTCAGCCCGGGAAACTGCCATGCGTGTGGCCGCTGGTGGTATTGCCAAAAAGTATCTCAAAGAGCGCCTGGGCATAGAAATTTTTGGCTATGTCTCACAGCTTGGTCCGATTGTTGCCGAGAGCTTTGATCAGGCAGAGATTGAAAATAACCCATTCTTTTTCCCTGATGCTGGCAAGGTTTCTGAGTTGGAAACCTATATGCAGGCGCTCAACAAAGAAGGTGATTCGGTGGGTGCAAAGGTCACAGTGGTGGCCAAGAATATGCCTGTTGGTTTGGGTGAACCGATCTTTGACCGATTGGATGCCGAGTTGGCTCATGGACTGATGGGCATTAATGCCGTTAAAGGCGTTGAGCTTGGTGCTGGATTTGATGTGGTGGCTCAGAAGGGTACAGAGCATCGCGATGAACTTTCGCCCAACGGTTTTTTGTCCAATAACTCCGGCGGCGTATTGGGGGGGATTTCCTCAGGTCAGGATATTGTCGCCCATCTGGCGCTTAAACCAACCTCAAGCATTCGTATCCCGGGGCAATCCATCAACACGGCTGGCGAATCCGCCGAGGTGATTACCACTGGTCGCCATGACCCCTGTGTGGGCATTCGGGCGGTGCCTATTGCTGAGGCCATGCTGGCGATTACCCTGATGGATCACTACCTGCGTCATCGGGGGCAAAATGCGGATGTGGACTCTGGGTTGGCGCCAATCTAGTTGAGCGTTTAAACGGCTGGCCGTCAGTCGTCATCTCGGGCTGCCAGTTTGCAGCGAATATATTCGTTGTGGCGAATATGCAGCAGGTCAGCAATCCGGCGAATAATACCCTCTTCATGCTTATCCAAATGCCCGTCGGCATAGGCGACGCGCCACAGGGCGGTCATTAGAACCATCTTTTTGTCGAGTTCAAAGTGTTGATTTATTTCGCGAGTAAATTGATACAGCGACGTCGCCTCTGCCACTTCTTCCCGAGACAGGCGCAGCAGTTCATAAACCTGTTGGGCTTCAAGGCTTAAAATATCGCACAGGGTCTGGCTGATAGACGCCAGTTCCTGTTCGCCCAGATTGCCATCAATAACCATGACTTCCACCAGCAGAGCGGCAGTAGCCAGCTGTTCACTGGCTACTGTCTCTTCGGGCTCGAGAACATTTTTAGCAAAAAAACTCTTGATGCGATCAATCATTACTGGATGTCTCGCAGCCAGGTTTCCAGTTTAATTTGATCCGCCACAAAGGCGCGGATACCGTCAGATAGCTTCTCTGTGGCCATAGGATCATCATTCAGCTCGTAGCGGAATGTTGACTCAGCACCCAGCTGGTAGTGAATCTTCTCCCCTGTGTTGGCTGGGTCTAATCTGCGCTCGAGCACCCCATAGTCATCATCCAGAGCTTGCAATAGCTGCGGGCTGATGGTCAGGCGATCACAGCCGGCTAGTTCGGTAATTTCGTAGGTATTGCGGAAGCTGGCGCCCATCACAACCGTGTTGTAACCCTGTTGTTTGTAGTAGTTATAGATGCGCGTCACTGACTGCACACCGGGATCATCGGCAGGGGCGTAATCAGACAGATCTGTGTTAGCTTTGTACCAGTCGAGAATACGGCCAACAAAGGGCGAGATCAGATAGGCGCCGGCATCTGCTGCGGCCACTGCCTGAGTAAAGTTAAACAGCAGAGTCAGGTTGCAGTTAATGCCTTCTTTTTCCAACTGTTCCGCGGCCTTAATACCTTCCCAAGTAGAGGCCATCTTGATCAGGACTCGCTCTTTGCCAATACCGGCTTGCTCATACAGCTCAATAAGCTGCCGCGCCTTGGCAATGGAGCCGTCTCTGTCGAAGGACAGTCGTGCATCCACTTCTGTGGACACGCGACCCGGAATGGTTTCCAGGATTTTTTCACCAAAGCCAACCGCTAGGCGATCCATACAGGCGCTGAGCTGTTCATCAGAAGAGAGCTTGCCACTGGTGACTGACTGAATGACGCCATCAACCAGGCTGCGGTAAGCAGGCATCTGCGCTGCTTTTAAAAGCAGAGATGGGTTGGTAGTAGCATCTTCGGGGCTGTATTGGGCAATGGCATCAAAATCGCCGGTGTCGGCAACCACGGTAGTCATTTCTTTAAGTTGAGCAAGCTTACTTTTGTTGGTCATGGGAATCTAAGTCCTGTTTGTTTTTGGCTAAAGCCCTTTTGTTTTAGCTAATGCTGAGATTAATACATCAATGGTTGCATCTGGTTTGTAGGCATTTTCGCTGATATGCCGTCTGTACTGCCGCGCCCCGGGCATGCCGTGGAACAGCCCTAAAATATGTCTGGTCATGGCTTGAAGTTTTGTGCCTTTGACCAACTCATTATCCACATAATCAAGGAAGGCTTCAGCGATTTTTTCGCGACTGACCAGCGGTTGTTCTGAACCGTAGATTTGCTGGTCTACACTGGCCAGTAAGTACGGATTGGTATAGGCCTCGCGACCGACCATCACGCCATCTAGATGGTGGAGATGATCCACCGACTGCGCCAATGTGGTCACGCCGCCATTAATAATAATCTCAAGCTGCGGGAAGTCTTTCTTGAGCTGATAAACGCGATCATAGTTGAGCTCTGGGATCTCGCGATTTTGTTTTGGGCTAAGGCCTTGCAGCCATGCTTTGCGCGCATGAACCAAAAAGGTGCCGCAGCCAGTTTTGGCCACTCTGTCTACAAACTCACAGAGAAATTCATAGCTATCAAAATCGTCCACCCCAATTCGATGTTTTACGGTGATGGGCAAATCAACAGCATCTTGCATGGCTGCAACACAGTCCGCAGTGACCTGAGCATTTTTCATCATAACCGCACCAAACATGCCGTTCTGCACTCTATCACTGGGGCAGCCGCAGTTTAGATTGATCTCGGCATAGTCGTAGTTGCTGGCCAGTACACAGGCGCGAGCCAAATCTTTGGGGTCGCTACCACCCAGCTGCAGAGCGACGGGATGCTCAAAGGGATCCATTTGCAGATGGTAGTGGGTATCGCCATAGAGAATGGCGCCGGTAGTGATCATCTCGGTGTAGAGCACCGAGTGCTGGCTGATCAGGCGCATAAAATAGCGGCAGTGACGATCGGTCCAGTCGAGCATAGGGGCTACACAGAATTTTCTGTTGATTCTGTCCATTGCTGAAGGCTCTGTGACACTGTGTTTTACGGATGCGGGCATGGGTATACGCCTGACTTTTCGATGGCGCATTTTACACAAGTCTTATTGCCATGGTTAGCTTTTGTCTTTGAAAAACTGAGGGGTCATAGGTGGTTCTGCCGCAGGCCTTTTCACTGTTGCTAATGGCTGTGGCTTCGGTTAGTTTGATCCAAGAGACGCACAGCGCTTTTTTGCGTAACTGGTGCACAGGTGCTCAAAAACATCACAATTAGGACTCACCTAATGACAGAATCTTCCAGCAGCACGGCCAAGTTAATTACCGGTCAGCGTATTCTTTGCACTCTGGGCAACCTTGGCCCTAGCCTCCACAGGATGCCCCTGAGGGCATTCCGCAAAACCTACGACGATTACGACAAATTACTCGGCAGTGGGACCAGAGCCGATGTGAGTGTTGAAGAGCTAATGGTGCCGGTTGGTCAGCATCAAATTCCCATTAGAATCTACCGCCCAAAAGGGGCGCAACCGACGTTGACCATGGTTTATTTTCATGGGGGTGGTTATGTAATTGGTAGCCTTGATAGCCATCATGGCTTCTGCAATCTACTGACGGCAAAAGCCGGTATTAATGTGATTTCAGTAGGCTATCGCCTAGCGCCTGAAGCGCCATTTCCCGGCGCTATAGAGGATGGTTTAGGCGTCTGGAACTGGGTGGCTGAGCATGCTGCTGACCTGGCCGTCGAAGATACAAAAATCGGCATGGGCGGTGATAGTGCCGGAGGCAATTTGGCGGCTGTACTGTCAATGCAGTGCTTCGGTCTGGTTATTTCCGGGGCGTTGACGTCCAAGTCTGCCTTTCAGTTTTTGCTCTATCCCTGGGTGGATATGGGGTTCGAGTCTGATTCAATTCAGCGCTTTGGAAAAGGTTTGTTGCTCACCGAGGAGATAATGAAATTCTTCCGTCACAGCTACTTGCCCGCGGAAATGGAAGCGGCCGCTGTTATGTCTAGCCCCATGGCCTGTGAGGATCTAGAGGGCACCCCAGATACATTGATGGTGACGGCGGAATACGATGTGTTGCGAGATGAGGGCTTGGAGTTCGTAGAAAAGCTCAGAGGTGGTGGGGTCAATGTTATCCACCAGCATTTGCCGGACTGCACCCATGGGTTTATCAGCATGGGCAGGTTCAGTGGGGCGACTCGGGCGCGGCTAGAGCAGATCTGCGGCATGTTAATGGCTTATGGCAAGGCATAGGACATGGTGGGGGCTAGCGTTTAGAGTCTGCCATCTAGAGCCTCGCCATTGAAACCCCATACAATTCCATCTATGTTTAAAAAGGCAAGCATTTGAAAGGATTCAGACGCTGACATTCTGAGAGGTTACTTTCCGCCGTTTTTAATTCAAATGGAAAGGATCACAGATGGACCTGTTTAAATCTTATGACGAAATTACCTGCATCGACAAACAACATCTTTTTTTACACAAAATGGGTGGTAAAAAAATAGAACTCGCCTCCTATCACCAGAGCATTCAGGGTATACAGCTTCATGCTGGTGTACCCCAAACCGTCAGAGGGCAGTTTGATATCGCCAGAAATATGGCGCTTTACTCTTACTTTTTTTATGCCCTGGGAGCGGAAGTGCAGCTCAAGGCCTACAACGTGATTGAACATGCTCTGCGTATCAAATGTAATCGGCAGGACCTGATGTTGCGACAGTTGTTGAATTTGGCCAATGAGAAAAACTGGCTGCGAGATTCCGGGTTTAGGCATCTAGATAACCCAGATGAGTCCAACAAGTACTCAAAGTCACTGAGCAAAATTCTCCCCGAGTTGCGCAATGAATCTGCTCATGGATTACCCCCCGTTGGTGTGGGACTGTATCGGCCATATTGAAAAATGTGCCGATCTAATCAATCAGCTGTTTAGTCGTCCGGCTAAGTCGGCCTAAGGGCTAAATCTGGGGATAACAAAGGTTTATTTTGATGTCTTTTTGGTCGCGTAAATATACACTGAAGGCCAGGGTATAAATCCCTTACAAGAGCAAAAATAATATGAAAAATTCCACTTTAAATCGCCGGCAGCTTTTGCAGGGCTTGGGCGCCAGTTTGGGTGTTTTGGCCTTGCGCGGCTTCGAGGCACAGGCAGCATCGCCGGTTTATTTTACCCATGGTGTGGCCAGCGGCGACCCTCTGTCTGATCGGGTAATACTTTGGAGTCGATTAATACCCGGCAATGGCGAGCATCGAACCATTGGCTGCAATTGGCAGGTGGCCACAGACAGGGGTTTTAATGAAATTGTCAGCTCAGGCGCTGTGATGGCCAGTGCAGAGCGGGATTACACAGTCAAGGTAGACGCCAAGGGCCTGGCCCCTGGCGGCCGATACTTTTATCGCTTTATCGCCGAGGGCATCCGCAGCCCGGTGGGTGCGACACGCACATTGCCAGTGGGAGAGGTGAGTCAGTTTCGCCTTGGTGTCTGTTCCTGCTCCAACTACCCTCAGGGCTTTTTTAATGTGTACCAGCATATGGCCAATGCAAACCTGGATTTAGTGTTACATCTGGGCGATTACATCTATGAATATGCCGAAGGGGTCTACGACAACAGCGTTGCCACCGGCAAGCTGGGCAGGCAGGTAGAGCCACAAAATGAAATTGTGTCGCTGGAGGACTACCGCATGCGCTACGGCCTCTATCGAACCGATAAAGACCTTCAGTCAGTGCATGCAAAGTTACCCTTTGTCTGTGTCTGGGATGATCATGAGTTGAGCAATGATGCCTGGAATAACGGGGCCGAAAACCATAATGCAGGGGAGGGGGATTTCTCTGCTCGCAAGCGCGCAGCAATGCAGGCTTACTATGAGTGGATGCCGATCCGAACCACCTCAGAGGGAGATCAGGCACCCATCTATCGCAGCTTTAAACTGGGCGATCTGGCGGATCTGATTATGTTGGATACCAGGCATAATGGGCGCACACGCCCGTTGGACTATGCAGCGGATATGCCGATGAAATCGACGCAATTTGAAATTTCTCCAACAGGAGAAGGACGACTTGTCACTGATGGAGAAGCGGCATTATTAACCCCAGAGCAGTTGCAGCGAGTCAATCTTCCCCATCAGTATATTGATGGTCGCTCTCAGGCCATTACTGATTATCAGCGCATTGTTGGGCTGACCTCTGAGACATTACCCAAGGGCTGGTATTACCTGCCCGATGCCCAGGCATTTAAAGCCGGGGCGCTTATTGATGATAGCCGCACCCTATTGGGGGAAGATCAGGAGCAATGGCTGGAGGGTCAATTGCAAGCCAGTCGCAAGCGCGGAGCAGTATGGCAGATACTGGGCCAGCAGGTGTTGATGGGCAAGCTGGAACTGCCGGTTATGACGGATAAAGAACTTAAATTGGATCAGGTGAAGCCCGAGTACAAACCCGCTCTGCAGTTTATGCAAGTCATGGCCCCAGAGCAATTGCCCTTTAATCTAGATGCCTGGGATGGCTACCCCGCTAGTCGTGATCGGGTTTTTACTAGCCTGATCGAGCAGGGGGTTAATCCTGTGGTACTGGCCGGTGACACCCACAATGCCTGGGCATTTAATTTGACCGATAAGCAGGGTCAGGCTGTGGGTGTGGAAATTGGTGCACCAGGGGTGAGTAGCCCTGGCCTGGAAACCTATCTGCCCACAGAGCCAGAGGTGCTTGCCAGCGCGATGATGGAAGCCAGCCCTGAGTTGGTGGCCATCGACACTGCCTTTAGAGGTTGGTCTGAATTGGTGCTCACACCAGAGGCTGCCAGACATCAATGGCATTTTATCAGCACGGTGCTAGATCGGGCTTATACTGTTTCCAGCGCAGAGGAGCTAGTTTGTAAGGCGGGGGATAGGCAGTTTTCCTAATGAGGGCTACGGCCCTAACTGTTAGCAGTGACTGGTAAAGCCAGCTACAATCCCGCCATGGCTTTTGATCACCAATCTTTTCTCGCTTCCCTTACTCAGCGCCCGGGCATCTATCAGATGTTTGATGGCGAAGAGAAGATTCTGTATGTGGGCAAAGCGAAAAATCTAAAAAAGCGGGTTAGCAGTTATTTTCGCAAAACTGGTTTGACGCCCAAAACCGCTGCACTGGTCAAGCGCATTGCCAAAATTGATGTGACTGTTACTGAGACAGAAACAGAAGCCCTGATTCTTGAGCACAACCTAATCAAGCAATATCACCCGCCATTTAATATTTTGATGCGGGACGACAAAAGCTACCCCTATATCTTTCTGTCTGATCGGGACAAATGGCCACGCCTGTCATTTCACCGCGGGCCCAAGCGAGCCAAAGGCACTTATTTTGGGCCATTCCCCAGTGTGCACGCCGTGCGCGAAAGCATGAGCTTTTTGCAGAAGACCTTTAAGGTGCGCCAGTGTGAGGATATGTTCTTCAAAAATCGCTCGCGGCCCTGCTTGCAGTATCAAATTAAGCGCTGCACAGCACCCTGTGTGGAGCAAGTAAGCCCTGAGGACTATGCTGCGGATGTGGATCTGACAAGGCTTTACCTAGATGGCAAGGCGGACAAGATTTTAAAGCAGTTGGAGGTAGAGATGGAGAAGGCCTCTGCCGAACTGCAGTTTGAACGCGCCGCTGAACATCGGGATCAGATATCAGCCCTGCGTACTGTGCAAGCCCAGCAGATGATTGAAAAAGGCAAGGGCACCATTGATGTGGTTGCCGGTGCAGTGACCAATGGTCAGGCCTGTGTGCATATGCTCTATGTGCGGCAGGGGCGCATCCTCGGCAGCCGCAGCTCCTATCCCAAAGCGCCATTGGCAGAGCAGGTCACTGATTTGCTGGATGAGTTTTTGCCTCATCTCTATCTGGATGGTGGTGCTCGACCAGATCTGCCAAAGGAGATTTTGGTCAATGCTCCCATTGATGGTGCGGCGGCCTTAACCGACGCACTGAAGGCCCAAGTGGGGCGAAATATTGAAATCCGTGATTCTGTGCGGGGCTTTCGTGCCAAGTGGCTGGAACTTGCCCAGCGGACAGCAGAGCAAAATCTAACCGCCAAACTGGCTTCCAAAAAGACCATTGAGCAGCGCTTTGAATCACTGCGAGAAACCATGGGCTTGGAGCAGACCCCTGAGCGCCTTGAGTGTTTCGATATCAGTCATAGCAGTGGCGAGGCGGTGGTGGCCAGCTGTGTGGTGTTTGATTCCAATGGGGCACTCAAAAGCGATTATCGCCGGTTTAATATTGATGGCATCACGGGCGGCGACGATTATGCGGCCATGGAACAGGCTATTAGACGGCGCTACACCAGGCTGATGAAAGGCGAGGGCAAGTTGCCCGATATACTGCTGATTGATGGCGGCAAGGGTCAGATTGGGATAGCCAGAGATGTGTTGGCAGACCTGGGGGTGGTTGGCGTGATTATTTTGGGTGTGGCCAAGGGCGCCACCCGCAAACCGGGCATGGAGACATTGATTCTGGCGGATCAGGACAACAAAGTGATTGCCCGGCCCCAGCAGGCCGCGCTGCATCTGATTCAGCAGATCCGCGATGAGGCCCACCGCTTTGCTATCACTGGGCACAAGGCCCGTCGTGATAAAAAGCGCCGCACATCACCGCTGGAGGGGATTGCCGGAGTAGGGCCCACCAGGCGTCGTGACCTGCTAAAGCATTTTGGTGGTATTGGCGAAGTGAAGAAAGCCAGTGTTGCGGATTTGATGAAGGTTGATAATATAAACAAAAAGGTAGCTGAAGCTATTTACAGCGCCCTGTACAATGAGTAACTTGTTGTCGAGCCACAGCCTGAGGCTTTCGGCCCGTCACCGCCAAATTATGGAAAATATCTAATCTCTATGTGGAATCTGCCTAATATCTTAACGCTACTGCGTATCGCCATGATCCCGGTGTTTATTGTTGTCTATTACCTGCCCTGGGAGTGGCATCATGTGGTGTCGGCCGCCATATTTGCTTTGGCCGCACTCACGGATTGGGTTGATGGGTATCTGGCGCGCAAGTGGAATCAGGTCACTCCATTGGGTGCATTCCTGGATCCGGTAGCCGATAAGTTAATTGTTGTTGCCGCGCTGGTTCTGTTGCTGGAAGTGCATTCAACCCCTTGGTTTGCCCTGCCTGCCATCGTGATTATTGGTCGCGAAATTGTTATCTCTGCATTGCGCGAATGGATGTCTGAGTTGGGTGATCGCGGCAGTGTGGCTGTTTCCATGATGGGCAAGATCAAGACCTGGGTACAGATGGTAGCAGTGGCAATTTTGTTATTGGCAAAACCGGAGCAGGAACTGCTTACCCTGCTGGGATTTGTGGCGATTTATATTGCGGCGATTATGACACTTTGGTCAATGGTGCAGTACATTATCTTGGCCTGGCCTCAATTGAGCGCTGAAGCCGATAAGTAGTTGCTTTCTTGCTGGTATTCCCTAGAATAGCGGCGTTCCGACAGGCTCTCAATTCAGCCTGTTTCTGACCTACAGATGAAATGAATCAAAGGCGCCGTAGCAAAGTGGTAATGCAGTGGACTGCAACTCCGCCATCGTCGGTTCGATTCCGACCGGCGCCTCCATCTCTCTGTTTAAATTCCTCCATTAGGCGTTTGACCTGGTGCAGGCGTTGGTACTGTTAGAAGGTCGTCAATGGCCTTTAAAAGCCCACCTTATCGATATGCCCGGGTGGCGAAATTGGTAGACGCAAGGGACTTAAAATCCCTCGGTGGCAACACCGTGCCGGTTCAAGTCCGGCCCCGGGCACCATATTTCTATGTGTTAATAAAAGATTCATTCCCATTTGTGTAAAAAACCTGATAATGTCTTAAATGTCATGGTTTGTGACGGCAAAAAAACTAAAAATAAAAATAGAGGGTAAAACTATGGAATCGGAAATATGGATGTCTTTTCAAGCATCAAGAGGCGCAAATGCAACATTATTCTTAGGGATTATCATTTCAATCTGGGTGGCTGCGCGTTTCTCAAGTGTCATGGTCGAAAAAGATGCACCTGTCCTTGGGAGAGTTTTAGCATCAGTTTTTGCTTTAACAGTTCTTCTGTTTAGTTGGGAAATGACGACAAACATTATGAATCAGTGGATTGTACATGCCAATGCTTTAGCCGGACTAGGGGATCAGGCGAGTGATATAGCCAAAGGTTTCTCGGCGCAGTACGGCGGAGATTATGCAACCATGCCCAATCCTATTGGGATAGCATTCTTAGTATCCGGATTTCTAATAGCATTCCTGCCCCTTTGGATGAGTAATAAAAAGTAGGTAGGCTATAGCCATTAAGACTGCTTAAAGGAGCCCTGTTAACGCAGGGTTTTCTTTTGTTTGTTAAGCAAACGTTTTTAAAATTACTCTCTAAAGCATCCCCCCAGATATAGTAGCAACCACATGACATCAAAAGCCTCCTCCGTCCCCTCTAAAGGCTGCCCCAATAGAATGCCCATGGGTGCCTTGTTTGGGTCTGGGGTAGATTAAATGGTAGACGTAAATATGCCTTTGAGAATGAACTACAAGGGGCGTTAATATCAGTAAAGATAAGGGACAAGGGCATTACAGATGCTTACTAAGGCAATGACGGGAGGCCCCGGGCACCAAATTTCCTCGACACCCTATGGTCGATCAGTCCTTTGGTTATTTTGACGCTGACCTTACTAATTTTTTAACAATCCGGTATACATAGAGCACTACTATTAAAGCAGCGAGAAAAGCTGAACCCGTAACAATAAAATCCGATGTGTTTTCCGGTCGTTTAAAAATCGCACTCGCAGTCTGCTCTAGTGAATCCTGAATAGGGCTTTTTTTCTCAGGCTTATTTGAGGAAATCTGATTAGTCATCAGTATTAGCCCTCTCCTTCTTTCTCTTACCTTTTAAAAAGTTAGTGACTGAGCCAGCGGCTTTTGTTGCCGCATCAGATGCGTCCTTTGCGGTTTTTTTGGTCGCTTTCGCCGCTATTCTAGAGGTTGCCTGTGCAGCAGCTGCCGCTTCAATAAGCTTGTCTTTGGTTGAATGAGTTATATCTGATAGGTGCCGGCCAACAAATTTAGCGGCGTCTGACACAGTCTCTTTTACTTCTTTAAGGTTATCAGCGGTCAAGAGCTCAGACATTAGCTTAAGTGCGAGATTAATTACCGCCTTAATTAACTCAAAGCCAACCTTTAAACACTCACCAACTTGCTCTAAGACTGAATTTCGCTCAGCCTCATTGAGAGCCTTCCAGCCAAAATAGACAGCACCGACCGCAGCACAAACGCCAGCTACCGGATTACCTAAAACCACGATGCCGCTTCCAACAGCGGCGATTAGATCACCTGTCGTCAGAGCAACCCCCACTGCTGTCAAAATCGACGGTGAGACATAACCCATCAAGAAACCGGATTTTGTACCTTCCAGTACTCGGCCAACTCTATTAACAGTGGCGTTTTCATTAGCTTTAAGCTGATCAATCATTGAGTCAGTTGCTTGGTTTGCAGCAGCAACTGCAGAGCTAAGTCCTGAAACAGCGGCGCCTGCTAACTTTAATGCGGGGATAAGCACAACAATCTCCAAGAAAATTCCCACTTAAGCATAATTAAGGTTGTCAGGCTAGAGCTAGTAAGCAAATTTGGCAGATGTTTATTCTTATTGCACATGCGGGCCCTTCTGTAGTCACTTTAAGGAGATCTACAAAACCCCATCAGCCAAGCAATATTAAAACTCTCAGGACATTATTTGATGCCAATTTGGTTGAATCGGCTGGGGGGTTAGCGGTTAAACAAAAGACAACGAAATCATTAGTGACTTGATTCGGCGATTAAAGAAATAAACCAAGGATCATTATAAGTGGGTAGCTAAATACTCAGATTTTTTTTTGAGATGAAGTCCTATTGGGCTGGTTACCACATCAGCTACTTGGTTAAAGCCAGAGGGAAGAGCTATCAGCCTGGAGATAGAACTAACTAGGGGTTTGGCAGATGAAATTATTAACTTGTGGATAGGGTAAGTTTTAGAGCTCGAGGGGTATCACCAGCACTAAATTCAAGGGTCAAGGGAACAAAAGGTGGCTACCTAGGGAAGGCGGACGGCTCTGCGCAACCTATACCCGCCAGCCGCTCAAATAAGTTTTAGATTTTTCCAACCTAATTGGCCTTGCAGAGAAAGCTTCAGCTGTTTTTGTGGATGAATTCTGCCAGCGCTTCTGAGAGTTTCTCTGCTTTGGTCCACTGGAAAAAATGGTTGCCGCCAATAAAGTCATGCGCCTGGCCTTTGGTGCCAGGCACCTTGGTCAGCCACGGTTTTTCAAAGCCATTGGTGATCGGGTCATTGCCGGCGCCAATACATAGAAAGGGCTTTTCAAACTTCTCAAAAAATTCCCAGGCCTTTTTCTGCGCTTCCAGTGACTGATCAGGGATGGTTGGCACCTGGCTCGGCATGGCCCTTGGGCCCATTTTGTATTCGGCGCTGGGGAATGGAGCTTCATAGGCTTTTGAAATATTGGTATGAAAGGGGGAGATTTTTCTTAAGCCAATACTGTCAAGGATTAACTCCAGCGCCAGAGAGAGCTTGTTGCGCTTTTCCATCATGGACGATGCAATAATGCCCGCAGGCACATCTGGTGTCTCCCAGGTATATTTTTGCCAATAAGCAAACAGATCAACGCCAGACCTCTCATTGATGCCATTCATTTTGCTCACCTGCCTCATCATGGAGAACAGGTTGAGCTTAATAGGCGAGGCTCGGAATGCTTTGACCCGATCAATAGCTTCCTGAGGTACGTCGGGATTGTAGGGTAAGCCTGTATTGCCAATAGCCACCCGGTCAAAGCGATGGCCATTATCTGCAACCATGCGCAGGCCAATCAGGCCGCCCCAATCCTGACCAAAGAAGGTCAGGTTGTTAAAGTTATTTTGCTCCAACCATTGGTTCATCCAGTCAACTTGGTGCTGGTAACTGTAGTCTTCTCGAGCCGCGGGTTTGTCGGACTTACCGTAGCCTGGCAGATCTGGAGCGATTACTCGAATGCCAGATTTAACAAGGAATGGCACCATACGCGCATAGAGATAACTCCATGCTGGCTGGCCATGCATGCAGAGTATTACCGGCCCATCTCTTGGGCCTTCATCGATATGATGGATGCGCAGATCAGTGCCATCATGAGTTTTAATCACAGTGTAATGAGGATCGAAAGGGTAGTCTGGGATATTCGCAAAGCAATGATCTGGGGTTCTTAGAATCTTCATGCTTGAATCTCAATAAAGGCGCAATGGAGGTTTAATATGCTTATATTGGCATTATTAGTGCCAATATACAAGATCCACTCAGGGCCTGTCATTAAGGGTTATTTTACTTTGGGCTCAATTTGAATATGGGGTAGGCTACAGCGATAAAAAACGCATTTGACTGGCAGCCGTTATAAAAAATTGGGGTGATGTGATGGGGAAACTGAATTATAGGATGGCCGTGCTGGCATTGGTGCTACTCTGCGGATTGTTGTGGGTGGTATATGGTGATCGTATCGCTCGTGCTCAAGTGGTGGGAACGCTGTTTACCGGGGTCGAGCAGTCCCACAATTTTAACCGCATGCATCTGATGTTTCCGTCCACGGGGTTAACCCCCTCAATCTCTCCTAGGCCGTTTCCTGTGGCTGAGGCCATTCAATTACCTGATAGCTTTAAATATCAGGGTAAATCCGTTATCACTGAAGAGTTTCTAGCTCGCACTGACACCGCCGCAGTGCTGATTTTGAAAGACGGCAATATCCGCTTTGAGCAGTACTGGAGTACTGGTGGCCCGGACGAAACCTGGCTGTCCATGTCCGTAGCTAAAAGCTTTATCTCAGCGCTGGTGGGGATTGCCATTGATCAGGGCCATATTCGCAGTATCCAGGATCCAGTAACAGATTATGCTCCAGAGCTTGGGGGTTCTGCCTACGATGGTGTTGCGATCAAGGATATTTTGCAGATGTCATCCGGTGCGGCATGGAATGAAGACTACGGTGACCCAGAATCTGATATCAATCGCTTCGGGCGAATATTTGCGCTGGGAGGCTCGATGAATGAATTTGCCGCCACTCTGCAGGGGGAGTTTAAACCGGGCACTTACAATCGTTACAACTCTACCGATACCCAGGTACTCGGAATGGTGTTGACCAACGCGGTGGGGCGCTCAATAAACGACTACATGACTGAAATGCTTTGGCATCCACTGGGTGCTGAGAATCAAGGCTGGTGGCTGACCGACTCGGATGGGATGGAAATGGCTTTTGGTGGCTTAAATGCAACTGCCAAGGATTATGCCAAGTTGGGTGAGCTATACAGGCTGGGTGGCGCGTTGGACGGTCGACAAATTGTGCCTGCAGACTGGGTGCAGGCATCAGTAACACCAGATGCTGCGCATCTAATGCCCGGCGACAATCCGGCATCTGATTGGCCCTTGGGTTATGGTTACCAGTGGTGGATTCCAGGGGGTGACAAGGGCGAATTTATGGCAATTGGTGTTTACAATCAGTTTATCTATGTAGCACCGGAGTCTAAAACTGTGATTGTTAAGCTGTCGGCAAATAGTGCCTATGGAACCCCAGATGATGCGATGGCTTCCAGTGAATTTGAGACCATTGAGTTCTTCCGTGCGGTGCCGCAGTGAGTGACCAATTGTTCTTTAATGATCATTTGGGTCTGAGCCTCAGCCCCTACGAAGTCTGCATTTAAGGGGTTTTAAATTCAGTTCTGTTAGTCATGGCGCTGGTATAGCGGTGTAAAACTAAGCTGAGATGGGCAATTGATGCGCTAAAACGTTGGGCGGTGCTATTTTTTTATGGTTAAATGAGGAAATGTCTAGATAGATTACGTAAATCATTTCAATAACATTTGCTCCAGGAGTGGTCAGTAATGAATGTTTCTTTTAAGCGCACTGTGTTCGCTGGTTTTCTATATTCTTTGTTAGGGTTCACCTCTTCAGCAGTTGCTCAAGATCAAATCGTTGTAGCAACCTCTTCCCTTAATGAGGTTGCCGACGGCGCTGAAGTGAGAATAATGGTTAGTTACGATGTGACAGGTGGCGCGCTGACTACGGGCCTCGGGCTAAGAATGCACTTTGACAGCAGTAAGCTTAGCGCTGGAGCTATCGCTGATGAACTGACCGTTGACAAAATCGGCATTCAGATCAGCGACGACGCTGATGATTATGATAACGACGCCTCAACTGACAAATATATCAATGCCAGCTGGGCAAGTTTTAGCGGTGCCTGGCCTAGCAATACAGATCTTCCTGCCACTCTTTACACCGTGCCCTTCACTGCACAGGCAGGCTTCTCTGATACTTCATTAAACTTTACAGCTTCGTCTGTTGCTGTAGGTTATAGCCTCAATGGAACTGGTATAACACTTTACCAGCAGGCTGCCCCGGTCATTACGCCGGCCGCTGATATCACCGTAACCGCGACTGATGCTTCAGGCACAGCAGCCAGCAATAGCGACATCGCTGCATTTTTAGCTGCGGCCTCGGCCGTCGATAATGTGGATGGTGCTACCTCTGTAAGCAATGATGCACCGGACCAATTTCCTGTAGGGTCGACCACGGTAACCTTTAGCTCTGCAGACTCTCTTGGCAATGTAGGTACAGCCACAGCGGTAGTAACTGTGGCCGATGAGAGCGCCCCAACCGTGGTGCCGCCATCATCCCTAATTGTCGACTCGGTGGATGCCTTTGGTACGCCTGCTTCTGCGGCACCAATTGCGGCGTTTCTGGCAGCAGCTTCCGGTTCTGATAATATTGATTCGTCGGTGACCGTGGGAAATGATGCCCCCGAATTTTTCCCTCTGGGTGTGACCACTGTAACCTTCACTGCGACAGATGCAGCTGGTAACACTGGAACATCCAGTGCCACCGTAACTGTTTCTGATCTTAGCCCTCCGGTAGTGACAGCGCCGGCAAATATTGTTTTGGCAGCGACTGATGCCAACGGTGTATCAACTGATAATGAGGCGTTTGAAGCCTTTATTTCTGGTGCTACTGCGGTGGACGTTGTCGCTGGCAACGTAGGTCCGCAGTCGTCGGCTTACAGCACTATTCTTCCACTGGGCGTAACAACCATTGAATGGACCGCGACTGACCCGGCAGGGAATTCTGCCTCAGCCAGTGCCACAGTTACCGTAACTGATCAGGATGCGCCTGTGCTTACGGCACCGGCAGATATCTCCATAGCTGCGGACAATGCTGATGGTGTCTCAGTTGATAATGTAGATGTTGCCGCCTTCTTGGCAGGGGCTACTGGTGTAGATAATGTCGATAGTTCTGTCACTGTTATCAACAATGCAGGTGCAATGTTTGCTATTGGCACCAGTGCTATTGAGTTTTCCGCGGTTGATACGGCGGGCAACGCAGCTACAACTGTGACTGCGCAGATCACTGTGTCAGATTTGACTGGCCCTGTTATTGATGTGCCTGCGGCAATCTCTGTGTTGGGTACTAATGATGGTGCACCAGTCAGTGCTGACGAAATTGTGGCACTAATCGCCAATGCGACCGCAACGGATAATGTTGATGGTGCCATTACGGCGATTACTAATGATGCCCCAAATGCTTTCCCTCTCGGCGATACAGTAGTGACGTTCTCCGCTGAGGATGCGGCAGGCAACCAGAGTTCTGCACAAACCGTCGTGACTGTAAGTCTGGATATTGTGGCACCTGAACTCAGTGTGCCAGCATCCATTAGTCTTACCGTAGATATGCCTGGTGATGTTCGCTCGGCATCAGATGAAGAGATAGCCAGTTTGCTGGCTGGTGCCTCGGCAACAGATAACAATGATGGTGATCTTACCGGTAGTATCACCAATGATGCGCCAACTGAATTCCCTGTGGGAGATACAGTAGTGACGTTCTCTGTCTCTGATTTGGCAGGCAACCAGTCTACTGGAAGCGCAACAGTGACCGTGGCGGTATTGGATACAGACTCTGACGGTTTGCCCGATTTCTATGAGACTGCCAATGGCCTTGATCCCAACGATGCTTCAGACGCAGCGTTGGATCTGGATGGCGACGGTATTTCCAACCTTGATGAGTACCAAAACGGCACTGACCCCACTAAGGATGAATTGCCGCCTGTCATGGTTATTCCGGATGATTTGACAGTGGCAGCCAACGGACGTCTAACTTCTGTGGATCTGGGTACTGCAACAGCAACAGACAACAAAGACGGTGAGTTGACGCCAACCGCCAGCAACACTGGACCCTTTGTCTCTGGCGCCTATGAAATCGTTTGGTCGGTTGAAGATGCGGCGGGTAATGTTGCGCAAGCTAGCCAAATGCTGACAGTGCTACCAACCGTTAATATGACGCCTTCATCGCTAACAACTGAAGGCTCTGTTGTGGAAGTCTCGGTGGTTCTGAGTGGCGATGCACCAGCTTACCCAGTGACGATTCCTGTCACTGTGGGTGGCACTGCTCAGGATGGTTCTGACTTCAGTCTGTCTGCGACGGAAATCACTATCGTTGAAGGTACAGGTGGCAGCATGACCATCAGTATTCTTGAGGATGCGGAAGCGGATAGCCAAGAGACGATTGAGCTGACTCTGGGTGAGCCTGTTAATGCAGCGCTAGGCTCGGTAGCAGCACGTACTATCACCATTATTGAAGAGAACTTGGCGCCTCAGTTAGCGCTGATGGTCGAGCAGGGTGGTAGTCAAGGTCGTATCGTGGCCGTTGATGGCGGTGTGGTTACCGTGACGGCTAGCTACTCTGATCTCAATGCTGGTGATAGCCATATCTTAGCCTGGGACACCAGCGCTTGGGTTGCCGAAGAGGGCGCAGCGCCAGACTTTGTGGTTGATGGTGATGCGGTCAGTTTTGACCCCGCCAGCTCAGCTGCAGGTACGTTCTCGATTGCAGCTACAGTGACTGACAGCGGTAACCCAATCCTTGAAGCCACTAAGAGCACGGCGATCAAGCTACTG
>Ga0213863_10000446_pt1 | contig 31590 bp, 26 predicted proteins | sample PICome_8_FD_160128 | JGI IMG/M metagenome (GOLD analysis project Ga0213863, IMG submission 160128) | Coastal seawater microbial communities near Pivers Island, North Carolina, United States - PICO497 | ecosystem: Environmental > Aquatic > Marine > Coastal | place: USA: North Carolina... | reverse complement strand
ACGGGTTACGCGTCCTACGCTGACGTGGACAGTTTCGTTGACTGGTTTCTGATTAACGAAATTGCCAAAAATGTGGATGCGCAGTGGTATTCCAGCATCTTCCTGCACTGGATTCCTGGCGAGAAAATTAAGATGGGACCCATCTGGGACTTTGACCTTGGGTTTGGAAATGTTGACTACGCCGACGCGACCTTCCCTGAAGGTTGGTGGGTCAGGTGGAATGACTGGATCAGTCGAATGTTGGAGGATCCGGCGTTCGCCGAAAGAGTCAAAGAGCGCTATGCCTACTTTGACTCGCAACGGCCCGCGATTAAGCAGAACATCGAAACGTGGTCTCAATCGCTCAACCTGGCGCAAGCTGAAAACGACTCTATTTGGCAGACCCTTGGCGAATACGTGTGGCCCAATCCGGTGGTCTATGACACGTACCAGGAAGAAGTCGATCATCTGGTGGATTGGTTAGATACCAGGATGGATTGGCTCGCTAGCGCGATTGCAGAGCTCTGAGGGTGAGGTTCGTCGCGGAGTTTGCTCGCGACGGCGAGGACAGATTGTCCCGAGTTTCGAGCTGGGTCTCAGGCATCACTGATCCGCGTCAGGAGGGTAATGAGGTGTGGCGTGTTGCTCTTTCAGGGGAGAGGCGTCTGCGGTGTCGTCAAACCGCCTCGCCTTAGTTCACAGATCCTGAGTGCTTGTGACGTCCGTCAGCGACGTTCAACGCGTTCAATGGTGCTCATTTTGAAACTGACTTCCTGTGTCGTTTTGACACAAAAAGCCATGAGATTTAGAGCCGCCGTATTGTCAGATTCAGCGGTCGGTAATCGTGATACCGTAATCTAAAGTAGTAGGAGATCACTCGTGACCAACATTTCAGATGTGCGCCCTGCAAGTACCGTTGTTCTGCTTCGAGACACCCACAATGGAATGGAAACGCTTATGCTAAAGCGCAACAAGGCGCTGATGTTTGCCGGTGGGCTCTGGGTATTTCCCGGCGGTGCGCTTGAGCCGACTGACATTGATGAAGCGGATGGCAATATGGACACTGCTGCTCGAATTGCTGCGGCTCGCGAGGCGGAGGAAGAGTGCGGGCTCAGACCTGATCTTACAAAGATGGTTCATCTGAGTCGCTGGACGACCCCCGTAGTCGAGCCCAAGCGATTTCAGACCTGGATATACGCAGCACCGTTGGCTGAAAGCGCAGAGGTCGAGATTGATGGAAGTGAGATTCATGACTTTTGCTGGATCGGCGTTGCCGACGCGGTAGCACAACATGAGGCGGGGCAGCTGGGCATGCTTCCACCCACATACATCACACTGTGCAGCTTACTGCGCTATCCGAATACTGCGGCAATGACAGAGGCAGAGACTCAGCGGTCACCTCACGAAGTATTTCCCATTTTCACAAAAGACGATGGTGCCGTAGCGGTACTGTTTGAGGGTGATGCTGAGTACCCCACCGATGATGACGTCACTACCGATGCGCGGCACCGGGCTGTTATGCAAGGCACAAACTGGGTCTACCTCTACGAAAATATGGCTGATCAATACCCCCCATTTGTCAGCAAAGAGACCTGAGTCACTGTATCGTCGATCTGCCCGGAACTTGGGTGCGTAAGGTCAGCCAAGCAACCGAGACTTTTTGGAGTCAATCACGGCGCTCGTGACTCAGCAGCGACTTGACCGACCGTATTTTTGCGGTGACGCGAGTTGGCTTTTCCCTTACTCCCAAGTGTGAATGGATGTTTATGAATACGCAGGTAACCGAGGTCTGTAGCCTCTCGAGCGAACTCCCCACTGATCCTCAGCAAGCACCCGCTTGGCTGGTCAGTGCGTTACAGGTTCCGCGAGAAGAGGGGTGGATCGACTCAGGCGGCTGCAAAGTCCACTATTTTCGCTGGGGTAATCCGGAGAATCCGCCCTTACTACTGATGCATGGCTTCTTAGCGCACGCGCGCTGTTTTGCGTTTATTGCGCCGTTTCTAGCAGAGCACTACCACGTGGTTGCCTACGATCTTTCGGGAATGGGTGACTCTGAGGCCCGCGAATCCTATCCCGACAAGGTCCGGGCTCAAGAAGTGGTGGACGTTGCCCGCGGCACAGGTCTTTTTGAGCACGACGCAAAGCCCATTGTAATTGCGCACTCCTATGGCGGACACGTGGGTCTGAGCGCCATGGAGCGCCATGGTGAGCTCTTCGATGGGCTAATCATTTGTGACCTTATGGTGTTGCGGGTTGAGCGACTCAAAGCGCACTTTTCAAATGGGAAGCCCATGCGGTCAGATCGAAGTCGGCCCAATCGAGTTTATCCCAACTACGCCTCGGCACGGGCGCGTTTTGTGCTGTCGCCGCCTCAGCCTGTGACAGTGGAGTACCTCAATGAATACATGGCGTACCACTCCCTAAAGCAAGTGGAAGGCGGGTGGACGTGGAAGTTTGATATCAGTGTCTTTGACAGTGATTTTGGTGTCAGCGATCGTATTTTGAAGCAGGCGCAAGCGATTGTAGCCGCTCCGGGTCGAAAGGCGATTGTCTACGGACAAGACAGTAAGCTGTTTGATGACGACTCTGCCGATTATCTTCGTGAGTGTGGTGCAACAGACATTCCAATCATTGGAATACCAGGTGCACGTCACCACCTGATGCTGGATGAGCCGATTGCTTTGGTGAGCACCCTGCGGTCAATCGTTGCGCAATGGCATGCATCAAATCATTTCACTTGATAAGTGCGCCGATATTCTTCTGCGTCAAGCGATGATTGGATTCAGCCCTGCGGATCACTGGTCGTCCATATTATCCCGCAGTAGCACTCGTCAGGGGAGGCGTTCTCAGTGAAGTCGAGTGAGTACTACCCCATCTTTTTGGCATTGCTCGGCATTTTGTTTTTTTCCATGATGGACGCCGTCATGAAGGCTCAGGCGCTTGCGATGGGCGTCTTCGCTGCGACCTTTTGGCGAGCTGCAATGGGGGCCTTGGTGGCCTCAATACTGTACCTGCCGCGGCGACCTACCATGGCTCAAGGGCGAGTCCTGAAACTGCATATTATGCGAGCCGTTCTCAATGCATTCATGCTGTGTTGCCTCTTCTTTGGCTTAACGCGCATTCCTCTCGCGCAAGCAATTGGGCTCACGTTTATTGCGCCCATCATCGCGTTATTTCTCGCCGCCCCTATTCTGGGAGAAACGATTGATAAGGGCGCGAAGTTTGCGGCAGCGCTTGGGTTTGGCGGTGTCACTATTATGGTGGGTGGTGATGTTCTATTGTTAGACGTCCAGGCCGATATTCTTGGTGTTGTCGCCATACTTCTGTTTGCTGTCATGTACGCACTTTACTTGGTGTTGCAGCGCATGCAGGCCCTGGTGGCCAAGCCTTTGGAAATCGCGTTCTACCAAAATTTTATTATGCTTTTGGTCCTCTCATTGGGCTTACCGTTTGCAGGGTCGCTTCCGGCTAACGCCGTTCAGTGGACAGGCGCGCTCGCGGCGGGTTTGTTGGCCGTTGGCTCGCTAATATTAATGTCCATGGCTTACCGTAAAGTTGAAGCACAACGCTTATTTGCGGTCGAATACACCGCCTTCATCTGGGCGGCAATTTTGGGTTGGTTGATTTTTGAAGAGTCAGTAAGCACACAAACACTGCTTGGAACGGCACTCATTATCTTAGGTTGTGTGGTTACGGCCCGGAGTCCAGTGCGGTAGTCTTCCTGTTTCGCCTAACAATAAATCGCCTTATGAAAATCCTAAAGACAGCTCTTTTCGTCAGTGTCGGCCTGCTCGTTGCCTGCGCTGAAAAATCCTCAGAACGCGATGAGATGACCGATCGGTTCTTATCACCCTGGCATTCGCTCACGACTGATGAAGTGGCGCAAGTGACGACGGCTGTGACTGAGTCAGTCGATGCTCAAGTTGTCTTCAATCGCATCAGTTTGCTGGAGCCTCACAAGCAGGATGCACTCTCATGGGACGAACAAAGCGTTGCGGCGCGAGGTGCCGATGTTTTATACCGCTCAGCTAAATCGTCGTATCGGGTGCAATACGATTTCCAAACCGGTGCGCTGTCTGACCCGCAGCGCATTCTCAGCGGTCAGCCTATGCTTGTCCAAGCCGAGCTGATCAATGCGCTCGACGCCGTGAACGCACTCCCTGAAGTAAGGGCGGCTCTTGAGCGTCGCGGTGTCAGTGCGCGCAATGGTTTGTGCATGCCGCGCACGGTCGGCCGATTTTTTTCAAGCCTTGCTGATCCCGTTACCGACCGTTTGGTCCGATTTGACTGTTTCAATATCCGAGGGCAAAGCGGTTTAGGCCTGTTGCCCACGACCAGTGCTTGGGCGCGCCCTGTTGAGGGGGTTAGCGTGCTCTTCGATGTTGAGGAGCTTCGTTTGGTAGAGCTTATTGACTCGTTTGCTGATACTGAGGCGCCACCAAGCGACTTTGACGTCATTGAATTTCACGCCTCAGCGCTTGAGACACGCGCTCCCTTGAGTGAGGTCACTATTGCTCAAGAACAAGGGCGCAATTTTTCAGTGACCGGCAGCCAAATTGATTGGCAGAACTGGCGTTTTCACCTTCGGTTCGATCCGCGTCAAGGGACAGTCTTAAACAATGTGGGGATTGTTACGGGCGATGGGGTACGACCTGTTGCTTACGAGATCGCCATGTCTGAGATGTTTGTCCCTTACCAAGACCCTGACACTCACTGGTTTTATCGCGCGTACTTCGACATGGGTGAGTACGGATTTGGGAACATGGCCACTGCGCTCAAGGGAAACGACTGCCCACCGAATGCCGTTTTCCAAAATGTTGTGCTGCACACCGCCGCTGGAGAGCCCTTTGTCGCTGAAAATCGTGTCTGTATTTTTGAGTTTGACCCGGTCTATCCCAGTTGGCGTCATCACGAGTCGCTTTATGACGAAGTGCCCGGCATGGAGAGACATAACTCACGGCGGGCAACGAATCTTGTGGTTCGCATGGTGGCGGTGATCGGGAACTACGACTATTTTCAAGACTACGTTTTCCAGCAAGACGGCAGGATGCGAATTCGACTTATTTCAACAGGGATAGACGCTACGAAAGGTGTTTTCGCTGCGACACTTGCAGATCCTTCGGCCCAGGCTGAAACAGTGACTGGTACGTTGATCGCGCCCTATAGACTGGGGGTGAACCACGACCACTTTTTTAGCTACCGCATAGATTTCGACATCGACGGCGTGGACAACAATTTTGTCAGACAGCGTCTGCAGAGTGTGACGCAACCGAGCGACGCGACGCGACAAGGTGTCTGGGGCGTCACCCGTGAAGCCGTAAAGAGCGAGCAGCAGGCGCAAACGGTGATGCAGGTCGATAAGCCTGCATTGCTGACATTTTCGAGTAGCGCCTCAAAAAATGCCATGGGGTATGACACGTCTTACCAGCTGATGTTTCCCAACATACGTCCGCTAGTCACGCTGGATGATCCCATTTATCAGCGCGCAGGCTTTTTGAAAAACAATTTGTGGGTGACGAAATACAAGCGTGATGAGCTGTTCTCCAGTGGCATCGCCGTCAATCAGTCCGCGCCTGGAGTCGGTCTACCACACTACGCGGGCAACAATGACGTTCTGGAAGATAGCGACCTTGTGGCGTGGCCGACGATTGGTTTTCACCATGTCCCTATGGCTGAGGACTGGCCGGTCATGCCCGCTAAGGTCGACGAAATCGTATTGAAACCGCGCAACTTTTTTGACCGAAATCCGGCGTTAGACGTACCTGAATAGGCAGCCTTAGACGGCGCACGTCATTTGCAAAGTGACTTGCGCCCGGAGACTGTTCCTAAAGCGACTCTTAGCGGCCAAAGTCCAGGGTCAGCAGCAGGCGCGAGGCGCCTTCGACGCTTGGGGAGCGGTGAACAAGCCCTGCGCCCTCATTTCCATCCCAAGCCTCACCTTTGAGTAGGCCTACGGCCCCGCTTTGGACCACGCGAATATCCTGCTCCGATGTGTAGGTACCGCGCTGATGATCTGACTCCCGACAAGCCGAAGGGCCCAGCTTAGAGCGGTCTACGGTCTGGTGTTCTAGCCATTGTGTGCCGGGTCCCACGTAGGTCGAAATGAGACGGCAGGGGACCTTATCCACGTGAAATCGTGGGCACATTGCTCCACGCAACACCGTTAACCGCAGACCAACACGTTCCACTTCGAAAAGATAAGAGAACATGTCGACTAAGCAGGCAACATCTTCGGCTAGAACGTCGGTATCGCTGTCCGGTAAGGCCTTCACGAGACTTTTATAAACAGATCGGGGTGTGGTCATTAGGCCGATCTGAAAGCCTGGATCTGTTTCCACAAGGTGGGCAACCGAGGCGTGGAGTAAAGGGTCCAAAGAGCGATTCCAGATGGCCATATTGACGTCGTCTTGGTAAATCTCGGGCAGACAGGAAACGTCATCTCCAATAACAGTCCTGCGCGTTTTGGCACCGACTTTTTTGCGCTCCTTTGGCGCCACTAAAACCCTCACGACGCCTCTTCCCACTTTGGAAAAGGATCAGGCAACGTGGCCCAATAATCCCTCCCTTTGAGAAGTTCGTCCTCGGTCAAAAGACACAGGTCGAGGGCCTTGCAGACTTCCGTCTCATTCAGTCCCTGCCCAATGAATACCAGCTCTTGGCGCATGTCGCCAAACGGTTCGACCCAGCTTTTCTGAATGCTATCGAGGTACTCTGGGTCATCGGGCCATCGCTCTCTCGGGACCGCTGACCAAAACAAGCCAGCAAAACCGTAACGGGCTATTCCGCCCGCTTGACTCCACTGGCCCGCGTATTCTGGTCGAGTTGCAAGCCAGAAATAGCCCTTGGAGCGCAGCAGGGTTCCATAGGTCTTTGTGTCATGGAGAAAGGCGAAAAACTTCGCGGGATGAAACGGTCGACGAGCGCCATAACTGAAACTCGATATTCCATACTCTTGAGTTTCTGGGACATGCTCGCCGCGCATTTCCTGTAGCCAACCCGGAGCCTGTTGTGCCCGCTCAAAATCGAAGCGACCGGTGCTGATCACCTCGTCGATATCCACTTTTCCTGACGCTATGGGAAGTATCTTGGCGTTTGTATTGAGTGTTCGAAGGATCGCCTCGAGGCGTTTAATATCATCTTGGCCGGCCAAGTCAGTCTTACTGATCAATATCACGTCAGCGAACTCAACTTGATCAACCAAGAGATCTGCAACGCTGCGCTCATCGTCTTCCCCGAGCGATTCCCCGGTGTCCTGCAGAAACTTCGCTTGTTCGTAGTCCTTCAAAAAGTTCACAGCATCGACCACCGTGACCATGGTATCGAGCTTGGCAACATCGGACAGAGATACACCATTTTCGTCAGCAAACGTAAAGGTCTCTGCCACTGGAAGTGGCTCTGAGATTCCCGTGGACTCAACAACGAGGTAGTCAAAACGACCCTCTTCTGCCAGTTTGGTGATCTCCAGGAGCAGGTCTTCCCTGAGTGTGCAGCAGATGCAACCGTTACTCATTTCGATCAGTTTCTCGTCACTGCGGCTCAGTGATACGTCGCTTTGAACGATGGCGGCATCGATATTGATTTCACTCATGTCGTTAACAATGACCGCCACCTTCCTGCCTTGGCGATTATTGAGTATGTGGCTGAGTACGGTTGTTTTTCCGGCACCTAAAAATCCAGAAAGTACGGTGACCGGTAGTTTTTGCTGATGTGTCATTTAGAGTCTCAACGTGGTTTAAAAGTAAAGATTAATTTAAGATATAATATATCATATCGTACTGTGCGGCGCATTATCTGCACCACAAATGGCGCGCGCTCACGCCTGTCGCTAGGTGTCGTTCTTGACTGGGTTATCGGTGTTAAGGGGCTCAGTGAGTGTCTGGTCTGAGGGGGCGGCCGTTAGCAGGCCGTATTGCCGCACAGCAGGTAATTTAATCTTCCTTATAGTCCTCAGCGAGAATGCCTTGCGCCTTTAAGGTTTTGGTTAATTTCTCTACTCGAATAAACGCAACGAGACCAAGAATTCCAAAGATATAACCAATGACGGCAAAGCTTTCCATTCCAAATTCCTCACTTGAAGCGCAAATTATTCGGGCGCGCATGGCCAGAGTGACGCCTTAGACTCGTCCGGTTGTTATGACTCGAAAAAGCGCGTTCGGTAAATTTTAAGGCTACACTAACGAGCATGAATTATCCGGACTACATTTCAATTTATGAACGTGCCTGTGAGCGGAAGGGCGGCGAGGCGCTGTTGGAAGCGCTGCTGCCGGAGTCACCGGGTAACGCGCAATTGGCAGCGTTAAGCTCCGACAGGTACCTTGCGGAGTTCACGCGTAAAATTTTTCAATCGGGCTTCGTGTGGCGCGTGGTTGATAATAAATGGGCAAATTTCGAAGAGATTTTTTGGAACTTCGACATCGAGCGATTACTCATGATGCCCGAGGAAATGCTGGAGCGTAAGGCGAAAGATCCGGCAATTATTAGAAACTTCAACAAAGTTAAAACGATTCCGCAGAACGCGTTAATGATCGACGACGTGGAGCGGCGAGAGGATCGAGCGTTTGGCGAATTTATCGCTGATTGGCCCGAGGAAGATGTAATCGGACTGTGGCTGTACCTCAAGAAGAAGGGCAGTCGACTGGGTGGAAACACGGGTCCATACGCGTTGAGATCCATTGGCTTTGACACGTTCTTGTTGACGTCTGACGTAGAGGGCTTTTTGCGCAATAACGGCATCGTTGACTCAGGTAGTGGGAGTCTTCGAGCCCTAAACGCGACACAGACTTTTTTCAATGAACTGCGTGCGCAAAGTGGGCGAAGTTTATCGGAGCTCAGCCGTATCGTATCGCTCAGCTACGGTCAAAACCGAGGCCAATAGCGTCGGTGAGAGGCGTGATCTTGCCGAGTAGATCGGCAGCAATGGCAGTCGCCTCCCGTGCTGCGGCGGTTTGAGAAAAATGCGAGGTCACGATGGGTTCACTGATTCGCGGTCGAGCCCGCCGTATCACAACACTTTACACTTCGGCAGAGCCGGAAGTTTAGAACATGGCTGACGCTCAGACTAAGTGCTCCCGACACCGTCAAAAGACGCTCACCGGTTTCTCCTGCGAGTTCATGCGGTAGAAAAGCCGACATGAACAATAGGCCGATGCCGAGGGCGCCGGTCAGTCCAACTGAATAGCTTTTGTGCGACCGACAACCAAAAAACAATGCGAATACACTGATGGGAATGGCCATCAACACCATAAAGAGGTGAAATACTTCGTCGCTGAGTGTCACTGCGATGGTCGCTGGATACACAGACACGACGACTGGGAGCATTAAGCAGTGTACGAGACACAGTGACGACAGTCCGACAGCGCTTACATCAGCGATTGGCCGATTTTTTTCGGTTGAAAATTTCATTATTAACTCTCGTTACTGACTGTTTCGACAGTCGTTGCAGATGCCTGATAGCTCAAGTTGGCGACTCTCAAGATGAAAGCCTGCGGTTTCTGCGACCTGCTCCATAGCAACGAGCGCCTCTGAGCTCACTTCCACTTCCTGTACTCTCGTGCAGTCATTGCAAATTAAGAACTGAGGACGCCTGTAATGCTGGTGAGCGCAGGTAATGTGGGAGCAGGCCACATATTTATTGGCTGAGCTGAGCTTATGGGCGAGCGACTGCTCCTCCAAGAAACTTAATATTCGGTAAACCGACATGGCAGGCATGGGCTCGTTACTCTCCCGATTGCACACTTCCATTAGTTCATAGGCAGACAAAGCACGATCTTCTTGCAGCAGCGCATTGAGCACCTGCCTCCTGCGGCTCGTGAGTTTTACACCGCTGTCTTCACACCGATGTTCTGCGTCTAACAACACTGCGGCGGCGGACTTAATCTTCATTGTCATGGGCTGCGCGAGCTCTTACGTGGCTATTAGCGATATATTGTATCACTAATAGACCCATGCGAGCACCCGCGTTAACCGGCGAGAAATCGAGTCGAGAATGTGATTAGCGGTTTTGCGCCGTGAGCCGGCGTATTGAGCGTCAAACCGTCACGACGTCTATCACTGCGATCATGCATAAGGCGGTGTGACTGGGCATTTACCGTCAGAACATACCCTGGGTATCGGTCGTCTCAATATTAAGCTGACCGGCAAGACCTGCGCTTCGATGCACGGCAATCTCTTGATATTCTTTGAGTTGCATCATCTCTAACATCGAGGCTCGAGAGGGGTATTGGGCAATGGCGACACAGTCCCAGAGCTCTTCAACTTCCCCAAGCATGAGTCGGCTAACGTCACCTGAAAAAACGACTTTACCGCCCACCTGCGCCAATGTTTTGGTCACACCCGCGGAGTAAATTGCGTAAGCTTCCTTTCCGGTGAGCTCGGTTTCGCGGTTGTCCTCGTAGCTCGCTTGGTCTTTAAACTTCAGCAAATTAACCATAAAGATCGACCCGTCTGGGCCCGGCATTAGAAATTCTGCCATCTGAGTCTGTGTTGGAATCACACTGTTCTCGACGTTCACGGGCCTTGCCTCCGTAGTGGCTCAAATAAGTAGGGAGAAAGAATAGCTCACTTTTTGGCAGTTTAGGTGCCAAAAGAAGATCTGTCACGCCTTTGCCCTGCCGCTAAACTCGCCACTGAACAGCCCTGCTGCCGCTATGGTCGGTGAGAGAGTGATGATTAGAGCATCGTGTAGGTTAGTAGGCGTTCAGAATTTGTAGTGGGTGCGATCGTCACACCTTTGGGCCAATCTTACTCAGCGCGTATCCCAACCCAGGCGTCGGGCCAAGAGTCTTCAAGACTCGACAGGTGCGTGAACAGTGCTCGCACCCGTGCGGATTGTCGCAGGTCCTTGTGGTAAAGGAGCCAGACGTGGAAGTAGGGCACGCTGAGCGTGTTGGGTAACCGAATAATGTTGCTGTCATGCGCCACCGTGAAACACGGTAGAGCGCCCACTCCCATCTGATTCAGCACAGCTTCGTATCGGGCGATACCGCCGTCGATCGAGTGCTTCACGGCAATACCAAGGTCACTCGGCTTGGGTAACTGCGAGGGAATGTCCTCTGACGTATTAATATACGTGAGTTCACGTCGCCCCAGCCGTGCGTCGGTCAGTAGGTCGCGATGCACGTAGTAACCGACCGTCAACAGTCCTAGCTTAATGCCCACGATGTCGCGGGGAGGACGCTCACCCACGGGCAAACCACGGATGGCAAAATCGGCCTCTCTGCGCGAAAGATCCACCACGTCATTAGAGGCTTTTACGTCGAGCTGAATGCGAGGGTAGCTCAGAGAGAACTCATTGAGTTTTTCGAACAAAACTGCATTTAAGGGCGCAAAATCGGCCAACGACACTTTGAGCTTGCCGGCGAGAAGCGCATCGCGGCCCGTCAGCCGGAGTTGACCGTCTGAAATAGTGTCCTCAACAACTTTGGCGATCGGCAGTAGCTCCTCGCACAAAGCCGTGGCGAGAAGGCCGTCGGGTGTCCGATCAAACAGACGCCCCTCGACGGCATCTTCCAGTGACTCCAGCTTTCGGTGAACCGTACTGTTACTGACCTTTAACGCTGCAGCCGCTGCTCGTGTAGACCCAAAGCGGCTGCAGGCCAAAAGTACTTTAAGGTCGTCCCAGTCAAGCTGTTCCATCCACTGCCTCGGTTTAGAGTGCGTTGCCCTTGCGGTCTGTCAGCATCAAGTTGTTACTCGCTTTGGAGGCGTCGATCTTGCACAGCATACGCTGGCGAGCCTCACCAGCAGGGACGACCGATAATTTAACCGTGAGTGTGCCTGCAAACCTCTTACTGCCCTTCATGGAGATCCGAGTTTCGTCGCCATACTTTTCTTTAACCGCTGTCTTACAGAAGCTGTAGGCTTCGGTGACATTGTTGGACGCGTGTGCGGTTCCAGACAACAAAACTGCGAGTGTGAATGTGGAAATTACCGCCTTTAATTTAAACATGGTGTGTTACTCCCTGATGAATGTTGGTAAGGATACGAGTATTTTTCAGGCGTGGGCTGTAACGATTTAGCCTTGCTAAAACTCAAAAATGGAACACCTAAATTGTCACTTTTTAGAGTTGCGATTTCTGGCCCACGGCAGCAGGAAAATGTACTGTGACTGTCGAGCCACACTGCAGCACTTGCCGGCAGCGTGAAGGACTTACTCAGGGCCGCCGGATGAGGGCGCAGTCGCCGAATAAAAGAGAACGCATCGACTATGTTAGAAATTACACTCGTAGAAATTTGCCGCTATCCCGTTAAATCCATGTTGGGCGAGTCACTTGCCGAGACCCTTCTCGGGGAGCAGGGTATTCCGGGTGACCGAAGTTGGGCGACGCGCGACGAAAAGCGCGGGGGCATCCGTGGGGCAAAAAAAATTCCAAGACTCATGTTATTCAGCGCTCGAACGTCTCATGGCGGAGTCGCCGAGATTCAAGCGCCCGACGGGAGTTTGTGTCTTTCCACCGACACTGACATTAATGCCTGGTTGTCCGAGAAATTGGAGCACTCGGTCTCACTGTGGCCGCTTTTACCGGCGGACAATCTCGATCACTACCGCCGGGGTGCGCCCGATACTGCAGACTTCGAAGAGGAACTGCGGACGCTCTTTGGACGTCTTCCCGAAGAGCCATTGCCTGATCTCAGCGCGTTTAGTGAGGTCTTGGAGTTCGAGTCGCCACCGGGAACTTACTTTGATGCGTTCCCGCTTATGTTGGCCACTCGACAGTCATTGAATACGCTTTCAGCGCGTGTACCGACTTCACGATTCGATCCAAGACGCTTTAGGGCTAATTTTATATTCAATGTGGTGGGATCAGATGCGGCGTATCCCGAGCAGGACTGGATTGGCCGCGAGCTTCATGTCGGGGACGCGGTTCTCAAAATAGTGGACACCTGCCCGCGCTGCTCCATGACGACCCATGCGACAGCGGATCTCCCGCGGGATACCGAGGTCATGCGTCACCTCGTAAAAGAGGCGGACGGTAACTTAGGGGTTTATGCGAAGGTGATCAAACAAGGGGAAGTCAGAGTGGGACAGACGGTGACTATCGTTTAATGAGGCGGTCTCAAGAGAATCATGATTCCACCGCGTGGTACCCCTTGTCTCGTGCGCTATGCGTTCACTGTATCGATGAACTGACCCCAAGGGCCTGTTATAGCCAGCGTCTTGGTGGGCGCGTAGACATTGACAAAAAGTGTGGCCCCGTCGGGTGAAAAGCACGCGCCGGCGAGTTCCGTTTGCAATCTGAGTCTGGCCAACGGGTAGGCGTGTCCTTCCGGCGTGATGCCGCGTAGGAAGTTGTCGACCTTTGCTGTGTATTGATCCTCGCAGACAACGAGGTGTCCGTTCGGGGCGACGGTCAGGTTGTCGCCAAAGTTGAATTGGTGGGTTGATACACTCTCGAAAAACAATTCAAGACGATCGTGTTCTCCGGTGTCACTCAAATGCAGTCGTAAGATCTGACCTAGGCGGGCCGCGCCGCCGCTGGTGGAGCAAATGTAAGCTTCTCCCTGGGCCATATGAATACCCTCACCTCGGGCAATGAGGCTGGCGCCTTTGGCGTGGGCACGGTGGCGCAAATCGTCCCTTGGTGACTCAACATCGTCAAGGTCTAGCCAGTTGACAGCGCTGACACCACTGGGTCGCAAAGACGTCGCTGACCAATTACGAAGGTCTGGAGCGCCCACGACCTGCATCGCTTGCAGACGTCCCCCCATCGCTAGCTGGCCGGATTGTTTGGGGATAAATCGATAGAGCACACTGTCATCGCGGTCTTCGGTCAGGTACACAAAGCCTGTTTCAGGGTCCACACATGCGGCTTCATGATTGAACCTTCCAAGTGCATAAAGTGGCTCGGGCGCGACCAGTCCTCTGGCATTAGCGGGTACCTCAAAGACCCACCCGTGATTTTTGACCAAGCCCTCTCCGAACTCGCGGCCAGGCCCTGTCGTTGACTCCTCGCACGTGAGCCATGTATTCCAAGGTGTGACGCCGCCGGAACAGTTACGGATGGTGCCACCAAGTGACCGAAACTGATCGGTGACCGTTAAGGTCTTTGCATCCAAAATAACGTGTGTTGTGCCGCCGGGGACAAACCCACCATCTTTAGAGCCAAACCCCATAGCAAACGCGCCACCACTGTCGTCGGTTGACACTAATTCGTGGTTACGCACGAGGGCCAGTTGCCCGTCACCCAGGTCAAAGCAGCCCATGCCATCTGCCTTGTCTGGCACGCTTGCTCCGTCAGACATGCGATCACCCAAGCTGGAGACAACCCGGTAGGTAAAATTCTCTGGAAGATCAAGTAAACCCTCTGGATCGGGCTGTAGCGCACCGTAAGCCGTGGGCGCCATAAAAAAACGCTCCCCCGTGGGGCGAACGACACAGCCGCTTGCGGCCAAGGCTGCAAACGCGGATCCCGTGACTTTTAAAAACGAGCGTCTGTTCATTTTCGTGGAGGCAACCCTCGGACCATCGTTAGAAATTCGAGCTTTGTCCCTGCGCGGCGATTTTCAGAAAGTCGCTGATACGCCGGATCATCGAACCAGTTGTGCGCCTTTTCTTCAGAGGGGAATTGGAAAATAATCATCCGACCTTGTCTCGGCGCACACCCCTCAAAGGTCACCGGATCGTCATCGAAGGTGACGAACTGTCCATCGTATTTTTTCAATAGGCCGAAAAAGCCCTTTTCATAGATGCGGTAGGTGTCGGCATCGGTCACGTGAAGATTGACGATCATGTAAACCGGTAAATCATTCATAAACGGACCTCTGCCTATGTTCTTAAAACCCGCGCCTGAAACGACACTCATGCGGCGGTGCTTGGTGCGACGTATCGGCGCAGGGACGGCTAATAATAACGCACTCTTTGCGCGTGCCAAATGCCCACCTTAAGACACCACCGGACCTTCTAAAGGGGGCTGCAGCTCTAATTTACCTCGCATTTATTGCGTTATTTTTTCTCAGATGGGGGCTTTTAAGACATTCAGGCGGCGAGTGCGAGCTGTTGGGTTGCCGCTTAAGTGTGAGCGCTTTGCGAGAACCTGGTTGCAGTTTTCATCATCCCCACCTAATATGACATAAGATATGCCAATATATAGTTGCGTAACAACGGGGCTCTGTCCCACTGCAAGAGGCACTTGTTAATGAGTAAAATAGTCCAAGGTCTCGGTGTCGTCGTGGGGCTTGTCGTTGTAGTCGCCATCGCATTGCCAACCCTGCTGCACAAAGGCGGCTTGCATCCTACCTATGAGGGCGACTCGGTTGCTTTGCCGGGCAAGCGGGCGGTGATCATTACGACAAGCCACAGTACACTCGCCGCGCCTGGCGAGACCGATGGCCCTGAAACGGGCGTCATGGCCTCTGAGTTTACGCACCCCTACTACGTGTTCACGGACGGCGGAATGGACGTCGATATGGCCAGTATTAAAGGAGGGCAGATCCCCATTGATCCGCAAACCTTGAACTACATAGTTAGAAGCCCAGAGGACGAGCGCTATCTTGAGGATCCCATTGCGCAAGCAAAGGTGGCGAATTCACTTGCTGTTTCTGAGGTGGATATTACCCAGTACGACATCGTCTTTATTTCTGGAGGTTGGGGCGCCGCCTACGATCTGGCACAGTCTGCCGTCTTAGGTGAGCAGGTTTCGACGTCCTATTACGGTGAGAGAGAGGCGGTCATCGGTGGTGTTTGTCACGGTGTTTTAGGGCTGGTCAACGCTCAGGACATCGACGGAAATAAATTGATCGCTGGACGCAGAATGACGGGCGTCTCGGATAAGCAGATTAAAGAACTGGGCATCGAGGTCACGCCCAAGCATCCGGAGACTGAACTGCGTAAAGCGGGCGTCATTTACGAGCAGCAGACTGCGTTTCGTGACTTTTTTGCCACCCACGTGGTCGTCGATGACGAGCAACGTTTTGTAACGGGACAAAATCAAAACTCTGGATTAGAGACCGCGCATCGTATGATGAAGGTCATTTCGGATCGTGGCGAGTGATTATGAATGCAATTCTCAGACTCCTAGTGTTGTTGCCTGGGGTGTTGTTCTTGGTCATGGGTTTGCGCTGGTTACTGGCCCCTCGAGGCATTGCCCCTGAGTTTGGACTCACGCTTCAGAGTGGTGTCGGTCTGAGTTCACAGATCGGCGATATGGCCGCGTTTTTTCTGCTACTGGGCATTTGTATTCTTACTGCGCTGGTGACTCAGCGTCGATTTTGGTACTACCCGCCAATGATCCTGCTGTCATTGACAGCGCTGAGTCGAGTGCTGGCTTGGCTCATACATGATGCGGCCCTGCCGATAAATCTTATTACGCCGGAGATTGTCGTTGCGCTGATACTGTTGGTTGCTTCTCGTCGTTTACCCGAAGGTGCTTAGTTACGGAGAGACAATGCGTACCCTGTGCCTTGCGTTGATGAGCAATCTCTTGATTGCGTCTGCACTGGCATCAAATGCGTTAACTGCCCAAATCACAGATCCGGTTCGCGATCAGCCAGGAAAAAATGACCCGCCCAATGTTGTTTTGATTTTGGCTGATGATCTGGGTTTTTCAGACATTGCGTCATACGGCAGTGAGATTAATACGCCCAGCCTGTCGGCCCTCGCGGAACTGGGCGTCAGTTTTACCAACTACCACACGGCCGCTAACTGTGCGCCGGCACGGGCCATGCTATTAACGGGTGTGGACGCTCACCTGGCCGGTGTGCCCAATATTCCTGAAATGCTCGCGCCCGAGCAACAGCAAACGACGCATTATCAGGGCGTGCTGGGTCGCAACGTGGTCACGGTTGCGACCTTGCTGGAGGATGCGGGATATCACACTTACATGGCCGGCAAGTGGCATTTGGGCACTGACGCGGGCCTTCTGCCGAGCGAGAGAGGCTTTGAGCGGACAGTTGCGCTCGCGGACTCCGGGGCCGACAACTGGGAACAGCGGCCTTATATTCCTATATATAAGACTGCTCATTGGTTCGCAGACGGGGAGGTTTACCAGCTACCCGAAGACTTCTATTCGTCTCGGTTCTTAGTCGACAAGACCATTGAGTTCATAGACAGCAACGCTGAAGACGGTCGCCCATTTTTTGCCTACCTCCCTTTTCAGGCTGTGCACATACCGGTGCAGGCGCCTCAGAAGTTTATTGATCCCTACATGGACGTCTACGATGACGGCTGGACAGCGATTCGCCAGCAGCGCTACCAGCGTGCCGTCGCGCTGGGCGTAGTGCCGTCAGGTATCGGCTTGGTGGACATGAAGACGACCGGTGACTGGAGCGCGTTGAATGGTGAACGACAGCGCTACGAGGCCAAGCGAATGGCCGTGTACGCCGGCATGGTTGAAGCGATGGATCATCATATCGGGCGACTGGTTCGGCATCTCAAAGCGCAAGGGCTGTTTGAAAACACCCTATTTATCTTTACCTCCGACAACGGAGCCGAGGCGTCTGGACCGAGTAATCCGGACAATTTTGCCACGCAACGGCAGCTGAGCTCGCTGGGATACAACAGTGATTATGAGACTCTTGGGCTCAAGGGGAGTTACAACTCGATCAGTCCAAGCTTTACTAGCGCCGCCGTTAGCCCGCTTGCGGACTACAAGTTTTACGTCGGAGAGGGTGGAATGCGCGTACCGATGATTGTGGCGGGTGCGTCGCTTCCTCGGCAGGGTGTTTTGAGTGACGCCTTCTCGTTTGTCACCGATATTACCCCCACTATTTTATCACTCACTGGTGTCAATGCCCCCGGAAAGCGGTACGCAGGTCGCCCTGTAGAGCCGATGATTGGAAAGAATCTCGCGCCCTTATTACGGGGTGATGTTGATCGTATTTACTCAGAAAACGATGCGGTGGGTTACGAGCTCGCGGGTAATGCGGCATTGTTTCAAGGGGACTACAAAATCGTTTTAAACCGCAGGCCACTGGGAGACGCGCGCTGGCGGCTCTTTAACATTAAGCGGGACCCAGGAGAGACACGTGACTTATCACATGAGTCGCCAGAGCGATTGCAGACCATGCTTTCGGCCTACCAACGATACACGGTAGACAATAAAGTACTTCCTATACCTCCGGGTTACGGGTACATGAAGCAGCTTGTCCTGAATACAGTACGGGGCGGACTGCGAGAGCCGCTGCTGATTACTTTAATCACATTACTGATACTCGCGCCGTTTTATGTTTATTTCTGGCTGAGGGGGCGCTAACCCATCCCCAGTCGTTAAACGCAGGAGTCCGCTTGGCTCAGCGGTTACCTGTCTCTCGAACAATCAACCGAGTGATCGGCCAGAGTGCCCAGATCAAAACCGGTCTCATCAGCGACAGCGTTGGGCCAATTGGTGCGCCAGACCTCTCGGGAGACCGTGCCAACGGGGACTGGTTGGCGCTGAAACCCGGGCTGGCAGGCAATGAGTGGTGAGACGACAACATCGTGTCGCGGTACGACAAAGAACGGGAAGCTATAGCGCTCTTTCCCCGAGGTATTCACAACCTTATGGGGTGTAGAGACGAAGTGACCGCCAGACCACAGCTCTAAGAGGTCGCCAATATTGACCACCATGGAGTGGTATGGCGCTCGGACTTCCAGCCATTCACTGTCGTCATGTGGACGCAGCCAAAGCCCACCCACATCGTCTGGGAAGAGCAGCGTGAGTGCGTCGGTGTCTTTGTGCGGATGAATGCCAAAGCCGGTATCGCCCTCGTTTTGGGGAGGGTAATGGAGCAGTGTCATGTTGGTCAGCGGCTGGTCAAACAGGCTGAGAAACGTGTCGACCTCGACGTCCAAGATCTTTGCAATCAGCCGAAGCAAATGCCGGCTTGTTGTCTCGCAAGCCTCCCAATACGCCTGCGTTGTTTCCTGTAACTGAGCGGGCATGGGCGGCCATCGATTGGGTCCGTAGAGATCACAGACCGAACAGATAGGATCATCTGGCGCTGTCTCATTGTGAAGTTTGTATCCCTCGTATTGGTCTCGCGTAGCCCCGTGGCTGTTGGGTGAAAAAAATCCAAGGGGTATGTAACCGCGATAGTTGTCAGGCGTAATACAGTCCGCCAGCTTTTCGCTAAGTGGCCGCGAAAAATAGGTTTCCAATTGTTGCCGCATTTTCCGTACGAGGTGCTCTGGCACACTGTGACCTTGAACCATGACGAAACCGATCTCTGTCAGTGCGCGTTCCAGAACGGGCAAGACTGTGTCGTCTGAATCCTTAAGGTCAATCAGTGGGATAGAACTCGACGACGTCATAAACAGCACTCTTTATTGTCTAACAATGCAGTGTGGCTCGCGAGGAGCTCGCGCTATGCTTATGTTCAACGAACCAAGGGTAGGCTGTAAACCGGTGCGGGCTTAATTCTGAATGCCTTGGGAATCGTACTGTTAAGCGGTAGGGTTAGTCCTCCAAGGAACGGGGTTCATTCGATGAAGTTAATACGTGTCGCCACTGCAGTTTGTGTCATTGCCTGTATCAGTTTAAGCGCCCGAGCGTCCGCTCAAGAGGGTGCGACGATTGCGCGCGATTACCACGCGAGAAACACCCACCGTATTATTTCAGATTTCCGCACGTTCCTGAGCTTTCCCAATGTTGCCAGTAACGTAGAGGACATGATGGACAATGCGCGGTTCATCGAGGGCTACGTCGCTAAACGCGGATTTGTGTCAAAAATTGTTTTAGCAGGCGGCGCTCCTTACGTTGTGTCTGAGCGTCGAGGGTCAAAAGACGCGCCAACCGTTCTCATCTACGCGCACTTCGATGGACAACCGGTTATTCCCAGTCAGTGGTCATCGCCCCCATTTGAGCCGACGTTATGGACGTCCAATCCGTTAAACCCGAAGGCGAAAGTCTTGCCCTGGGATCAGGATGAGTTCGATCCAAACTGGCGAATTGTGGCGCGGGCGGCAGGCGACGACAAAGGGCCTGTTATTGCGCTCATGGCGGCGATCGACGCGCTGGTTGCGGCAAACGCCATGCCGGACATCACGATTAAACTGCTACTCGACGGTGAAGAGGAGCGAGGCAGTCCAACGCTTGCGGGCGTTCTCGAACAAGTCGCGGACGACCTGGAGGCTGATGTGATGCTGTTTTGCGACGGCCCTATGCATCAGTCGGGTCGTCGCCAACTTGTGTTGGGTGTTCGAGGGAGTATGACCGTTGATCTTACGACGTTTGGGCCGAACCGACCGCTGCATTCTGGGCATTACGGTAACTGGGCGCCTAATCCCAACGAAATATTGATGAAATTATTGATGTCACTCAAGGATGACTCAGGTCGCGTTGTTGTTGAGGGTTTTTTGGATGATATTCGTCCCGTATCCGGCTTGGAGAGGTCGGCCATTGCGGCAATGCCTGCCGTTGATGCCACGCTTCGATCTGAACTGGGACTGGGCAGTAACGAAGTGGCTGACGAGCGTTTAGAGTCTTCTATTATGCGTCCGGCCATTGTCGTCAAGGGACTTAGCGGCGGTGGCGTGGGTGCCGAGTCACGCAATATTATCGAACCGACAGCCGATGCCTCATTGAACCTAAGATTGGTGCCCGGGCAACAACCTGCAGTCCTGCTCGCAGCATTGAAACGTCACTTCGAGAGTCTGGGAATGACGGTCTCTGGAGAGGGCCCGACAACAAGCGCCCCTCGTGAAACCCATCTTCAGATGGTCGCGCGTCCAGGCGGGTACCGATCGTTTCGCACAAAGATCGACGCTGAGGTTGTCTCGGAATTGAAGGTCATTCTGGATCGTTTAGGTGATCAAGAGACGTTAATTACCCCGACCATGGGAGGGTCGCTGCCGATCTACCTGTTTGAGGATAATTTAGAGGCACCGATTGTGATTCTTCCGATTGCCAATCACGACAACAATCAGCACGGAAAGGATGAAAACTTAAGACTGAAAAATCTGTTCGACGCGATCGAGATGTACGCTGAAGTCTTACAGGGCCTTGCCGCCGATTCGTGACACGATGCCGGGCTTCGCGCCCGGCGCGCGTTGGACTTAACGAGGGGGTCACCCAGGCCCCTGTCATTCCTAATGCAGGCCTCCGATTAATCTCGGGTGCTTTGACGGCCTTTGTAGCGCTCAAACCAGGCGAGAATATGATCGACTTTTGTGATCAGTCGCGAGGGTTTGCTCGCAATGCCGTGGGACGCGCCCGGCAGTCGCACCATCGCTGAGTCGACGCCGCGCAGTCGCAGTGCTTGGTAGAATTGCTCAGTCTCTGACATTGGTGTCCGCCGATCTTCTTCACCGGTGAGCAACAGGGTGGGTGTAACGACATTGCCCACCAATGAGAGCGGTGAACGTTTCCAGTAATGCTCGAAGTGCTCCCACGGTGGGCCTGGGAACTGGTGATAGATCTGTCCGACCATGGAGTCAGCGGTGAGTGTTTTGCTGATCCAGTTAATGACGGGTTTGGCTGCAACGGCTGCGTTGAATCGGTCAGTCAGTCCAACCGCGTAGGCAGTGGCTATGCCACCCGCGCTTCCGCCTGCGATAAACAAGTTGTCTTTGTCGACGAAGCCCTTCTCAATCAGGGCGTCAATTCCCGACATGTGGTCAGCAAAGTCCTCGACACTTGAGTACTTGTATTGCAGCAAGAGTGCGAAGTCCTCACCGTATGACAGGCTCCCGCGATAGTTATTGTAAAAAACGACGTAGCCGGCGGCTGCCATCAGCTGTAATTCGGCTGAAAAGTGGGGTCCGTATGCGAGGTGAGGGCCGCCGTGAATTTCCAAAATGAGTGGGTACTTTTTAGTCGGATCGAAGTCCGGTGGCGTGACATACCACCCCTGAATCTCTTGGCCGTCGAATGACGATTGATAGGTGACTTCGGTGACCTTGCCCAAAGCGCGATAATCGAGAAGGTCATCGTTTAACGCGGTAACGACCTCGAGTCGCTTGTTTTTGAGGATCGCCACATCACTGGGTCGATGTTGACGTCCTTGAGTAAACGCAGTGACGCCGTTTGCACGGTGGAAGCCGCCGGAAAGGTAGGGCCGTCCGATCGTTGTTCCCCCGACATCGTTCGCAACAGTTGTAACGACTTTACTTCGGGTGATTTTTCGAATGTGTCGCATCCCGCGCTCATCAAACGAAAAGTACAGCGATTTGCTGTCCTCAGCCCAGAGAATGTTATTGGCGTCACCATCGAGGTTGTCTGTCAGAATTGTCATGCCCTGAGTTTGCAGATCCAGCAAGGCTATTCGGTTCGGAGTAAACGCCAGTGGTCGACGCTCCTCGTAACTAAAGGCGAGTGTTTTGCCGTTGGGCGCCATGACGGGATTGCGCTCGGCACCAGGAAAATCAGTGACCCGTCTGATGCGGCCGTTGGCCAGAGCAACCGCATAAATGTCGGCTTCGTCGCTGCTAAGTTCCCAGTCTTCGGATCGATCGGCAGAGAAAAATATTTCTGTACTGTCGGGGGTCCACGCAAGCTTTCCGAAGTGGTTAAAGTCGCCTTCAGTAAGCTGTCGCGCAATACCGCCCTCGGCCGGTATCACGAACACGTGTCGGTGCGCTGGATCAACAATGCCTCGACCATCGTACTGATAGCGCGTGGTCGTCACCGTCACAGGTGCATCTGCCCAGCGTGCACCTTCAGGCGCAGTCCGTCGCTTGGCAATAGGCTTGGTCTTCTTCTTCACCTCCATGGTGAAGGCCAGCCACTGACCATCGGGTGACCACGCCAAATCAGACGGTGATTGCTGCAGCTTTGAGATGACGGTTGTGTGGCGGGTATCCATCCACCGGACGTGAATTTGGGAGGAGCCGGTGTCACGCGAAAAAAAGGCAAGTTTAGTACCGTCGGGTGACCAGCGAGGGGACGTACTTCGTCCTGAGCCTGCACTGAGCGGCCGGTGGAAGTCTCCGTCCACGGACACTTCCCAAAGATCAGCTCGTCCCGTATCACTCATGATCTCAAAGGACCGTCGAACATAAACAATGGATTGACCGTCCGGTGAAACCCGGGGATCTGACGCCCACTCAAGCTCAAATACGTCCATTGCATCAAAAGGAGGGTACTGTTCTTCGATCTCTGCGACGGCGCACCAGGGCAAAAAGAGCGCGATTGCGGTTAGTGCGTATTTCCAGCCGGTAAATCGCTTGAAGTCGGTGTCCATAGTTATCGTCTCGTGTCCGCTGACCACACCGGTCGGTAAGTGTGCGGTATTCCTAATTGCGACAGATGTGTCGCCTCTCTTTTTCAATACGGTATGAGTCTGTGTTTAGTTTTTAGTGTGCCGTTGTTCGCGCCTCTGGGGTGGGGTCGGGCAAGTCCAAAGCCAAGGGTAAGAACAGACTGATCAATACATGCCTGTCTGACGACTATTGCTCGCAAAACGATGATCAGATAGTTTCGAGGCGCTAATGATGCGCATAGATGTGCATTAGGGTAACCCCTAACGAATTGTCGTGTTGACCTCTGCGTTACGCCGGGGGTATTTATTCGCCACTAAGGACGAGTGATTTTTCAGATGCACCAGCCATTTTCTCACGTGAGGGCCTTGGCGTTCTGGCAAACGCCAGAAGTGACCGGCTGGCAACGTCTAGCGGCGCACTCGCCATTACACAGTTGGCGGACGAGCGCAGACGCTGAAACGAGTGTGCCCTCGACTTCTCGGCGTTCGTTAGACGGCTCATGGCAGTTTGAGTACTTTTCATCGCCCAACGACGTTCCTGACGATTGGCCGTCTACAGCAGTGTCGGCAGACACGGTCGAGGTACCGGGCAATTGGCAGCTCCAAGGTTATGGGCGGCCGGTTTATACCAACGTTAAATACCCTTTTCCTGTAACACCGCCTCGAGTTCCCGAGCAAAATCCAACGGGCTGCTATCGTCGTGATTTTTTCCTCGACGAGCAGGACCTGGGGGATCAGGTTCGGCTTGTTTTTGACGGTGTAGACAGTGCCTTCTTCGTTTGGTGCAACGGGCAACTCGCAGGTTATTCGCAAGACAGTCGACTGCCCGCTGAATTCGACATTAGTGCTCTGGTCCACAAGGGGGATAATCAGCTGGCTGTCATGGTCCTGCGTCTCTGTGATGGTAGCTACCTAGAAGATCAGGATATGTGGAATCTTTCTGGGATTTATCGCAGCGTACACCTGCTCTTTAAGCCACGGATTCATATCACTGACCTGCGGGTGACTGCCACCCTCGATGAGCACTATCAGGCTGGTATTTTGAAGATCGAGGTGCTGTGTAATCGACCTCATTCCGGTCGTACTCAAGTCTGTCTGTTTGATCAAAACGGGGTGCAAGTGCTCCGTCATGAGCAGCCAATAGGCACGCCAGCTGTGGACGAGCGTGGACGCTACAAGGACCGTGTTCATATGGCCCTTGAGGTTCCCTCTGTGAGTCCTTGGAGTGCGGAGCGGCCAACGCTGTACCGGCTGGTCGTGTCACTGCTCGATAGTGAGGGTGAATTGAGCGAGTGTGAGGCAGCAACCATTGGATTTCGCACCAGCGAGATTGTTGACGGCAAGCTACTTCTCAACGGAAAGCCACTGATGATCCGCGGGGTCAATAAGCACGAGCATCACCCTGAAACGGGGCATGTCGAATCACTGGCTCAGATTGAAGCCGATATTCGATTGATGAAGCAGCACAATTTCAATGCCATCCGCTGCTCGCACTATCCTCACCAGACGGGGTTGTACGCGCTCTGTGATCGCTTGGGCATGTACGTCGTGGATGAGGCTAATATTGAGACACACGGACTTATTCCGATGAGTCGCTTGTCTGACGACGACGCGTGGACAGCAGCCTATCTTGACCGGATGAGTCGCATGGTGCGGCGCGACTATAATCATCCGAGCATCATTATTTGGTCGTTAGGGAACGAATCCGGTTACGGACGAAACCACGATGCGATGTATGCGTGGACTCGCGAGGCTGATCCGTCACGCCCCATTCAGTATGAGGGAGGTGGCGCAGATACTGCAGCTACCGATATTATTTGCCCAATGTATGCGCGCGTCGACGACGACATGCCATCCCCCTTCGGTCGTCCTGCGCACAGCATTACGCGATGGGCTGCGCTGCAAGAGGCGCTCGAGGAAGGCGCACGGCCGGTCATTCTCTGTGAATACGCGCATGCCATGGGAAACAGCCTGGGTAACTTTTCCGATTACTGGGATGCATTTCGGAAGCATCCGCGGCTTCAGGGGGGCTTTATTTGGGACTGGGTCGATCAAGGCTTATCAAAATACGATGAAGCAGGGGTTCACTACTTCGCTTACGGTGGCGATTTTGGGGACACCATTAATGACAGGCAGTTTTGTATTAATGGATTAGTCTTTCCCGATCGAGAACCGCACCCCGCGTTACTCGAGGCAAAGCGCGTTCAGCAACCTTTCACGTTTACTGTGTCGGAAGCCGCGGGCACCGTATCGGTCACTGTCACCAGCGAACACCTGTTTAGGTCGACCGACAACGAGCGATTGAACTGGCGCTACGGTTCGCTCCTGGCGAGCGTGGGCACTGGATCGCGCGACATTGTTATCGAGCCAAGTGGCAGTCTGACGTTCACACTCGACTCGGATTTGAGCGCTTTTGACACTGCCGACGATCGTATTTTGGATCTCTGGATTACCGTAATCGAAGACACACCCTCATTGCCAAAGGGGCATGAGATAGCGCGCCAGCAGACGATATTGGCGAGCGCAGAGCCCGCAGCTGATCCCGCTACGTCTCCAGCGACGTTGAGGGTCGATGACGGTACGATTCATGTGGTTACTGACGATGTGCACTGGTCACTCAGTACAGACACCGGTTTCATCTCTGGCTGGGACCATCAGGGTCGACCACTCATTGCCGACGCACTATCGGATTGCTTTGTGCGAGCGCCGATCGACAACGACATTTGCAGCAGTGAAGTCGATAACCCCTCCCCTGATGCATGGCTTGCCGCTTGGCAGAAGGCTGGGTTGTTTGATCTTGAGCACGACTGTCGAAGCGTCGACGTACGTGGCAATGTCGTGGTCAGTCAGCACGAGTATACGGCGTTGGGCGGGGTGCTTATTCGTTCGCAGTGGACCCATCGTTTTGATGCTGACGGCGCCGTTAATATCGACGTTGAGGTCAGCAAAGAGATCCCTGATTTGCCACTGCCTCGGGTCGGTGCACGACTCCTACTGATCCAAAAGCCTCCATCCGTGGCGTGGGTCGGTCGAGGTCCCCACGAGAACTATCCTGACCGAAAGCAATCGGCAGACTTGGGCGCATGGTCCTGTTCGCGCCAAGCAATGCAGACGCCTTATATTTTTCCCAGCGAAAATGGTTTGCGCTGTGACGCTCAACTGGCGCAGGTCGGGCAAGTCCAGGTCGAGCGTGTTAAAGACAGTTTTGCGTTTTCAGTCAGTGACTTCGGTGTGGACAGTCTAATGAGTGCTCAACACACCCACGAGCGGGTACAGCAGCCGTCATTGCATCTCCATATTGATGGATTTCACATGGGGGTGGGTGGTGACGACTCATGGACGCCCAGTACCCGTCCTGAATACCTGCTCAACGCCAAGCAGTTCCGTTGGTCTTTTAGGTTAAGCGCGACGCGTGGCAGTCACGCGCTAGCATCGTTGGTGAACACGAGACACACAGGTCGATGAACACGGCTGGGCCTGGGGCTGATCCGATTTTGCTGAGGACCAAGTGCAGTTACGGACTCGGCGCGCTGGGTAAAGATTTCGCGTGTTCCATCGTCTATCTGTTTTTAATGTATTACTACACCGATGTTGTGGGCGTGCCCGCTGCATTTGTGGGAACACTGTTTTTATTTGCACGTGTGATTGATGCGGTTTCAGACCCGGTCATGGGGATGGTAGTCGACAACACGCGAGGCCGATTGGGTAAGTTTCGCCCGTGGATTGTCATCGGAACGCTGATTAATTCTTTGGCGCTCCTTGCGCTGTTTTCAGCCCATCATTTTTCAGGTGCCGAGCTGCTCGTTTATGTGACCGTCACCTACATTGTTTGGGGTCTCTCCTACACCATTATGGATATTCCATTCTGGTCAATGGTGCCGGCCCTGTCCTCCGCGCGCGAGGAGCGCGAGCGCTTGGTGGTTTGGCCGCGTTTGTTTGCCAGTTTCGCGTGGATGATCGTGGGTACCTACGGACTGGCCAGCGTCGGCTTTCTGGGGGCTGGAGACGAAGGTAGAGGCTTTTTTCTGCTCTCGGGCGTGATCATTGTGAGCTTTATCATTTCAGCGCTGATCACCGTGACCCAGGTCAAGGAGCGCGTGCGATCGACGACCGATCGAGAACGCTTTTCGCTGGGTGATGTGGTTACTATTTTAAAGAGTAATGACCAGCTTGCCTCGCTTATTGGTTGTGTACTCACGTTTAATATTGGTACGCAGTTGGTCGGCGGTTTTGCGATTTACTACTTTAGTTATGCCATTGGGAAGCCCGAGTTATTCCCTATGTTTGCATTGGTCTCGGGCATTGCGGAAATGCTCGGTGTATTCATATTCCCCTGGTTGTGCCGATATCTACCCAGACGCCTGACGTGGTACATCGCCAGCGTGTTTGCCCTTGGGTGCAGTGTCGTCTTGTTAGTGGGGAGTGTTTTGGCCCCTCAAAGCGGGGTTTTGGTGGCTGTTGCAGGTGCGTTGCTAAAGTTTGGTGGCGGCGTTGCCAACGGCCTGGGAACCGTAATGCTCGCCGACGTGGTCGACTATGGCCACTACAAGACGGGTAAGCGCAGCGAGAGCATTCTCTTTTCAGTGCAAACCATGTTGGTGAAATTTGCAGGCGCCTTCGCTGGCTTTTTTATTGGTGTGGGTCTCTCGCTTATTGGCTACGTACCCAACGCGGTCCAGAGTGATGTGACAGTGATGGGGCTGCGGGCGTTGATGATCGGTCTTCCAGCACTGTTCTTAGTTGGGAGTATTTGGGTGTACCGCCGCACATTCCGACTCCACGGTCCGTTACACCGCGAGGTCTCTGAGTTCCTCGCTCACAGGTAGGTCTTTTTGAGACGCCAAGCGGCGTGTGAGAACCGTTCTGCCAGCACCGTCAGCGGCAGGCCCACAGGACGTGCCTCAGTGGTCGAGTCGTCGACGTCCTAGAACGTTGTTTGTAAGTAAGCGGAAAGCGCTTGCAGACCGACCTTGATTGTCTCGAGTTCATTAGCAAAGCCAATTCGTGCATACCCTTCCATATCAAATGCATCGCCAGGAGTCAGCATGACCCCTGTTTTTTGCACAAGGTCGATACAGAATTCTCGCGAGCTTACCGGAATATCCAGCTTCAGCATGGCGGTGGTTCCTGCGCGTGGCTTCACCCAGCTCACCCGGGGCTCGTTTTGAATCCAAGTGTCGAGTACGGCCAGATTTTCTCGCGTAATGCGCTGACTTCGCGCCAGTAGTTGGTCGGCACTTTCCAGCGCCAAGGCGGCGAAGTGATCGTTGATCATACCCACCGATATAGTGTCGTAATCTCGGTGTATCAGAATGTTCTCGGTGAGTTCTTTGGGGGCGACTACCCAGCCGACACGCAAACCCGCGAGTGAAAAAACTTTCGACATACCGGCCGTGCTGATGCCCTTGTGATACAAGTCGACGATCGAGGGAACCATGCCGTCACCCTGTTGAGCGGTCCCTCTGTAGACTTCATCGCAGAGCAGATAGGCACCGACAGAGTCGGCGATCGATGCGATGTCTTCCAACATGGGGCGCTCTATTAATGCGCCTGTGGGGTTGTTGGGGTTGGTCAAGGCAATCAACTTCGTATCAGGCGTCACAAGCTCGCGAAGACGATCAAGATCCGGGAGAAAATCATCCTCCTTGCGCAGATTCAGGGTCGCCACGGAGGCTTCAATGCTGGCCGGAATCGAGTAGTGCTGTTGATAGGTGGGAACGATCGACACGACACGATCTCCCTTGGATACAAGTGCTTTGTGCACCAACATATTGGCGGCGATCGTCCCGTGGGTAATGGTAATGTCATCGATGTGTTGATCTGCGTACAGATTCGCGATGGCAGAGCGGAGCCGCGGTGAGCCGACGATGTCGCCGTAACCGAGTTTCATGGGCAGTAGATCGGAAAGGTCCTTGCCGCTGCGACCTGAGAGTGAAAGAAGCTCATCGACTGTAATGCTGGCCACGCAGGTCTCAGCTAAATTGTAGGTGCACTGAGTCTCCCATTCGTTCATCCATAGCTCGACTTTGAACGGTTCAATGAACATGAGGGCCTCCGAGGCAGTAAAAAGGGTGATTTCTAATCATGAGGTTTGTGCCTTGGCGAGTTCTTGATCGCGCAGCGATCGTCGCATTATTTTCCCAGTGGTGGTCATCGGTAGACTGCCAACAAATTCAATTAAGCGAGGCACTTCGTGTTTTGCTAAATGATCGCGCACCAGCTCTTTGAGTGTATCTGCTAACACCTCATCTGCCTCAATACCTTCAGCGACGACAATAAAGGCCTTGATAATCTCAGTGCGTGTTTCGTCGGGCACACCAATGACTGCAGCAAGCTGCACAGCAGGGCTTTTAAGCAGGCAGTCTTCGATTTCGGTGGGTCCGATACGGTAGCCCGAGCTCGTAATGACATCGTCAGTTCTGCCATGGAACCAGAGATACCCGTCTTCATCTTGCTCACCAAGATCACCCGTCATCATCCAGTCGTTAACAAACTTTGCGTCAGTGGCTGCGGGATTATCAAGGTAGCCTGAGAACATAGCGGGGTGAGGCCTCTTGATCGCAATGTTGCCCGGCACGCCCGGTGCCACCTCCTGCCCGTCATCGTCAACAATGGCGCATACCGATCCCGGCATTGCCTTACCCAAAGAGCCGTGGCGAACATTCATGAGCCTTGGGTTAGTGCCAATCATTCCGTTGCACTCTGTTTGTCCAAAACCTTCACTGATGGTGAGACCAAATCGCTCATCGGCCCACATCGCCAGCTCTTTACCTACCGCTTCGCCACCGCTGAGCACAACGCGCAGATCGAGCGCTTTCGATTCCTCGTTATCGATCTGCCTCATGAGTTTGAGCACAGTGGGTGTTAACAGCGATACGGTAATCTTGTGTTCACCGAGAATTCGGAAGGCTTCTTGTGCATTAAATCCTTGCATATCGGTCGATACGACCCTCGCACCGGAATACCAGCCGATGAGTAAAATATTGATGAGTCCGGCAATCCAGGCCCAGTCGGCTGGAGACCAAAGCCGATCGTCTTGCCGAGGTCCATAGTCGTAGTAATACTCAAACAGGGGCTTATTCCCGAGCAGCAATCGGTGAGGCATCAGGACGCCTTTGGGTTGACCTGTCGTGCCTGAGGTGAAGCTGATCCACGCAGTATCTTCGCTGCGCGTTTTGACGTTTTGGAAAGTTTCAGCCTGTTCGGCCAGCGACCGCCAAAACGGCAGCGTGCCCTCAGAGACGTCATCGTCAATGACAATAATGTGGCGCAATTCAGGGCACGACGACTGCACGGCGCGCACTTTGGCTAGATTAGCCGCATTGGTAATGCATATTTTAGCGGCAGTACCTTGTAACCGGTGCTGAATACCGTCGGGTCCAAACAGCACTGATGCCAGGCATGAAACGATGCCCGATTTAAAGCAGGCGAGGTGCGATATTGCACACTCGGGAGACTGAGTCAGCATGACAACGACTCGATCGCCCCGACTGACGTCCAAGCTGCCCATTAAATTAGCCAGTTGGTTCGCGTATTGTTTGATTTGCGCAAAGGAGTAGTGGGTGACTGAGCCGTCGATGGCCTCGTGGCTCAGGGCAATGAGGTTTGGGTCATCGGCCCAGCGATCGCAAACCGCGTCGGCGATATTGAAGTATTCGGGTATATCCCAGGTGAAGTTGTCGCATATCTCTTCGTAGCTTGTTCCAACAGGAAGGTCCATCGTGCTCTCCACGTTTCGCGCATCGCGCAAGTAAGTGTCTCAGTGATGCCGCGAGTATTTTAAGTCCAGTGACCACGTTGATCAGGTGGTGTTGCTAAACTTGCCAATCTTTTTTATCCGTAAAGGTCGCGACGCTTCTTAAAGGCGGCCTTGACCCCGTGCTTTCGCAGCGTTCGAAAAAAGTCTTTGAAACTGTCGAACTGATGGTAGACCGCATCGAGATCGGCGCCACGTCGAATCGACGGCTCCATGCCCATATTTTCGAACCAGGTATTGGATACTTCTTTGAGTATCGACAGATTATCGCTGGGCGCGCGGGCGATGTGTGCAGCCATAATAGCCACGGTCTCATCGAGTTTATCGTGAGCCACGACCTCAGTGACTAAGCCAATATTTTGGGCTTCCCGGGCACTGATTAGCCGCGCGGTGTAAAGCAACTCCTTTGTTTTTCGATAACCAATGAGCATTGGCCAAAACATAATTGATGGGGGAATGCCAAGATCGCGACCCGCGGGATGTCCGAACCGTGCGTGCTCGCTGACAATGGCAATGTCACAGACCCCAAGCAACTCCCCCGCTCCCGACAGACAATCACCCTGCACCTTGGCGATTATCGGTTTGGGGTAGCGCCATAACTTCATCCAGTAATCGACGATCACATGGACGTCGTCCCTGTCTTTTCGTATATCGACGTGATCGTGAAAGTTGGCTGGATATTGCGAGGTTATCCAGTGCGCCTCGCGAAGGTCATAGCCTGTTGAAAAAGCCTTGCCTGCGGC
>Ga0213863_10000445_pt1 | contig 31657 bp, 26 predicted proteins | sample PICome_8_FD_160128 | JGI IMG/M metagenome (GOLD analysis project Ga0213863, IMG submission 160128) | Coastal seawater microbial communities near Pivers Island, North Carolina, United States - PICO497 | ecosystem: Environmental > Aquatic > Marine > Coastal | place: USA: North Carolina... | reverse complement strand
ATTAACCACATTAACAAATAGATTTCAGAAAGAACTAAGAGCAAAACAAGAAACCAGCGGTATGAATTTTGATTTTGGTTTCACCCTTGGTAATCAATATGATGTGGGTGACAATAAGCTTGGCTATTTAGCCTCATTTTCATACAAGAACAATACCACCTTTTATGAAAACAGAGTGGATGGTGCTTATATAAAAAACCCACAAGACAGATCTGAAAATGAACTTGTTGGTACATTAGATTCTCAAGGTTCTGAAGGTATTAATAATGTTATATTGAATGGTATGCTTGGTGTTGCATATAAAACCGATAAATCTAAGTTTAGAGTAAACCTTTTACATATACAAAATGGTGAATCAACAGCAGGATTCTTTAACCAAACCATTTCACAAGATGGTACTGGTGGTGGTATAGAGCCATTAACAAAAAATTCTATTACATATACTGAACGGTCAATAACTAACTTGTTATTGAGTGGTAAACACCGCCTCAGTGATGATGAAAATGCCATGAATTTTGAATGGAAGTTTTCACCTACCTTTTCTAAGGTAATGGATAAGGATCATAGAATTACACCATTGCAGCAAAGTGATAACGGTGATTCATTTTTATCGCCATCAGCTTCTACATTCCCAATACAATTATGGCGTAACCTAATAGAAGAAAGCTGGGCAGGGAAAGCAGATTTTGATAAGACTATTGATTTATTTGGTAAACCAGCAAAAATTAAATTTGGTGGTGCCTATACTTATAAGTTCAGAGATTTTAGCATTGATGATTACACGTTTAATATACAAGGTGATCAATCGTTTATTGCAAATGGTGATGTAGATAATCTTTTAGACTCAGATAATATTTGGAATACAACTTCAGATACTGGCACATATTTAATTTCAATAGATACATTTAACCCTATTGATGCTTATGAAGGTGAACAGCATATCGGAGCTACATATTTCTCAACAGAGTTTAATGTAAATGAAAACTTGAAAACCGTAGTTGGATTAAGAACTGAGATGTTCAAATCGTATTACACAGGTACAAGAGATAATAATACCATTTTCTTTGAACGTGATTTAATATTAGATGAGTTTGATTTCTTTCCATCTGCTAACATAATTTATTCGCTTAACGACACTTCTAACTTAAGAACGTCCTATTCTCGTACTACTGCAAGACCATCATTTAAGGAAGCTTCGGTTTCGCAGATATTTGATCCAATAACTAACAGGTTGTTTATTGGAAACATTGATATCGCACCGACATATGTAAATAATTTTGATTTACGTTATGAGAATTATGGAGACAACGGACAAATGTTTGCTATTAGTGGTTTCTATAAAGACTTTACAGACCCGATTGAACAGGTATTCTTCCTTAATGCGCCAACACAATTAACGGTTGGTAATTTAGGTGATGCCATTGTATATGGTGCCGAATTTGAAATTAGACAACGCTTAGGTTTTATTTCTGAAGACTTGGATAATCTTAAATTTAACGCCAACGTATCTGTAATTAAATCGGAGTTAACCATGTCCCAAGCAGAATTTGATGGTAGACAAGCTGGTGCTAGAGATGGTGAGACCATAGAACGAAAAAGAGATTTACAAGGACAAGCACCTTATTTGATCAATGTTGGTCTTAACTACAACGACTCTGAAAAGGGTTTTAGAACTGGTTTGTTTTACAATGTGCAAGGCGAAACATTAGAGGTTGTTGGTATTAGAGAAGTGCCAGATGTTTACACCAAGCCATTTAATAGTTTAAACTTTACTTTAAACAAATCTTTTGGAGAACAAAAAAGATCTTCTATTGATTTAAAGGTTAATAACATATTAAATAGTACAAGGCTCAGTGAATATGTTTCATACAAAGCACAAGACCAAGTTTTCACATTAAGAGAACCTGGCACTGAAATATCTTTAGGCTATACTTTTAAATTCTAAGGGCAATAACAGTTAGTTTAAACAAAAAATGCTCTCCAATGGAGAGCATTTTTTTATGATAGCAATTGCTATTATTTATCTCTTATAGCGACCTTGGTCTTATTATCCCATTTATTGACACTAACAATTTTAGAGTCGATGTAATCCACTTCTTTTAATGAATCACCTTCCCAGAAAAACCACTTGCCAACTTTATTACCATTTTCGTAATTACCTATAGCAATTTTGTTTCCTTCTACATCAAAACTCTTCCATTCGCCATGTAATTTACCATTACTATCAAAAGCACCTGTTTGTTGGACCTCTCCATTATCATGATAATAAGTAACTAAAGTTAAATCACCTTGTTTTTCTATTGTAGGTGATACTTTATCTTGTGCATAGGAAAAACCAACACTAAATACCATTAAAAATACAACTATCTTCTTCATTTTATTTGGGTTTCATTAATTATTACATAACAAACATAACATTTATTTTACATTAGTGCAACATTTTGGTAACATTAAATTAACATTAAACGTGTAACTATTTGTTTTTTAATTTTTTAAACAATTTTATTTTCGTAACATTAAAACATATTTATTCAAGAATTTGGATAAATATGTTGCCATATACCCTAAATTTGTATTATGACTATTTTATAAATATGACGCTTAGAATTCTTATTTCAATTATTGCATTTCTCATAGGCACTCACTTGGCTTTAAGTCAGACAAAAAAAGAGAAAGAGGAACGTATTAATCTGTCAGAATTTCCATCCAAGGCTCAAAATGTACTTTCTAAGTTTCCTAAAGACTGTAAGCGCATAAAGTTTTTTAAGGAAACTGATGGTAATAAACAGAGCTTTGAAGCTAAATTTAAATACAACGAACATCGCTATAGTTTAGAATTTTCTTCAGAGGGTATCATTGAGGATCTAGAATTATGCGTTAAACTGAATGCAATTGAGGATAGCTCACAAGATCAAATTAAAGAGCACTTTAAATCCTCATATCTTAAATATAAACTCATTAAAATTCAGAAGCAATTTGTATTTAACCAAAACTTAGATTCAGATACTTTTGTTGCTCAGGTTTTATATCAGGAATCCACAGACATCATAAATTATGAAATTATTGCTGAAGTTAAAACTAAAGATGGTCGTGAATTACGAGAGTTTACATTTAATCATAAGGGATTCTTTATAAACTTCAGAGTTGTTGAACCTTCATCTTATGAGCATGTCCTTTACTAAGTACATTCTGCTTATAGGCATAGGTCTATTATGTTGTCCTGTTTTTTCACAAGATGATTTTGAAGGCTTAGGTGAAACAAGCTTTGCGCTTAATAACAACGTAAATAGTGATTACAAGGTTAACTTCTCAGTAAGATCACGCTATTTTCTTTATCAGGATAATAATTTAAATTTTGAAAATCGACAACTCGACTTTGTTCACTTTTCATCTTTAAACTTAGATTATAATCATAGCATTAGTCTTGGAGTCCAATACCGCATTAGAGAATCCATTGATGGTGGCAGTAACGAGCTGCGATTAACCCAGCAATTTTATTATACTCAGAACAGTGGAGCATTACGTTTTGGGCATCGGGTTAGATTTGAACAACGCATTTTAGAAGAGTTTACCATTCTAAGATCACGTTATCGTTTTGCCTTAGATTTTCCACTTGAAGGTGAAAAACTTGATATTGGAGAATTGTATTTAATAACGTCCATGGAAGCTTTACTTAGTCATAGCAAAGCTCATAAACCCGAAATAGATCACAGAACTACCGCTGACATTGGCTGGCTTATTTCTGAATCCTTAAAACTACAATTGGGATTAGAATACCGTTTCGAAGCTTTTAATATCAATACCGAAGAAAAGTTGTTTGTATTAACATCAGTTATACTTAAAGTATAACTTCTTACATTTCACCACAACATATTTGACTAAAACCTCACTATTTGCCTAAGAAAATAACCTTTAGATAACCTCAGATTAAAAATAATTAAAGTATTTTGCAATCAATTTTTAGCTGACCACGTACATGGAAAATCTTTATATCTATATGCTAGCTGCTTTAGCGTTTTTAGCTGTTGCAGATTTAGTAGTTGGTGTAAGTAACGATGCTGTTAATTTCTTGAATTCAGCTATTGGCTCTAAAGCGGTTTCCTTTAAAACAATTATGATAGTCGCCAGTGTTGGTGTTGCCGTTGGAGCAATGACTTCTAGTGGCATGATGGAAGTAGCTAGAAAGGGTATTTTTAATCCTAGCGAATTTATGTTTAATGAGATTATGGTCATATTCATGGCGGTAATGCTCACCGACATACTCCTCTTAGATTTCTTTAATACCTTAGGTTTACCAACCTCCACAACAGTTTCAATTGTATTTGAATTGTTAGGCGCGTCAGTTGCTGTAGCCTTAATTAAAATATATGCCGACAATTCTCAATCTATTACAGATCTTGTTAATTATATAAATAACGAAAAGGCTATAGAAATTATATTGGGAATTCTACTCTCCGTAGTCGTCGCCTTTACGGTTGGTGCTATTGTGCAGTATGTATCACGTCTATTATTATCCTTTAACTTTCAGGAAAAACCAGATTGGTACAGTGCAATTTTTAGTGGTTTTGCGATCACATCTATCATGTACTTTATCATTGTAAAAGGGCTTAAAAACGCCGCTTTTATGCCACCCAATATTCAAGAATTCTTGAGTACTAATCCAATGACATTTATAGGTTTAAGTTTTTTAATTTTTACCATACTTTCATTTTTAGCAATCCGATTTTTTGAAGCAAAAATCTACACCTTAATTATTATAGTAGGAACCTTTGCTTTAGCCGTTGCCTTTGCAGGTAATGATTTAGTTAATTTCATTGGAGTACCAATGGCAGGTTACGACGGATTCCAAAGATGGTACGAAGCTTATTTAGCTACAGGTGTTTTACCTTCGGATTTTAGTATGGAGGGCCTTGCAGGTAAAGTGCCAACAAAAACCTCTTTACTATTAATTGCAGGTTTAATTATGGTCCTTACTCTTTGGTTTAGTAGTAAGGCTAAAGCTGTAGTAAAAACATCAGTTGATTTATCGAGACAAGATGAAGTTAAGGAGCGTTTTGAACCTAACTTTTTATCACGTCATATTGTTAGACTAACGATAGACCTTAATACCAGCATCAATAACATGCTTCCAGACTCATTTAAAAATTGGTCTAATAATCAATTTGTTAAACCAACATTAATTGCAAAAGCACAGGATAAACCAGCTTTTGATTTAGTGCGTGCTGCTGTAAATTTAATGGTAGCCAGTGTACTTATTTCTATTGCAACTTCGATGAAATTACCACTATCTACTACCTATGTAACTTTTATGGTAGCAATGGGTACGTCTCTTGCAGATCGTGCTTGGGGAAGTGAAAGTGCTGTGTATAGAGTTGCAGGTGTACTTAACGTTATTGGAGGATGGTTCTTTACGGCATTTAGTGCTTTTGTTGCTGCCGCAATAATGGCTTACATCTTATATCATGGAGGTGGCTATGCACTAACAGGACTTCTAATTCTAGCAATGGTTTTATTAATTAGAAATTATCTTTCGCACCGTAAGAGTTCAAAAATTATGCGTGAAGAGGATAAGCTTGAGCGTGCAGAGAGTAGTTCTACACAAGGAGTAATTCACGAGAGTGCATCTAATATTGCCAATTTAATTAGTCGTGGTAATAGAATATATACTTCTGCGATTAATGGCTTGGCTGTACAAGATTTAAAGGTACTTAAGAAAAACCGTAAACAGGTCGATAAATTATCTGATGAGATTGATGATCTTAAGGATAATATCTTTTATTTCATAAGAAATTTAGAAGAACCTAGTGTTTCAGCAAGTAACTTTTATATCAATATTTTAGGATATCTACAGGATATGACTCAGTCCTTAAATTATATTTCTAAAGCCAGCCATAAGCACATCAATAACAACCATAAGAAACTTAAGTTTAGTCAGATTAAAGAACTTAAAGATTTAGACGCGAAACTTGAAACTTTATTTGCAACTACTCAAACTGCATTTGAATCCAGATCCTTTGAAATGATAGGCAACGTTATTGCAGATAAAGCTGAGATATTTGAAATTGTAAGAGAGAAAATTCAGAAGCAAGTAGAACGCACAAGAAGTGAGGAATCAAGTCCAAAAAACACCACACTTTATTTCAGTTTACTTCTCGAAACTAAAGATTTGCTTACGGCAATGATGAATTTGCTGGAGGAATATTTTCATTCTCACGACAGTAATGTTGAACCAGCTAAGGTTAACAACATACCAAGCGAAGAAGAAGAATAGTTCAAAAACATATTAGACCAAAGCCTTAGGATATCCTAAGGCTTTTTTTATGTTAATTTCTGAAAATTTACTGCATTTAAACATCCAAAAAATGTATTTGGTCGTATCTATAAGTGTATTGCATAAAATAACTTAAAACTTAAAAATGAAAAAAATTTCAATCCTATTAGTAACAATGCTTCTTTTAAGTTCTTGTGTTTCTAAAAAGAAGTACTTAGCACTAGAACAAGAAAACGGTGAAATTAAAAGCGAACTCACCAAAACCAAAGTCGAAAAAGAAGACCTAGAAACAAAATTTGCTAAAATCCAAGCTAGAGTTGATGACTACAACACTAAAATTAACTCTTTGAATGAAGATGTTGAAGGCCTCAAAATAGAAAATGACATTAAGCTAGATGTAAATGCAGACGGCTCTGTGATTTCTAATGAAAGTAAACGTAAAATGCTTGCTACGTTAGAGAATGTAGATCAAGAGAAATTAGCAAATGCCAAAACATTAAAAGATTCTATGAATTTAGCGGTTCAGTATAATCTTGAAAAATCAATGGATACCTCAGACCTTGATGAAGATGAAGATATTGCAGTGAATATTAATGAGACCGTAGTGATGATTTCTATTTCTGACAAGATGTTATTTAATACTGGTAGTTACAGATTAAGTAGCAAGGCTAATGGTATTTTAGAAAAATTAGCGGATGTTATTAACTCAGAAGAAAGCATAGATGTTATGGTTGAAGGCCATACAGATTCTAGAACAATCAATACTGATAAAATAGCTGATAACTGGGACTTAAGTGTATTAAGAGCAACCTCTGTTGTTAGAAGGTTACAGAACAAATATAATGTTAAACCAGAACAACTTATTGCTTCTGGTCGTAGTAGTTACCAGCCTTTAGTTGCAAACGACTCTAGAGAAAATCGATCTAAAAACAGAAGAACACGCATTATTTTAATGCCAAATATTGACAAGTTTTTTGCTTTAATGGAAGCAAACTAATCTATTGACCTGAAAAGGCAATTAAACAGAAGCACCCTCCCGTACAGTTCGGCATTGGGTGCTTTTTTTTATTTCATATATTGTAAATTCTAATACAAATACACTTATGAAATATTTAGTATTCACATTTCTACTTTTTACAAATACCTTACTCTTTTCACAAGATGTTACTGCAAAGCAACTGCTAGATAAAACCATTGCTTACCACGATCCAAATAATAATTGGAATACTTTTGAAGGGGAATTCACGGTCGTAATGACAACACCAAATAGTTCGGAACGTACTAGTAAGATTTCCATTAATCTACCCAAAGAATATTTCAGTGTAACTGCCAAGCGTGATTCTGTAACAACAACTTATACCATTAATAAAGGCATTTGTGAAATGCGGTATAACGGTAAACTCTTAGATAGCATACAGGCAAAGGAGAAAAACCTTAGTTGTGATAGAGCACAACTATATAAAAACTACTACACCTATTTATATGGATTACCAATGAAATTAAAGGATCCAGGAACTAACCTAATAGATACCGTTGATAAAAAAACCTTTAAGGGTAAAGACTATTTAGTACTTAAAGTAACTTACGATGAAGACGTTGGCAGTGATGTTTGGTATTTTTATTTTAATCCAAACACCTATGCTATGGAAATCTATCAATTCTTTAAAACTGATGAAAATGGCAAGGAAAAACCTGATTCTGGTGAGTATATTTTGTTAACTGAAGAGGCAATAGTGAATGGTATAAAAATGCCTAAAATCAGAGCTTGGTATTATAATAAAGATGATAAGTATTTAGGGACTGATACTTTAGTTGATAAATAAAAAAAGCACCTTTTTCTAAGGTGCTTTTAATATTAAGGTTTAATCAATTCTTTGTTACCCTTCACAGCTAGTACATTCTTTCTTTTGCTTAAACTTCTGCGCTGCATTCATACTATGCTGATAATACAAGGATTTTACACCTAATTGCCAAGCAGTAACATATATTTTATTTATATCCTTAACCGGCATATCTGGGTGTACCATTATATTTAATGATTGCCCTTGGTCAATATGATTCTGTCTGTTTGCAGCCTGATAGATAAGTGTCATTTGGTCTATTTCAGAATACGTTTTGAAAACATCCTTTTCAAGATCTGTTAACCCTTCCAAGTGTTGTACAGACCCATCGTAATCTCTGATACTTCTCCATACCTCACTAGTGTTCATTCCTTTTTCTTCTAACAGCGCAACTAAATAAGGGTTTTTAATTGTTGTCTTTATTTTGGCAATATCCTTAACATAACAGTTAGACCAAATTGGCTCAATACCTTGAGATACCTGTCCTAAAATAAATGCAGATGATGTTGTAGGCGCAACAGCATTTAAAGTAGCATTACGTCTCCCTTTACCTTTTAATACTTCTGGCTCACCAAATAATTTCGCTAATTCTTCTGAAGCTTTAACTGACTTCTCTTTAATAGTTTTAAAAATCTCACTATTAAGGTTAAATGCTTCCTGGCTATCAAATGGTAACATTTTTGATTGTAACAATGAGTGCCATCCTAATGCACCCATTCCTAATGCTCTATTCTCTCTAGCGAAATTATAGGCTTTCTCCATAAACATGAATGTCTGCTGATCATCACGATCTGGTGAATCTCTGTAAACTTCAAGCTTGGTTACAAACTCTTCTAAAACAGCATCTAAGAAATAGATCATGGTTTCAACAGCATCCGTATTTTTCCACTTATCGTAATGTAATAAGTTAATAGAAGACAATACACAAACAAAAGACCATCTATCGTTTGTAGGTAGCATAATCTCAGAGCACAAGTTACTAGCATAGATTTCATGCTTGTTTTCCTGATAAACCTCTGGTGCATTATTGTTAGCATTATCTCTGAAGAAAATGTACGGATAACCTATTTCACCTCTTCTTTGTAAAACTTTTGCCCAAATGGCTCTTTTGTCAGAATCTCCATCGATCATTTCTTGCATCCATTGATTACTAACAGTAACACCATGTGTTAACTCTTGTATAGGATTACCTTCTGTACCGATTTCTAAAAATTCGTGTATATCATTATGTTCAATCGGTAGGTATGGGGAAAAACGACCACGTCTTACTGAGCCTTGGCTTACGACATCAACCATTTTTTCAAAAAGTTGCATAATATGAACTGCTCCTGAAGACTCACCGTTATTTTTTACAGGTGCACCTCTATGACGAAGTTTACCAAAGTAACCAGAAGTACCTCCTCCAAGCTTAGACATCATACCAACTTCTGATTGCGTGTAGAGAATATCTCCCATGTCATCAGAAATATGAGAACCGAAACAACTGATTGGTAAACCGCGTTTTTTACCAAAATTAGACCAAACAGGTGATGCTAAAGAGTAAAAGCCTTCAGCCATATAGCCGTAAAACTTATCTGCAAAACCATCGATTTTTAAAATTCTTTCTGCATTATCAGCTATTTCTCTGATTCTTTCCTCAGGTGTTGTACCTTCTGTTAAATAACCGGATGACAAAAATTGACGACTATGTTCTGTTAACCATTTTATTTCGGGTTCAGATTTAGCCTCTTTAATGGCTTCTTTTCTCGCTTTAATTAATTCTTTATGTGATGAGGTGGTTGTAGTTTGAGGGTTTGCTACGTTGTTCTCCAGTTTTAAGTTAGTTTTGTCGTTCATGGTTTAAAATAAGTCGTCGCTTGTTATACTTTTAGTTCTTTTGCTATAGTTGATAGAGCGTTTCACAAAGAAATCTCCATGTTTAGTACCAATGATTTCATCGTCAAACCATTCGGTTTGTTCTAATAAGCTCTCATCGATATCGAATATTTTATCAATACCTATACTTTCAAGGGAATTATTGAATCTGTTCTTTATAAATTCGTTTATTACATTCTTTGGAAGGAAGTCTAATTCTCCTGCTTCAAATATCCAATCAATAATTTTGCTTTCAGACTCAAAAGCCTCATCGCACATTACTTTAACTATTGTATTGTATTCTTCACCAAACCATGTTGGGTTTTCATCTTTAATGATTCTAATTACATCAATACCAAAATCACCGTGTATTTGTTCTTCTTTTGAAGTCGCCTCAACTACATTGGAAATTCCTTTAAGCATATTCTTGTGCTTATTAAATGCCATTATGATTAAGAATTGCGAGAACAACGATACATGCTCAATGAAAAGTGAGAATAATAAAATTGATTCTGCGTATTCTTTGTTGTCATCGCTCTTAGCATTTTTTAAAGCAGTTTCTAAATAATGCACACGACGCATTATCACAGGATTTTTCTTTAATCTTTTAAACTCGTTATTTAGACCAAGTATTTCTAATAAATGAGAATAAGCATCGTGATGGCGAACTTCACTTTCTGCAAATGTAGCGCCAACTGATCCTATCTCTGGTTTTGGCATTTTGTGGTAAATATCTCCCCAGAACGATTTTACTGCTACCTCAATTTGTGATATAGCAAGCATTGTATTCTTTATAGCGTTTTGCTCGACAATGGTCAACCTAGTTTTAAAATCTTGAATATCACTAGTGAAGTTGAACTCTGAATGGATCCAGTAAGAATGTCTTATAGCATCTACATACTCATTAAGTGCTGGATACTCATAAGGCTTCAGATTAACCCGTTTTTCAAAAATATTTGTTTTTCTACTCCTTGCCTGTTCATCTCTATACAGTATATATGCCTTTGCTACATCTAAGAAATGGTTTTCCATTAATTTGATCTCAACAATATCTTGTACCTCTTCTACAGTTGGAACATAATTATAATCACCACCTTTTCTAATCAATAATTCTGAAAGAACATTTTCAGCGATATTATAAGCATCTTCCTTGGTACCATTCCCAACAGACATCATCGCTTTTTCTACCGCATTAGAAATTTTATTTAAAACAAATGGACTTGTTTCATAATCTCTTTTGATAATTTCTGTGATTTCTAATTGTTTGGTTTCCATAGTTTGTTCTTAATTTTTGAGGCTAAAAATCTACAGGATAAATGTGCAATTATCCCTATCAATTAGCTAATGACGTAAAACGTGTTTAATATTTCCCTTAACAAGGGACAAAAAGGTTTGAAATTTTCAAAAACAGAAATCTTTTGATTTTAGGCTCAAAAAACCGCTATTAAAATCTATTTTCTACTTAACCCAAAACAAAGATTGAGAATTGTCTTTAAAATTAAAAGACAAAATTATAAACGTTGTCAACAAGTTTTTAACAAACTTTAAGAATACCCATAAACAAAGGAATTTTTAATTTTTTTATATAAGTTACTGATTATCAATTATATATAATATTTTTGTTGAATTATATATTGTAGGTATTATCTTGTTAAATAGTAAGCTAGGGCATATGTTTAAAGGCACTTAAAGATTCTAGAATAACAAAAAAAGATTGAACAAAGTTTAGAGTGAAAACTTAAACAAAAATCATTTTTCTTTTTTTTGAGAAGCAATTCTTTCCAATTTCTCATACCAATCCCTACCAAATTTTCTAATTAATGCCTCCTTAACAAATCTGTAAATAGGAACCTGCAATTCCTTGCCCAATGAACAAGCATCGTCGCAGATTTCCCATCTGTCATAATTCACTGCGGTAAACTCTGAATACGCTCTTGTTCTTATGGGATATAGATGGCAAGACACTGGTTTTTTCCAATCAATTGCACCTTGATTATATGCTTCCTCTATACCGCACATAGCAGTTTTATTCTCATCAAAGATTACATAGGCACAATCTTCGCCATCAATCAAAGGTGTTTCATAATCACCAAACTCTGTAACAATAGATTTTCCGTGTTTTTCAATGGCGTCTATACCTTCTTTTCTCAAAAAGGGTTTGACCTGTGAGAAGATATCTTCAAGGATTTTAACTTCATTTTTATCCAATGGAGCACCTGCATCACCTGCTATACAACATGCACCTTTGCACGCTGAAAGATTACATACAAAATCGTTCTCAATTATCTCTTCAGAAACTATTGCTTTTCCCAATTGAAACATAGGGCAAAAATAAATAAACTTTACTATTATTTAATATTGTAAATCTGTAATTAAATCGCACCTTTGCGGCGAAATTTAAAAACTAAGACATGCAACTTAATTTTAAAGAAATAATCACTGCATTTATGGTATTATTTGCGGTAATAGATATTATTGGAAATATCCCGATAATAATTGACTTGCGCAAAAAGGTTGGGCACATACAAAGTGAGAAGGCTTCGTTAATTGCAGGTATAATAATGATTGTATTTTTATTCTTAGGAAAAAGCCTTTTAAGTGTAATTGGTGTAGATGTAAATTCTTTTGCAGTAGCCGGTGCACTTGTAATCTTCTTTATTGCGCTTGAAATGGTATTAGGTATTACGCTTTATAAAGATGAAGAACACAATGCGCTAACCGCTTCAGTTTTTCCATTAGCTTTTCCCCTTATTGCAGGTCCCGGTAGTCTCACAACTTTGCTTTCCTTACGTGCTGAATTTGAAATTCAAAATATTATCATTGCTGTAATATGCAATGTTATATTTATATACATAGTTTTAAAAACATCAGCAAAAATAGAACGATTAATAGGTACTAACGGAATTAACATAATTAGAAAAGTTTTTGGTGTAATTTTACTTGCAATTGCTGTAAAGTTATTTGCAACAAACATTAAGGTCTTATTTGTTTAACTTAATTGAATAATATATGAAGGTATTTACCTTAATACTCACTGTTATCGCATTAGCGCTTATTATCTTCAACGCAACTCAAATTAATTTTGAGGCACCTTTTGAAGGTGATAGCTATACTGCCATATTAACTATAATTGCTGGTTTATGTGCTGTTATTTTACTTCAAATTCTACGTATCTCAAAAAAAATTGAAACACTTCAAAAAAAGCAAAAATGAGTTATGACGTATTGATTGTTGGAGCTGGTGCTGCAGGGATGTCATGTGCGCTGGTATTGGGATCTGCCAAAAATAAACCATTTGCAATTGACAAAAAAATTGGGATTATTGCTCATCAAAAAACTTCTCATTTACAAAATGCTTTATTTAATAATGTGCTTGGATTAAAGCAAGGTACTCTTGGAAGTGACATATTAAAACAAGGGAAGGCACAATTAAAATTTAATTACCCGCATGTTACACAAATTGACAATGAAAAGGTGTCTTTAATAGAAGAAACTGATCAGGGTTTTAAAATTAACACCAATAAAACTTCATATAATTCAAAGCTTGTAGTGGTTGCAGTTGGATACACAAGTTTAATTACTATTAAAGGACTTGAAGATTATATTGAGCCACATCCAAGGGCGAATGCAGAGAAAGATAGGATTTGGCTTAATAATACAGATCATAAAGTCAAGGATAACTTATATGTGGCTGGTACATTGGCTGGTTGGCGTAGCCAGTTTTCAATTGCTTCTGGCAGTGGAGCACAAGTCGCAACAGATATATTAACACTCTGGAATAGAGGAAAACATACCAAAGTACACGATAAGATTACTGTCTAAAACTAAGATACTCAGTACTTAATAGAATTACCTCCTGCACTGTTTTATCATGTCTATTAATCACTTCATCATAAGCGTTATCATCAAATAATTGACGTGCCAAAGTGGCTTTGATGAGTCGTTTTATTTCGTCTCTATATGCAACAAAAGTAACGTTTGAATCTTCTTTAAAGTTAACATAGTCCTTAAAGCGTAAGGCCATTTCATCGCTTACTTCAAAATTATTAATGAAATCATATTTAGTTAAATCTTGATATTTACTTCGATCCTTATCTAATTCTTCAAAAACAAAAAATCCAAATAAACCTCTACGACGCATATAATTGATCATTTCATTATCAAATGCAGTATCAACAGGGACAAAAACATCTGGAATTATACCTCCACCTCCATAAACAACTTTACCTTTTGGAGTTGTAAATTTTAATGAATCATCAACTTTAATATTATCCGAATCTGCAAGCTCACCAGTTCTTAGTCTTTTAAAATAATCCCTGAAATAGGTTTGGTTTTGACCATTTTCATATGGGCGCTGTATAGAACGACCGGTTGGTGTATAATATCTAGAAACTGTTAATCTCACTGCACTACCATCTCCAAGGGCCATTTCTCTCTGAACGAGTCCTTTTCCATAAGAACGTCGCCCAACAATTATGCCTTTATCATTATCTTGTAAAGCACCAGCAATAACTTCACTGGCTGAAGCTGAATTCTCATTGATTAAAATATAAATTTCATTGTTTTCAAAATCACCACGTTTTGAAGCATAGGTTCTTTCTTCCCTACCTTTTTTATCTTGAGTATAAACTATGAGTTTTTTATCTTCCAAAAACTCATCAGCAATTTGTTCTGCAATACCCAAAAACCCACCAGGATTATCTCTTAGGTCTAAAACTAACTTGGTTGCACCTTGGTCTCGAAGCTCATCCAATCCTTTTTTAAATTCCTTATAGGTTGACTCAGCAAAACGATTAATTTTGATATAACCTAACTCATCGGTTAGCATATAAAATGCATCAACGCTCTTAATTGGTATATCCTTTCTTTGAATGTTAAACTCTAACAAGTCTTTTTCGCCCTTGCGAAAAACTGTTAATCTTACATTTGTATCCTTATCTCCTTTAAGTTTATTTGTAATTATTTCATTGGTTATGGTACGCCCATATATTGTATCGCCGTCTGCCATTAAGATTCTGTCTCCACTAAGTATACCCGCTTTTTCACTTGGACCTCCTTCTGTTGGTTTTACTACGGCTATGGTATCATTGTAGGCATAAAAATTAATTCCTATCCCAACAAAATCACCCTTCATATTTTCAGTAATTCTTTGTAAATCTTTTTCGGGTATATACGTGGAATGTGGATCTAGATTATCTAAAATTCCATTGACAGTGACATCAACTATACTATCGGTATTAATATCATCAACATACTCATAGTCAATGTAATCTATCAATCGATTAAGCTTGTCCTTTTTACTATTGGTAGTAAAAAGTCGGTCTGAAGTATCCGTGAAGTTTAATTTTCCTCCAATGACAACTCCTGTTGCTATAGCAACACCAATTATTAACGGTATATATTTATTCTTTGTTGACATTATGCTTCTAAGTCACCTATAAACTCTAATTCTACACCTGCTTTTTTTAAGAATCGTAAACCTGAATCATCTTTATAGCCCTCATGGTAAACCACTCTAACAATACCAGCTTGATGAATAAGCTTGCTACATTCTTTGCAAGGCGAAAGTGTTATATATAATGTTGCACCTTTACAAGACTGCGTTGATGACGCTACTTTTAATATCGCGTTGGCCTCTGCATGCAAAACATACCACTTGGTATATCCTTCATCATCTTCGCAATAATTTTCAAAACCAGTCGGTGTACCATTATACCCATCAGAGATAATCATTCTATCCTTAACTATAATAGCACCAACCTGCTTTCGCTCACAATGGGATAACTTTCCCCATTCCTTTGCAATTCGCAAATAAGCTTTGTCGTATCGTCTCTGTTTTGTTTTTGACATTAATGATTTTTATTGCACGAACGTACAATGTTATTAACGAAGATAAAAGTATACTATTTTAAAAACAATGTGTTAGGAGTTAAAGTTTTACCAAACTTTGAGTGCTAGTTCAATAGATCACTGCCAACAATCATTGGAATTACCAAACCAACTACAACAGCAGATAATACCATAACCCAGTCTCTTTTTGAAAACCTAAAAATAGTCTGAAACAGGAAACCTAAAAATAAAACAACAAAAACTATTATTATCTGGGCGATTTCAATACCAAGGGCAAATTCTATTAAAAGCTTTAATTTGTTTTCAGACTGACCTGCAAACATTTTAAATTCCCTTGCAAAGCCCAGTCCGTGAATTAAACCAAAAAATAAAGTGGCAAAAAATAACAAACTTAATTTGCTAGACTTTTCTTTTTTTCCAGCGGTGAAGACATTATAAAGAGCAGCAATTAATATGGTAACTGGTATTAAGAATTCAACCAACTTTCCGTTTACACTCACTACACCATAAGCGGCCAAAACCAAGGACAAGGTATGGCCTAAAGTAAACATAGAAACGAGAATTAAAACGCGTTTCCAATCTTTAAAAACATAAGGAACAGCTAAAACCATTAAAAAAAGGACATGGTCGTAGCCATTTGGGTCAAGTACATGATTAATGCCATACTGAACATTAAACCAAAAATTTTCTAACATAATTATTTCGTTTGGGATAGGTTAAAGTTACAATATTAATAAAATACTTCATTTATAAAATAAAGTAAATAAAATTTGGTAATTCCTTAATTGTTTTCGAATATTACTCTTCACAGTTCAAATAACTTACTGAAATGTTATCAAGAAAGGTGGAGAGATTAGACCCATTGAAGCCTTAGCAACCCTTAGACTTACTAAGAAGGTGCTAAATTCTACTTGGAAACGCAAGTCATTTTTTGCTAATCCGGATAGATAACACAAGCCTAATTACTCAGCTGTAATTACCATATTCTTTATAACATTTTTTGATTAAGTACACTATTAAGTGGTATTTGACCTTGATTTAATTATTTATAGGATTGAAAAATGAGCGCTAAGCATATAGAAACTGAAGCCATCCGGACTCAAATAGATCGTTCTCAATTTTTAGAACACTCTAATCCATTGTATCTTACATCTAGTTATGTTTTTATGGTATCAAATGAACTTAGTCATATTGGAAAGTTCTAGGTAACCTTTTTTAATACAAATATTCCATACATCGACAGTTAATGAATATTCATAGTCATAATTTGACTATCTAACGAAATACAATATGGTCATTATTAGTTATGTTCTATATTTTGGACAAGGACAATCTTAATTTTGATTGAAATTTTGGTTAATGTTAAAAGAGTGTCAGAGTAAGAGGCTGGCGCTCTTTTTTTACAAAATTATGGCATGATTAGAAACTTCAACAAAAAAATATATACTTGTAACGTTGCTTACAGTCATGATTTTCAACTTCATTATTATGGCATTTTTCTAACATAGAACACAACAATTAGTAATCAAAGATTGTTGCTGATGTGTTCTTTAATCCAAGACATAATTAAATTACAGAAATAAGCGTTATGAAGCATTGTCATAGGCCTAACAGATATTCTAATATGAGTTAATAATATGAAACTTAAATAAAATTTAATTAATAGATCTGTGAATATTTATCTTTCTCATCATTAATTTTGATGACTTTAACCTTATTATCAACTTTTAGATGCTTCATCAAGACTTACACCAGCAGATTCATACACCGTACAGCCATTAAATAATAAAAAACTTAGAGATCTAATCTTACTATGTAAAAAGACAAAAAAACACCTCCTTGAGGTGTTTTCTTCTTAAGATGTTAGTGCGCCTTTAACGACTATTCTTCATTTTCCATATCACTAGTGTCTGCCTCTTGTTCTAGCTGAAGAGAATTCATCATTCCACCAACATCAAACCAATCACCACCACCAGAAATTTTACCATCTACAAATGAAAATGCGTGATAAGCTGTTAGTTTAACGGACTTACCTGACGCAACATGATCTGCTGTCCATGTACCGTAGGTTCTTGTACTACCATCTAATTTTCCGGTTTCAGGGTCAACTCCTGGCAACCAATAATCTGCGGTAAATTTCATATTATCAAATTCTTTTTGATAATTAACTATAGCTTCTTTAAGATCATTTGCGTTAGCCATTTCAGATCCATATACCGGCATATGCCATTCTATATCACTGTGTAAAAGCTCAAACATAGCGTCTGCGTCTTCAGATTCGTGTAGTTCAAAATATTTTTTTGCCGTGGCTGTGTTTTTTTCAAAATCGGCATGGTTTCCTGTTGAGCATGAAACTATCAACAAACAAAAAACTGATAATTTTAATAATTTTTTCATAATATAAATTTAGTTATAAGCTCTAAGGTATTAAAAATGAGCTGTAATCAAGCAATTTTTTAATAAAGTAAATGAAATTAATAAGCTTTAAATATGAAAAGCACATATAACTAACTTTTAGCTCTAGAGATTGGTGAGGCTAAAATTCCTACAACACAATGCTGATTAGTGAGATCAATTGAATCTTCTAAGGACCTGTTCTCACTTACGTCCTACTATCATATGTGCTTTTACTCCATCAGGTCGTTTATGAATTTCAGTGATTTAATATAAGGTAATGAGTAATATTTTAAAACTCGTTTTAAAAATTTCTAGTATAAAGCAACGGTATATTTCCATAAAGTACTAAAGATGCTCGTAAACTTATAGATGGAATCTTTTAATTAACATCTAGATTTGTAGTTTCAGTTTTAATAGCTTCAGAAAAGTAGAATTTAAACTTAAGTTTATCATCTGTTTTAACAGCATAAGTACTTTCAAGCCACTCAAATTCGAGCATAACTTTCCCCTCTGATGTATTAACAATAAACTTTCCAAACTGTTTAAGAGAAATGTGAGCCGAATTATAATCACTATCAATTATTACGTCTTCAAATTTCCGTTTACTGCTAATAATATCAAAACTTTTTACAAAATCAATAAATTCTTCTTTAGAGTAGCGTCTGCTATTTTCATAGATAAAAAAGTCTTCTGTAACTACAGATTCAAAACTATCTAAATCGTTATCTAAAATCTCAAAAAAAGTCTCAAATGAATCCATTACTTCCTTTTCAGAAATTTTTGCTGGTTGTTGGCAAGCAACAATTAATAATAACACTAGTAAAAACAGTTTTCTCATAATTTCACATTTATACATTAAATATAAAGAATTTTAAAATAAATAATTGATAAATCATCTTACTAAAATTTACCCTAAAAGAAAAGTAACATTATTTAGATAGGGGGTCTTATTTAATATTTATGGTTCAGATTTTTTGGTGTTTTCTGGAGTTAAGTATAGGCCACCGTACAATAACCGTACAAATAGATTAAACAAAAAACCGTAACACTTAATTTAAGAAGTATTTACGGTTTTATTATGTACTCAAGGTGGGAATCGAACCCACACTCCCAAAGGAACTGGATTTTGAATCCAGCGCGTCTACCAATTCCGCCACTTGAGCAAAACAGGACAGCAAAAATAGAAAATATTTCTTCGGAGTCAACAAAAAACCCCTTGTTTTATACTCCAACCAGTAAATTATTTTCCTAAATTTGAGCTTTGCTAAAAAACCCATATTAATTAACCCTTTTATTACTCTTTTGATATGCCATTCGCAACTGAAGCCAAAATTTTCACATGCTCACAAAGTAGATATCTTGCAGAAGAAATTGCAAAAGCCTACGGTGTGAAATTAGGTAACGTAATTACCTCAACTTATAGCGATGGTGAATTTCAGCCTTCTTATGAGGAATCCATTAGGGGAACTCGAATATTTATTATTGGTTCTACTCATCCAGGCCCTAAAAATTTAATGGAAATGTTGCTGATGATTGATGCCGCGAAACGTGCATCAGCAAGACATATTACTGCTGTTATGCCATATTTCGGTTGGGCAAGACAAGATAGAAAAGATAAACCTAGAGTACCTATTGCAGCCAAATTGGTTGCTAAAATGTTAGAGGCTGCAGGGGCAACTCGAATAATAACCATGGATTTGCATGCAGACCAGATACAAGGGTTTTTTGAAAAACCAGTAGATCACTTATTTGCATCGACTATATTCTTGCCTTATCTCAGAGGTTTAAATTTAGATAATTTAACCATCGCATCTCCTGATATGGGAGGTTCAAAACGAGCTTATACCTATTCAAAAGCATTACAAAGTGATGTAGTAATTTGTTATAAACAACGTGCTAAGGCAAACGTTATTTCCCATATGGAATTAATAGGTGACGTAACAGGAAAAAATGTAGTACTGGTAGATGATATGGTTGACACTGCAGGTACATTAACCAAGGCGGCAGATCTTATGATGGAACGAGGTGCATTGAGTGTAAGAGCAATCTGTACACATCCTATTTTATCTGGTAGTGCCTATGAAAGGCTAGAAAATTCAGCTCTTGAAGAACTTATTGTTACCGATTCTATACCTTTAAGAAATGAAAGTAAAAAGTTGAAGGTATTAACTTGTGCTAATCTGTTTGCAGAGGTAATGAATAATGTTCACAATAATCAATCTATCAGTAATAAATTTGTACTCTAAGCAGATTTAAAGAATACCAAATCTCATTTACCTACAAAACACGGTTCAATTATCTCAAAAAAATGAGGTAATCTCTAGTATTTCAACAATATATTATTAAATTTGCAGCCCTTTTTTAAGGGAAATTATTAATAACAACAAACAATTTCAAAAAATGAAATCAATTACAATTAATGGAACTCAAAGAGAAAGCGTAGGCAAAAAGTCAACAAAAGCCTTACGTAATGCTGGTCAGGTTCCTTGCGTATTATACGGAGGAGACAAGCCATTGCATTTCTTTGCACCTGAATTGGCTTTCTCAAAGTTAGTGTATACTCCAGATGCGCATACTGTTGTGATTGCTCTAGATGGCGGTGAATCGTTTAATGCAGTTATGCAAGACATCCAATTTCACCCAGTAACTGACAGAATTCTACACGTAGACTTCTATCAGATCTTCGAAAACAAAGAAATCACTATGGAAATTCCTGTGAAAACAGTTGGTACTTCTAAAGGTGTTTTAAATGGAGGTAACTTAAGAAGGCCTTACCGTAAATTAAGAATTAAGGCAATCCCTTCTAAATTACCTGATTTTATCGAAATAGACATAACGCCATTAAAAATTGGAAGCAAATTATATATCCATGAACTGAGAAACGACGATTATAAATTATTACACCCAGACAACACAGTTGTTTGTCAGGTTAGACGTAGTAGATTAGCCGTTGTTGATGAGGAAGAGGAAGAAGAAGGAACTGCTGAAGAAGGAGCAACCGCAGATGCAACAGCAACTGAAGCTCCTGCGACTGAAGCTCAAGAGTAGTTTTTACTTTACTAGATATTTAAAAAGCATTCTTTATAAGAATGCTTTTTTATTTTTGTATAAATACAACTACATGTGGGAGAAAATAAAAATTTGGTTCGGTTTTAGTAAAGCTATTGAAAAAAATGAAGTTGAAACAATGAAAAAGTACTTAATCGTTGGTCTTGGTAACATTGGTGATAAATATGCTAATACAAGACACAATATTGGATTTAAAATATTGGACTTTTTTGCAAAAAAAGAAAGTTTGTCTTTTGAAACTGTGAAGCTTGGTGATATAACCACTTTTAAGCTTAAGGGCCGTACAATTTACTTTTTAAAGCCAAGTACTTATATGAACCTTAGTGGTAAGGCTGTTAAATATTGGCTAACAAAGGAAAAAATACCCATGCAAAATTTACTTGTTGTTACTGATGATTTAAACCTCCCTTTTGGTACTCTTAGGTTAAAAACCAAAGGAAGCGATGGTGGACATAATGGATTAAAAGATTTGCAAGACAAACTACAGACCACTAAATACAATAGATTTAGATTTGGAATAAGTGATAGTTTCAGCAAAGGCCGACAAGTTGATTATGTGTTGGGAGAATGGAATGAGGAAGAAGAGTCTAACCTTGATGAACGTTTAAACAAATCAGCTGATCTAATAAAGTCCTTTGTATTAGCTGGTACAAATCATACAATGAATGCGTTTAACGGAAAATAAATAGGCTGTCAAAAGACAGCCCATTTTTTAATAATACTTAATCCTTTCGATTAAAAATAAATCTTAACATAACTTCATGTGTGCCATTGCTATTGTTTGAAATTTCATCTCTGGTAGAACTTTCGTAAGCATAACCAATATCCATCCAATCTGCGACATTTATCATCATTAAGCCCCCAAATGCCTTGTCTGTACGGTAATTAAGACCTACTTCAAATCTGTTATAAAATCTAAACGCGCCTGTCAGGTCCAAGGATAACGGTGAGCCGCCAACATACCTTATCATAGTAGAAGGCCTAAACTCTGTAGTGTTACTTAATCTAAAATTATAGCCCCCTGATAGATATACATGTGCTTCTTGAGTAGCTTGCGTAACTCGGCCATCTGCCTCATCTAATCGTTCTGTAGATAAAATTCTTGGAACGGACAATGATATAAAATACTTATCATGCTTTAAGTAAGCCCCAGCACCAAAATTTGGTCTAAATCCACTATCAATATTTCCTAAAGCAGGGTCGTCTGGTAAACCAATATTTGTAAGATTGTTGCGGTCTATATTATAAGTACTGCCGCCTGCTTTAAGTCCTAAAAATAAATCAGTTGTCTCAGAAACTGTTAGATTATAAGAAAAATCTATATTAAAGCCTGTTTGACTTTCTATAAAAACTTGATCGCTCACAACAGATACTCCAATTCCAATGTTTTCTCCTAGCGGTCTAGAATAAAAAAAGCTTTGTGTCTCTGGTGCTCCTATAATACTTATCCACTGGCTTCTAAAATTAGAAGTAAGGTTAGTTGTTCCATCTGCTCCTGCATAAGCCGGGTTAATAATATTCATTGTATATCTATACATTGAATAGTTAGGTTCTTGTTGAGCATAAATTGATACCGATAAAAGAAATGCTACTACTATAGTCAGTATATTTTTATATAAATTCATTGTTTTCATTTTATTCAAGTTATCTCTGCTTAAAGTGTTAAATAAATCCATCCTGTTAATACCACAGTACCATCACCATTTTGATCTACCTGATAATAATAGGAACCTGTTGGAAGCGTATCACCACTATAAGTTCCATTCCAGTCGTTATTATATCCTATTGTACTAAATACTTCCCTACCCCAACGATTATAAACCTTGATGACGGCATTTGGAAATCTATTGGCATTAATTATAAACCATGAATCATTGATACCATCACCATTTGGAGTTAAAATATCATTTATAATTAAACCGTCACATGCATCCCCTACACCATTACCATTAACATCTTTTTGATCTGGATTAGCATCAAATTGACAGTTATCGTTAAGATCTAATACACCATCGTTATCATCATCTTCATCACAAATATCTCCTAATCCATCCATATCATTATCATCTTGATCTGGATTTGGAGTCGTCACACAATTATCAACTGTATTTAGAACGCCATCTCCGTCTATGTCAGGATCACAAACATCACCTATACCGTCACCATCTAAATCTGCTTGATCCGTATTTGGTGTCTCTGGACAATTATCATCATCATTAGCAATTGTATCTCCATCTAAATCATTTGGGTCCCTAGTTCCACAAACCTCTAGCGTAAATTCCTCAATACTACCGCCATCTAGAGCCCCGAAGGTATCCGTAACTGTTAAAGTCCAAATACCAGGAGAAAAGTCTCCATTAAAATCATTCAAATCTCCCTCAGGTAAGAAGGAACCTGTAAATGGTGCCGATCCGCCTGTTATCGGTATAGTAGCGTCCATATCAAACGTGGTATTGATATAGTCTTGTGCAAATGGTGCCCCATTCCCTGTTGATAATTCAACTTCAACACCTGTAGGACTAGTTAAAAATAAATCCAAGTCGTTAACCCAAGTGTGTGGAATATTCACACTTACATTAACATCATTTATAATTAGGATTTCAAAAATTTCTACTGTTACAGTATAAGTAGCATCATCACCATTATCTGCTATTGGGACAGGTGTGTCTGCTGAGGTTTGGCTATCACACTCAATATCACATACATCTCCTATTCCATTATTATTGAAATCTGATTGGTCTGGATTTGGTGTTTCAGGACAATTATCGTTTGCATTGATAATACCATCACCATCAATATCATCGTCACATACATCTCCCAATCCATCATTATCAATATCAGATTGATCAGTATTTGCAACATTGGGACAATTATCTGATTCGTTAGGTACACCATCATTATCTAGATCAAGTTGGGGGCTACCGCATATTTCAAGTGTCCAATTATCTATGGTTCCCGTATCTTGGCCAGCATTGTCAGAAACCTTTAATTGCCAATCTCCACCAGAAAACGTTCCTATTAATGTACTTAGATCTTCCTCAGGAAGAAACTCACCAGTAAAAGGAGAATTCCCGTCAGTAATCGAAGTAGAGGCTTCAGAAGTAAAGATCGTATCCACATAATTATCACCATTACCTCCATTACGGTCTGATAAAATAACTTCTGTACCGTTTGGTGATATAAGTGATAGAATCAAATCAGAATTCCATGTATGGGTAATATTAACAGTTACAGAAATATCTGTAATTAAAGATGTTGTAGGGATATTTATCGTTGATAATGCCCCGTTGGGATTGTTATCGGGAATGTTAATTGGGGTATCATTTGAATTATAATCAGTACAAAAGATATTTGCAGTAGTGAATGAGGAAGTAGAATATCCTCCTTGACCACAGTCATTTATGCTTCTAACTCTCCAAAAATACAAGGTCTCAATATCAAGTGTAACCAAAGTTAATGAGGTTTCAGAAACTGTTTGATTTGCAATAATATTTGAGAAACCTGCATCCGTAGCCACATCGATTTCATATGCTGTCGCATTTGGATCTATATCCCACGTAAACAGTGCATTACTAGCTTCAGTATCATCTGATCCATCTGCTGGAGTTAACAAATTTACTGCACTAAAGTTGGTATCATAAACCGAAAAAGAAACATCAGCAGACTTTGTTATAGCCCCTGAGATACCATTTAATTGAATTGGGTAATTGCCTATTGATAATCCACTTGTACCAGATATAGTAGCAGTAACTGTAGTTCCGTCATTACTAGCACTTGCTGGAACAAATGTTGCTGTGACACCTGATGGAAGTCCTGTAGCACTAAAATCTGTTACACCAGAAAACCCTAAAAACGTATTATAAGTAAAAGTGTAAATTACATCATCTGGTGTACATACATCAACATCTGCATCATCAACATTTAATACAAATTCTGATTCTTGTAATGAAAAATTTATTGGATTAACTGCGTAAAAAATATTATTATTCCCTTCAACTTTTACACGTAACGCAGAAGAGTCACCTCCTGTTACAGGAACCGTCACTACTTGTTCACCATCGTTTGGAACATTTAAAGCCAGTTCAAAAGGAAAAGTGAACCCACCGTCTGTAGATAACAAAATATTTACTGTTGGAGTATTCACTGCACCACCATCTGTACCCGCAACATCCCAAGTCACTGTTTGATTTGAACCTGCATCCCATGTTACATTTGTTGTTTGAGAGGTTACAACAAATGGCCCTGCTGTATCGTCTACATTTACTGTCATTGTATCAAAATCACTCTGTGGTGATTGGCCAGTCCCATTAGCGTCACTTCTATCTCTAACAATTAAAGCAAAGTTTAAGGTTCTTGAGACGTTAGAAACGGTTTCCCATGACGAATTATCTAATGTTTCAACAGGAAATTGCTCAGTTAATTCACCCTCGAGTACACGCTCAATAATAGGCATATAACGGTCTGGAGATGCGCTAGGGGGTCTGGACCTCCATACAGCTCCTGAAGTTAGATTTGGCCCAAAATTTCCAGACGTTGTTACACCGTTATCTATTTGCTCCCATGTATATGTTAAAACATCTCCTGAATCTGCATCTGTTGCACTTGCTCGCAGAACAAATGCTGTACCCACAGGAATTGTGTGATCTTCACCAGCCTCTGCCACAGGAGGGCTGTTCGAAATCGCTGTACCTACCCAACAAGTACGTGTTTGTAAATTTCCAAGGATTTGTACAATACTATAATAATGAAAATACGGATCTGAATGGTCTTGAACATCGTTTGGCCCTGTAATACCTGCATAACCCATAATTGTAGTTCCACTGCCAGGCTCAGCATTTACTCCAGTACCCTCACTACTAAATGAAAATGTATGATTAGCACCCATTTGATGCCCTATTTCATGAGGTACATAATCTATATCGAAGTAATCAGACATATAAGGTCCGCCGTCATTGTCTAAAAATGAATGCGAAGAAAATCCTGATCCTTTTGCACCATCTACGCAAACACATCCTATACAACCAGCGTTACCATTGTTTCCTCCATAATTGAATAAATGACCAATATCATAATTTTCTTCACCTACAACATTTGTCAAGGTATTCTGCAGTTCTCCATTAAAATTCCCACTATATGGATCTGTGTTAGGATCAGTGTAAATAATGTCTGTACCTGTGACCAGCGTAAATGTTACTGCCATATCCACTTCAAATACCTCGTTTGATCTGTTCAAAGTAGAAACTACCTGAGCAAGGGCGTCTTCTGCTGCGTTCCCATTACCAGCATTACCATCATCCCAAAAGTCAGTATATTCTGCTGTTGTTGAAATAGCGATTCTAAATGTCCTTAATATTTGATCATTTGCATCTCTGCTAATTAGATTATTATTTTGAAATGGTATAAACTCATCTTCAGTAAAACAGCTAAAATCTTTAATGTTTTCAATTCTTGCATCTCTTGAATAATTGATATATTCTGTGTTGTTAGAATTTGATGAAGGAACGGTAAAACTAACTGGGTGATATGGTGAAGATATCATGGTCTGCAGCCCTTGTGGAGTAAGGCTAAATCTTGCCCTTACATTTTGGTTATCAATACTATAGCCTAAGTATGTTTTTATATTTGGGTACAGTTCTGATAATTCTGCGGATAAAACTGGTGCTTCAACAACAGCAAATTGTTCAAGTTCACCTTTATAATTTGGAAGATATATTTTAGCAAAAGAAATAGAGGCAGTTGTACCTCTCATTGGAGCATCATTGAGTTCATCCTTTAATACTTCGATATTAAGCTCAAAAGTTTGATAATGCTTGTCATTAAGTTGGTCTATATTGTCATTTACGTTTAAAGTTCGTTGCCAATAATTTTGCTGTGCAAATATTGAAAATACCGTTAAAAACATGGATAATGACAAAACAAAATGTAGCTTTGTTTTCATAAGTGTTTGTGTAAAAATTTAATTTCCTACGAAAATATACTTTTTTAAATAAACCTTAAAAATATCACTTGAATATTATATAGTCTACATAAAAAAAAGAGATTGGTTAAAGAAATAGCAAAAGTAACAACAATTGGCACTTTCGATGGTGTCCATATTGGGCACCAAAAAATCATAAACAAAGTAGTTAAGCTTGCTAAAAAATTAGGCTTTACACCTATAGTTTTAACGTTGTTTCCTCATCCTAGAATGGTGCTTCAAAAAGACAATTCTATTAAATTACTAAATACAATTGATGAGCGAATTGATATTTTAAAATCTTATGGTATTGCAGAGGTCATTGTAAAGGAATTTACCCATGAATTTGCCAACCTGTCTGCTGAAGAATACGTAAAAGACATTTTAATTGATGAGTTAAATACAAAACATATAGTTGTAGGGTATGATCATCATTTTGGGAAAAACAGGAGTGCCAATATTGAAGATCTAAAAAAATATGCGAAAACATACAATTTTGAAATTAAAGAAATTTCGGCCCAAGACATTAAGGATGTTACTGTCAGTTCTACTAAAATTAGAAATGCATTAAATGATGGTAATGTATCATTATCGAATAGTTATTTAGGCTATAATTATTTTATAACTGGTCTAGTTGTAAAAGGTAAAGGCTTAGGACGCAAATTGGATTTCCCTACCGCTAATATTCAAATTAAAGAATCGTATAAACTTATACCAAAAGATGGTGTATATGTAGTACAATGTCAATTAAATAGTAGGGTTGTGTTTGGAATGATGAATATTGGCACTAACCCAACAATTAATGATAAAGGAAGATCTATAGAAGTTCATTTCTTTGAATATAACGAGGATTTATATAATCATAAATTAAAAATCGAATTTTTAAAACGACTGCGAAACGAACAGAAGTTTAAAAATCTTGAAGCCCTCAAATCTCAATTAAGAGAAGACAGAAAAAGTGCCCTAGAATACATTGAAAAAATGAATGCGTAAGTTTTTATTTAAGCATATTGATAATTCTGGACTTGTAGTTTTTCGCATTGTATTTGGATTATTGTGTTTCCTAGAATCTGTAGGTGCTGTTTTTACAGGATGGGTAAAACGTACCTTAATTGAACCCGATTTTACATTTTCATTTATTGGTTTCGAGTGGCTACAACCACTACCTGGTAATTGGATGTATGCTTATTATATAACAATGGGTCTTTTTGGCCTGTTAATAATGGTTGGTTATAAATATAGATTTAGTATGCTAATGTTTGCCATTATGTGGACGGCAACATATTTAATGCAAAAATCAGCTTACAACAATCACTATTATTTATTATTTATATTGAGTTTTCTCATGGTTTTTTTACCAGCACATCGTTATGCTTCAATAGATGCTAAATTGAAACCATCCATTAAACAAATTTCTATGCCTAGTTGGTGTAAGTGGATTTTTGTAATTCAACTTTTTATATTGTACACTTATGCTTCTATCGCAAAACTTTACCCTGATTGGCTAGACACGTCTGTAATTGAATTACTCATGCGAGGTAAAGCTAATTATCCGGTTATTGGAGAACTTCTTCAACAAAAATCAATACACTATTTCATATCATATGGAGGTATTTTGTTTGATGGTCTAATAATTCCATTATTATTATTTAAATCAACAAGACGAATTGCTTTTTTCGCTTCTATATTTTTTCATCTGTTCAATTCAATTGTTTTTCAAATTGGCATATTTCCTTACATGTCCTTAGCCTTTAGTTTATTCTTTTTTAGCCCAGAAACAATTAGAGCTTTGTTTTTAAAGAAAAAACCTCTTTATAAAGAAAATGAAGTCCTTGTGCCTAAATACGGTAAAGCAATAATTAGTGTCTTTATAATCTATTTTTTAATCCATCTTGCATTGCCATTAAGACATCATTTTTTTCAGGATGATGTACTTTGGACAGAAGAAGGTCATAGATTATCATGGCGAATGATGTTGCGTGCTAAAAGCGGTAAAGCCAGTTATAAAGTTGTTGATTCTGAAACCACAGAAATATGGCCAATTAAATTAGAAGACTATTTGACTAAAAAACAGATTAACGGTGCTAGCACAAAACCTGATATTATCTGGCAGTTTGCTCAAATTCTCAAGGAGGATTTTGCCAAAAAAGATAAAACTGTTGAAGTATACGTAAGAGCCTATATTAGAGTGAATAATCAACCTTCAAAACTTCTCATAGATCCAAATGTAGATTTGGCGAAAGAACAATGGTGTCAGTTCAAACATCATGATTGGATTATGCCCTCAAAATAGGGTCGGTTTTGTTTTTATCTGGTTAAATTCTTATTACATTTGTCTTTCATTTTTTAGCCTGCCCAACGGCATAATTTCAAAGTTACAGATATGTTACAAGTTGCATTTTTAAGAGCTCATAAAGAAGACATAATAAATCGATTGCAAAAACGAAATATTGATGCTTCAGAGATGGTTAATAATGCCATTTTATTTGATGAAGAACGACGAGCTTTACAGACTAAATTAGATAATGCTAAATCAGAATCTAATAGCATATCAAAAGAAATAGGAATTTTATTTAAATCTGGTGAAGTACAGAAAGCAAATGTTTTAAAAGAGAAGACAACGCAATTAAAGGAAGATACCAAAGAGCTTGAACAAGAATTAAATGGTAAAGTTGAAGCTCTCAACAACTTACTTTATACTATACCAAATATTCCTAACACTATTGTTCCTTCTGGTAATACAGATGAAGATAATGAGGAAGTATATAGAGAAGGTGATATACCCACATTATTTGATGGTGCGTTACCACACTGGGAACTCGCAAAGAAATACGACATTATTGATTTTGAGCTTGGTAATAAAATTACTGGTGCCGGTTTCCCTGTATATAAAGGTAAAGGTGCAAAATTACAGCGTGCACTAATTACTTATTTCTTAGATAAAAATACTGAAGCTGGATATACTGAATACCAAGTGCCACATTTGGTAAATGAAGCTTCAGGATTTGGCACAGGTCAATTACCAGACAAAGAGGGGCAAATGTATCATGTGGCTACAGACAATTTATATTTGATCCCTACGGCCGAAGTTCCTGCAACAAATATCTTCAGAAATACAATATTAACTGAGAGTGATCTACCTATAAGTGTTACTGGCTATACCCCCTGCTTTAGGAGAGAAGCTGGTAGTTATGGTGCACATGTTAGAGGTCTTAACCGGTTGCATCAATTTGATAAAGTAGAGATTCTTAGAGTGGAGCACCCTAATAATTCTTACCATGCACTAGACGGAATGGTAGAACATGTTAAGGGCATTTTGAAAGAATTAAAATTACCTTATAGAATATTACGTCTTTGTGGTGGTGATTTAGGATTTACCTCAGCCCTTACTTATGATTTTGAAGTTTTCTCTACTGCACAAGATCGCTGGTTAGAAATTTCTTCTGTTTCAAATTTTGAAACTTTCCAGGCTAATCGACTAAAATTACGCTTTAAGAACAATGAAGGTAAAAACGAATTATGCCATACGTTAAATGGAAGTTCATTAGCACTACCTAGAGTTTTGGCTGGAATCTTAGAAAATTGTCAGACGAAAAATGGTATAAAAATCCCAGAAATACTAGTACCCTACACAGGTTTTGACCTTATTTCATAGCACGAAAAACACTTTCTAAAAGACATGTTATGTTAAAAAAATGTGTTTTTTACCGAATTTTTGTGTATTTCTTCGTTTTTTTGTTTATTTTAGTCATGTGATTAGGCCAAATTAATAACTGACCTAGAAATGAAAAATATAAAACGACTGGTTTTACTCGTGACTTTAGTTGTTATGGTAAGCAAAGTTTTGTTGTAATACTTAAATTATTAATAAAATAATACCTAAGAAACCAAGACAAAGTAACTGAATCATATTTAATAACGAATAATGATTAATAGCACATTTATTTTGCTGGTCAAAATGCCTAAACGTTAAGTTTAGGCATTTTTTTATCATAATATTTACAATATCTGGTTGAGCCATTTGTTATATTTACAAAAAGATTGGCATGCGCAAAGTACTTTTAACATTAATGTTACTTATAGAAGTTCATTTTGGAAATGCTCAAAACAATGAAATTCTAGCAGACAGCTATTATAAAAAAGGGGAGTTTAAAAAAGCCTTAATCATTTACCAAAACCTACTTAAAGAAAAACCATATAGTTATAATTATATTTTTAAAGTTGTAGATACGCACCAACAACTCGAGCAATTTGATATGGCGGAAGACATCCTTGTGCAAAAATTAGCTAAAAGAAGAAATCCAACTCTTATTGTAGAACTAGGTTATAATTATCAACTCAGAGATAGTCTGGACAAAGCACACATACTTTATGACGAAGCAATTGCTTACATAGACGAAAAACCGAATTACATATATAG
>Ga0213863_10000444_pt1 | contig 31659 bp, 20 predicted proteins | sample PICome_8_FD_160128 | JGI IMG/M metagenome (GOLD analysis project Ga0213863, IMG submission 160128) | Coastal seawater microbial communities near Pivers Island, North Carolina, United States - PICO497 | ecosystem: Environmental > Aquatic > Marine > Coastal | place: USA: North Carolina... | reverse complement strand
TAAATTCACTAGTTTTACCCTGAATTTGTCCTATTCCTGGCCGAGTGGTTACCTAAGCGATCCTTACAAAGGGGTTCCTGCAAATGAAAGGTTTGCTTCGGTTCCAGATGAGGTTTTTCTTTTCAAGGAAAACCGTCCAGACCAAAGGGAAATCTTTGTCCTTTATTCAGAAATTTCACGATATTTTGAGAGCTTGGCACTGGGGGGCCATATGAGTTACCGCTATTTTCAAGACGATTTTGAACTGGATGGCCATACTCTCGAGATCGAATCAAACAAAAGATTAGGAGATTCACTAGTTTGGTCGCCTCGCTACCGCTATTACCGCCAAAGCAAAGCCTCTTTTTACAGCCCCTTGGCTCGAAAATATGAAAGCTATTTAGATTCTCCAAATCCAAGCCTTGGCCCTTTTTATTCTGCCGATCATCGCCTATCCTCCTTGGAATCTCATTCTTATGGACTGAAGATCAGCTATTTTCTTAGGGATAACCTGATCGCAGATCTAGGATTTGATCGCTATTTAACCTCAGGAAAGGATGTTTTCACCGATCCAAGAGTCTATCCTGATGCAAATGTCTTTACCCTTGGTCTGCAATGGGAATATTAGAGAGTAATCGAGCAAAACCTTACAGCTGGGTAAAGGAAGCGGGTAATCCGACCCTAAATTTCCATGCCTTTGGTACCTCTTGCCAAGTAAAATTTTCGGCTCATGAAGATGGAAGACGAGTCGAGATCGGGAACGAAGTCATTTCTTGGATAAGTCATTTTGAAGAACGTTATTCCCGGTACCTGCCAAATAGTTGGCTATCCGAAGTAAATCGTGCCTCCGGTGTTCAGCCCGTTCCTTTGGGAAAGGGAGACCACCAAATCCTCCAAGCTGCTTCCTTTTCCTTTTTTCAAAGCCAGCGTTCGATTGATCCGTCTTGCCTGCCTTTAACTCAGCTATGGCAAGAAGCAAAAGCACAGAATAAAGTACCCGAAGAAGCAAGAATTACAGAGGCTCGAGATCTTGTAAATTGGGAAAATGTCGAATATTCAGAAGATGAAATTTATTTACCCAATTCAGGCATGGGTCTTGATTTTGGGGGATTTGGGAAAGAGTTTGCGGTGGATCAGGTCAGTAAAATTTTGAAAGAGCTTGATTGCGAAGACTACTTGATCGATTTCGGGGGTGACATCTATGCCTCCGGAAAAGCAACGGATCAAAGTCATTGGGTGGTTGGAATAGAAGTATTAGGCGGGGGCGAAAAAGCGGTTTATATGGTAAATTTAATCGATCAGGCAATAGCGACTTCTGGAAATTACCGAAAATTCTTTGATTTAAATGGTAAACGCTATGGGCATACCTTGGATCATAGAACTGGATATCCCACCATCTTCTCTGATTTAAGTGCATCAGTAATTAGTCCAAGCTGCCTAAAGTCTGGTATTCTTTCCACGACATGCTTACTCCAAGGAGTAGAATCAGGCATGCGTATGCTTGAATCTGAATGGGACGCCGAAGGTTGCATGCAATCTCTTGATTCTCGCTGTATCAGCAATAAGTTTCATAAATATGTCATTCGTGAAAATTATCGTTAAAATTGTTCCTTTTTTGGTGCTTCTGATCATGGGATGCTCTCCCAAAATGACCGTGAGTCCCATGGAACGATATCACCTTGCAGATTTCGTAATGAAAGCAGATCGTGACTCACTCACCTTAAAAATGAATGATCACGCTTACTTTTCCAGAGAAGGTTCAAGGGGGGGTCGCAGTGCAGGTGGAGGTGGATGCGGATGCAATTAAGATGAAGAAGCTACGATTATTTTTCTCCTTTCTTGTACTCGTTGAGACCCGCTCTGTTATTCCCAAACTAATAAAATTATCTGGAATTTTACTCAAACCCGTTCCCAACTTAATCAAATCAATCCATGCTTGGGCTCCAGCATCGAGTGGATTGATTACCACCCATGCTTTATCGGGAGCCACCACCGAAGTTAAGTCTTCATTGGGCAATCAAATAAATCTTAAAGCGGGAGAAGAATTGGATTACCAATTCTATACATCCCGTTATTTCGCCGGAAGTTTTAAAATTGAAGGGGCTCCAGACGGACTTACGACAAACTTGGATTGGGGCAGCGGAAAAATTTCCGGTGCGGTATCCGAACCAGGGAACTATTCAATCCAAATCACTGGATTTAGGTATTCCGGATATTCTGGTAGCAGTACTCCTACTTTCACTCTCAATTTGGTTGTAGAAGAAAGTGAAGGTTCAAATATAACTACTTCTTTTGACCCCAATGACATGGTCACTCTTAGTAATCAATGGTACCAGTCCTCATGGTTTGGTACATTTTATAATTTGGACGGAGAACAATGGATTTACCATCAGCACCTTGGCTGGTTGTATCTAAGTTCCATTGGCCAAGATACATTTTGGCTCTACGACTCTGAACTCGGATGGCTTTTTACTTCTAAAGTGCTTTACCCTTACTTTTTTCGAGACCAAACTCAAAATTGGCTCTATCAATTAGAAGATTCTTCTACTTTCAGATTTTGGGATTACGCTACTTCATCAAAAATCCAGTGAGTGGGTCCTTTTCAGCACCCGTGCCCAAATTAAGATGGTAAAAACACTTTGATGCAACCTGAGTACAAGTCACTCTTCAAAACCCCCAAATACACTGGGGTTACCCTTTCTCTCTTATCCATTTTTGTATTGGCGTCAATGTTGGTCGTATGGGAAAAGATGCCCCAAGTGGATCCTGGTAACGGATCAAAAGATTTATCAGTGTGGGCAGAGGATTCCTTACAAACTTCTTTAAAATTGGCCCAAGCGGCATACACGAAAGAAACAGATCAGTCTTTTTTGATTCAATTTTTTCCTGCTCCAAAAAATTCCAGTGACTTTGAACGGCTGGTGCAATCGGATGCAGATTTAATTATTTTCACCGATACCAATGATTCCTCCCTCGATTCCCTTAAAGCAAGGACAGAAGAAAGCATCCCTTTAGCTTACCACCGAATTCAACCTGATTCTAAGAACGAGTTGGGTAAATGTCCTGTGACTGCATTTATTTCGAAGAGGACAATGCAACCCACCAAAAGTATACGCTTCGCCCGCTTTCTTGCTGCCCCAAGTAGGGGACAATACTATTTTGCACAGGGTAATTGGATTGGGGTTAACGGAGATTTTTGGGCCTTTAATCCAGAAATTAAAGTTCTTTGCAGCCCAAGACTTCAGTCTTTAGTGAGTGCGAAATTACCTTTATTTAATCGGAGGGAAGGGGCTGTGGGAGAAGCTGAATTCAAGGATTCTCCAGAAATCGAAAGCGTTTTGCAAGTTCTCGCCCAGAGCGAAGGCAAACAATACCTTCCTGATTTAGTAGTTTGTGAAAAATCCGTGAACCTTGATCCTGATCTTTACAAGCGACAGCTAACGATTCATGAAAATTTCAGCTCCTATGTTTTATCATCCGGACGCTACAAACAATTATGTAAAAGACTCGCCTTTAACTTGTCTACCCCTTTACAACTTCCGTAAAAGCTAACCTTGGCTAAACCAGCTTTAAAAATTTGCGACTTTTCATTCGGGGAGCTTATCTTAAAGACATGAAATCCGTCTTTTTGATATTATTATCAGTAATCATCTTTCTTGAGATCGATGCCGATGTTGTTGAAACGGAAGCTTGGCGAAAAAAGGTTCCTGAAAACAAAAAGGATTTATATGCCATCCAACACAGGCTGCAAGAGCTTCTGCCAAAAGCAAAAAAAGGATTAGTCGCAATCGAAGCCAATGATGGTGCAGGGAGTGGGGTAATTATTTCCCCCGAGGGTCTGATTTTGACGGCAGCCCATGTGATCGGAAAAACGGGTAAGAAAATGAAAGTAAGATTTGCCAATGGAAAACGGGCATCCGCGATTAGCTTAGGAGGGTCAGAACTTTCAGATGCAGGCATGTTAAAAATAATTGACGAGGGACCATGGCCTTTTGTTGATATGGCCGAGAATCAAAGCTCTCAGATTGGTGATTGGTGTTTTGGGCTTGGACATCCAGGCGGATTTGATGCGAAGAGAGGCATTGTTGTACGCATTGGAAGAATTATTGGGAAAAAAGATGAAACTATGCAAACAGACAGCAGGTTATTAGGTGGAGATTCAGGGGGTCCCCTTTTTGATTTCCAGGGAAAAGTAATTGCAATCCATAGTCGGATTTCTCAAAAACCAGATCAAAATTTTCATGTTCCTATAGAATCCTTTCAGGCAAACTGGGATTTTTTCAAGAATCAGGACCTACTAACTTTCAACGAAATTGAAAAGGGTGGTTTTCTTGGCGTGGCATGCGAGGAGGAAGAGGATGGACTTTTGGTGAAATCGATTGTTCCAAATTCGGCCGCTGCAGAAGCTGGACTTCAAGCTGGAGATGTTCTGGTCAAGGTAGATGACCAATGGGTTAATAATCGGGAAAAACTTACCATCCTTATCTCGTCCAAAAAGCCAAACGAAGAAGTAAGTATTGAATATAAAAGAGAAAATACAACCAACCATATCCAATTAAAGCTAGGAATTCGTTCCAACTAATTTATGAATTTCCTGCCTTTATTCCTCGCTATTTTTTTTATTTTTTCTCTGAGATTTGAACCGGTCTACTGCAAGGACGAAAACTATTCGGAGTCCTTAAATGAGGAATTTAGGCTAAATGGTACTCAAATACAAAATGCCTTCGGTTCTTCAAAAGAAAAAGCACTAAACACCACCGTACGATTGATTCGAAACCATAAGCTTATTGCTCTTGGTACCATGATTAATCCAGAAGGCTTTCTTCTGACAAAAGCCAGCTCTTGTGTGGGTGCACGGGAAGCCGTCCTGGCAAATGGTGAAGTTTTTCCTCTCAGGATTCGTAAGCGCTTTGAAGAGCTCGATTTAGCTCTATACCAATTAATATCCGAGAAAAATGATTTCGAATTTGTAAGGTGGAAGGATAAAAACCAAACTTCAGAAATCTCCTGGGTTCTTTCGGCTTTTACAAAATTAGAGGAGATCCGGATCGGGTTAGCCAGTGCTAAGCAGCGCCCCATTGGTCGTGAAGGTGGAGTTATGGGAGTATTGCTTGGTCGCGAAGGAAAAAACCTTGGAGGAGTTGAAATTAGTGAAGTAGTTCCACAAGCAGCCGCATATCGGGCTGGACTCCTTGCACTCGATCTAATCGTAAAAGTGGATGGTCGAAAAGTTTCCAAGCGTGATCAAGTGATCAAAATTGTGGGTGCAAAAGATCCCGGTGATTTGATCAATCTCGAAATTAAGAGAGGGGAACGAACCAAGTTCCTGAAAGTGACCTTGGGCCATAAATCCGTAACCTTTGATCTTTTCAATCGAAATTTACAAATGAGTGGCCCGGTTTCCAAAAGAAAAGATAATTTCCCTCTGATCCTACAGCATGACTTGCCCTTGCCCAAAGAAGCCATGGGCGGTTCTCTATTTGACTTAGATGGTAATTGTATAGGAATAAACATTGCCCGAGTTGACCGGGTTACTACCTTTTCTCTTCCCGCAAAAATCATTAAGCCCTATATCGAGGAATGGCTTATTCAAGAATAAGGGACCTACCTAAAAGGATACCCAAGAACTAAACGAAAACCGATTTCAGATCCTCTCCAAGATGGTTCCAGGCTCTCGCGCGATGCCGACCGCGCACTTTGCGCGGGCCTTAGAAAACTACCCCCACGGAGTACTCTTTTAGCCCCACGAATCGGTCCAATTGGATCAATCGAAATGGGTGCCTCTTGGTCTGGATACTCCCCATAGAAATCATAGCACCACTCCATCACATTGCCATGCATGTCATGAAGACCCCAGGCATTTCCCGCTAATCGTGGATTAGTTCGTGAAATCGGGGTAAGCTTATTTCGATTAATAAGAAGCTCAGGCTTGCCAATAATATTTTGATGTGCTCCCCCATTAATGTTGGCATTCATACCCGAAAGATTCTTCCCCTCATCGAGTCCACAAACACCGGAGTTTCCAGCACGGCATGCATATTCCCACTCAGCTTCAGAAGGTAGACGAAAGACCAAACCCTTTGGTAAATCCCCACTTTTATGACCTTCGGTGGTCTTACTATAACAATACTGGAGAACTTGTGAATAAGAGATATCTGTAACTGGCATGTTCATATTGTTCGACCATAGAGACCGAAGTGAATTTATTTTCGAAGCAACTTCTTCCGGTGAATGATTTTCAATCACTTTCTGGGCTGGTTTGAGATTCGCAAGAACGCTTAGAACCGACCCCAATTCCGCTGTGTTCATAACAAGTTCACTATTTGGTCGATCCATAAATTTCTTATATTCAGAAAAGAAATTCTCCAGCTTTTCCGTATTCGTTATATTAGAATTTATTAATTTCTTAAAAGGTTCATTTTCTCTCTTATTATAGAACCAGCCGAGGAATTCTGCTTGCTTCTCAGGAACCAAAAACTTGATTTCTTTCTTTGCAAAATCGCCTAATACTTCATTCCACTCTTTGACCGTTACTTCAAATTTCGAAATATAATAGGGTCTCGTAATTTTTACCCTGTGTATTTTTTCATCCCCACCCCTGCCCTGCTCCTCACTTGGACTACCCATTAAAAACTCACCTGGCTCTATTCGGGAAAAAAAATTTAATGCGATTTTCTTCTGCTCCTTGACCGAAAGGGATGGGGTAGCTTTCGAAGGATAAGGAATATAGCCTTCCATAGCATGATTTTCTTCTTCCCGGTCTGAACATCCCGAAAAGAAAATCGAGATTATAAGAATAAGGGGTAGCGAAAGAAAAAATAACTTCACAAGCTAAACATTTAACTGGTCGTATCTTGTTCCATCGGCAACTTAATGTAAAAGACCGTACCGTGACCGTCTTTGGTATCAAACCATAATTGCCCCTGATGTGACTTGACGATAACGTTGTGGGCGATAGCCAAGCCTTGCCCGGTTCCTACTCCGACTTCTTTGGTCGTAAAAAAAGGTTCGAAAATTCGAGTACGAACTTTTTCTGGTATCCCACCTCCATTATCCGCGATGGAAATAATAACGCACTTAGCATCTTTGTAGAATTGGCTTTTGACAATCAAAGTCCCTTTTTGCCCATCCTCGAAACGGTCCCTAATGGCATGGGCTCCATTAACAATCAAATTGAGGACTACCTGATTAATTTCTCCAATATTACAAGGCACCAAAGGCAAAGTCTCATCGAACTCCAACTTCAGTTCTGCATGATATTTCCATTCATTGGTGGCAACTACCGTGGTTGATTGTATCGCCTGATTCAGATCATTTGGTTTTTTTGCAGATTCTGCATCTCGGTAAGCAAAATTCTTCATTGATTTTACAATCGTAGTAATTCTGGAAATTCCTTCTTTGGCTTGAGCCACTGCACCCGGTGCATTTTCCTTCAGAAAAGAAATTTCTTTTTCATCTGGAGCCGCATCCGAATTATCAATTCTAGCGATAAAGCCCTCGACTGCATCTTTTAAAAACAAAATATTATCATTGGCGAATTGAGAAGGAGAGTTGATTTCGTGGGCAATTCCTGAGGCCAATTGACCCACGGCTTCCATCTTTTGGGCATGGACCAGTTGAGTTTCTAATTCCATTCTTTGTTGAATCTCTTTTTGTAACTTCTGATTACTTTTTACTAGTGCCGAGGTTCTTTGCTTAACCGTACTTTCCAGACCAATGATTAGTCCTTGAAGTTGTCGGGTAACTGACCTTACCTCATATGGTCCAGATTCTCTGTGAGTAAAAGGTATTTGTTGTTCAATTGATTTTTTCGCTGCCTCCTCCAATTTTTTAATCGGACTCGCAAAGCTTTTGTAAGTGAAAAAAGCGAGAAAGCCCACAAAGGAAAAATAAAGGAATGCGGTTATGATAAGGACGAGGTTTCCGCTATCCTCGCTCGCCTGCAGGTCACTCCATTTCTTCTGCATGGCACTGATTGATTTTACCTTATTTGCTTCGGCTGCGTACTCTAAATCGTCCAGATTCCTTTTTAATTTGTCTCGGGTTTTTTCATATTCTGCCCGAGCTATTTTGCTCCTTTTATTCCATGTAAAATCTTCCTTCCAAGGAGATTGTTTTTCCATCGCTACAATATTTTCTTCCATCTCATCCAAGTCCTTTTTGATGGGTTCAAGAATTTTTCTTTCGTAATAAGGATACTCTGCGATTTTATTTAGGCTTTCCTTGGCAAGCACCATACTTTCCTTGGTAACATTGAAAATGCCTGGGTAGTTCCGAGGATAGATTTCCAAGGAAACAAATATGTTTCTCGTAGTTTGTAAAAAAGCCTGTACATCCGAGTATTCTTCCGATGATTCACCAGCCTCTTTGGATTCCCTTTCTAAATCAGAAGTCGCTTGGTTGAGACTTGAAAAGGTAAACCAACCAAGTAGGGCAATTAGGACCGCACCTCCAAGGCTTCCGGCAGTCAAAAGGGCAATGTAAGACCGAACCTTCAAATGGTAATATTAGCTCGCCTTCAATGGCACCGTTACTTGCATTTTCTTCGGGAATGGACTCTCATCATAGCAAGAATCATAGTTTCGAATTACTTTTAATAATTGCAAATCAATATCTGCCCCTGAGGAGGCTACCAGAAAACCGTCATCCAGCCTTAAATCTTGGGCAAGTCTCATTCCGACCTCTAATCTTTTGATCGGGACTTCATCCAAGCGAAAAGATTGTTCAGCAACAAGAAGTAGTTGAGACAGAATTCCGGTTACCTTTGGGTCGTAATCATTCTTACGGCTATTCAAGGTTTGAACGATTAGGTTCTTATCATGACCCTGCTGCTCGTAGTAGTCATAATCAAGAGCAACTTTTAAAATCGACGCTGCGGTCCGCACTCCTGACCCGTCATCTGTTTCAAACCGATATTGGACATCGAGTTTGCTCAAAATTTCTCCAACTTCTTCGAGGCCTGGAATTTTATCGATAATTCTTTGGGTGTCTTCAGGTAACTTTTGAATAATCGTCTTCACCTCCGGTGAAAGCTTACGGTTATGATAAACATCTTCACTGACGGACTCGGGAATTGAAATATAGGCAAGCTGAGAGAAGACCGAAGCAACATCTAATCTCCAAGTGTGCGGAATCTGCATCATATCTCCAATTTCCTTGGCAACCCTTCGAACCCTCTGAGCTCTTCCAAAGAAGAGTGGTTTTGCAGTTGAAAGAGACTGGGCTAAGGCATCCACTGCCCCTCTTAAAGTTTGATCCAGCAAAATTCTTTTACTAGTGATTAGATCATGCTGATCCAGTCCATCCTTGAGCACCTTGATCAAAGTTTCCGGGGGACAAGGCTTAGAAAGCATCCTAAAAACATTTCCTTCATTTACCGCAGCAATTGCAGATTCAAAGTCTGTATGTCCAGTAAGCAAAACGGTGACCACTTCGTGGTCTATTTTTTTGATTTTGCTTAACATGGTGGCCCCATCCATTTCCGGCATTCGCATATCAGAAAGAACGAGGGCAAACCCCTTTTCTCGTTCAAAGACTTCGAGGCCTTCTTTTCCATTAGAAGCCAAGTGCAGTTCAAAATCTTTTCTTAGATTTAGTTGAAACCCACGAAGGATGGACTCTTCGTCATCAACGCAAAGGATTTTGTTATTCATGAATGGGGCGTGGGATTATAAACGGGGGTCAATAATTATTTATGTAATGAAAGACATAGATTTTCAACAAAGAAAGAATAGGCTTAGAATTACGAATTCGCATTCTTGTATAAAGCTTCAGAAGTGCATGCAAACTAAGGGATTATATGGGGTAAAGGCTTTTTCTTTAAGTTAACTCATAAGGATGGATCATCCATGATCTCGAAAATCTGATTTGAATTCTTTTGGACCCACCTCCTAATTTTTTTCGAAACCCTAACAATACTCTTTGCAAAACTTTCAAATAAAACTATCAATTTTGGTATGAATGATCACACCTCTTCGCGTCGCCAGTTTGTAAAGACAAGTACAGTATTAACCGCCGGGTCACTCCTGACCACCCCTTTTATTTCCAATGCCACCCCGAACGATAAAGTTTTGAAAATCGGCCTAGTAGGAATCGGAGGTCGGGGTAGTGGGGCAGCTGCACAGGCAATGAATGCAGATGAAAATGTCGCACTTACTGCAATTGGGGATCTCTTTGAGGATAGAATTAAATTGAGAAGCCGAATTCTAAAAGCCCGGGGGCGCGACAAATTTCAAGTTACACCGGAGACAAGTTTTGCGGGATTTGATGCCTACAAGAAAGTGATTGATTCTGGGGTTGATGTTGTAATTTTAACTTCGCCTCCAAACTTTCGACCTCAGCACCTTGAATATGCAATAGAAAAAGGAGTCCATTGTTTTTACGAAAAGCCGGTTGCCGTTGATGCCCCAGGGGTCCGAAAAGTCATCGAACTTGCCAAGAAGGCAAAAGAGAAGAACCTTGGTTTCATGTCGGGTTTTTGCTGGAGACATCATGCTCCTAAACAAGAGGTCTTCAAACGAGTTCTCGATGGTGCCCTCGGGGATCTTAGCTCCATGTACAGCACTTATAACGGTGGTGAAGTCTGGAAAAAGAAAAGGGAAGAGGGATGGAGTGATTTAGAGGCGCAAATGCGCAATTGGAATGCTCATCTTTGGCTTTCAGGAGATTCCATCGTTGAGCAAGCAGTTCATTGCATTGATATGATGCAATGGGCGATGGGGGATCAGTTGCCAGTTCATGCTGAAGGTTCTGGAGGCAGACAGGTATACCAAGATCCAGACAAGTACGGTAATATTTATGATCATTTTGCTTGCGCTTATCAGTGGGAAAGTGGGGCCCGTGGATACCACTTTTCAAGGCAGCAGAATGGAACCGCTGGAAGCTATGAAGTCGAACTTTATGGTTCAAAAGGTTCCTGTTCTGCAAAAAACCGACATACCATCCTTACCGGCGATAATGCCTGGAGATATCGTGGAGAGACCAATGATATGTATCAAACGGAACATGATACTCTTTTTGATTCCATTCGAAAAAATGCTCCCTTTAATGACGGTGAAAAAGCTGCAAACAGTACGATGGTGGCAATTATGGGACGTATGGCTTCCTACACCGGACAGAAAATCACTTTTGAACAGGCCCTTAATTCAAAAGAGGATCTCACTCCCCCTCACCTTGATTGGGATAAGACATTGCCAGTCCCGAAAGCTCCCGTTCCTGGCGTAACCCGTTTTATATAATACTATCTTGAAAACTAAATTTTGTGGAAGTCGGAACCGATCAATTAAGAGGAGTTTCCTGCACTTCTTTCAGGGATCGATAAAACCTCAAAAATAGGGGATCCTTGTCTCCTATTTTCTGTAAAACTTCTTGACCCATTTCCTCAAATCCCATTCCTAACTTGAGGACAAGGTCACGGTTCGAAACCTTTCGAAGGTTGATATCATCGATGTGCAATTCTCGATACCCCCGCACAATTTCGCAATCAAATGTAGCCATGAGAACTGGATTCTCCTTCTCATCATGCTGCAGTTTCTGTATTTTTTGTTCTACTGTCAACAAATCGAAGGATTGACCCAATTTACTAGGTTTTTCTTCTTGAGCGGACAAGCCTTCATCGACTGCGATGCTGTTCAGTAAAGGCTTGGGTTCTGGCCAATCCTTGCCAACTTGTTCTGCAAACTCCAAGACTTGAAGTAAATAAGCTACGGCAAAGGATTCAAAGTCTTCATTTTTCTTCCCAACGAACTTCATTAAACCACCCAGCCTCGAAGGATAAAGACGGTCTGCGTCACGGCCACGATCTACCCATAAAAGTAAGTTTGCGAGTTGTTCACCATCTTGGGCCACATTTGGTGAAGCACCTAATAAAACCCAAGGCATTCCCTTAACTAGAGGGGGAGGCACAACCAGGCTTGGTCTGTTAATAATGATGGCCTTGAAAATCGATGCATTTTCTTTGGTTACTTGTAATATAAGATCTGCTCCCATTTCATCCCCCCATAGGTACAAATTTTGGGCAATCATTGGGTTCTCATTCCTTAAATTCTTAGTTTTGTCTAGAAGGTCCAAATACGAGGAGACTGGCATCACTGCACAAGCAAAACCTCTTTCCAGCAAAAATTTAAAGCTTGAGGCTAATCGATTAAACTCTTTGGCAATAAGATGCTTTTCTGCATGAGGCAAAACCCGAATGACTAAACCCTTAGCAAATTCCAATGGATCTGCGATTCTGCGAGCCAACTTTCGGTTAACCTCTTCCAAAGTTGCAGGTTTTTGTAAACCTGGTAAGACAATGCTTTCCACTTTGCCAATATCCTTAATTTCAAAGTTGTCCAGCGGATCGATTGCCCTTTCAACTTGCTCCCTCAAGCGATCCCTGGTTGGGCGACCAAAACTCATTATTTTTGATGCATATTTATCTTCCAGTTGAACCCTTAAAGCAGAGACTTCTGAAGATTTCGGAGGGGAATTAAAGTGATCGAGGGGTAATTTTTTAAGGAGAGGATGAAAATGCCCTTGCCCAGGCTTACCCCAGGCAAATTCAAGCCTTTTCTGGGCATAATCTTCCACCAAGCGGAAACATGCCCCCTCTAAAATAAATAAGCAGAGTACAAATAACAAAAAAAGAGCAACGGATGATAAGAAAGCTTTCATGAAATTATGCTACCTCTGGTATCAAGTATCCAATTTACTTTCCGTCACCGATTGTTCTGAGAGTACCGGGTTAGGTTCCAATTCATCATCTGCAGGCGTGATAGCGCTCCCTTCAAGCATTGAAGCATTCGATTGATCAGGCACCTCAGTCCCTATCTCCGGTAATAGACCATCTTCGGTTGGAGTTTCCAGTTGGGGTTCAGGTTCTTTATTCTCGCTTTGGAGCGGCTCATTTTCATTGAGAGGATTATCTTCTTTTTGAATAGCAGCCACCTCATCCGCTGGTTCTAATTCTTCGATATTCTCAAGCCCAGAAGTACTTTCTTCACTCTTGGTATCGTTCACTATTTCTTCATCCGGGCTCTGTGAATCTTCTTCCTGGACCTTTAGATCCGTGGAGGGGGCGGTTTCGAGATTTTCATCTTCCGATGATTTTTCATTCTCACCGGTGGTATTTTCTTCGGGAACAACGGCGTCCTCTTTCAAGATTGATTCCGTGGAAGGAGGAACCGCTTGAGCTGAAGCAGTTGGTTCCAAGGCCACTTTAGAAACCCTTGGCTTTGAAGGATTTTTTCGTTTTTTAACTTTCGGCTTCTTCAAGCCAAGGTAGATAAAAATTGTAGACCCAAGGATAAGGCTAAAGGAAAATTGAAAGAGCTGCTCTTTCTCCACAACTCCAACAATGTGTTCATCGCTATTAAATTTTATCCAGAACCCAAGAAGTATTAAAAATAATGGAACTCCAATGGACAAAAATAGAAATTTCCACCTTTTACCATCCACCTTTAAAAAACTTAATCCGATAAGGAGGCATCCGTAAAAAGAAAGGGTAGCAACGAAAATATTTTCCATGCGGGATATCTTGTCGGGCATCGTTTCAGTCTCTTGGGAACCAAAAATTTCAGGAATTGGATAACCAACAAGTTCACTAAGTGAAAGACGGACTATGAAATTCTCAAGGGCAACATAATCATAGTGAATAGCCCATAAGAAAAAAGGAATCAGCATTAAGCATATGATTCCAAAAGAGAGAAAAAATACTCGGGTTAGACTATACACGGGCAAAGGAACATAGATATAAAATTCCCGGTAATGAAGGAAGCATGAAATAGTAGGTTTCCCTGAAATAACATAGAAAATAAATTAAATATTATATTTTTTTGTTATTTAAGTTGTAATTTACGAAAAGAATTTTTCACCCTTGGTGGTATTCAAATATTGGTCTTCTCTGGTAGAACTTCTTCTAAAAGTCAGAAATAAGTCCTGTACTGTCTCCGACTTGTGAGGCCTGAACCCCTGCCCTTTCTAGAATCCCCAGGTAAAGATTAGTCATGGGTACACCATGGTAATCAACATGCCTGCCCGGTCTGACACCATGAGCTTTTCCACCAGCCAATAGAACAGGGAGATCAGAATGTCGATGCTGATTTCCGTCACTAATTCCACTACCGGAAACAAGCAAGCAGTGATCGAGCAAGCGACTACCGTCCACCTCTTTTATCGAAGATAATTTCTCGACAAAATAAGCAAACTGCTCGGAATAAAATTTATCAATTCGGGCTAGCTTTTTTATTTTTTCTTGATCATTTCGATGATGTGAAAGCGAATGGTGCCCCTCCGGCACTCCAATCTCATGAAAACTTCGATTGCTTCCATCATGAGCAAGCAGAAAGGAACCTACACGGGTCGAGTCACTCTGATAAGCAAGTGCTATCATATCAAACATCATTCTTAAATGAGCTTCGTAATCCCCGGGTATTCCATCAGGGCTTTCCATTACTGGAAGGAATTCCCCTTTTTTTTCATCCCTTTCAATTCTTCTTTCAAGCTCACGAACACTGGTTAAGTACTCACTCAATTTTTCTTGATCATCGCGCCCTAGTTTATTTTGCATGCTGTATACATCATCGATTGCAAAGTCTAAAATACTTTTATTAAGGGCCTTTCTTTTAAGCTGATTTTTTCGATCAACAAGGGTACTTGATTGTCCAAATAACCGCTCAAAGACTAAGCGGGGGTTTGATTCTGGTACCATGGGTAAGGATTTCGTTTTCCAGGATAAGTTGTATTGGTATGCACAACTGTAACCAGAATCACATTTACCCGACCTACGATTACCATCGCAGCTTAATTCTAAAGAACGAAGTTTGGTGTCATCACCCAAGGCATTGGCTGCAATTTGATCCACTGAAATTCCAATCTCTATATCCTTACCTGCTGTTTTTCTAGCCTGGCAACCTGTCAGGAAAGTTGCATTGGCTCGAGCATGGTCACCTCCCCCATCTCCATTTGAATAAGCCTTGGCATGATTTAAGCCACTTAAAACCTGAAAGTCTCCCGTATATTGTTGGAGTGGCGTTAAGCTCTCAGGAAGTTTACCGAGCGATCCCAATTTATCCGGACGCCATTGATCCATGATTACACCGTTGGGAATGTATGTGAAGCCCAACCTTAATGGAATGGTGGGACTAGCACCCGTTCTGGCAAAAGAATGCAGAGAGGGTAATGCCAATGCGACTCCCAACCCCCGTAACATAGACCTTCGTGAAATGAGTGAACCTGTCATTCTATGAATTTCCATAAATAGTATAAAATTTAGTACAAAAGAAGCAAATACTGTTAATTTCCATTCTGAAAAGATTCACTTTCAATTACCGCAAACAACAAATCTGCGAGTAGAACATCCTTACCAGAAAAGTCAGATAAGATATCATCCACAAGAGCTCGGTCTTTATAGTTCAATCCACGACCTAAACCATAAGTCAGCAATTTTTTAATTATACAGCGAACCATTGCTTGTTTTTTATGATTCTTCAGGAAGCGTTGAAGTTCTTGAACACCATCAAATTTTTCACCTGAACTGAGTTTTCCCAAAACATCCAAGGGCATCCCATCTTCCTCCGTTCTCCACTTCCCGATCGCATTAAAGTTCTCCATCGCGTACCCAAGATTGTCCATGCTTGCGTGGCAGGAATAGCACATTGGGTTCTTGGAGTGTTGAGCCATCTGTTCTCTCAGTGTGAGTACCCGATTATCCTTTGTAATCGGTTCCTCCAATTCTGTCACATTAGGTGGAGGTTCTCGGGGTGGAGCGGCTAACAAATTTTCCAATACCCATTTACCCCGTTTTACGGGAGAGGTACGGGTAGGATTTGAAGTAATTGCAAGAATGGAACCATGCGTAAGAATTCCCCCCCTCTTTGCAGAGTCCTCACCCGTAAAAACAACTCGTTTAAATTCTTCCGTGAAGTCTCCTGGTAATCCGTAAAATTTTGCCATTTCTTGGTTAACCATAGAAAAGTTCGCCGACAAGAGAGTATCGACTGGCAGGTTTTGGATCAGTAAATATTTAAAAAATTCCTCCGTCTCTCGAATCATTGAAGCACGAACAGCATCGGAAAACTCGGGAAACTGATCGGGGTTGGGAGTGGCCAGTTTTAAATCTCTCAACTGCAACCATTGCCCTGAAAAATTCTCAATGAATGCATTTAGCTTCGGGTCGGAAAGCATGCGCAGGAATTCCTTTTTTAAATTTTTTCTTAATTCCTGATTCTTTGCTAATTCCCATAGAGTATCATCGGGAATGGAGCTCCATAAAAAGTAGGATAATCTATGGGCTAGGGCAAATTCACTGATTTTATCAGGCTTTTCAACATCCATTGCCTCCTCTCGAAAAATAAATCGGGGAGATATTAATGCTGCTTTAAAAGCCTGCCTTACCGCTTCGATCGGTGATAGACCTTTTGCCCTCATTTCTCGGAAGAAGAATTCATGCTTGGTAAAATCCTCCGAGGTTAAGTCGGTCCGATAAATTCTAGGCAGCCATCTTTTTAAGGAAAATAGGGCGTGGTGATCCTTGATATTTTGCCTCTCTGATTCTCCAAGCAGTCGAAGTCGACTTTCTCTGAAAGACAAGTTCAAGCCTTTGGGGGTTAAAATTTCGATTTTCTCCACATAAAGGTTTCGGTCCCGCCGTTTAGGATTCCTGTTTTTAGGGTCATAGAAATCATTGATGAAATTTATGGTAATCCTATTTCGTTGATTCTCATTTCCCTGAAAAGGAAACCTATACATGGATTTTCTTGGATACTCAGATTCAATGGAAAAGGTCTGGATTTCTTGGCCATTTACTTGAACCTGCATCTTTGCAAATTCATTACCTGCTCTACTTGCAGAGGCCCAGACCTTGACTTCGTATTCTCCTGTTATGGTACTGGTATGATTGATTTCAAAGCTTCCTCGCTGGGGCAAAACTCGATGGTTTCCATATTGCCTGCCCCCCTCAATATTTTCTGCAAAAAATCGTAGCATCTCTTTCTCCTCTTGTATCGGACCTAACACTTTTTGCATCACCACCTCTGCCATCCCCAGATACTTCTCCATCAATAAGGGGGATAAGGTGAGTACTTCACCAATCGTATCAAATCCATACCCTGTGTCATCCGCAGGGAAATAACCCTCGGCATCAATCTCGATCCCAAAAATGTCTTGGATCGTATTTTCATATTCTGTGCGATTTAATCTTCGCAACCTTGCGATTCCAGAATCCTCCTCGGCAAGGTCGGGCGGAAACGAGGCTTCCTCGATCCAGGTTAAAATTTTGGAAATCTCGGGATCATAAGGTTGGAGAACATTAGCAGGTGGCATATTCCGGTTGTTTAAATTTTTCCAGACCCGATCCCATTTTTTTTGGTTTTGCTTAAATGCTCCAAGTCCAATCAGTTCATCGATTTTAAAACCTCCCTTCTTCGCCCCTTCCCCATGGCAATCATAACAATATTCTTCGAGTAATGGAATGATCTCATTTTCAAAATTAAAACTTTTCACCTTTCCATAACCAAGCGAAAAAAACCATATGGAAAACCATGGGATTAACCTTTTTAAAGAAATAAAGAATGAGAAGTCCATAATGCTCAACAATCCCTATTTTTTGGAAAAACGACAAATTCTTGCAACCAAGATTGTACCTTGATTCAAGTGGCCTTTTTTACAAATAAGAGAAAATGAAAAGATCATCAAAAAGAATGGGTGTGCTTGCATACGGTACTCCCCACAACGCACACTTTCCGCCTTCATACTCCTGCTTAAACTTCTCCTCCAGCAACCAGACCTTAGGTTCTTGCTCTTTTTTAGGCCAGAGCTTGCACTTCACCCGAGTTAAATTTTGGCTTGTAGGAGTTGCTTGAAAACATACATCCCACCAAATTCCATCCTTCCAGACAAAAGGAACTTGTTTCAATATGGTTTCATCATGTGAGATTACCAAACTTCGTGCCGCAGGATTCAGGCGAAGCCGTAAAGACCGGACCCCACCAATTCCCGCAGCAATCGATGGCATTCGACGCCCTTTTTTGGTCGCAAAAAAAGAGAACTTTAAAGCCAATCCCCGGTCTTTAATTCGGGGGCCGAATAGCAAACCAAAATCTCCCATAGGGGTTCCTGGTAGTTGCAAATATTTTTGACCCTTGCTCTCCTCTTGAACCGAATAATGACCATCCAAAATAAATAAGCTCTCCGGTTCTTCCCCCGTTCCAGAACTTGAAAAATCCTCATGATACTCAAGGTTCCAGCCAGAACCCATTTCTTTAACCAAATCATTGGCAACGGAAACAGGCTCTTTTTCTGCTGCACCCAGGTGCAGGTAAGCGAAGACGCTGAAGAAGGGGAAGATGGCTTTGGCTTTCACCAACCTCAGGGTTTGAATCGTTTTGAAAAGGGCGTTATTCATTTTTTAATAAAGTAAGTTGGCTCCTTCGAAGGCTCATATTCACCGCGACCCAAATCCAGAATAAAGCGAGAATGGCAAGCGATGCGAAAAACCAGAGAAATCCAAGACTTGGCTTCTCCATCACTCCTCCAAACAAAGCTGGCGCAATCCCGAGAACAGCCGCGATAGAACCGACCAGGATTCCCCATAATGCAAGTTGAACATGCTCAAAAAACGCATGCATTTTCAACTGCTTGAATTGAAATCCGAGAGCTTCAAATAATCCAAACTCCGGACCACGCTCTACCAGATTCCGGGCTACCACCAGCCCGAGACCACAGGTTCCAATCAGCATGCCTAATCCGCCCAGTCCCTGAAAGATTGAAAGATATGTATTTTCCACCGCTTGCAATTCCATCAACCGATCCTTGGATTCACGGAATTCCATCCCGTGCTGATACATCCGGTCCTCCAGATGCAATGCTAAATTGCGTGCTTCTTTGAACTTTCCGGTGAGCATAAAACTACGATAGCCTCCTTGCTGTTTGAACTTCTCCAGGAAGTCTTCCTCATTAATAAACAAAGCACCCTGTAACATTGACCCCTTCAAGCTTCCAACTAATTCAATTTCAAACATCTTCCCATCTCCATCACGAAATTCGATACGATCTCCAATCCCCATTTTCAATGCCCACATCATGGTATTTTGGTCCACGAGCGCAGGAACTGCATCGCTAACTAAGGGTTTATTGAGAGACTCCCAATTCCCTTCAGCAAACTCAAACCGGCCGGTAAAGTCACTTGGTTTAACCCCATAAATTCTGGGACGTAATGCCTTGTTGAGGTTCAAGCAACTGGCATCATCTCCTTCTCGCAAACGCAATGGGATCACCTTTGAACGGGTTAAAATACTTTCATTCAGATCAAAAAGTTCAATCGCTTCTGCCTCATTGAGATCATCATAGATCGGAGACGCACTTTCTCCCCAAAAGCTGACCCCACCCATGCCGGATTTAAGTTCTTCGGAGGAAGGGGGAGCTGATTTACGAAAGGCTCCAGTACTTACTACGAGGAAGGCACCTGCTGCCATCGAGCCCACGGTTACCAAACTACGACCTGCCCGTCTGCCCAAGTTTCTCTGGTTCAATTCCTTGATCTCAGAAAGTTTGTGTTTGGGCTGAATTAATTTTCCGAGTTGAGCCCGAAATAAGAAGAGGCCACCAATAAGGAATAAGGCTCCCGCCCCAAAAAAGGTCATCGATGCCATGCCACTTGAAAGCCCAACTCCTGATGCTAAACCAACGGCGGAAACCAGGCAGATCCATCCAAGCAAGCGGTATCCATTTCTTCGCTTCCGATCAAATAATTCATGATTCCATTCCTGATTTCCAGACATTAAAAGCTCTCTTGGCTCTTTCTTTATCTGCTTCCTTGTCGACCAGACCATAGCCACAAAGCAAATGGTTGCTGAACTTAACCATCCAATGACCATGGAAAATACCCGAGCATCATAAACAAAACTCGCCCCTGACACCGCCCCGGACCATTCCCCGCTCAATAAGTCCAGGATTAGTTTGCCATAGCTGGCGGCAAGTAAGACACCGAGTAAAGAACCCATGATTGCCGCCAGGGCTCCTTCCCCCCAAAAGACCAGACGAATTTTCCCGGTCTTCCAACCCAATGCCCGCAAAAGTCCAACCTGTTGATTTCTTTGCTGCATCGAAAAGGAGAAGAGCATACCGGTAATCGCAAGAACCGCTACAATCACAAAAAAACTAAAGCCCATAAAAAGCTGACCAAAATCAACCGGAGTCTCGACTGATTCCCTCGCATCCGATCGAAGACTCTGAATGATCAGACCTGCATCTTCTGCTTTTAAATTCTGTCGTAATTGAGAACCAAGCTCTTCCCTGCTCAGGTTCTTCCTACTCGCCCTTATCCCGGTTAAGGAACCCCAGCGGTTTCCCCACATTTCTTGAGCCGCTTTCAGGGAAACAAACGCTTTGGGACTCCCACGAAATTCATCCCAATAATCTTCATCCCGAACCCGTACTTCATGCACAATAGGAATTCCAGTATCCCACTCACCGCATGAATCTGCATCTGAAAGTCCGGGGAAGCGGGGGGTCCAATCACTTTCCTGATCTTCCGGCACGGTCTTGGGCATCGGAAGAATTTTTTGCAGTTCGAAGCCTCGGGAAGCTTCGATTAATTTTCTTCTTTCCCCGACCGTGTAAAAACTAATCCTAATCGAATCTCCGATCGAAGCATTCAAGTCAGTTGCGGCCCATTGATTTAGAGCGATATGATGATCTTGCCATTGATTGCTTAGAAATTCGACTTTGTCGGGAGCCACGCCACTGATCATGGAATAGGGAATTAAAGAACTTTTATTTCCTTCCTCGATCTTCTCGATCGCATTAACCAAATAGGTTAATACCCCTGATGCCTTGGGTTGCTCTTCTTTGGCTTTGTCTACCAGAGAATCGGACAGAAAAACTTGCCTGGTTCGAACGCTCCATTCATCGGATTCCCGTAATTTCTTAATTTCAATTCCTGCATCCTCCAGCGTCCAACAACTGTCCATGGCAAGCTTCGCCTTTTCCAAATCTATTTCTTTATCCCCCGGAATTCCAAGGAGGAGGAAATTCGCAAAGTTTGTACTCTGGGTAGCTTCGTCCAAAGAACGAAAGAGTTTCTTCTGTAATTCGGACAAAGAGACAAACAAAGTCAGGGGTTCCCGCTGGTTCCCAAGAAGTCCAAAATTGCCAAAGCCCTCGGGAGGTATGATACCCCCGAATTCCTTGTTCATGCTAACAAATTTACTATCCCTTTCACCGGAAAGGGGTGCATCTCGGCTGAATAGACTGGGTTCTTCCATTCTCAGGATCAACCTCTCTCCGGTTTCACTTTTTAAGCGCTTTCCCAGTCGTTCATTGACAAAAAAGGTCTCTGTTCCCCAGCTAGAACCCCCTTTTTCGATCGACTCGGTTCCGGTGGGAGCAAGTTTTGAATCGGGTGCTAATTTCCAAAACCTCGGATCCACCCCAAGAACTTGAATATTCGAAACCCGAGTGGCTCCATCGGGGGAAGTTAGCATCCCCCGGGATAAGACAATCGGAGCTACCACACTTTCTTCATCCGGGAGCTCTTCTTTTATTCTCTCTGCAAGGTCCTCCCGAAAGAATCCATCCGGGGAAAGCATCGCCAAATCCCCCTCACCTATTCTCACTTCTGCTAAGGCTCGCAAGGTCGACCGAACGGAATCTCCAACCGTTAAAGAACCGGTCAAAACCATCCCACAAAGCGTCGCGGCTAAAATAATCCCAGTATTTTGCCTCCGAAAAAAGAGGAGGTTTTTAAAGGTTAACTTCCAGGGACTCATTACCTCTCCTGCTTTAAGCTTCCCTCATTCAAATGATATGATTGCCTCATTTGACTAGATCCTTCCAGAGAATGAGTGACCATAAGCAGGGTCAATTTCCGCTGCTCATTTAATTGCTTCAATAAGTCGATCAGATGATCGGTGTTTTTCTTATCCAGTGCTCCGGTTGGCTCATCGGCAAGCAAAACAGAGGGTTCATTGACCAGTGCCCGGGCAACCGCTACTCGTTGCCTCTCCCCTCCTGAAATTTGACTTGGTAAATGATTCGCACGATGTCCAATGCCTACTTCTTCCAAGAGGTTGGTGGCCCGGTTTTCGAGTGCCTCTCCTTGTAAGGAACCAAAACCAGCAAGGGCAGGAATCATAACATTTTCCAAAACCGTACAGGATGGCAGGAGGTGATGGGATTGAAAAACAAAGCCAACCGTTTGATTACGGTAATGGGCAACCTCTTGCTCCGATAAAGTGTTAAGCTTTTGTTGATCTACCTCAAGTTCACCTTCCGTTGCCTTGTCCAGCAAGCCAATGACATTAAGCAAGGTACTCTTCCCTGAACCGGATGGGCCGACAATGGCTACGGAAGCTCCTTTTTCTATGGAAAGATTTACTCCGGAAAAGACTTCAACGACTTCATCACCGTCGGGTGCAGGATAGGATTTTGAAAGGTTAGAGATTTCAATCATTTTATTTTTTACTTTATTACGAGCCGGGCTTAATCCAACGCCTCGCTTTCATTTCATGCCTGGGTAAAGTTCCCTCCTTTTCAGAAGTAACTGGAATCCGTAAGGAAAATGATTCCTGTAAGGCTTGCTCGAGGTCCTCAGCAATGGGGGCACTGGATTCAATTCTTACTTTTGCTTCCAGCATGGAATCATATTCTTCAAACCGAACCTGATACTCCAAAATTTCTGGAAAGCTTGAAATTACGGAATCGACCGAAGATGGATATAAATTTACCCCCCGTACCACCACCATGTCATCGGTACGGCCCAAGATTCCACCTTCTAAATCAAATGTGGGTAATCCGGTTTCATCCTTGCCGCGCTTTACCTTGACCAAGTCACCGGTTCGATAGCGAAGGACCGGACAACCTACCCTACCTAATGTGGTCAGAACTAACTCGCCTTGTTCTCCATCCTCCACCGCCTCTTCGGTTTCCAATCCGATCACTTCTGGAAAATAGCTTTCCAGAATAATTCGTAGTCCTCCCTGATTTCCGGGAATTTCATAGGCGACTGGGCCAACCTCAGTCATTCCGTAGTGATCGTGAACCTTAAGGTCATTTCCCCAAGCCGAAGAAATTTTCTCCCGAAACGAGGGCGAGCTCCCACCAGTTTCTCCAGCCACAATCATCGAACGAAGTTGATGCTGGGTGATATCCACCCCAAGCTCTTGGGCGGCATGGGTAAGCCGCATTGCATAGGTCGGGGTACAAAATAAATATTCTGCCCCGTGTTCAAGAATTCCTTGCAGTCGCTGTTCCGTACTTTGTCCACCGGTTGGAATACACATACCATCTTTTTGCTGCACCGCTTCATAAGCGGTCCAGAAACCAAGAAAGGGACCAAACGAGAAAGCAAAAGAGCAACGGGATCCACTCTCGATACCGACCTCCTCCAGCACATAATTCCAGTTTCCCAACATCCATTGCCAGTCTTCAGGGGTATCCAACCAGGACATGGGCTTACCAAGGGTCCCACTGGTTTGAGAATATTTTTTATATTCAGAAATCGGGAAGGTCAGGTTTGTCCCATAGGGAGGGTTTTCTTTTCGGTCTAGAGCTAAATCGGACTTGCTGGTAAAAGGACAATTCTGGACCAAATCCGGGAATCCATCCCATTGATCCCAAGATACTAGGCCCTTGCAATGCTTTTTTTGAAAGGGATTGGAACCGGCAATCTTTGCCAGATTTTCCCGAAAGCCAGACCAACGCTTACGCTCCCACCTTTCGGCCACTTCAAGGTCACCGTCTGGGACGCTCATCGCAAAATTGCCTGCTCAGGAATTCGATACCTCTGCAGCAGGAGGCGACTTTGGCGGTTTGGGAGCATGTTTGGTCGCCAGATAACCACCGACTGCGGCCAGGGCGATTCCCAATAAGAAGGGTAATTTTACATGGGGCCAATTTCCTTCCTTTGTCGTGCTCACGATCGCATTGACAATGGGAGCACCCGCAAAAATAACCGACATGATCACCGGCACATATGCAGGGGATGCCATCTTTCCAAAAGCCAATAAAACTCCGAGAGCACCAATAGCACCTAGCGTACCGGCGATTAATGACCATTGCCAGCCCTTGGTGGGAAAGGTCCAAAAGGCAACATTTCCACCCTTTAACTTTAGGATGATCAAAGGAGCCACCACCGCGGTCAAGAAGTAGGCCAACCCTACCCAAAGAAACGCCATGATTCTCCCGTTTTCCTTATCTCCCATATTACTCGAGCCAATGTGCATACAAACCCCATAGGTTCCCCAGCATACGACAGTTAATAGTGCATAGTGTAAATAGTGCATGAGAATACTATCTATACATGGTCACGCACAGGCAAACGGAAACGCTTTATTTTGCAGGTTTTTTGTCAGGCTTATTTACCAAAAAAACCCAGGGTTTTAGGCTAAACTTTACCGTTCTAGTTTGCAGAATAATTATTCCATTCCTGCTTATTGGCATTCCAGTAGATCATTCCCGGTAGACCTGACTTATCTGGTGCCAGTCCGAAATACAACCAATTCGCCTCATCATCAGAATAAGCCCAGGGGAAATGGTCTGACCACATCCAACCCTTCGGAGATGCCTTCTTTCGATATACCCGGACATCATCTACAAATACTTCATACGCATTGCCTTCATCATTGAATGACATCAAGCCATACCAATTCGGCTCGTATGTGGTATCAAATTCATGCACCACCACACCGTCACGCAAAAGGTAGCCTTTGGTTGGGGTATGAATAAGGCCAAGCTTATACCAGGTTCCCAAGGCCCCATCATAAGTCGAGGTTTCACTACCCTCTCCAATAGGTGGGGTTTCATTTTCATATTCAAATTGTAACCCGGATCCAGAACCCCAATATCCAAGTTCTATACCCATAGAATGCTTGGTTCCATTTGGATTAAATCGAAACCCGACAATGCCAACCCCAGTTGAAGTCGGTGCGTTTGCCGGAATCATAACTCTCGCTTCGATTCCATAAACTCCGGTGGCATTAATCTCAGCAAAGCTATGCATGGTCGGTTGTGGATCCATGTTATTTATCAGGGCATCCGCACCTCTTGGGTTTAAACTCTCTGGAGTCTGAGCAACATCCGAGCCTGAAAGCTTCAGGTATTCCGATGACACGGAAGCAGGCTGCCCACCTGTCCACCATGCGGAAATCCACTTGCTGCCATTTAATTCGGAACCATTAAAATCATCATAGGATTCCAAATTGTAATCTTCATCCGGATTTTCGGGCTTCTCAGTGACTGTAAAAGTTCCGGTCCGTTGAGAAATCGAATTATCCGTTGGATTTGATTCCTTCCGGGTCAGGGTTCCAGAAGTGGCATTTTCAAAATGATAAACATCTTCAAAATAAATTTGCTCGGGGAGAGGACCATACATTTGAACATACAATTCATTGCGTTGATTACTGCTCTGCAATTCATAACCCCAATCTTCAACCTTGTTTCCGCTCGAAACCAGCAGGGATTGATTTTGCTCATTAAAATCTAGCTGGGCCCTGTACTGGCCGGAATCCAAACTTATGCTTACTTTCCACTCCTTCATGTCCGAAGGCGTATAGTCCGTGAGGTATGAATCCGGACCATAGAAACGATTCCAGTTCTTGGTCTTGGCATTGTAGTGTTGCAGTCCCAATTCATCCTCTGCAATTTCCATCACCTTAAAATAATACCAATTCTCATACTTCGAGGACCATACCCAGGGGTATTCATCAAACCAGAGCCAACCCTCCAAAATTTCTTCCGAAATTTTTTCAAGTTCGCTTAGGAAATAAGCTTCGGCCTCTGCCTTATTAAGAAAAATCTTCCGAACGCTACTACTGGCTCCTGTGAACTGGCTCTCAATCCAAGTTCCATTCCCATCCCAGGAAAGAACCGAGACCACATCCGTATTCACCGCTCCGCTAAGTTCCAAGTTGCCAAAGGCATTGACCGTAAAATTCGATTCATCCGCTGGTGTGGTGGTTTTTTCATTCCCACCCACTTGGGCACTTGAACTGGGATCACTGGGATCTTGGAAACCATCCTGTCGATACCCTTTACTTCCGCTTAAACGGATGGTTCCCTGCGTCAACACCCCATCGCTTTGCCCCACGGTCCATAGTGTTAAATCCGACCCGGCAGCGGAAAGAGTATCCGCCCAAAAATATTCTTCGCCATATTGAACCACCAATGCACTTCCATCCTTTGGGTTGGTAAAGACAACATCTGGATTCGCAACCAAGTCAGCAGCGAGCAGTTCCTCCTTCACCCTTCTTTGGTCCCAATCAGGAAGGAGTCCTGCCATGGTCGGATCCGGTACAATAAAGGTTTCAAACTTATCTCCCTCACTCGCGGGTAACAGATTGGGCAAGCTAACTTTCCCCGCAAAGAGTTGATTAAGGTTTAAGTTTTCATTATCATCCATCTCAAAGCTTCCTGCCATCGCGGTCTCCATATCCAAAAGAGACTCCATGAAGTCCGCTTCATCCGATAAATCTTCTGCGGTTAGGGTAAACAATCGATTATCTGACCTGTTTGAATCCCGTAAAAGCGGGGAAGCCATCTGATATTGATTAATCGAATTGCTAAGAAATTGTTTTGCCTTTGCCAATTGGGACGCACTGCGAATCCCAGCAAAATTCGAATTTAAAGTACGCAGGGAGGCCGCGGAAACATTTTGATCATTATCCAGGGCATCCACTTTCTCGGCATTCAAATCCCAATCATATCCGGATTGAATCGCGGCCAAGGCGGCCGCTAAATTTGCTATGGATCGCAACACATACACATCCGCTTGATCGACACTGATTACCACATCCGAACCGGTCAGACTCTGCTCCAAATTTACACTTCCATCTATGGTTGCCATTGAAAAGGCGGCATCCGCTCGTTCCAGAGCGGGAATGAATGAATTCTGAAAATACTCCGCTAATTCTCTGGTTTGTAAGTCCATATTCAAATCGGTATCCAAAGATTCAAGGGTTGAAAGATCACTGAGCAAGAAGCCCCGAACCGAATCTTCCACCCCAATACTAATCGCAAATTCCTGTAAACTATTGGCCCCGGTGCTCTCAAAAATTGCCAGTAATTCATACATCCCACGGAGGATATAGGACTCCGGATCACTGGATGCATTCACCCGTGCCTTTTCCGCAGTCAAATCTTGAAAGCCTTTGGGAAGCATCGATTCCGCATCAATATATCCAGATTGCGATATGGAAGACTTTAAACTTTCGAGATCCGATAAAATCTGGGAGTTATTAAGGTCCAAATAATTATCCTCTAGATCGAGGTAATTGAGACTGGGAAAATTATTGTCCAAAAGAAAATCAACCGTGGTGAATTTATTCCCCCCGAGTCCAAGGGTGTAAAGGATTGGCATATCGGTAATACCGGCAAGCCGGGTTGGCGAGGAGCCACTAATCTCCAAGATTCTCAAGTTTTCACTTAATCCCCAAACCGGGGACAAATCGAGGTCCCCGACATAATCCAAATACAAATTCTGCAGGCCGGTAAACTTGGACAAATCACTCAGGGATTGAGGCTTGCCATCATCCACTAAACTTAGGGTTCTAATTCCCTGAATTTGAGCCTCGGTAATGTTCTGATCCGCAGATACTCCCAGTTCGAAACGGGCTGACTTTTCAATCACAGGATCCACAAAGGTAACGGATTGAGCGAGAACAGATAGGACTCCACCCAAATAAGGGATAAGGATAACAAGAAGGGATATTTTTTTCATACTTGAAAGGGGTAATTCAATAACTGATCGACCCGCATTATTGGAATTCGATCAGCAAGGACAAGGGAAAAACCTCGTCTATATCAGGGATAAGAAAAACGCGGAGGTTTTTTTGTCTACTGGCTAAATTCCCGCCATGCTTGGTTCTTATTACTGTAGTACAAAAGCTTGCTACCGGAGGGATAAAAATAGAGCCATTCCTGCAGCTCGTTGGAATAGACCCAAGGGTAGTTGTCGAACCACATCCAATCCTTGGGGTTTACCTTGGAATAATAATATTCCTCGGCTGCGGCCCGGGTGGTGAAGAACCGGCTGGTATCGGAAAGTGGAAAGGAACTACCATCCGCAGTAATAATAACTCCATTTTCAACGGCAGTAACTTGGTAATATTGAAACGCGGTATCCTCCGTAACTTTGATCATTCCGTTTTCGTCAATTACATAGGGATGATTCACTACTAGGTTTGACCCAACTTGATCTGTTAACCCGATACTGCCTTGTTGCATACTGCTTACATATTGAATTGTTGCTCCAAACCAACCGTCATCATCATCTTCATGCACCATCCATAGGGTAACCCCATCCAAGGCACTATTCCACTGGTACTCACTTCCGGCCTGCACGACCACTGCCTGCCCATTAGGGTCGGACACCACAGTGACGGGATCGGGTTGGGTTGTGGTCGTACTTCGGCGAAGCACTCTGACATTTTTAATATAAGTTGTGTAAGGAAGCCCGTCGTCGTTAAATGCCGCAAAACCCAGAGTATCAGGATTAAATCCAACGGAAGAGAATTCCTTGATCAGTTCTCCATTCGAATACATTGAACTTGTGGTTTCGGTGTGAATTAAGGACATTTTGTAATAAGTATCGAAAGCCGCAGTTCTTGTTATTTGCATAGACTCCGCACTCGCAGGATCCGTGTATGCAAATTCTAAACGCAATCCATTTTCGGATCTATATTCGAGCTCGGGCCCATACTCTTGCTTCGAAGATCCATCCTCCGCCCAATCAAAAAAAATCAGGTTTAGGCCGGTATCATCGGATGGACCGCTTGGAATCATAAATTCCGCTTGTATCCCATATATATCATCTTGGTTAATTAATGCCATGGAATGCATATCGGGGAGTCTTTCAGCGGCAATATAACTAAGGTCATTTGGAATAACCGAGCTCGCTGGATCATTAGTATTTCCTGACCCGCTTAATTGTAATGCATCATTGGCCACAGTTGGAAGTGCACCTCCTGCACCCCACCATAGATCCCACTTACTCGCATCCAAAGTACCACTGCTAAAATCATCGTAATCTTCCCAATTTCTGAGCACGCGTACATTATCCAAGTAAGCAGTGAAAGAAGAACCTGCGTTATTGACCCCACGAAAAATAATATCAAGACCGTCCGATTGCCAGGTGCTTACTTCCGCCACTTTTTCTCCATCTAAATAAAGTGCTGTTTTTTGCTCCCCTTTTATGATCGCAACCTTATACATTTTTCCAAGCTCGGCATTTCGGGTAAAGTCTACGGATTCACCCGTGGAAGAATTGTCCAAACTAATATAAAAATGTGTCTGAGCACTATCTGCCCAAAGATCGAGATAACCAACTGGGGTGCCCGCATCAGCAATTCCAATTAGAACGCCGGTATCAACCGGGGCATCGCTTGGTAACCAGATGTCCGCTTCCACTCCATCAATACCTTCAGAATCCTGGAAGAGAAGATAGGTATTGGAATATTGTGAGGTTAAACCGGAAAGTTCAATACGCCCATTCGCTTCCGTTGGTTGATTGCCGACAAAGTAACTACTGGTGGCAGTCCATTTGGTAGTATCCAACGAATTATCGCTAAAATCATCATAATCCATCCAGGTATTTCTTGTGTAAGTAAAGTTCCAGCTGCCACTGGTATCCATTACTCCATTTTCATCATAATGCGTTAAGGTTCCGGTTCCAGCCGAAGAATCGAAGGAATAAACATCGCCGTCATTCAGTGTGATCTTCCAGCTATTCGAACTCATTGAATCCAAAATGTAGCTTTGGTTAGAAGTGATGGTCGTGATCTTCTGCGAGTCCACAAAGGTGGACGTAAAAGTCCCGTTTTCAAAGGACATGGTTTCACTCACACCATCGGTACTGGAAAGAGAAAAGATGGATCCGTCCAATGAAGTGGTGGTGGCTTGTCGAAGGACGCGTACATTATCGGTTTCAATATTGTACCCTTGTTGATTTTCATTGTAAGCACTAAGACTGATCAAATTAGGTTGAAAATTCACCAGACTTATTTCATCAACTTTTACACCGTCCAAAAAGATTTCACAGGTATCACCAATATTTATAATAGAAAATGTGTAGGTTTGTGAAATATTTGCTGCAATTGGATTCGCATTAAATACCACCCCTTCTGTTTCGATTTTAATTTTCGTAATACCATTTTCCTGAGACAAACCGATTCCAATTCCTGTCATGGTTGCTTCCTGCCCACTTGAATCAACTTCATAAAAGGACAAGTCTACAAATGTTCCATCCGCTGATCCATTAGGCATTGAGAATGATGCCTGTACACCATGGATGCTTGAATCCTTAATGTAGGCAAATACTTCAGGGTCTCCCCATTGCTTTAGGTCAGCAACAAATTCATCCCATTCTGCATCATTTTGTGGAATAGCATTTAAATCTTGGGCATTTGATGAAAGCATCAAGCTACCGTTTTGATGGTATGGCTCAATTCCCCCATTAAAAGTAATGGTTCCCCATTTGCTCGTGTCTAAACTTGATCCGCTAAAGTCATCGTAGTCCTCCCAGACATAGGTATTCGAATAGACGATTCCAGTTAAGTAGGAAAAACAAGTTATAAGCAAAATACATGTTTTCATTTTTCTATTGTTTGAATGATTTAATTAAATTCCCGCCAGGCTTGATTCTTATTACTGTAGTACAAAAGCTTGCTACCGGAGGGATAAAAATAAAGCCATTCCTGTAACTCGTTGGAATAGACCCAGGGGTAATTGTCGAACCACATCCAATCCTTGGGGTTTACCTTGGAATAATAATATTCCTCAGCTGCAGCCCGGGTGGTGAAGAAAAACTGAGTCGGCTCGCTCGAGTGATTCGCCTGCGAAAGATCATTCATAAATCCAATGGTTCCGATCTTTCCATTTTCTGCAGTGAGAATTTGGTAGTATTGTTGGCCGAGGGATTCGGTATGGGCAAGATAACCGTTTTCATTTACTGCATATTTTAGAGTGGCAATAGGGTTCGTTACCTCATCAAGGAACTCGAAATTTCCAGAGTAATTTCCAGCTTCATATTTTATGGTTCCTTGGATAATGGATCCACTGTCAGACCCAACAAGCCATAGCGTCACCCCATCCAAGGTGCTATTCCACTGGTACTCATTTCCCACCTGCACCACCACTGCCTGCCCATTCGGGTCGGACACCACGGTGACGGGATCGGTTTGGGTTGTGGTCGTGCTTCGGCGAAGGACGCGAACATTGTCTAAATAGGTGTCGAAAGAAACATCATTTTCATTTGTACCACGCAAAAGTAAGTAATCCTCGGAAAAAGTACCGGTGAATTCTGCTTTCTTCTCACCATCTACAAAAAAGCTAGTAGTTGAATTACCAAATAGGATTCCCAGTCGATAATAGACATTAAATTTACTTGGGATATACACGGTTGATTCCCCGGATATTCCCAACCCAATTTGTGGATTCCCGGAAGAATACCATAGGTCCAAGTGTGCCTTGGTCGCATTTGCCCGTGCTGCGGAGTCCACCGCATTTCCCAAGTCTTGTGTATTCAAAACATAGAGGCCAACACCGGTTTCTGAGGGTACAGATGAAGGTATCATAACCTCAAATTCTATTCCCTCTAAATTTGCATTTGCAATTCCTACATTACTATGAGGGCCACTTGCACTCAAATCACTTTCAGCGTTTGGATAATTAGTCAAGAATTCTGACCCAATTTTAAACTCATTGAAGTTT
>Ga0213863_10000443_pt1 | contig 31665 bp, 27 predicted proteins | sample PICome_8_FD_160128 | JGI IMG/M metagenome (GOLD analysis project Ga0213863, IMG submission 160128) | Coastal seawater microbial communities near Pivers Island, North Carolina, United States - PICO497 | ecosystem: Environmental > Aquatic > Marine > Coastal | place: USA: North Carolina... | reverse complement strand
AAGCGTTGAGAAAGCGCGTGGACACGACCGAACCCGAAGCGAATGGCATTGCACCAGACTTATGACATGACATTGAAAATTTCGGCTTGCCGAGAATCCATTATGGCCGGTTTGATAAAAGGTATCTGCGATAAAAAACCCCGCATTTCGATGGTTTTTTTATCTTGGTTGCGGGAGTAGGATTTACTCAAACGCATACAATAGGCTCAAAAGCCAATATCATATTGCAAGATTGCTAATCCTGCCCGTGGACGCAAGTAAATGAAGAGGGCAGCAATTCCAATTGGTATGAAGAAGGCCTAGGGGCAACAAGCATACCGGGTTGCCACACGCTACCAATCCTTGAGTATGCCGAACATGATTTCGATCTGATTGCGCCGTTTGTATCGGCGCTCGTCGTACCTCTCTAGCTTCTCGCATTACTTCCGACTTGCTGTGCAAGGGCTTATGGGTCTGCAGAGAATGAGGCGCACCCCAGCTGTGTCTCATACCTTTACTCCGCAACTATTTACCCAAGTCGGTAGAGACTTCAGTTGAGCCGTTGCCACTGAGCAGTCTTGGCTTGTGGGCAAAAATGGACCTGGTCAAAGCCTGAGGCCTACAAGGCTAGATCGACGGTGTCTTTCTAATCGTCCACTCCTCAGTGGTTACGAGCAGCAACAAACCCTCTCTTAGCAAATGACCCTATTTAGACACATAAGAGCTGACGGCAGACAGAAACGTCTCGCGTGTCTAGTCCTTGGCCTCAGCCAAATCTCGCTATCCGGCGCTTAAGCCGTCCGTTTTCGCGCTTTGCTGGCGTCACGTTCGCTGTAAATCTTGGCGCATATTATAAACCCGGTCATTTTACCGACGGCTCCGAGCGGCAGCTTTGTCCCGCATTGCGGACCTTAGCTGCGCCCAACTTTAATGTCTGCTGAGCGGACTTTGCTGCCTTTCGCTGCGAAAGCACGAATGTCAGCTATTTGTTAAATGAGTTTTGAGGTCATCAATCTGCGCTCGGAATTTATTCATGTGCTGCCACACAAGGAAGTAACATTTGCCCGTTTTGACCCGGCCTTCGGCCAAGATTTCCAACTGCCCCGTGGCAAGCTCATCCTCCAAAAGCGAACAACTGGCCAAGGCAATGCCCGCACCCTCCAAAGCTTGACCGATGGAATGGCTGTAACTCTGGCACATCAGTTGGGTTTGGCCATGCAACAGACTGTTTGGGTGCTGTTGATGCCAGACCTTCCAGTTGATCCAATCGGGTGCGTGTCGACGGTAGTCCAATAAGGGCATAGAGCAGGTATCATCCGCGAACCGTTGAACGCCCTCAGGTGACGAAACCGGGGCTAGTTCTTCTTCCATCAACAAACGCCCAGACCATCCTTCTGGAACCTCGTGAGCATAAATGATCGCGAGGTCATTTGTCCCTGATAGCAAGTCGCGCGGATCATCTTTGATGACAGTTTCAATGGAAAAGGACGCCGGGCTGAGTGCAAAGGACTTCAATCGTTTGAACAACCAGAACACCGATACTGCCGAATTTGCTGCAATGCGAATGGGGGGGGAGGCGGGGGACTGCACTTGGTTCAATGCGGTTTGCAGGTAGTCCAAAGCCATCGCGACCGGATCAGCAAGCTGCGCCCCCGCCTGTGTTGGGGTCAAGCTTCTTGCGCCACGTTCAAACAACTCTGTCCCCAACCAAGTTTCCAATTGCTTAACGCGTTTGCTGACCGCAGCTTGTGACACATAAAGCTCAGATGCCGCGGCGCTGAAGCTGCCCGCACGTAGAGCTGTTTCAAAGAACACCAGCGTGTCGAGCGGCGGTAGAGATTTGCGACGGTTATCCATTCCTATTAGTTATGGCTAAGGCTGAATATTTTCAACATTTACGGGCAACGCACGCTGAATTAGTTTTGGCAGACAATAAGAAAGGTGTTCAAATGGCGAATTTTGACTGGCACGCAGAACGCAGCGATCTGGCAGGGATTGCGCTTCTTGATCGCGCCCCGGAAAGCGAAGGCATAGACCTTAGCGCGGTGCGTCTCTATCGGCTCGGTCGCGTCCGCGAACAGATGAAGCTTTTCGGCGTTGATGCGGTTGTCCTCTCGGACCCGATTAACATCCGCTATGCGACCGGTGCCCGAAACATGCAGGTATTCTGCCAGCGGAATGCCCCGTCGCGCTATCTGCTGCTGACCGCGAATAAATCCATCTTGTTTGAGTTCACTGGATGCCTGCATCTGGGCCAAGGGTTTGAAACGATTGACGAGGTGCGACCCTCCAAAACCGCCAGTTTCGTAGCCGCCGGGCCGGAAATCGCGGCACGGGAGAAAGCTTGGGCCACAGAGATGGCAGACCTGATCGAAGAACTTGTCGGCAAAGGCGCGACGGTAGGGTTGGAACGGTTGAATGCGGGGACGGCAATTGCGCTCAAAGACTGCGGCTTGCGGATTGTGGATGCCCAGCAACCGGTTGAGATGGCGCGGTCTGTTAAGTCCAGCGAAGAGATGAAATGCGTGAATGCCTCTTTGCGAGCGACAGAGCAGGGTGTCGCCAAACTACGAGAGGCCATTCGCCCCGGCATGACCGAAAACGAGCTATGGTCCGTCCTGCATCAGTTCGTGATCGCGCAGAATGCAGATTACTGCGAGACGCGTTTGCTCAATGCGGGGGCGCGGTCAAATCCTTGGTTTCAGGAAACATCCAGCAACGTCATCGGCGAAAACGAATTGATCGCGCTAGATACCGATGTCGTGGGGTGTCACGGCTACTATTCTGATTTTTCCCGCACATTCCACGCAGGCCCGGGCAAACCGTCAGCGACACAGCGTGAGCTTTACAAGGTCGCCTACGAACAAGTTCTCAGCAACATGGGCATCCTTCATGCTGGAATGAGCTTCCGTGATTACGCGGATAGGGCTTGGGACATTCCGGAAAAGTACTACGAAAACCGCTACTATCTGTCGGCCCATGGCTGCGGCATGACAGGAGAATACCCCTATCTTTACCACAAAGGTGATTTCCCGGACGCAGGCTATGACGGCGAAATTGTTGCCGGTATGACCATTTGCGTCGAAAGCTACATTGGTGAAGCGGGTGGGCACGAAGGCGTCAAGTTGGAGCAACAAGTTCTCGTAACGGAAACAGGTATCGAGCTACTGTCCCGCTTTCCGTTCGAACAAGACCTGTTGCGCTGAGATTGAAAGCCGCCATTGGTTATTTGTCCAGCATTGATCACCTCGATTACCGAACAGGAATGCGCTCGCCTACCAAACGCGCGGCGCGAAGCGAACAAGCTGCGCCTTGCTGAACAAGGCATACCGATTGAGCCGGAGCTATACGAAAAGTTGAAAGGATTCGCATGACCACGCACTACAGAGACGTTCGAAAAATCGATCCTAATCGCGAAGCAACGCTAGGAGATAACACGCCCAATGACAATGACCGGGTCGAAATTGGCCCGACCCAGCTGGCATTCCGCGAATGGGAAGCGGCGGGCCTGCAGCTACCCGATTTGCAGGCGCTTCGTAGATACCGGTGGGAGCGGCTGACCCGGTTCATCAACGACCGCGGCCTCGCGGGCATTCTGTTATTCGACCCGCTGAACATCCGCTACATTACGGACAGCACCAACATGCAATTGTGGAACACCCACAACATGTTCCGGGCCGTGTTGCTGTGTGCGGACGGGTATCTTGTGATCTGGGATTTCAAGCAGTCGCCGTTTCTCAGTGAGTTCAATCCGCTCGTACGTGAGCAGCGCGCCGGCGCAGATCTCTTCTACTTTGTCCGGGGCGACAAGATCGATGCGGCTGCTGACAAGTTCTCAAACGAAGTGCGCATTCTTCTGCAAGAACACGCAGGCGGCAACAAACGTTTGGCCGTTGACAAGATATCGCTGCACGGCCAACACGCCCTTCAAGCGCAGGAACTGGAAATCATTCCTGGCGAAGACATCACCGAAAAATGCCGGGCCGTCAAAAGCCTGGACGAGATTCTGGCGATGCGATGCGCGCAGCATGCCTGTGAACAGGCTGTCGCCATCATGGAACAGGCTGCGCGCGAAGGTGTCCCGAAAGGTGACATGAGCGAAGACGACATCTGGGCCGTTTTGCACGCCGAAAATATCAAACGCGGCGGCGAATGGATCGAAACCCGTCTGCTTGCTTCTGGTCCCCGGACAAATCCTTGGTTCCAGGAATGTGGCCCGCGCATCGTGCAGAACAACGAAATCATCAGTTTCGACACGGATCTGGTTGGCGCTTATGGTTTTTGCGTTGATATCTCGCGTTCCTGGTGGGTCGGGAACAAACCGCCTCGCGCGGACATGGTTTACGCGATGCAGCACGGCTACGAGCATATTCAGGCGAACATGGAACTATTGAAGCCCGGAGCGAATTTCGAGGACATCAGCCGTGCCTGCCACAAACTGGATGATCAGTTCCAAGAACAAAAATACGGCTGCATGATGCACGGTGTAGGGCTGTGTGATGAGTGGCCATTGATCGCTTATCCTGACCAGATGGTTGATGGTGCGTTCAATTACGAACTGGAACCTGGGATGGTAATGTGCGTCGAGGCGCTGGTCAGCCCCAAGGGCGGCGATTTCTCCATCAAGCTTGAAGAGCAGGTTTTGATCACACAGGACGGGTACGAAAACCTGACCCGCTACCCGTTTGATGAACGCCTGATGGGCCAAACTGTGTAAGAAAGGTTTCGCATGACCGAGGCTGAACTGCGAGATTTCCTCAGCAGCCAAGGGCTGGCGGGCAGCCGGACGGCGCTTCGGGAACTCAAAGGCGGCTACCTCAACACCGTCTGGCGCGTCGATACGGGTGGGCGGAGCCTTGTCGCCAAAGAGTTCGCCGAGCCCATTTACCTTATTAATTTATAAGCCTTACTCAATTGTCAGCCCTTGGTTAAAATTAGATTCAACCAGTTTTCACCTTTTCTATTAAGTCGTTTGTCAGCAGTGATCCAAATTTTCTGTACTTTTCTAACCCTGTTCTTCTGGTATCTGAACAATCAACCCATCGAGGCTTTCCGATAGTTTGATCTGGCAGCTCAAACGAGATGTCGTTGAGTCCGGTTCCCACGCAAAATCAAGCATGTCCTTTTCCATGTCCTCTTTGGAAGGCAATTGGGAAACCCAGTAGTCTGCGACGTATACGTGGCACGTCGCGCACGCGCAGGCCCCTCCGCAATCGGCTTCGATCCCTGGAACAGAATTATCCCGTGCGGCCTCCATCAGAGATGCTCCTGATTTCGCTTCTATAATAAGCTCATTGCCGTCATGAGTTTTGAACGTAACTCTCACCATCTGCTGGCCTCCTTGGTGTTTCTTCACGGTCAATACAAAATCAGTGAATTAATTTAAACTGAATAATTATTAATAACTATTCAGTTCATTTGCATGCCAGATCATGCGATGTATTCTTGACCAAATAAGAAGGAGTCAAGTCGTGACACATTGCGGTTTCGAGGCGGTATCGGTCTCCGGGGGCAAGTACCTGCGCCTAGGCGATTTCTTTCATCAGCTGCCTCACCGGTTTTTCGAGTGCGACTACTGCAATTCAGACGGTCCAATGGATAATCTAAGCGCACATTTCACGACGGTACTGGTGCAGCCACCAAACAAATGTGCGAGCGTAGGAAACGTCAACGCAAAATCAGGGAGTAAAAAATGAAAAATGCCGAAGGCGACGAAGTTTTGATACCCCAGGGCGAAAGCAAGGTATGGAATTACCACCCGAACCTGCCGATTCCAAATTCACCTGTATTCCGGTTTCCTCCTCGGGTTCGTTTCGTGCTCAATTGGTTCAGGCGCGGTTGGCTGGCCCTCAGCGGAGCAACGATTTGGGTGGCGTTAGCTTTTGCAGTCTACACTTGGCTTCAGCCCTCGCTGGTAGAGTGGAGCGCGCAAGCCGTTGGGTTCATGCTCCTGCGAAATCTCGTCTTGATCATGATCGTGGCTGGGGGGTTACATTTGTGGCTCTGGGCCATGCGCCGGCAAGGGGACCGGTTGAAATTCGATAGCCGTGACATGATGCGCGACAACGGCACCTTCACGTTTCGAAATCAGGTGTTAGACAACATGTTCTGGTCCATCGCCTGGGGTGTGCCGATCTGGACGCTCTATGAGGTGATCTATTTTAGGGCGGTTGACACCGGGATGGCGTCGGCATTTCAATTCAGCGACAACCCGGTCTGGTTTATCCTGTTTTTCTGGGTGATCCTGCTCTGGAAAGGGTTCCATTTCTACTGGGTGCATCGCTTTCTGCATTGGCCGCCATACTACCGAATTGCCCATGCCGTGCACCATCGTAACCTCAATACAGGGCCGTGGAGCGGGCTGTCGATGCACCCCTTGGAAACCTTGCCCTATTTCTCGGGTCTGCTGATCCATTTGGTTGTTCCGTCACATCCAGTGCATTTTCTGTTCCACGCCTATGCGTTGGCACTGAACCCAGCATTTTCACATTCGGGGTTCGATGCGCTTTTGGCGGGCAATAAACGCCGGCTGGAACTGGGGGAGTTTTTTCACCAACTGCATCATCGGTATTTTGAGTGCAACTACGGCACACCCGAAATGCCCTGGGACAAGTGGTTCTCTACTTATCACGATGGCACGGAAGAGGACACGCACCGTACCCGGGACCGCAAAAAGAGAATGTATGCCAAATGACTGACAACAAGACGGTTATGCCCGCACGGCGTAAGACGGGTGATGCCTTACGCCGTGTCCACTCGATGACCTTTGAATACGGGCTGCGCAACTATACGATTCATGACATTCGACAACTTAAGGGAAAAAGGCAACTGACCGAAATCGGCTTGTTTCATGCCGAAGAGGCCTATGCGGTTGCCGAGGCCGGGATCGACTGCATGACGATGCGGTTTTCGTCGGACAACCCTCATCTGGTCAGGGCCGCCCGCGCAGCGGCTCCGTATACCTTTATGAATTGCTCGCTCCCGCTCACCCCGGTGACTAGCCGCAAACAGGCGCGGCGACTGGCCTTGGACGCCATGGAACTGGGCGCGGATTCAGTCATCTGCCAATGGTCGCCCCGCTTCATCGAAGCCGCTGCGGAATGCGGTGTGCCGGTGCGCGGGCATATCGGACTGGTCCCTCGCCGCTCGACCTGGACCGGTGGTTTGCGTCCGGTGGGCAAAACAGTTGAACAAGCCGTGGACCTGGCACGACAGTTGAAAGATCTCGAAAACGCAGGCGCTTGGGCTGTTGAATGCGAGGTCATCCCGACACGCGTATTACAAGCGCTTTCTCAAAGAACATCGCTTGTTATTGTGTCGCTCGGCTCGGGCCCGAGTGATGTGCAGTTCTTGTTTGCCCAAGACATCCTGGGTGACGGCCGCCCACCTTTTCCGCGGCATTCAAGGCAGTATTGCAACCTGCAAACCCTTCGTGACCAGATGCAGGATACGCGTATTGCCGCGTTTCAGGCCTTTGCAGCAGACGTGGAAGACGGCCGTTTCCCGAAGGCCGCCGAGGAAGTGGCTGTGAGCGACACGGTCCTGGCAGACATCATTGAAGCGCTTGAAAAACAGAACTAGTTTCTGGACTGCTTTCCCTGGTGTAAAGTTCAGGTTAATAATACCTCGCAATTGTTGAAAGATGGGCAAGCATGATCACAATTGACGATATCCGCGCGTTTCTGGCTGTGGCGAAACATGAAAGCTTCGTTCAGGCAGCTGAAGAGTTGTTCATCACTCCGCCGGCGTTGTCGCGCAGGATAAAGAAGCTGGAGGAATTTGTCGGCGAGGCATTGTTTGAGCGAACGACCCAGATGGTCGCGATTACGCCTTCGGGTCAGGTATTTCTCGAAAGGGCCGAGCCAATAGTCCGCGAGTTTGAGACGTTCAAGGCGTTTGCCTCGAGTTTTGCGAAAGATCACATTGTCAAAATCTGTTTTGCCTGCATGTGGAGCACCGCGGGTGCAATTGTACCCAGGCTCATTCGTGACTACACGCGAATGCATGAGAAAGCCGAGTTCGAGGTGCGGGATGGAGAAGCAGATACGGTACCAAGACTGGTGAGTGAAAGACAGGTGGATTTCGGGATTGGAATGCGTCCGGCGACCAGCAACGTGGACCTCCAGTTTGAACCGCTATGTGATGATCCCGTCATGCTTGCCTGTCCTCCGGGGCATCATTTTTTCGATCGTTCCAAGGTTAGCTGGGCTGAACTCCAGTCGCCGGATATACCAAAGGTCGATTGGGGCGTCCTGAGATCGATCGCAATGGGAGCGATCGCGGAAGATTTGCAGCGCGAAAATATTCCCTTTGAAACCGACGCCAAGATTTTGCATCTCACCACACAACTGAACTTCCTCGATGCGCATTTGAGGGCGATCATTATGCCCCGCCTGGGTATTTCGTTGTCACGCGCGCCTGAAATCAGGGCCATCCCGATCATCAAGCCCGAGTTGAAACGGGAAATTGGTATAATATCATTGCGGACCTCACCTGTTTCCAAGGCGGTATGCTCTTTTGTCGACCACGTTAGAGAGAATTTCATGGAACATTACATGAAAACGACAGAGCGTTTCACTGGATGACATGGCGCAGCACGACTGCTGCTTAATTAATCTTAGGTAAATAACTGAGAAGCTTTATTCAATTCCGTTCTAGAAAGTTTTGTTTAGTCTGTAGCTACAGCTAACACCTAGCCAGTGAATTGGGATAAGTTTTACGGCCACACGGTAAAGATTTCCGGGCGCACCGGATTGCTTCGTTCTGTCGATTGATAAATGAGTTCACAAGTTGTTGGCCGAAATAAGAGCGGGAGTACATGACTAATTATGCCAGCTATGGCCGCATCGAATGGGAAAATCGCTTGAGAAGCGCGAGAACACCTTACCTTAAGTCAAGGGTGGCTATGTACTGGTGTGTCAAGAAAGCAGAACTTTGTCACTCGAACCTGCGCGCGCAAAGGCCTCTCAAACACTCGCTATCTAGGAGAAAGGAACTATAATGCAGATTGGCTTCATCGGCGTCGGTGCCATGGGCGGACCCCTGGCACGTAACCTTATAAAAAGCGGAAAGAATGTACTTATTTATGACATTAGCAGTGATGCGATAGACAGGACTATCTCGGTCGGTGAGACTGGGAAAAAGGCCGAGAGTATCGAGGATCTGCTGGCCGTAGATATCCTTTTTACAAGCCTCCCCATGCCGGATGATTTAAGAAAGCTGATGCTGGGAGATGACGGAATTCTCACAAAATTGAAGGGTGGAAGTTTCTATATTGATGTTAGCACCATAGATGCGGGGTTGGCGACCGAGATCAATCAAGCTTGCCTGGAGAAAAACATCCGTTTCCTGGGTTGTCCCCTGGGACGAACGCCAGGTCACGCCGAAAGAGCAGAAGAGCCGATCTATGCCGGCGGCAAAGAGAAAGACTTCAAGGAAATGCAGCCTCTCCTCGAAAGTATCGGCAGCCCTGTAATCTATATGGGCAGCTGTGAGGCTTCCTATACCGCCAAGCTTCTTGGGAACATGATGGGAGGGGTATTCATTGCCGCCATCTCAGAGGCATTCGCCGTCGCTGAGAAGGTCGGTCTTGACATGAGCCACTTTCTGAAGTTCGCAAAAGAGTCAGGTGGCGACAGTGCGCAGCTCAATGTCAGGGGGCCGAAGATTGTCGACAAAGACTTCTCTTCGCTTTTCAGTCTTGATCTGTTGCTCAAGGATATGCGGTTGGGCTGCGAGGTAGCAGAGGCGGTCGGGGTTGATGTCCAAACCATGAAGCAGGCAAGGGAAGCCTTTCTGCGCGCCAGCCAACAAGGACTTGGCAGACAAGATGCTGTGGCGGTTTTCAAGGCCATAAGCACCATGGAATACAGAAATTGAGAGAAAGTGTAATGAAAACCTATCAACATTATATTAACGGCGCTTGGGTCGAGCCTGCGGGCGGAGAATACTTTGACACCGAAAATCCCTACACGGGTAAGGTCTGGGCCAAAATCGCTCGGGGTACGGCGGAAGATGCTGACCGGGCTGTCAAGGCAGCCAAAGCCGCATTTGAAAGCGGTGAATGGGCTGAGATGCGCCCGACGGCGCGTGGAAAGCTTCTGGTCAAGCTGGCGGAAATCATAGAGCGTGAAGCCGAAAGGCTTGGCGAATTGGAAGTGCGCGACAACGGCAAGCTCATCGCAGAAATGAGTGCGCAGACCAAGTACCTAGCCGAATGGTACCGCTATTATGGCGGTCTTACCGATAAGGTCGAAGGGGCGGTTCTACCCGCCGACCGACCCGGTATTTTCAACTTCACCCGATATGAGCCTCTGGGCGTTGTCGGCATGATCACGGCCTGGAACTCGCCGCTTCTACTTCTGGCATGGAAACTCGCGCCGGCACTGGCGGCAGGTAACACATCTGTTGTGAAGCCGTCCGAGTTCACCTCGGCCTCGACCCTCGAATTCATGGAGTTGATCAAGGAGGCTGGTTTCCCTGATGGCGTGGTAAACTGCGTGACGGGGTTCGGCCTAGATGTGGGCGCGCCATTGGTGGAACATCCGGACGTGGCCAAGGTTGCCTTCACCGGATCTGACTTCGCGGGACAGAAGATCTATGAGGCGGCGGCGAAAAAAATTATGCCCGTCACGCTGGAACTGGGCGGGAAATCACCCAATATCGTTTTCGAGGATGCCGATTTCGAAGCCGCCGTGATGGGCGCGATCTCGGGCATCTTTGCCGCAACCGGTCAGACCTGCATTGCCGGATCGAGGCTTCTGGTGCAACGCTCAATTCACGACAGGTTTGTCAAGCGGCTGGTAGAGGTAGCAGGCGAAGCCAAGATCGGTGATCCAATGTCGACGGACACTCATGTCGGCCCGGTCACGACCCAGCCGCAATATGAGAAGATCCTGCATTACATAAACGTGGCGAACGAGGACGGCGCGACCTGTGTTCTTGGCGGCAAGCCCTACACTGGCGATGGCGCAAAGGGCGATCGCTTTGTCGAGCCGACGATCTTCACCGATGTTTCGAACGACATGCGCATCGCACAGGAAGAGGTCTTTGGCCCGATCCTGTCGGTGATCCCTTTTGATACCGAAGACGACGCAATCAGGATCGGGAATGACATTGTTTTCGGTCTGGCCGCCGGCGTCTGGACCTCGGATATCGGTCGAGCACTCAGGATGTCGGAAAAGCTCAAGGCCGGTACTGTCTGGGTCAATACATATCGCGCTGTTAGCTTCATGACGCCCTTCGGTGGCTTCAAACGCTCCGGTCAGGGGCGGGAAAGCGGGCAACAGGCGATCAAGGAATTCATGCAGGTGAAATCTGTCTGGATTGCACAGCAAACCACCGCCGCCAATCCTTTCATCATGCGTTAGAAATCAGGCTGACTGTCCCATGCTCAAGCAAGTAAACCTCTCCGACAAATATGATTTGTCAGTGGATTCGGTGTTTCTGACCGGAACACAGGCGCTGGTACGGCTATGCCTTACTCAAGCCGCCGTGGATTGCGCGGCTGGTCTCGACACCGGTGGTTATGTGACAGGGTATCGCGGATCGCCGCTAGGGGGGCTGGATCAACAATTTGGTTCAGCCAAAGCGGCGCTCGAGGCTGCCGAAATCATATTCCAGCCAGGGCTGAACGAAGATCTGGCAGCCACTGCCGTCTGGGGATCTCAGCAATCGGCCATACGGGGCGAAGGCAGCAAAGATGGCGTGTTCGCGCTTTGGTATGGCAAGGGGCCTGGCGTGGATCGCACGGGCGACGTGTTCCGGCATGGCAATTTGGCAGGCAGTGCCAAGCATGGAGGTGTTCTGGCGCTATTGGGCGATGATCATACCTGCGAAAGCTCGACCACTTGCCATCAAAGCGAGTATGCGCTTGTCGATGCGATGATGCCGGTTCTCAATCCTGCCAACATCGAGGAAATCGTTGATTACGGCCTACATGGCTGGGCGCTCAGCCGGTTCTCGGGGCTCTGGGTTGGGCTAAAATGCGTCAAGGATAATGTGGAAAGCAGCGGGTCGATATATCTCCCAGCCGACCGCCCGCCGCCCATCCTGCCGGAGGTTGATCTTCCGGCAGGTGGACTTAATATACGAGCTGATGATGACCGGCATGACCAAGAGCGGCGATTGCATCGGTGGAAGCTTGATGCAGCACGGTCTTATGCCCGTGCTAATGGGCTGGACCGGATTTTCTGGTCTGGCGGACCGCAGCCTAAGATTGGTATCGTGAGCACCGGCAAAAGCTGGATGGATGTTGCCTCAGCCCTGGCAGATTTGGGGCTGGACGAAACCAAGGCAGCCGAAATCGGGTTTACCACTTACAAAATCGGTATGGTTTGGCCGCTGGAGCCTGAAGGGCTGCGGGCCTTTGCCGAAGGTCTCGATATGCTGATCGTTGTCGAAGAGCAACGCGGGCTGATCGAAGCCCAGGCGCGCAACATTCTTTATGGAATGCAAAAGGCGCCGGTGATCATTGGCAAACGGGACGAGGCGGGTCAGCACCTCTTTCCTGCGGATGGCGCGCTTGATCCGGTGATGATTGCCCAAGCGCTGGTAAACCGGTTGCCGGGGATGGAGGAGGCGCGCACGCAGCTTGATGCGCGCCAGAGGCACAATGTCACTGAGCTTGCGGTCTCGCGCACACCCTATTTCTGTGCTGGTTGCCCGCACAACAGTTCAACCGTTCTGCCGGATGGCGCCCGTGGTTATGCCGGGATCGGCTGCCATTGGATGAGCCAGATGATGGACCGTGCCACCGAAGGCTATACCCAGATGGGTGGCGAGGGGGCCAACTGGATCGGTGAGGCGCCGTTTTCGACGCGCGGCCATGTGTTCCAGAACCTGGGCGACGGCACATACAACCATTCAGGACTGATGGCGGTCCGTGCGGCGGTCGCCGCGGGAGTGAACATCACCTACAAGATCCTCTACAACGATGCGGTGGCGATGACCGGCGGGCAAGCCCATGAAGGTGGCTTGTTGCCTGCGCAGATCGCGGCCGAAGTGCTGGGTGCCGGTGTTGCACGGCTTGAGGTCATGTCAGACCAACCGCAAACTTTCGACCTCTCCGGGTTCCCACCGGGGATGAAAGTGCATCATCGGGGCAACCTGCAGGCGGTGCAATCCGAGTTGTCGCAGGTCAAGGGCGTCACGGTGCTGCTTTACGAACAGACTTGCGCCACCGAGAAACGCCGCCGCCGCAAACGTGGGTTGGCCGATGATCCACCTCGGCGCGTGATGATCAACCCGGAGGTTTGTGAAGGGTGCGGTGATTGCGGCATTCAGTCGAATTGCGTGGCCATCCTGCCGCTGGAAACACCGCTTGGCACCAAGCGTGCCATCGACCAGTCGGCCTGCAACAAGGATTTTTCCTGCCTCAAGGGGTTCTGCCCCAGCTTTGTGACCATCGACGGCGGGCAATTACGCAAACCCGATGCCGTCGGCGGCGCGCCGGAAAACTTACCCGATCCAGCGCCGGTCCTGACGCTCGACCAACCGCGTAGCATCCTTCTGACCGGGGTCGGTGGCACCGGCGTTGTGACCGTGGGCGCGCTCATTGGCATGGCCGCACATCTCGAAGGCAAGGGCGCGGGTCTGATCGACATGGCCGGGCTGGCGCAGAAGGGCGGCGCCGTGACCACGCATATCCGGCTAGCCGCATACCCAGATCAGATCAATGCAATTCGCATCGCACCGGGCGGGGCAGATCTGATGCTGGGATGCGATGCCCTAACCAGCGCAGGCAAAAGTGCAGTGATGTTGCTGAACCCGGATGGCCACATCATCGCCAACACCTATGAAACGATGACCGGCGCCTTCGTACGCAACCGTGATTTCCGACTGCCGGGGAAAGACATGCGCGAGCGGCTTGATGCTTCCGTGCCCGCAGGCCACGCGCTTCTGACCGACGCAACCGATCTGGCACGACACCTTCTGGGCGATACGATCGGGGCCAACCTGTTTTTGCTTGGGGTTGCCTGGCAAAAGGGGCTCATACCACTTGGCAGAGCTGCGATTGCCGAGGCGATCCGCCTCAACGGTGTCGCTGTCGACTTAAACCTTTCGGCCTTTGCCTGGGGGCGTGCCTGGGCGGTTGATCCAGATCGGATCGAAACGCGGTCGACAAGGCCCAACGCCGCGCCCGACACACTCGATGTGCTGATCGAGGATCGTTCAGCTCGGCTTACCGCATACCAAAACGCGGCCTATGCCGCCGAATACGCAACATTCATTCAAAAGGTTGCAGCACAGGATCCCGACCCGGACCGGCGTCTTACGCGCGCAACCGCCCGGAATCTCTATAAGCTAATGGCCTATAAGGACGAATTCGAAGTGGCACGCCTGCTGACCAATGATAGCTTTGAGGCCGCGATCCACTCGCAGTTCGAAGGTGACTACCGCATCACCCATCATCTCGCGCCGTCAATGCTTCCGGGTACTGACCCGGCCACCGGGCGACCGAAGAAACGCGCGTTCGGTCCTTGGATCAGACCCGCCCTTCGCGGACTGGCAAAGTTGAAATGGCTACGCGGCACCTGGGCCGACCCATTCGGGTACACTGCGGAACGCCGAATGGAACGCGCCCTCATCGATGACTATCGCGACAGTATGAAGGCTATTCTGAGCGACCTTACGACGGAAAGTTACGAAGACGCGTTGCAGCTTGCTGATCTTCCCAATGAGATCAGGGGCTTCGGGCCGGTCAAACACGCCTCCGCGACAGCGTATCAGGAAAAATGGATCGCCCTCGAAGCGAAATATTTTGAGATTAAATTAGAAAAGAGGGTCGCCTGATGAAGCCTCAAAAGGTTGCGATCGTCGGCACCGGGGCCATGGGATCGGTCTATGCCGCGCTCATGGCAGAGGCCGGAAATGAGGTCTGGGCGGTGGATACCTGGACTGAGCATGTTGATGCGATCAACGCGCTTGGTTTGCGCGTGGAAGGGGCCAGCGGAGACCGGGTGGTCCGGGGCATCCGCGCCGTGACCGAATTGGCCGAAGCGGAGCCGTGTGATCTATACGTTATCGCAACCAAAGGCTCAGGCGTTGACGCAGCTGCCAAGGATGTGGCGGCAGTAATGCCCGATGATACACTTGTCCTGACCATTCAAAACGGGCTTGGTGCGGGCGAACGCATCGCCGAGCACATGCCCGCAAAGAACGTTCTTCTGGGTGTCGCTGACGGGTTTGGGGCGTCTATAAAGGGACCTGGCCATGTACATCACAACGCTATGAAATTGATCCGTCTGGGCGAAATGGCCGGTGGCATGACCGAACGGCTCAGCGGGCTTGCAACGCTATGGCAGGAAGCCGGGTTCAACGCCCGCGCCTTCGAGGACGTTCATCAGCTGATCTGGGAAAAGTTCCTGTGCAACGTCACGCTGAGCGCGCCTTGCACCGTCTTTGATTGCACCGTCGGTGAATTGATGGCCCAACCAGAATGGCGCGAAATCGCCCTAGGATGCACGCGCGAGGCTTACGCCTGTGGGCTGGCCGAGGGGATCCGCTTTTCTTTCGACGATCCCGCGCAATACGTGATCGATTTCGCCGCGATGATGCCAACGGCAAGCCCGTCGATGCGGCTTGATCACATGGCAAGCCGAGCCTCCGAAATCGCTGCGATCAACGGAATTGTGCCAGTGTTGGCCGCGCGTCACGGCCTGAACGCTCCGTTCAACCAGACGCTCAGCGCCGTTGTTCGTGCCCGCGAGTCTGCTTTCGCGAAAGGCAAGTCATGAATGTAGCCTCTTTCCTGCGGGAAGACTGCCAAAGTTACGGCATGATAGCCGGAGAAGAATTGTACCCTGTCGAACCCGGGTTTCAGAAAGATTTTCCCGATCTCAAAGCGGTTATTGCCGCTGATCGGATTGCGGACCTGACCCATCATTACGTGGAAAAGGCAATACCGCTTTCCAAAGTCAAGCTACTCCCCCCTATACCCGAACCGGGCAAGATCATCTGCGCTGGAATGAACTACCGCAAGACCTATCCGGTCGAAGGCATGACACCACCTGATCCGGGTAATGTGGTGATTTTTGCCCGCCATACGGAAACTCTTGTGGGCCATGGCGCGCCGCTTGAAATGCCCCGGGGCGCGGCCGCTGGTAGCTTTGATTTCGAAGGAGAGATTGTTGCCGTGATCGGCAAGCCCGGACGCCATATTTCAGAAGCCGAGGCCATGGGCCATGTGATGGGATATTCGATCATGAACGAAGGCTCTGTGCGCGGTTGGATGAAGCACTCGGTGCACGCGGGCAAGAACTTTCACGCTTCCGGCAGCTGGGGTCCGTGGATCATGACCACGAATGAAATTGGCGACCCGACCTCGTTAAAGCTTGAAACCCGACTTAACGGAGACTTGATGCAATCAGCGACGGCCAGCGAGATGATTTTCTCTCTGCCCGAGCTCATCGCTTACATTTCGAATTTGCTGCCACTGAATCCCGGCGACATCATCGCCACCGGCTCCCCAGATGGGACCGGCGGCAGCCGCAAGCCACCCATTTTTCTTAATGCCGGGGACTGTGTGGAGGTCGCGGTCAGCGGAATAGGCACCCTGAAAAACACTGTTGGAGCAGAATAGGCCGGCGAAAACGCGAACCAGCATAACATAACCCTTTGGATTGGAAAACGACAATGCACGAAAGCATCCTCAGCCAACGATACATCATCAAAGCGATCCCAATGGAGGATCGCCGACCGATCGAGCAAAGCTCGATCATGAAGCCGCATCCTCTGTCCTACATGGAGCTGCCTTTTGACCCGGAATACTCGCTCTACAACAATCGGATGACGCCGGAACGGCTGAACAATGTCACCGACGACGAGCAATACTGGGCCGTTCGCCAGAAGGTGATCCTGCGCAATACTGGCGAATTTCCGGTGGAGATATCCGGGCCAGACGCCGAAAAATTCGTGAACCGGGTATTTGCCCGCGATGTGAGCCGGGTCAAAGTCGGCCGCTGTGCCTACAACTTCGCCCTCTACCATCATGGTGGCATGATCACTGACGGTGTCATGTTGCGCCTGGCAGAGGATAGGTTCTGGATGACGCAGGCTGATGGTGAGCTTTACAATTGGTACATGGCGCACGCGCATGAGTTCGACGTAACAATTTCAGATCCGAATGTCTGGGTTACTCAGGTTCAGGGACCTCGATCAATGGACGTGCTGCGCGATGTCATTGATGACGACTTCCCCGATCCGTGGCGCTACTTCGACATCGCGACCGTAACTATCGCCGGAGAAGAAGTCATTGTCACCCGGACCGGGTTCACAAACGAGCTGGGCTGGGAATTTTATCTACGGCCAGATAATGATGCCGAAAGGGTCGGCAACCGCATTTGGGATGTCGGCCAAAAATATGGGATGATCCTGACTGGCACGCCAGCTTTTCGCGCGCGCCGAATCGAGGCCGGGTTAATGGGCCAGACCGAATTCGACAGCACGACAACGCCATTCGACGCAGGGCTTGGTCGTTTTGTCCAGATGGACAGACCAGATTTCATCGGCAAAGCGGCCCTTGAGAAAGTCGACAGGCGCTCCCGTACCTTCGGCATGCGCGTGCGTCAAGGGATCGCGGAGCGCGGGCGGACAATCACAATTGGCGGCGATATTGTCGGCCGTGTCTGTTCATCAGCCTGGTCGCCTTATCAGGAATGTGGTGTTGCGCTGGTACGCATGGATGACCCGGATATGGGGCCGGGCACTGAAGTTATAGTAACCGGAACGGATGGAACAACCTACAGCGCACAGATTTGCAGCTTGCCAATGTATGATGCCGAAGGCGCAATTGTTCGTGGAATAACCAACGAACCCCCCGTAGGACCTGAGCCCTGGGAAGGCTAATGGGGATAACTCATCTAGTTTGGTCGAGAAACTCCAGTTCTATGTTTAACGGAAAGTGCCTATGAGGATCTGGGACCTACTTACAAGCGCAAACGGGGCACCTATCGGGTCACTTTAGCAAAGGGCAGGATTACCGGTTTGCGCGGTTTCGAGAATGAACGCGATGCTCAGTTCGCTATGCCAGGGCTTATCATTCCCTCATTACTGGTAAACATGCGAGCCGGTAATATTCCTACCGATGATGATGGAAAACTGGTACTGAATGTACCGATCAATGAACTGTAGGAGGAAACTGGTTTGGAGAATGTTGATAAGAAATCGTTTCTAACTGCGACACACTGGGGAGTGTATCGGGCTGAAGTCGATGACGGCCGGCTGGTTGAGATGCATTCGTTTGAAGAGGATCGTGATCCCTCCGCAATCGGAAAAGGTCTTGTTGATGCGATCAATTCACCAAGCTGAATCTTGGCTCCCGCCATTCGTGAAAGCTGGTTGCGGGATGGTCCAGGAAGCAATCCACATTTGCGTGGAAAAGAGGCATTTGTTGAAGTTACTTGGGAAATTGTTGAGGAACTGCTCACAAAAGAGATTACACGGGTTCGTCAGAAACATGGATCAAATGCAATCTTTGCCGGCTCTTACGGATGGGCAAGTGCCGGACGGTTTCACCATGCCCAAAGCCAGTTGAAGCAGGTCTTCTACGTTCCTCAGTGAGAGTGGAAATTTCACATAAAGCATGACTGCGAGCTGGATGATCGCTGGACTGGTTTTGAAGAAGCGGAATGAAACTTGATTGGGCATAGCTGGGTAGCTATTTGCCTAGGCTCGCCTAAGCAAGGTGGTTTATTCTGACAGAGCCTCAGCGGTAGCTTGTAGATGAGCTCTTTCGAAAATCTTAATGCAAGGAAAATGTGATGTTGAGACTGGTTGAATTTGAAGCCGAAAAACTTGAAGCAATTAAGCGATTGCAAAATGAGCTTGAAGCGATGTTGCCGGTGTTTGAAGAAGCGGACGGGGTTATTCTATCCATGATTTCATCCAATGCTCTAACGCTTCACGGCATAAACCACGGGCTCAATCGACATAGATCGCATGGTTCGCCCTGTGGCGGGAATATATCTGGCCGCAATCTCCTCGCTGCTTTCATGGGCGACAATATCCCAGCCATAGGGTTCTAGAAAACCGGCCACGTCATCCGGGCCTAGGCCAAAGTGCCAAAGGCCCTTTTTAACGGTGACCTTGTAGAGAAGCTTCAGGTCATCGATATCGTCACCATTCAGGAAAGACTTTTTAACGTAGGTGAACAGCAGACGGCTTCCGGCAGGAGCTTGGCTCAGAAAGTCAAAGGTTGAGGTAATGCCGCCCTTCGTAAGGTATTGGGTGACCGCTTCAAGTACGAACAGTGTCGGTTCGTCGCCGGCGTAGCCCGCCTCGGCCAACTTATGCGACAGGTCCTCCTGATCGAAATCCACAGGCACCAGCACAACGTGATCCGGCACTTTGCCAAGTGCACGCGTGAGCCTTTTGCGCTTTGCTTCGACATTGACGGGTTGGTCGACCTCCCAGGCTGGCAAGGTTGCAAGGGTGTCAGAGCGATACACCAGCGTGTCGAGGCCCGCACCAAGGTTCACCACCGCTTTCACCCCGTGAGCCACCGCGTCTTCGGCTTGTTCCTGGATGTATCGCTTGCGGCATGGAAACAGCGCCCGGCCACCCGGAAGCAGCTTTTCGTGAAGCCAGAACATGCTGTCGCGCAACCATGCGAGGGCCAGGATTTTAGTCCAAATCCGCACGTTCCTTGGCGCCAACTGCAAACTTAGATCGTCATCAATCAAGCGCTGCCCGGGTGGGTAAAGCTGTTCGAAAGCCACGAAGCCAGCGGGCCCGTCGGTTGTTTTCGCTGCTAAGCGTGTCATGAAGAACCTCCTCTTCAGAATTTATTTCATCCGTTTCGATGCGCGGATCCTCTGCCAATTGACCTGATCGTACACAATTATGCCATTGGAAGCTATTACGGCATCAGTCACTTTGGGCTGATTGCGTGGAGTGTGACCTGAGCTGTTTCCAGATCTGGATAGATCCAAATCCAAAGAAAAGTGGCTAGCAGGAGCATCAAAACACGTTCAGATAGGCTTAACCAGTTTGTTCTAAGCCAGTTAGCTGCGAAGCGTGGATCTGGTGGCTGTTTGAATATTGAAGAATCATGCAGTGGTAACTCCGGATGATAATTCCAATTTGGATTTGATGGTTTTTCGGAATTTTCAGGCATCATTCCCCCCGGGATCGACAACACGACTTGCCCGGATCGCAGCCAGCACAGCCACGATCTCTCGGTCACGGATCGCAGCCAGCTCCTCGAAGCTACGGCCGTCCGCGATCTCATCGCAACCTTCGACCATAGTGTCACGCAACTCTCTGGTGAGCTCTGGTGCTTCAAGCCGGGTCCATGGTAACTTCAAAGCCGGGCCGAATTGGTCAAAACTGGCAGCCATACCGCCCTTGCCGCTGCACACGTGATACGCCAGGCAATGCCCTTGAACAGCCATACGCGGTGCTGGGCCATTCATTAGTGCGACGTCGATATCGGTCGCCGTTGCCTCTCCATTGGCGACCATGTGAAGCGCTTCACGCCACAGGGCTTCCTGAAGGCGGGTGGCTATAAAACCAGGGATTTCCTTTTTCATGACCAGGGGGGCTTTGCCTGCAATTTCATAGAAAGCGCTGGTCCAGGCGACCGCATCGGGGGATGTCTTTTTACCACCGATAATTTCGACAAGCGGCAAAAGATAGGGCGGATTGAAAGGATGTCCGATAACGGTACGCTCGGGCGTATCACACGTGGTCTGAATATCTGTCATCATCAACCCCGATGTGGATGAACATATCACAACGGCGGGGGGCACAATTTCCCCCAGCTTTGCATAGAGTGCACGCTTTAACTCCAGATTTTCCGGCACGCTTTCTTGTATGAATTCAGCGTCTTTGACTGCATCTTCCAAATTATAACTGACAGATAACCGATCCAGCGATGCGCCTGTCGCCAACCCCAGTGAGGTCAAGCTGATCCATGCGGTTTTAAGAATAGCACGAAACGCCGGTTCTTCGGCTGGGTCATGTAAATAGACAGTTACATCGTAACCTCGCGCCAAAAAGTATGCAGTCCAGCCGCCACCAATCGGACCAGCGCCAATACATGTAATACGGCTAATGTCACTTGGGTTTGGGTACATATCGCTATTCTCCTTTAAAAATGGGCGCGCGTTTTTCGACAAAGGCGGCGACCCCTTCGAGCGCATCGTTTGACTTCAGCATTTTATGATACGTGGGTACCGTTTCACCGCGCATAACTGCGAAAGCCTTTTCAAGCGGCGCGCAATCCATCACGCGCTGGACTTCCTTGACGCTTTGCACGGCCAACGGGGCGGACCTGGCAATAGAGTCTGCCCATTCCCGAGCGGTCTCCATCAACTGGTTCCCGGGCACTACCTTGTTCACCAATCCGTATTGGGCTGCTTCGGTAGCCGTTAGCCATCGTCCCAACAGAAACATTTCTGTCGCAACGTTACGCGGGATGTTGCGCGGCAAACGTTGAAGAGCTCCACCATCTGGAAGTATACCCATCGTCAATTCGGGCAGACCGAACTCGACATGGTCGGCTGCGACCAACAAATCGCAAGCCAGAGCCATTTCAAATCCACCGCCGACGGCATGGCCGTTGATGGCGGCGATGACTGGTTTGTTGAGGCGCCAGTTCTCGGTGAGTCCGGTAAAACCACCTTCGCCGTAATCATCGCTTTCCCACCAGTTGTCTAATTGCATTACCCCTGCGTTGAGATCTTTAAGGTCCCAACCGGCAGAGAATATTTTCTCCCCGCCGCCCGTCAGAATTGCGACCCGCAAATCCTCGTCTTCACGCAACTCACTGAATGCATTTGCCATCGCCTGTGACGTAGCGACACTAATCGCATTGACCTTTGGGCGATCAATTTTAATTTCCATGATGTGACCGTTACGTCGGACATCAACGCCATCTGACATCTGTGTCTTTCCTCTTTTCAAAAACCTTGAACTGTGTGGTCATTTCCAAACATCGAATTGAGTGCTGCAACCGTTGAAAGTAAAATCGCGGCACCCATTCGACCGAAGGGATCTTTTTCGAGTTTTAGGGAGAAGGATTGCGCAATTTGAGCTTCTGACGCGCTTCCGTCGGACTGACTGCCCGCCCGCCCATACGCTCGATTATTTCCACCACCCGGGTGACAAGCTGTCCATTGGTTGCCGGTACACCCCTGGCGAGGAACAGATTGTCCTCCAATCCGACACGCACGTTTCCGCCCATCGTCACGGCAGCCGCCGCCATAGGCATTTGCATACGACTGATCCCAAATCCAGCCCAGGCCGCGCCCTCAGGCAACTGGTCTTTCATGACCTTCATCGTGTCAACGTTGTGATCTGCACCCCAGGGAATGCCGAGGCAAATCTGGAACATCGGAGGATCGGCAATCAGCCCCTCGGCAATCATCTGGCGGGCAAAACGGATATGGCCAAGTTCAAAGACTTCCAACTCAGGCTTCACGTTCCATTCTTTTGTAAGTTCGGCCATCCGCCGCAGCATTGGCGGTGTGGAGACATAGATCATATTCGTATCGCTAAAATTCAGCGTGCCGCAGTCCAGTGTGCAAATCTCTGGCATGCATTCATGAATATGTACCAAACGATCATCTGCCGAGATCATGTCCGTGCCCGGGCCAGGCATTGCAGGGTTTTGAGTATCTGGAGTCCAATCCCCTCCCATCCCGGCCGTGAGGTTGAGCACGACATCCGTGCCACTGTCTCTTACCCGATCCACGGCTTCTTTAAATAGCTTCGGATCACGTGATGCGTGACCTGTTTCGGGATCACGAACGTGCAAATGAGCCACAGCCGCCCCGGCCTTTGCTGCCTCAATTGCGGCCTCTGCAACTTCCTTCGGTGTCACGGGTACATGTGGGTTGCGCCCTACAGTATCGCCGGCCCCCGTTACGGCGCATGTGACAATAACTTCGAAATTCATGGTATTGATCCTTTGATGTTCTATTGAGCTGAATTGCCACTTGATACTCTTTTTCTGGCAATTCTTAAAAATAACAATTATTATATAATAGGCGTTATTTCAAGTGAATTTTGACGATCGAATAATGAAGGGACAGAGGTAATCTGCGAAACCTGAGTGAATAGGTTGGGTGGGCTTCCCACTCCTAAACGGCGTTGCCATAGGCAATCTGAAATGAGGACATTAACAGTGCAAAGTCATAGACTTATAAGGGCCGTATACCAAAATCTTCTCTCGCTGGCCATTGTATCTCAAACTGGTCAGACGAAACTGCACGGCCCACCGCAGTGGACCTTTTTGCTCTGTGATTGACAGTCCGGCAGCTTTAAAAAACTCTGAGACATAACCCAAGGAAACGCCATCAAAACGGATTGAGCCTGCCCGACTATAAACGCCTGATTGATTCGGAGATTCGGGATTTTTGCAATCTGACGGATAGTTTTACTCCACTGGGTTCACCGACCTTAGTATTGCTAAGCAACGCAGATTCTATGACCGGATGTGTCAGGCGTTCAATAGAGGCCGCCCCGATTCCAGCCTGCCGAGAGGGGCGGTGTTAGATCAAATCGGTTATTAACCCCAAAACAGCTCGGACGCTAACCCAGTTGGCTCAACATCAGTTCCCGCCGCTTTCCATCTTACGATGTGCGATGGTTTCTTCCAGCCAGCTAAGTTTCATCTTGGGAACCGAACTCAGTAGCAAATCTGTATAGTCATCAAACGGTGGTGCGAGCACCTGGGATTTCGTTCCGCAACGCACAACCTCACCCTGATACATAACCACAATACTATCTGCGATTGCTTTGACCGTTGCCAGATCATGGGTGATGAATAGATAAGCGACGTCCTCAACTTTCTGAAGGTTCACCAGCAGTTTAAGAATGCCGTCAGCCACTAGCGGGTCAAGGGCAGATGTGACCTCGTCGCAGATGATCAGCTTGGGTTTGGCCGCAAGCGCGCGGGCGATGCAGACGCGTTGTTTTTGGCCACCGGAAAGCTCTGCAGGATAGCGATTTTGGAAACCATCGCCCAGCTCGATCTCTTCCAGTAACTCCTGAATGCGTTTTTGTTTTTCGGCCCCTTTGAGTCCGAAATAGAACTCCAAAGGCCGTCCGATGATGGTGCTCACAGTCTGGTGTGGGTTCATCGCAGTGTCGGCCATCTGATAGATCATCTGCAATTCGCGCAGGTCTTCAAGCCTACGGGTCGGCAAATCTGGTGACAGGATCCGCCCGTCGAAGGTGATGCTGCCTTCGCTTGGAGGCAACAGGCTGGTGATGACACGAGCGAGGGTGGATTTGCCGGAGCCGGATTCGCCCACGATAGCGAGGGTCTGGCCAGGATGCAGTTCAACATTTACATCCTTGAGGACATCGAAATTGGTGCCGCGGTAGCGCGCAGTGATGTTCTCGACCTTCAGGAGTGGTTTTTCTGTCGGTTGCTTTTCCTTGTGCTGGATGGAGCGGACGGAGACAAGGGCCCGCGTGTATTCTTCTTGCGGGTTGTTGATGATCTGATCGGTGGTGCCGTATTCAACCATCGCACCCTGTTGCAGCACCATGATATGGTCTGAAACCTGCGCCACCACGGCGAGGTCATGCGTGATGTAGAGCGCGGCGACGCCGGTGTCGCGGATCGCCTCTTTGATCGCAGCGAGGCCGTCGCTTTGGGTGGTCACGTCGAGTGCGGTGGTCGGTTCGTCAAACACCACGAGGTCCGGTTTGGGGCAGAGCGCGAGGGCCGTCATGCAGCGTTGCAGCTGGCCGCCAGAGACCTGATGGGGGTAGCGGTTGCCGATGCTTTCGGGGTCGGGTAGGCCAAGTTTGGCGAAAAGGGAGACAGCACGGTCTTCGGCTTCTTTGCGGGTGAATTTGCCTTGGAAGATGGCGGCTTCTGTCACCTGCTCCATGATCTTTTTGGCAGGGTTGAAGGCGGCTGCGGCGGATTGACTGACGTAGGTGACTTCTCCACCGCGCAGTTTGCGCACATCTCGGATGCCGCTTTGCAGGATATCGCGTCCGTTGAAGTGGACCTTACCGTCGGTGATTTCCACACCACCACGCCCGTAGGCCATCGCCGCAAGGCCGATTGTGGATTTGCCAGCGCCGGATTCACCGATAAAGCCGAGGACCTTGCCGCCTTCGACATCGAAGTCCACGCCATGCACAATGGCGATGTCGCAGGGGCGTTCGCCGGAGGGGTAGATTCGGGCGCTGATTTTCAGGCCGCGTACTTTGAGCAGCTTGTCTGACATTAGCCGCGCCCCCCTTTGAGTGATGTGGTGCGGTTTAGGATCCAGTCCGCCACTAGGTTGATCGAGATGCAAAGCGTCACGATGGCGTAGGCGGGGTAGAGAGCGGCTTGGATGCCGTAATTGATACCTTCCTTGTTCTCTTTCACGATGCCGCCCCAATCGGCTAGCGGTGGTTGTACTCCAAGTCCTAGGAACGAGAGCGTCGAAATGAAGAGCGCCATGAAGATGAAACGCAGGCCCATCTCAGCGACGAGTGGGGAGAGCGCGTTGGGCAGGGTCTCGTGGAAGATGATCCAGCCGATTTTCTCGCCCCTGAGCCGGGCCGCTTCGACGTAGTCCATCACGGTGATGTCCACGGCTACGGCGCGGGCGAGGCGGTAGACGCGGGTGCTGTCCAGTAGGCCCATCAGCAGGATCAGGATGAAGGTGGTGGTGGGCATAACTGACAGCACAACGAGGGCGAAGATCAGTGAGGGGATGGACATGATGAGGTCCACAAAGCGGCTGATGGCTTGGTCGACCCAGCCACCCGATACGGCGGCGAAGAAGCCCAGCACAGAGCCAAGCGTGAAGCTGAGAATCGTCGCCATCGTGGCGATAAAGATCGTGGTGCGACCGCCATAGATGAGACGGGTCAGCAGGTCGCGACCGATGGAGTCGGTGCCAAGGAGGAACTCTGAGGAAGACGGTTCCCACACGTCGCCCACGACTTCAGCCATACCGTAGGGGGCGATGAGTGGCGCAAAGAGGGCCATCAGGAAATAGAGGGCGGTGAAGAAGAGGCCGATCATTGCGGCTATGGACATATTTTTCATTTTGGGTGCCGTAGTCTTGGGTTAGCAAGGATAGATACAATATCCGCAATCAGGTTCAGCCCGATATAAACTGCCGCGAAGATGAGTCCGCAGGCTTGTACAACGGGGACGTCTCGCTTGCTAACATGGTCTACCAGATATTGGCCCATGCCGGGATAGGCGAACACCACTTCAACCACAACAACGCCGACAACGAGATAGGCGAGGTTCAGCATAACGACGTTTACGATAGGGGCAACAGCGTTTGGAAAGGCATGCTTACTAATGATCTTTAGCATGCCAAGACCTTTGAGCTCAGCCGTCTCAATGTAAGCAGATTGCATTACGTTGAGGATTGCCGCACGGGTCATACGCATCATATGCGCCAGCACTACCAGCGTCAGCACCATAACTGGGACAGCGATGGCGTTAAGCTTCTCGCCCAACAACATTTCTTTATTGATGATCGCAACCGAGGAAAACACACCCCACTTGATGGTAACGAAGTAGATCAGGATATAGCCGATCATAAACTCGGGAACGGAAATGGTTGTCAGCGTGACCGCCGAGATCAGCTTATCGGGCCAGCGGTCTTTGTAGCGCACCGCCAAAAGGCCAAGAAATATCGCTAGAGGGACTGAAATCAATGCTGCCCAGAAAGCGAGGAAAAGAGTATTTTTCAAACGTCCACCCAGGCTTTCGGCAATATCGCGGCCATTGGTCAGCGCAGTGCCTAGATCCCCTTGTAAGAGGCCTCCAAGCCAGGAAAAATATCGGGTAAGCACGGGTTCATTGAGCCCAAGTTCGCGGCGCATGTTTGCCAGAGCCTCGGGGGTGGCAGTTTGACCAAGAATAGATTGTGCCACATCCCCGGGCAAGATCGAGGTTCCCACAAATATCAGGATGGAAGCGGCGATAAGCAAAAGCAGGCCCAACGCAATGCGTTGGGCAACTAGTTTGAGGATGAGGTGCATATGCTAGTCCACGTTACGAGTTGATCCAACATTTGATTGGAGCTTTGTTGTTCATCAGCGCACCGTTGGGATCGTCGAAATAACCACCGACGTTATTGTCAACTGCATCCACAAAGTCGTTGAACATTGGCAAGATCAGGCCGCCGTCATCGCGCACCATCCGTCCCATTTTGGAATAGATCTCCTTGCGCTTGGCTTCATCGACCTCCGCCCGAGCGGCCAGTACCATTTCGTCAAATTCCGGCACCTTAAACCGTGTTTCGTTCCAGTCCGCCGTTGACAGATACGCCGTTGAATACATCTGATCCTGCACGGGCCGACCGCTCCAGTAAGACATACAGAAAGGCTGTACGTTCCAGACCTCGGACCAATAGCCATCGTTTGGTTCACGCTTGATTTCCAGTGGAATGCCAGCAGCTTGTGCTGATTGCTGAAAGAGCGCAGCGGCATCAACCGCACCCGGGAAAGCACCATCGGCTGTGCGCAGAATGATAGGAGAACCATCATGTCCAGACTTTTTGTAGTGCTCTGCCGCTTTTTCCAGTGAAAATGCGCGCTGGGGGATCGTATCATCAAAGAGAGGATAGGATCCGTTGATCGGCATGTCGTTTCCGATTGTGCCGTAACCACGCAGAACCTTCTTGACCATTTCCTCGCGGTTGACTGCATATTTCAGCGCCAACCTTAGGTCATTGTTATCAAAAGGTGCAGTGTCGGTGTGCATGACGAACACATAGTGGCCCCGACCAGTGACAGATTTTACCGTCAAGTTGGGCGAGCGGCCTAATAGGTCTGCGACCTTTGGATCAACACGATTAATCATATTAACCTGGCCTGATTGTAGGGCCGCGGTGCGCGCTGTAGCATCATTCAGGACCAACTGCTCAGAAAATTCTGCATGGCCACGGTTTTCTGAATCCCAATAGTCGTCACGACGCTTGAAGCCATGGCGCACGCCAGGTTCATCAAATTCGATTGTGTATGGTCCCGTACCGATTCCGGCACCCGGATCGTCAAAACCACCGCCCGGCTGGATCATCAGGTGATAGTCGGCCATCAGATATGGCAGATCGGCGTTACCTATAGCGAGTTCGACAACAAAGTTTTCGCCATCCACGGACATGTTTTCAATGCCTCGCATGATACCAAGAGCGCCAGATTGACTGTCCTCGCTGGAATGGCGCTGCATGGTCATCAGTACGTCTTCGGGGGTCATGGTCTTGCCATTGGAGAAATTGATATCTTTGCGGATCTTAAAGATCCATTTTTTTGCATCGGCGGAACTTTCGACGTTTTCTGCCATCCGCATGTCAAGGTCACCGGTTTCAGTGACATCTACCAGTGTTTCTCCCCAGTGACGCAGATTGTAAAGAGGCACTTCAGATGTGGTTAGCGTTGGATCTTGTGTATCTGTGCTTTCGCCACCCGAAGCTCCAAGCTTCATAGTGCCGCCTTTAACGGGGCCTGCCGCCTTCGCGGCCGAGGCGAGCATGGAATTGGCAGCAGCGACAGTTACTCCTAACGCAGCTGCACGGCCAAAAAATTGACGGCGAGTTAATAGGCCTTTTGTCACACGTGTGCTGAGGTAGTTAAGTTCGTCTTGCATTGGTCTCTCCCTGTTTGAAATTCGAGCTTTGGTTTGATCGAAGAGAGGTTATAGCATCTGCAAAACCCGTAAAATGAATAAAGGTGAATAGTTGTTAACCCAAGGTCATCAATATCACATCAAAACTCACCCTGAAGCTCAAGGCTCTGGCAGGTTCAGCGGTAGCTTATTTATGTATTTTCCTCTTCTGTTCGCGCCGTGATATCCACAGATTTTCTTTTACGAGAGATATTTAAATATATCAACCGTTATATAACATTTGTAATATAATAATGTCAGGTGACTGTAAACATACATAAGCAACTAGTTTTCTAAGCATCGAGAACTTGTAAGTAATAAGGTACTTGCTGTATTAGATAGTTGGTGGCGCATGAAACCCAAAAGAAGCTCCGCGACACCCATTTTTGTTTTCCAGAAAGATCCAAGCTAGGTATGCCTAAAATCGTAGACCACACCAAAAATCAAGATTTGATCGCCAAGGCGGCATGTAGCGCTATCGCGAAAAAAGGCATTGCTAGGTTTACTATGCGGGACATTGCGTCAGAGGCTAATGTCACGACTGGTATGATTACAAACTACTTCGGTAACAAATACGAAATCGTCGAAGCAGCGCTGAGGGTACCATTCAAGAATTTTCAAAGAAAAATTAATCTGCAAATAGTAAAAGGTAATGTTAGTTTGGCTGATATCCTCGATAGTATGATTCCTGCCACTAGATCAAATGCTCAAAGCGTTTCTGCTTGGGTGAGTTTGTGGGGGGTGATTGCCACAAATTCTGAGTTCCAAAAAGTGAACGAAAAACTGCATCTGGAGGCCTTGAAGATCTACAAAGAAGCGCTGCTACATGCATGGCCTGAGTCGAAAAACTGGTCCGTGGATGTTCTTGAGAAAGTAGTTAAGGCAATCCTAACTATGCTGTTTGGACTTTGCGCTGGCGGTGTAACCAACCCGACGACATGGACACGATCGGTTCAACGCGAACAACTGCAATTGCATTTGCAGCTCATTCGAGCATGGGCGAATTCACAATGAAATCTAAAATGTTTGTTGCAGGTTTAGCAAACGATTAATGAATAGTGGTCTATTGGGCCCTCAGCACCCAGTATTTTGGCCCAAATACCTTTCACGTGAGATCCGGATTGGATACAAACAAGACCTGTAGATATGCCGTTACTCGCGGGACATTTCCTTTAACCTCCCAGTTTTGGGAAGAAGGAGATGTTCATGAACAAGGATCAACGCAAGATTCTGCGCAAATTGTGGATACTGCGATACGCTGAAGAGATAGGGCATGTTGCCAAAGCCTTACGCAGGCCTTGCACGTTTTGCCGAAGCTGGGAAGTGGAAAGGCCGTGTGGCGAATTAGTTAGCCTTCCCTGATCTTTCCACTGGACTTCCTTTGCTCCGCAAGCCTGTGTGTAGCTGTGCCCGAATAGCGTCGGGCTCTGCTCAGTACGAGATGATTGTACGGAGCAGATGATGAGACTTGATCTGGATGGTTTGGCGGATGCCTCGCGCGAGGCGCTGATGTCTGAGTGGCGAGAGGTTGTGGGCCGGCCGCCTCCAAAGCATTTGAGCCGCCCCCTGATGTTGCAGATCCTCAGCCATACCTATCAGCTGGACACAGTGGGCGGTTATACCAAGCGACTTGACGGTAGGCTCAAGAGCGCAGCGCGGCGCGATGTGGTTCGGCCTGACTTTAAACCCGGAAGCCGCTTTGTGCAGGAGTATCATGGGATCACCCATGTGGTTGAGGTGGGAGATGACGGGCGCTTTGTGTGGAACGATCAGAGCTTTAAATCCCTCTCTCATACAGCGCGCGCTATTTATCTGTCGGGCAGGAACCATAAACTATCTCAAGCGCATTCAAAGCAGATGCCCTGATATTGCACATTTGAGTTTTGAGCAGCTGATTAAATCAAAACTAGATGTGCCTGTATTCAGGCTGCCCGATGGTACGGCAAGCGCTAACCTGCGCCAAACGTTCAAGATATTTATGAAAGACACTGGATTGTTGACCTGTCCTCGTTCGGGCCAAGATCGCACGCTTTATAGCTTGCGCTATACCTATGCCACATTCTCACTGCTAAATGACGGGATGGACGTACATACTTTGGCTGTTCAAATGGGCACGTCTATTTTGATGATAGAGCGCCATTACAGTCATCTCACGCCGCGCCTGAAGAAAGACATGCTCACGGGCAAGAGGTATGACACCCCCTATAAAGACTATACCGCTGACCTCTCCAATGGTTTTGCCGTCACAGATGAAGATTTGCAGCGCGCAATTGTTGATGGGGAGGTTGAAGAAAGCCTTCCTCAAGAACCAAATGAGCAGGCCGAAGAGACCATAACAGGTTCAGAGCCAACACCCTCAGCAGAGAAGCAATCAAGCGATAAAAAGACCGAAGCCAGCCTCAAGGCGCTGGATATGCTTGAGAAAGGGCTCCTGACTGAAAAGGCCACGCTAGCTGTTATTGGAACACATGAAGAAAGTTACAGTGTTGCACCTGACGTTCGGATCAAAGCGCTTGAGCTTATCGAAGCTAAAAATCTATCCGAGGGAGGGTTGGTGGCTATCTTAGGGGTTTGAACTCAATGGATTGAAAAACCTCGTGTCGGTGGTTCAAATCCGCCCCCGGGCACTACTTTCAAAAACAATATCATATATTTAGTTTTTGCATACTAACACTATGCGTGTATGATTCAAAAAAACACCAAACACACACTTTTTCGCGTGTTTATCTGTTGGGACTCTGGGGTTCGACACTGTATCTACAACCTAGTGAGAGAACATTATATGCAGTGCTTTCTGCCATGGAACCCTGTTCATCTTTTACAATAATTCTACTGCTTCTTTCATCTGATCTGCATTCAAATCAATAGATCACTGCTTAAATGATAAAAATAACACAAAGCTGACCTTCGCGGCTAAAGACGTAATTGTCTGCTATGCGGACCTTGCTGCCATTTGCTGCACTTTGCACCACAGTCTGATTCTGACAATTTGCGACTTCGGGTATGACGCTTGGCAGGCTGAAATTAGCAACTGAAAGATAGCCGGTTTTGATGTATTGGCCGATACCCTAATGAGGCTTCTGACAAGACTGGATTAGGCG
>Ga0213863_10000441_pt1 | contig 31674 bp, 22 predicted proteins | sample PICome_8_FD_160128 | JGI IMG/M metagenome (GOLD analysis project Ga0213863, IMG submission 160128) | Coastal seawater microbial communities near Pivers Island, North Carolina, United States - PICO497 | ecosystem: Environmental > Aquatic > Marine > Coastal | place: USA: North Carolina... | reverse complement strand
TGGGGGGGGGGGGGGGTTAATTTTAATTTTCCTATATTTTTTTTTCTAGATATCTCTATAATATTCACCACCTCTCTCTCAGAGAAGACACCCCCCCCCCTCACCACTTCTGAACCAAAACCCAAGTTGACCCTGTGGTACTTTGGCGTACCATGTGCGTTTTGGGTGTCAAACCGAAAAAGCGTCATTGGAGTTTTGATAGGGGCATCCGACCAAATTAATTGAAGATTCTATTTTATTAGGATTCTGATAGGGTCGGAGCAAAAATTTAATTGGAAACGTTTGACCCAGAAATGGTAGTACAACAAACTACTTCCACGCAGATATTCAAAATGGGTTATCGGCTCACGCATAGGAAAGGGCACCTGGACACATGGGTTAGGGTCGATGACCGTGTTTTTTTGGTCGAAATGTGTCAAATTTGAAACCACCCTGCTCTAATTTATTTTTTTAGCCATTATGTTTCCTTTAAGCTCCGCCATGATGCGAGGCGTCGAGCGCGCGTGCAGCGCAGAGAATCGCGACTGTGTGGCCGCGAAGCACTACTACGACGATTTCATCAGAGGGTTGTCCGACTTGGTGCGCGCGTTCGACAGTTTGGAGGCGAGTGTGGAGCATTTGCCGGGCATGCGCTCAGGAGAAGTCTACAAACTGAAGGTGACGTTTGAGTCTGCGGAGGTGGGTCGCCCCATGCACGTGTCGGCGAAGGGCGACGTGGACAACCACTTGACTCCGGCCCGTTGTCGCATGGAGAATTTGACGTACGCCGCGCCTCTGCACGTGAATTTGAGGGTGGAGACGCAAGAGCCCGCAGAGACAGGTACGCTGTACAAGGGGAGCAGCGCGTCGCGCGTGTACGTCGGCACGGTTCCCGTGATGGTAGGAAGCTCGCTGTGCCACACGCGTGAGGACAAGGGGTCAGAGATCGATCAGGGAGGATTTTTCATCGTCAAGGGGAACGAGAAAGTCATACCGTGGTTTCGCACGACGGACGTGCACTCTGTCGTGTGCTACAAGGGCTTGGAGGGCGAAACGTACTCCACTATTCGCAACGGAACGAGGAAAGGGAAGATATGCTCGACGCGGCTGAAGAAGCCCGCCGACAGCCCCGCTTCTTTCAAGTTCCAGGGCGCCTACTTGGCGGGCAGCGACGTCACGCCGGGAGATGCCCTTTACGCGCTCGGCGTGGCGGATCCCACGGCGTCCGTGTACTCAAACATGGAGTACGAGGACGCCGTGTTCTACGGCGCGAGTTCGTTTGAGGCGAAGGTTGCAGAGCCTTTTGACGGGTCGGGCATATTTCCCGGCACGGAGTCTCGTTTGAAGCCGCAGGCACTTGTGTCCATGCTGCGGCTTGCGCGCTACATGAGGGAGACGGAGTTCTTGACCGAGCGCGACAGCCTGCAGTCGCAGCAGCTCGAGGGCGTGCGCGAGATTCTGACCGAGGTGTTCCAGAAGAGCATGCGAACCACGGCAAAGACGCTGAAGCAGCGTTTTGAGACGCGCATGCGCTGCATTCATCAGAAACGGCACGACGAGAAGAATCACAGGCAGTCTACGCTTCAGATGCCGAACGCGATTTGGGTGGCGGAGCAGCTTACGCGTTTCAACAACATTAGCGCTGGGTTGCACTACTTTTGCGCGACGGGCAACCTGCAGGGCGGCGGGCGCAGCGGGCGCAGCGGGTGCTGTCAGATCCTGGAGCGCACGTCGGAGCTTCAGATGCAGTCGTGCATGAACAAGGTGGTGACGCCGTTGGACGCCCAGGCTGCGCCGACGTGCGCGCGGCAGCTGCGCCCCGACATGCTTGGCTACCTGTGCCCGGCCGCGACGCCAGAGGGCAAGAGGACCGGGCTTATCAATCAACGAGCGGTGGGCAGTTCTGTGAGTCGGCAGAGGTTCAAAGAGGTGCCCGCGCTGCTCGACATCATCGAGGGGCTGCTGGTGTCCTCTCCTCCAGCGTGCGGGGCCAAGCACGGCGGTGTGTGGATTTCCGGCAGGTTTGTCGGCAGCACCGCGTCGTGCGCGAGCGTGGGCCGCGTCATTCGCGGTGCGAGGCGACAGGGTCAGTTGCCGCGCGACATTGGCGTGAGCGTGTATGGAAATGTGGCGGTGGAGATTCGAGTGCATTCTGGGCGCATGCTTAAGCCGTTGATTCCCATTGTTGCGAACGCGGCGGGGTTTCCGACGAACACGACGTGGAGTCATTTGATCCACGACGGTTTTCTGGAGACGCTGGACGTGCGCGAGGAGAGCGGTGCCTACGTGTGCGCTTGGGACAAGCCGGCGACGCCAAGGCACACGCACCGCGAGCTCTTCCCGACGGCCAGTCTAGGTTGCGTGGCCGCGACCACGCCCTTCCCCGACCACATGCCGTCGCCTCGCGTCTCTTACTACACGTCTCAGGCGCAGCAGGCGATGGGTTTTGACATGCGGAACTACGCTCGCAACAGGATGGACACGAAGTCGTTTGGGCTTTGGTACCCTCAGCGCAGTTTGGTGAACACGTCGTACCAGCGTTCCTCCAAGGACGAGGAGAGGGCCCCGGCGGGCGTGAACGTGGTGGTGGCCATCATGGCGCTTCCTGGCGCGCAGGAGGACGCCATCATAATAAGCAGGGGGGCCGTGCAGCGCGGTCTGCTTAGGGGCACGCAGTGGGACACGAAGACGGTGACGACGGCGGACCGAGTGCAAAAGTGCTTTGCGTCGCCGGCTGCGATGGCGACGAGCGCCGATTCAAAGTTGGATTTCGGCACCGGGTTGCTGCCTCCCGGGACCAAGGTGAAGACGGGCGAGGCGCTGGCCGGGCTCGCTTCCGCGCGAGGTGTGAAGACGCTGAAGCACGGCAACGCGCTTCCTGCGAAAGTGCAGAGAGTGGTTTTGTTCGACGACGCGCAGGGCCACCGGACGGCGAAAATAAAGCTCCGAACGGATCGCGAGCTAGTCGTCGGAGACAAGCTCAGCAGCCGCAGCGCGCAGAAGGGCGTGGTGAGCGAGCTGAGGAGCGAGTGCGACATGCCCTGGCTGGAGGACGGCGGGCGCATCGACATGATCGTGCACCCTTGCTTCCTGCCGTCAAGGATGACGTGCTCTCAGATCATGGAGCACGTGGCCGGGTACGCGGCTTGCGAGCTCGGCATGCCTTTTGTGGACGCCACGGCGTTTGCGCACTCTACGGCCAGTCTTATCAAAGAGTTGCGCAGCAAGGGCTTCAAAAGCAGCGCGCGCTGGGCGCGCGATCCTGTGACGGGGGAGCGGTACCCCAACAAAATTCAGTTGGGAATAGCGAAGTACAACCGTTTAAACAAATTCGCCAGCGATAAGGCAAGGGTGCGTACCTGGGGCAAGCGCGATCTGGTGACGGGCCAGCCGGTGGCCGGGCGTGGCGCCGGGGAGAAGGCTTTGAGACTTGGTGTGATGGAGACCACGGCGCTGCAGGCTCACGGAGGGGCGCAGACGCTCAACGACGCCAGCAGGGATCGCTCCGACGGGGTTACGTGCGAGGTGTGCGGCAAGTGCGGCAACATGCACTTGAGAGAGAAGCAAGACGCGTGTCCGATGTGTGGCGGCGCGCCCGTCAACGTGCAGACGACGATGGCCACGCTGCGCATGCTGCAGGTGTGCGACGCCATGGGCGTGGGGACAAGCATAGATACAAAAGAAGAATAAAAGAACCACTCAAGATATTTTTTTAAATTTGACTTTGTTGTTATGCGTCAGACTCTGCGTCCGAGTCGTCTACGCTGACGACGTCCCGGCGGCAGTTCAACTTGCGGCGCTTCCGCTTGGCGCGCTGGTTGCTCGCGCAGTAGCTCTCGAACTGCTCGTCGCCGAAATGCTCGCGCACGCGATCGCGCGTGAACACGGCGTCGCCCGGTTCGTCGGGCTCAGAGTCAGAGTCCACGTCCATTTCCAGCACAAAGTTGCCGCAGCGCAGCTGCTGAAGTTGCTCGTCCTCCATGCGCTTCTTCAGGCGCTTGCGAATCGGCAAAATGCGCTTTCTCAGCAGTTTTGCGCGCTCCCTCATGCGCTCCAGCTCGGACTGGAGCGCGGAGAACATGTTCGGGTCGGATCCGCCCTCCTTCCCCGGCTCCGGCTCCGGTTTCACCTGCACCTGCATGTCCGGCGTGAACTCCATAGTAGTGCAAAGGCGCGCTAGAAGCGTGCTGAAAGCGTGCTAGAAGCGTGCTAGAAGCGTGCTAAAAGCCTCGCAGGGCGGCAGAGCGCCTACTTATAGTGCACTCACATTCGCAGCTGTCCGTACGAGCCAGATTTAGGCGTGGACGCCACTTTGCCCCTCCGTCGTTTCTGCGCGCTGCCTGCCCCCGACAAGGGCACGCGCCTTGCTGTGGTTCTTCTCCTGGCTGGGGGAGCCGAGGCGCTTGCGGTCGCATTCTCGTTTTCCCCCTCCTCTTCGTCCTCCTCCAGCCTTGCGTAGTTTGCGGCGAAGGCGAGCGGATGCGGGTGGCCGTCGGGCGCCTCGCCGTCGAAAATAGGGAAGTTTACCTCCCACGCGGGATCGTAGTGACTCCCGTCCACGCCGAACGCGGCAAGGCGCATCATCGACTGATGAAAGTCATCGTCACGCCCGTCCGCGGGGTCCTGAGACGCCCGAGGCTCCTCTGGCGCTTGGGGTACGCCCGTGACGTCTTTGATGAGCTCCGGCGTGAACACGAACTGCAGCTGCTGCGCCCACCACTCGGCGTCGTGGTCCAAGTACTCTTCGCCCGCCCTCAGCGCCGTTTTCATGTCCGCGACGTCTTGCCCTATGGGGTAGTAGTCGTTGTCGTTCCCCTCTTTGCTGTAAGACATGACGAGCAGCCTTGTGGCCAGAGCCTTCGTGGTTGCTGTCTGGTGCCGCTGGGTGGATTGCTAATATACTGTTGCAAAAAAATTAAAGAGAAAACTGCAAGTGTTTGATTTTGCTTGGGTGCATGCTGATGGTGATGGGCTCTCTCGCGCTCGAACGGCTGCGCGGTGGTCTTGCTGCGACAGACGCGTTCGCAACAACGGGATCGGCCAGCGGCGCCTTGGAGCGGCTGGTCGGCACGCTGCCCTTCCGAAAATAAGCAGGCGCGCCAGCAATGCTCGGAGGTTGTCGATTCGCCATCTGAACAATTTTGTTCGAACCAGAAACGAGGCCGGCGGACGTGGTTTTCGGCTTTCCGTGAGACGCAGCTCTCCTACGGTTCCGCATGCCGCCGCGTCGAATGGGCTTGAGAGATTTTCCTTCGCGGGCGTTTTTCCCTCGCCTTTTGCTTTTTATGGCTTTACCCGCACTGACTTTATTCTTTCGTGTTCGGGCGTCCGGAAGAGGGGGCGCGCTGATGTCTGCACCTTGCTGAATTGACGGTGCCCCCTCCGAGGCTGGCACCGCTACCGCTTCCTGGATCTCCTCCACCTGAGCCACGGCGGGAGTCTTGAGGAGTTTGTCCTTCGTAGGCAGCGACACGTAGTTTGCAAAAGATGCGAGCAGCAGAACGACGGACAAACGCAGAAACCAGACGCCTTGCTCGTACACCGCGACATCACACGTGGATGTCAACGCAGACGCCATGAGCAGAAGAAGACGGCGTTCTGTGCGAAAAATGCCTGCTTAGTATATAGTGCCGGCTGTGTTTCCCTCGCACAGAGCAGATCACTCTGACAGGTTTTCACGGCGTGTTCGTGAGCTAATTAACGGTAATATGGCGGCTGTGCTTCCGGGCGTGAACTTTCAGGCGATTGGCTCGCTGTCGGACGATCCGAACAGCGGGGAGCCAGAAATACAGAAAATTATTCCGCTGGAGGAATTGTTGGCTTTGCGCCGGGTCTACCGACAGTCGCCTCTGCTGGAGCAAATTCGCGGGATTCTGCAGAAATCCGTGTGGAGCGCCGGCATGGGTTTTTTCCGTGAGAACGTGGACAAGGGCGACGGGAAGTTCACCAAGAATCGCCACCGCAAAGTGTACAAGCCGCCGTCCTTTGTGCGCGAGACCATAGAGTCGCATCTCTGGGTCAAATTCATGCACGACGTGCTCGACTCGCTGCTTATGTACGGCTTTGTGGTGGTACACTACCAGACGCCCAAGCAGGCGGACGAGGCAGTTGTAGACGAGCGAGAGAACAACTACCCGTTTCCGAGCGTCGTCCCGGCGGAGCTTTACCGCGTCATGGTGAGCACGAGTCTTGCCGGCGGCACGAAGCTCGTGGCGCTGCACACGCGGCACCAGGAGCCCATTCCGGACACAGTCGTGTACTGCAACTACGGGTACAACCCGACGTGCGACGGGCAGCTGAACAGTCTTGTGGCCAAAGCCTACCCGGACATCAAGTTTCTTCAGCGCCACTCCGCCACGTTCATGCGGATCCGCGGCATTCGCTGCCACCCTACGGCCGTCATCGAGAGCACGGTCGAGGTGACGGACGAGAACTCGGGTTCGCTGGCGGCGGGGCGGCGCGCGTTCAACCTGGATCTGAGCCAGACGGTCGGGGTCAACCCGGCGGACAACCTGCTGGCGCGCACCGTAGGCGAGGGTCAGATAGCGCACTCTCTGCTGGTGGATCCTAACCAGATGAGCGAGCAAGACGATTTGATGTACAGGCGCGCGCGCCGCGCCAACGCGCTGCGGCGCGGCGATATGAGAGCAGCCTCAATGGTGGACGTGGAGGACGACGGTATTGGCGCTCCGAGAAGGGTCGGCGTGGCGCACGCCGTGCCGCTGAGGCGCGGAGAGACCGTCAAGTTCATGCCCACGCCGAGCGAGAGTAACGATTTCCACAACACGCGGCACGTGGTCATGGAGAACGTGGCAGGGGTCTTCGGCGTGCCTCTTGGCGTGCTCATGGGCAACGCGCAGTCCGGGCACGGGCGCGGGGCGTCGGGCGAGAACAACTCAAGGGTCGTTCACAGCATGTACCGCCTGACCGTCAACGAGTGGCGGCACAGGGTCTCGGACGTGCTGACCAAAGCCTTCGGGGAGTGCTACTGGGAGCTCATGCTCGACGACAAGACGAGCGGAGCGGATAAAAAAGTGGACGTGCACACCGAGAAGCGCAGGCGCATGGTGCACGTGGATTTCCACCCCACAACTTTCATCGACAACCAAGAGTTGAGGGAGCTGTACGAGTGGGGTATTTTGCCCTGGGAGACGTTCAGCACGTACGCGCTGTCGAACGCCTCGCTGCCCGCGGAGGAGCGCAACCCCAACCCGCCCAAGCACCCTCTGGGGTTGGGCTACGATCTCGAGGCGAGCGAGGCGAAGAAGCCAAAGGAGAAACCCAAACCCAAACCTAACGCCAAGCCCGGCGGCACGGGCGCGAAGAGCAACGGCGCGAAGAGCAACAGCGCGAAGAGCGGGAAGAAACGCAAAGCCGAAGACGCGAGCGGGGGCGGGAGCGGCGAGCAAAACATTGTGATTACAGTAAAAAAGGCAAAGTGAAACTATAATTGTTGAGTGTGATCTGTGTTGAAGCGTAGACATTGTAGACATTATGCGACCCTCTCTGCGTCGCAATCTGACGATCGATACTATCACCACGAACGTCGCCTCCCCTCTGACCACACCAGTGGCCACGCCGGCCGGCACGCCGGTGCCCTACATCAGAAACACGCCCACGAGCACACCCGGCGGCACACCCCGGGGCACGCCGCGCGGCTCCCCCGCGGGCACGCCTCGCAGCACGTCTCGCAGCATCGCGGAGAGCGCCGTGTCTCTGGCCGCAAGAGCGAGCGCGGGGGCCGCCGTGCACGCAGCGCACACGACCGCGCGAGCGCAGCTTTCGCCTGAGGAAAAGCGCGACGCGGTGCTCGCAGAGCCAAAGTTCGGCATGTTCAGCATGACAAAGTACTTTTGGAGATCTCCCCGCACGTCCGTCTACCTGTGTTTGCCTATGCTGGTGTTTGTCGGGCAGTGGGCCATGTTCGTGTCGGTGGTGGCGCACAATCTGAAGATGCCGGCGAGCGCGTGCGCGGGCGGCAGCGCGCCCGAGTCCAAACTGCTGTTCATCTCGGTGTGCCTTGTGTACTTTGCGCAGTCCGTGCAGCTGCTGGACGATTTGCGACGGCGCGACGCCAAGCGGCTCAAAATGACGCCCGAGGCGAGCTACACCATCATGCTGGACAGGCTGCACGAGCACGCCTTCACGCTGATGGTGCAAGTCACCAACCTGTGGGTGGTGTACGCCACCGACAACGTGCTCGAAGCCATGTTCAACTGCCTGGCCATGTCGTTCCTGTCCGAGCTGGAAAACGACTGGCAGACGGCGTACTATGCCAACCGCCTAGAGGAGGCGGCGGACGTCTACGACACGGTGTTCGTGACGCACCGCGAGAACGCGCGCAAGATGCTCACGCGGCGGAAGCAAGGATGCTTTCGGTGCGTGCACGCCGCGGCCAGCATGGTGTTCACCGTCACCATGGCCGGCTACGCGCTGATGCCCGTGTTCGCCGCCGGCATGCTCGTCGTCGGCGTGCTGTGCAAGTAAAATATTTAAAATCTCAGCGTAATTTGCAACTGCTTTTTCTCTTTCTTTGCCGAGCTTCCTGCCCCTGCATCGTCGTCTTCACCGTCTTGTTCCCGCTTGCGTTTTTTCCTTTCCTTCCGTTCCTCTTCCAAACGCCGCGCGCAATATTCCCATGGTGTCCCGGGGTGCCCAGGATAATAATCTTTCATGTACCTTTTGTAGCGTTTGCGCAGTTTTTTGTACAAATCTGTTTTGTTCATCGATTTTACGCGAGCCCCAGCAAATACAAGCATTTCTACTATGTGTAGACGCTCTCTATCATCTTCACCGTATTCCGATTCGCGATCCAGAGCTAATTTCAGCGGGCGTCTTCCATGGAGAAAATAGCGAGAGCCTGACTCTTGCGCTGTATTTAATGCAATTCTTTGGACTCCGTGGGCGTAAAAATATAATAACAATTCTTGCACCACCTTTTTCTGGCCATAATCGATGCCAACGCACAAGGGTGTGTTATTGCAAAGCGTTGTTTCGTTGTAAGATCGCGCGTTTGCACCAATCTTTTCGTGGCTGAGAAGAAGCCGCATGATGTTCACATTCACACTCTGACACGCCCGATACAGCGGTGTAATGGCTGCAACTTCGATCAAAGACAATGGACAATCTTGATCTCTCAACCATGTACCACCCGCCCTCTCGTGCGCAACAACATCCCAACCCAAATTAGGATTTGTACGCTCGTCTTCCAGAAGCACTCTCACGACATCCTCTTTCTCATAGTCACACGCCACGTACAACGCTGATTTAAATTGAAAGTCTTTGTCAAAGTACGTTGAGGTTGGTTCCAACAGCACATCGTTCAAGCAAGACATTACTTTTTCGACATCACCGTACCGACACGCATCTATGTAAGCTTCCCTCTTCGCTCTTAAGTCTTCGTGCCAGCGCTCGACGCAGAACTCAAAAAGCGAAGCCGGTTGTCGTAAAAATTGGGTGATGGTATCTCCTACGCTTGCGTTTTGCGCCCTGCCGCTCGGCAATACATTGGCAAGAACAGCGTGGCGATGCTGATTTACTTCGTTGAGCATAGTGCGGTTGAGCAACAATTGTTTTCTCTGCTTTGCGTCAGCATACCCAACCTTGTACTTTTCGTACATTGCACGCAACGTTTCGTGCATACTCATGTACATGTCATATTTTTCCATGCCAGCAAATTGTAATTGATCGGACAAACAAAATACATCTTCTTCGGACATAATAGATCCAGCAAATACGAGCATTGCAATTATTTGTAAAGCATTTTGATAATCCGCGCTCCAGTCAAAATTATGGGCGTGAAACGTAAACATCTGAGCAAGGGCGGAAGGCAACAACGTTGGTCTGCCTGGACGGGGTGGTCTAACATTTGGATCTACGCGAGAATCGGAAAGCAGCAGTCTCACAACATCAACATGGCAACCCTGGCAAGCATACATAAGCCCAGTTATAAATTGGCGCGTGGTTCCATAATAAGCTGCCACAACACTGTAACGCCGATTTAATGCACGACTCCTCACGCCGTTTGGATCTAGCGCAGGATCCTGCAGCCAGGCTCTGACTGATTCCGTGTCCCCGCTGTCGCACGCGTGTAAAAAACGTGATAGTTTTACGTAAGCTTGTCGCTCCAAGTCGTGCTCCACGTCGTGCTCCGAGTCATGCTCAGAAGCGGTCGAGCTTGCCGCGCTCATGATGTTACGCGGGGCTTGCCGCGCTCTACATATATACAATAAAAAAAGCCATCATGTGTGGCTGCGCGCTTCCCTTATTTTGGGTGTCAACAAAAAAGTTGCACGCAAGGTGTTGCACTATAAGAAGGGCGGGTGCGGCTAAGAGGAGCATGGAGCCGTCAACGACCACGGAATCCGCCCTTCTCGAGTGGGCGAGCGGCGTGGACGCGCGAATCGGTTCGCTGACGCGGCGACTCACAAATGTCCAGCACGCGCTCTTCGCCGTCGGCATCGTGCTCTTCTTCCACTTCCTCGGGCACTGCTTGTGCCCCTCGCGCCGCCCCGCCAAACCCTACAGGCACTGAAAAGGATGCTCGACCCGCCAAGCGTTACAAAGTAGCAACAAAACTGCGCAGCCTTGACTTGTTTTCGGGGTGCGGAGGCATGGCGTACGGGTTGCGCCACGCCTGCACCACCGTAGCCTACTGCGACGTTCGCTTACAATGCAGGCTAAGTCTTCAAGACAGCTTTAAGAGAGGCTACCTGGACTTGGCGCCCATATACTGCTTCTGACTTGCAATGTAAAGTGGCGTCTCACTATGTTTGTTGACTTGGTTCACGTCAACGCCCTGCTTGGCCAGCAGCATGGACACCACCTCAGAGCCGCCCTTCCAACTCGCAACGTAAAGTGGCGTCCAACCATTATCTGCGGCGTAGTTCACGTCAACCCTGGGATCGGCCAGCAGCATGGACAGCACCTTAGAGTGGCCCCTTCGACTCGCAACGAAAAGCGGCGTGCAACCATTCTTATTGGCTTGGTTTACATCAACCCTGGGATCGGCCAGCAGCGCCTTGACCGCCCTGACGTCGTTGTTTTTGCACGCCGCATAGAGACTAATTCGTGCTGACGATGCCGCTGCCCGGACAACACGAGTGCGTTTTGGGTTGGGCCGGTTGTGGCCGGGATTCTGATTCTGCCTTTTCATTGATTTCTTTATTTAAAAAAACGTTTGTATATAGTAAAATTATTTTTGTTTCTATTTGTAAAAGAACGCAGAATTTTTTTTATAAGATTGTAAACTAAAAGAAAAGTCCGGACGGGGTGAGAGCGGTGGCTGAGATTCCCATTTGTGCCAAGTAGGGTTTTATTTTTGAGTGCAGAACGGGCGATTGCAACACTTTCAGCGCTAGCTGTCGAAATCCCTCGCGCGAGTCAACACTGACGGAGTGCTGCGACCCAACAAATTGATCCAGGCTGCGTACAGGAATAAGCATAACCATCTCGGCACAAACATCGTCTGCGATCGCCTTTTCACCTGAATGATGCGTTATTCGCAATCGCAACGATATTGCAATACTTGGTAGCGGAACACATGGTGGCTCCAAAAACAGCTCGGGTGTCGCGCGATTTAGGTCACTTGCCGACTCAAACCACGCGCGCACAAGTATGTTTCCCACGCCTCCAGTAACACAACCATACGTAAAACTTGGTTTGACGTCTTCCTCATAGGCGTCATTTACATTATCTCTGAAGGTTTGTGTAAATATATTTTTGCTTGACGCCACAACGCCTTCCTCGACCAACATTACACCACTTTTGCTGTCAGGCTCCACCATAAGTTTGTGGGAATAAAATTGTTTCCAACCAAAAACTTTTAAGCAGGGCGTGTCGCTGAATCCCAAGGCGCCTGTAGACGTGAAATCATCTCGGCTTACGCGACTTCGTTTAGAGGTGCTCATTTTTTTATTCAAACCAAAATAGTCAAACCTTATATAGAAACAAAAAAATAATATTCAGTACACTTCGTGTTTGTAGGTAATGTCGCTGGCGTAGCGCACGACGGCGTCCCACGGCGACGCCGGCTCGTCCAGCTTTTGCTTGTTGTCGCACGCGTTCCTCAGCTCCTCCAGCCGCTGCACCACGAGCGCCGCCCTGTTGCCCTTGAAATTGGTTTTGTAGAACTTGAGCTCCGTGTAGACGGCGCGCAGCGCCAGCGCCTTTGCGCCCCATCGCACAAGACTCGACACGGCAATCACCGTGTCTTCGTGACTGCTGACGCGTTTCTCGCTCCACCCGTCGCGCCTTCCCTCCGTGGGAAACACACGCCCGGGCTGGTGAGCGCGGTGCCGGCGCAGCAGCGCAAGGCGCACCCTGTAGGCGTTGACGCTGCGTACTTCGGCGTCGTACAACGCCTTTGTCTTGGCAAGCGTGACGCGCAACGCGCTCTGCCGCTCCTGTTTCACCATCGCCTCGTACTCATCCGCACTCTCTTCGCCGACGACGCGGCTTTTAGCAACGTCGTCCATGGCCATGTAGGCGCCGCGGGACTGCGCCTTGTGCTGCTTGTCGTGGTGCGTGTTGGCGTTGACTCCGCGCAGCTCGCCGCGCCCGAACTGCGGGTGTGTGTCCACCTTGAACACAAAGTAGCTGTGGTTGCTGCCGTGATGCTTGCAGCTCGAGGCGCCCACGCCGCCCGCGCATCCCTTTAGCCAGGGCACGCCCACGCGTTTGGCAAAGTCGCCGTAGTCCAAAAACTTTTTGTCTTTCGAAACTTTCGACTTGAAAATTACCGTCAGGATGAACGAGTTGCAGTCGGGGTTGCTCTGCGCGTCCTTGTTCCAGTAAAACATCTTTGGCTGGTCGCAGGCGTAGTCGCCCTCGCACAGTTTTTCGACCCACTTGACGAAAGCGTCCACAAAAAAGTGCTCCGACGGAAACAAGAAGGGGCACTGCTCCTTTGCCGCCGTCGTGTCGTGCGCGGGCATCACGTCGCAGTGCACGATGTGATCCTTGTCTATCAGCGCGCAGGGGCTCCACATTGCGTACTCCTCCGCGGACGGAGTCCAGTCAGTCTCGCACTCGACGGGCGAGTGCGTGGACAGCAAGTCCACCGCACCCGCGGCGTCTATCTTGGGACACCCGGCCAACCTAAGACTTTTGCCGAGCTTGTAGATCAACTCGTCGAACAAGCCGTTCGGACCGCCGAGCGCCGACGGAATCTCCTCCGGGTTTAGCAGCAGACACTCTTTGCCGGTGGCGTTGTCCGTAGCGACGAAAACAATGTGCTCGGCGTGCGCCTTGGCCCCATCGCGGCGAGTGCGCGTGCGCAAGACTTGCACCGACACAACCAGCTGCTTGCGGTCCAGCCAGAAATCTTTGACGTGGTCGGCGAACGCCTGCACTTCTTCGTCGGCCAGCGCACGAGGCTCGTCGTAGTCCACAACGACGCGGTAGGCAACGTCGCTGCCGACGAACGTCATGTGGCAGGGTTTTCCCAGACACTGCACGAGCTCGTGCTTGCGCATCAGCGTCCACCGGCGGTACAAACCTTTAGAGCCCTGCCTGTCCTCTCCGACGACCAGGCATGGCTCGGACACCGAGAGCTGCGCCTGCTTCGCGTCCGACAGCCTGGCGTAGTAGGCGCCGTCAGCGCCGCGCTTTCGCTTTCTCGACGGGCCCGCGTTGTAAATGGACAGCACGTGGCCCAAAAGTCTCCGCACACTCGGCTCCCTCTCGCCAAGCTCTCCGGCAGCGTTGGCAATCTCCAGGGTCGCTGGAATCTGATCGTAAATGTCTCTCAGCGCGGCGTAGTCTTTGCTTATGAACCCTTCCATTAACGCTGCGCGAAAGCGATCTAGATCTTCGGGCGTCAGACCGCTTTGCGCTAGTTCTCCGGTGAGCATTTCGTGTGGACGCGTGAGCACCGTGTCGTCTTGCAGCACGAACAGATGCGTGTTGATCTTGGCCAGCACGACCACCTTTGCTACGCACTCCACCTCCCACACTTGGCCGCGATCCTTGGCCGTCATAGCCTCCACCGCGGCCGCGGGGTCCACGCCTCGCAGCAGCAGGGAGTCCGTGTAGGCGGCCATAAAGTTGTCCCGCATGTCTCGCGCGTGGTCCATGAGAATGACGGCGTTGCGCCGGCGCACGAGCTCCCCGACGAGCTTCAAAAGCGCCACCGGCCCGCTCGGCATGTTCTTGTCAGCTTTCACGGCGTTGCACAGCTTGCCGTACATCATCTTGTACAAGAGCTTGAAAAGTCTCTTGCGCTCCGCCTCCGGCACAGAGTCCCCGAACAGCAGAGCCACGTCGGCGCGCACGCCGCTCGTCAGACGGGCGTTCTTGTTCCCCGCCGACCACTCCAGCAGCGTTTTCTTAGGCGCAGAGAACACCTGCTGAGCGGCAGGGCACTCGGGCATTTGCTCGAGTTGGTGGCGGTAGGCGGCTTTGCGGTCCACCACGCAGAAACCGTGCCCCTCTTCGCCGCCGTGCACCCCCGCTCCCGCCGTCTGTTGGATGAAGGTGGAGGCGTGCACGCCTCTCCCGTCCATCTCGGCGCGCAAAGCGCCCACCGCCGCCCGCAGGCGCTCCACAAGGGAGCCGTCCATACGCTTCGCAATCTGAGTCACCGCGTAGCTCGACAAACGGTGCGCGGCGGAGGCGGCAGACGACATGTCTGAGCGGAGAGAGATGAATGGGAGGTTATGAGGAGGCGGCAGCAGGGTGGTTACTCCAACAAAAAACGAAACCCCTTTTCCAATTGTACACTAAAGTACTGCAAACGAGAATATATAAAATGTCCCCTTTTATTTAGTAGTCTAACACACCTGTACACACCCCGTGGACGAATGTGGGGCGGCAGCTCATTTCCCTTTGGCGGGCCCTCGGCCCCGCTTGAATATACCCTGTAGATTCATGAAAAAACCCAATTGTCCCAGTCGAACTCTTCTTCGATGCCCGGTAAATTTCCGGTCGTGTCGTCGTCGTACAGCGAAAAAGGGTCTGGCGCCACCCGCTCGTCTGCTGGTAGAAAGGAAGAAGTCGGGGGCGTAGCGTCAATGCCCGAAAAGTTCGTGCAAGGAGTAATGCACACGTTGTCGTCCGTATTTGCGTTAAACTTTTGACGCTTGTTCGCCTTCTGCTGTTCGAGAGCCGCCAGTAATTTTTCTTTCTTTTCCAAATTAGCCTTCAAATCATCGATTTTCGTACTCATTTCCTTAATGGAGATGTCTTGCATTTCAATGTAACGCGTTCGCTCCGCAAAAGTCATGGCGTCAATGTCTAATTCAGTAACGCTGGACAGACGCTTCCGTTTGGCCGGCTGCGCCGGCTTGGAAAACTTTTTTTGAATTAGGCGAACAGCCGCCGCGCCTTTGCGCTTGTGTGCCTGCACCGCCTTCTTGTTGCGCGTTTTGTCCATAAACGCCTCAATTTCCCTCTGACTCTTCTTCCGCATAGACGCCGGAATTTTGCGCTTGCTCATCACGCAGATAGGCAGACTCGTGTCCACGCAGTTGTTGTCCGTAGACACGGCAATTTTGAACTGCGTCTCCCCGCCGCACGCACCGCACATGCACTTGCTTGTGACTTTCAGAAAGTTACATTTAATGACAATACTGTCGTCCATGAAAGTCTTGTACGACCACACGTTCGCCTTCTCACGCCAGGCGTGCACGGGAGTTGAAGTGCGCGGCAAGGGGCCCTTGTAACGGGCGCGACCACACTCTCGGACGTGGAAGATCTGTTCCGAGACAAACTGCGGAGGGGGCAGAACGCCGTGGTGCTGACTACACGCGGGGTTCCTGCACTGCGCGTAGGCAGCGACGCTGACCGTGCGCGTCGTAGTCGGCACGGAGACCCGCATCGTATAGTGGTAGGCGTACTTGCCGCCTTCGTCCTTGTACACGACGACGTAGCCCTGATTGACGCCGTTCGCGTCCACGAACGGCTTCGGCTGCGCCTTTATGAGCGGGGATAGGCGCGCAGTGTTCTTTGCTGGGGGGTAGAAGGGGGGGGGGGGGGGGGCGGAGCAAATAAATAATAATAATATGGTGTTTGGGTGGTTCAAAACAGGGTGGTTCAAAATTCCCTCCAAAACAACATTCGAATTTCTCATAAAAAAGTAAAGTACTTAAATCTACTGCGCATATAAATGAGCGAACACTGGTGAGTTTCACATTCTCGTTGCTTGCTGCCCACTATATCCCCCGCGATAATTTTGTACCAAAAAAGCGGAGGTGAGAGAGGACCCAAGAGACGCAGGGCATGGCGTTGGCTCCGCTGCGGTGTCTCCAGAACCGCGGGAACACTTGCTGGGCCGCCAGCGTGCTGCAAGCTCTCCGAGGGCTTCATAGATTTGTGAAGTCGTGCAACAAGAATTCCCTCCTTGGCGTGGCTGTCGGCGAGCCTGAGCTGAGGGAAGAGATGGTCCCCCCGCTCTTCACCTGGTGTCGCGCGTGCTTGAAAAACGAGGAGGGCTCTGGGTTCAGGCAGGCGGACCCGTCGGAGCTTCTCATGGAGCTTTTTGACCGCAAAGATGTGAACACCGCGTGCTTTGAGAATAAGCGAACAACGTACTACAAGTGCTTGACGTGCAGCCACGAGCGTCGCGTGGAGTCGAAAGAGAAAATGCTCATAATCACCTCTCTGCTCTCCGGCAGCCGCCCCGTCCAGCAAGCCGTAAACGCAGAGTTCGGCTACGTGGAAGCCAAGCAATCTCCTTTTGTGGGGGGGAAGGCAGTCTTTCCTGGATCCGAGCCTCCGCCGCTTACTCTGGGGCCGCAAGCCGCGCCTTCTCCGGCAGTGCCGACGTACCCTCCAGCGCCTCCTACGAGTATGTCCGAGTACAACAAAGGCTTTGCGGGTCCGGGTGGCCAGGCTGTGTCCGCCTCGGATGCGAGAGACGCGGTGGGCGCGCCACAGGGAGAGAGCTGGTGGCGATGCGACGACGGCGACGTGCAGAGTGTTCGACTGACGACGGCTACTCCATACGTGCTTTTTTATCAGGAACGAGACGGTTTCGTGGAAATGGGAGAGTTTGAGACGAACAGCACCTCGGATGAATTAGCGGGTGTGGACGAGCATCTCATGCAGAGGCGAGATCTCGACTGCGACAACGGAGCGTGCCAGGGGTCCAGGCAGCCTCACTCTACGTGTGTAGAGACGTACGGTATCGGCGAGGTGCTGGCTATCCAAGTCGTATTTCCCAAACGGATTCACATGGCCAACGTGGAAAGGACCCTTCTGACTCGCTCGTCGGAGTCAAGCGACGACCCGAAAGACCAGACAGGGCTCAAGGCATACGATCTTGTTAGCTTCGTGTCTCGCGTGGGCGGGGCGCACTACGTTGCCTACCGCATAAAAAACAGATGCTAGTCCTTGAACACCATCTCCATGTCTTCCAACACGGCCAGCGCCTGATCCGCCTGTTCATTGTGCAGCGCCAATTTCATCCTTCGAATGTCGCGCAGCACACTCATGCGCAGTTTGTGGGCTACTAGCGCCGTGTACGCGATGAACACGAGCAACGTAAGCACAAACATGTCCATGTTTTACCCGTCGCCTACTTTTCCAATCCGACTCTGTGCCGCAGGCACCAGTACAGCGCCTCGGGGCCCTCGAACAGCGGCACCCCCAGGTACTTTGCGTAGATTCTGACTTCGTCCGATTCGTCGAGCGACACGACGGCTTTGAGCAAACTTTTAAACTTGCGCGCTTGCTCAATGTCTTGTCGGGCGAGCGACGCGAACACGTACGACGTGTCGTACGCCTCTACTGTGAATTTGGGAATGGGCAGGCGCGCCGTCCACAGCTCGACAAGATTCTGCTGCGCGCCGCAAGTGAACCGGAGAGCAATGCGATCCACCCCGATGCTGAAGGCGTTGCTCTCTTCGTCGCTGGCACCCGCGTCACAAAAGGGCCGGCTGCCGACGTGGAAGGCAATGTGCGACGGCCGCGCGGAAAGCGCCACGCCGCCCGTGTCCTCCGGTGGTGGGATGAAGAACGACGTTGTGCTGCGCGCTTTTGTAAACAAGAAAACACAGGTTTATAGAAGAGGGGATACGGAAATGACACAAAAACCTAGCCGTCAAAAAAAAATGTATAGTATTTCCCTTTGCCGTATAGAAACCCATGTAGTGTTGTGCGTCTCCGGTATCATCATGTTCGGTGCGTTTCTCTTGCTGTACCTCGCGTCCGCTCTTTTGTTCGTGGCGGTGCCGCTGTGCTCCTGCTCCGCCAAACGCTCCGTGTCACTGCTCGTCGCGTGGACAACATGCTACCTGTGCTGGTTTCTGTACTCGCCGCTGTACGCGGGCCCGCCTCTGCTGCTGAAAAGTGCCGACCGTGATGTGGAGCTGCAGGGCGTGGTGCGCAACTGGGGAGACACCGTCACGTGCGACCCGCGCGTAGTTCGCGCCGGCTCACCGGCAGACGTCGCCGCTGCCATAAGCACATCCGAATCGGGCACGGGCGTGCGCGTCGCGGGAGGCACGCACTCGTGGTCGGGGCTGATTTGCACCAACGAGACGCTCGTGGTGCTCGAAGGGTGTGATATGAGCCTTGACGGCACGACCCTTGTGGCGTCGGCGGGGTGCAAAGTCAGCGAGGCGCAGCAGTTTCTGGGCGAGAAAGGGCGCGTGCTGCACGGATTCGGCAGCATCATGAAGCAGACGCTCGGCGGCTCCATCATGACGTCGCTGCACGGCGCGCAGTTCGACATGTTCACCGACCACCTCACTGCGCTGGAGGCTGTGCTGGCGGACGGCACGACGAGTCGAGTGGAAGGCGACGATCTGAAATGGTGGACGTCCTCCATGGGCATGCTCGGCGTCGTCACGCAGGTAGAGATTGCTACCTTCCCCTACACGTCGGTGCAGCGCGCGGGCACGTTCGAAACCTTTGAGTCGGCGCTGGCGCAGCTGGACAACGCGTCGCTGCACGGTTTGGCCATTACGGGGGTGCTCGAGAGCGATACATTCTACGTAGAGGCTTTCTCCGACCCGCAGCCGGCCAACTTTACCAAACTGTACGAGCACAACAAGTGGTTGATTTTTGGGTACGACAATGTAGTGCAGCCGCTGTTTGTGCTGATCGGGTGGGCGCTGCGAGGCGTGGACTTGACAGGGCTGCAGTTCAGCGAGCAAGACGAAAGGCTGGAGCTGACCCATGCTTGGTCGCACATCGTGGGGTACTCGAGCGGGTCTGGTTCCGAGTACTCGGTGCCGCTGCGCCACTGCAAGGCGGCGCTCGAGGAAATGCGCGCCATGAACGCCTACAGTCATGTGTACCTGCGCAAGGTGCGCGGGTCGGACTCGCCGCTGGCGTTTGCGAAAGAAGACTCGTGCACCATCGAGCCTTACCTTTTCTACACCTACAACTACGGAGTGGATCACGAGGCGTACATGGAGCGTGTCGAGTACATTGTGTCCAAGTACGAGGGCCGCACGCACTGGGGCAAGAAGTGGCATCTAGAGTACGGAAATGCGGTGCCCGAGTCTTTTAAGCAGTACAGGCAGAGCGTGGACCAAGACGGTGTGTTCATGAACGATTTTACGAGAGCTCTGCTGGACGGTGAGCGGTACGAGTACAAACCTCTGGCGTTTGCCTACCGCGGGGCCGTGTGGGTGACGTGCGTGTGGATTACTGTGGCGCTCGTGCCGTTAGTGCTGCTTTTGCCGACGACGAGCTGGAACCGCCAGTTTCAAATCGCGTTTGGCGCGCTCGCCGCCCTGTTCGCGTGGATCGCCATGAACATTCACGACAACAAGTGGGAGGGGGGCCAAGCGCACGGCCACGATCACGCCAAGCTTGCGTGGAGCCTGCTGTGGCTCGTGGTCACCGCAGTGCTTGTTTTCGACACGCTGTTCGCCTACAAGCGGCCGGTGTGGGTGCTGCTGCTGCGGGGCGGCGTGGCCGCCGGAGTGCTCGTGGACGCGGGCATAAAGCTGTGGGGCTGCGCCGCGTGCGAGCACGGGTTGCCCACTGTTCTGGTCGGCGTGGCGCTCGGAGCGCAGATCGCTCTCATGGCCGTGGACAAGCCCGTTCCCGCCGACTACGACAAACTGCAGCAAGATACACGAGAACCAAGATTCCCTTAATTTTTTTACCACCACTATATCTGACTGGACACTGGCTGCCATGAGACCGAGATCTGCGATGTCTGTGAGACAGCGTCGCTCGATGGCCGATCTTGGCCCCTCGTGGCAGCAGCATTTCGACACCGTGGCCGCGCAGGAGGGCATCTGGCTGTTCCGCCACAAAAAGAACAAGCTGAGAGTGGCCCTCGTGCCGCTGCCGAGCAACAACGTCGCCGCGCTGTCCATTGTCTTCACCGTCGGATCCAAAGCCGAGGTGACCGGAATGACCGGCAGCGCCCACATTCTCGAGCACGAGCTGTTCAAGAAATTTCCCGGGTTCGACATCTGGCACGATCTGGGCGACTACGGCGCGCGCATCAACGCCTCTACGTCCAAGAATCGCACCGAGTTTCACGAAATCATGCCGGCGAACAGAGTCGCGTCGGCAATCTACCTTGAGGCGCTGCGCCTTCGATCGGCACCTCTGACGGGTCTGCTCACGGAGAAGACGGTGGTGCGCAACGAGTTCGAGCGTGGCAAAAACAACCCTTCGAGCTACCATCGCGAGCTCGTGCACATTGTGGCCCTCATGGAGGGCTCGCCGATCGGATCCCAGCACGACATCGAGGAGATTTTAAAAAACAGGGACAAACTGCAAGCGTTTAAAAACGAGTTCTACTGCTGCGCCAACGCGGCCCTCGTGCTGTCCGGCACGTTCGACCCCGACGAAGTGCTGCAGCAGATTCACGAGCAGTTCGGCGATTTGCCCGCGGGAGATTCCACGCGCGACGGCAGAGGCAAGGACCAGGCGGAGCCTATTCTGCCGCAAAAGGGCATGCGCAGCGTGGACACTCCCGGTGAAATGCCCATGGCCACGCTGTCTTTCCGCGTCGGAGACGGCGTGTCCCGAGAGGGCATCGCTCTGCAGCTCGTGTCGCTGTGGTTCTCGTCGGCGGCCGCCGGGCCCTTCGCGGACATGCTGCAAAGCGACCCGGAGCTGCACGGCGTCGAAGCCGACTACGACAGGGTGCACGGCACGTCTCTCTTCATCGTTTGGATCATCCCCGTGTCCGGCGGAGACACCACGTCGCGCATCGAGAGGCTGCAGAATCAAATCCTGGCCCGGCTCACGAGCCCGTGCGGCATGACCGACGAAACTTTAACGGATCTAAAAAAGACGCTGTCGCAGCGCTGGCACACCGAGACCAACTCGGCCGCGGGTTTCACGTCGGCGGTCGTGGAGTCGTTCGCGCGCGCCGACACCCCGTTCGACGTCGTGCAGCGCCACCACGTGCTCGACGCTATCGAGCTGCAGGACGTGGTGCGGGCGTGCGCGCAGACGTTCATGCCCCATCGCATGACCGTCGGCCGGGTGCTTCCGGATCTGGCCCGAGTCAAAGTGTGGGAGGAGAAGGTGACGCCGTACGACGCAGGGGGAGACGTCTACGTGCCCGTTCGCGCCGCGCCCGCGCACAGGGTGCCGTTCGACGACGCCGTGGTCACGCCGTCCGGCGTCTACCTCACAGACCCGAGATCCTCGCAGGTGTGCGTGCGCGTGCACATACCCACCGAAGGCAGCAACAACGCCGAGGCGTCCATGCGCGCCTCGCTGGCGACGCTGGGCGTGAAGCTGAGCGACGGGGAGGTGCTGAAGGAGAGCCAGCTGCACAAAGAGTTCACGAGAAGAGGCGCCGCCGCGTCGGTGACGGGCACTCACTCCGGGCTGAACGTGCGGCTGGACGTCCGCGCCGAGGAGGACGTCGAGCGACTCGTCCACCTGCTGAAAGCCGGAGTGGCGCAGCCCATGGTGTCGCCGGCCGAGTTTCAGCGCAAGCAGCAGTTTCTGTCCGAGGCGGCCGTGGGCAGCGACTACGACGTGTCCGAGACGGCGCGCCGGCTTTTCTCGAGGTGCCTGTACCACCACGAGGACGACCCTCGCAGACTTATCACGGGCGCCGAAGAGGGGCAGCAGCTGCGCGGCATGGAGATGCGGGGCGCGATGGCGGGGCTGCAGGGTCTGAGCGGCAAGAGCGCGTGGGTGACGTGCGTGGCGCCCACGCAGGCGCACTGCCGCCTGGTGCGCGACGCCTTTGAATCTTCCGAAAAGGCGCACCACGACTCCGCGCTGGAGGCTCCCGGTGCCGGCCCCTACGCCGGGCGCGTGGTCACCCTGCCGCTGCAGGGCAAGACGAGCGCCACCATGCTCATGGGGTGCGCCAGCGCCATCTCCCCCGCGGACGACCACGCGCTGCCGCTAAGTCTGGCCGTCGACGCCCTCGGGGGAGGCTTCACCTCCAGACTCATGGCCGAGGTTAGGGAGAAGCAGGGGCTGACGTACGGGATTAACGCCGGCAGCTCGTTGAGCGATCCGCGCACCACCACCACGTACGTGGTTGGCACGTTCGCCCCGTCGCTGCTCGAGAGAGGCGTGAAGCTGTCCAGAGATCTGGTGCGCGACTGGCGGGACAACGGCATCACGCAGGAGGAGCTGGACGTGGCCAAGTCCAGGGCCATCGGGTCGGCCAACGTGGCGTGGGACGCACCACACAACGTGGCCGACGCGCTGCACGCCGCGAGGCTGCACTTTGAGGCGCCCGCCGCGCAGTGCAAGTCGCTGGCGGAGCGCGTGCAGGCGGTGACGCTCGAAGACTGCAATCGAGCTCTGGCGGCGCTGCCCCCCTTCGACGAGTGGGTGTGCGCGTGCGCGGGAGCCATACCTACAGAGCATACGATGTAATGCATGAAACAACTCTACGTCATTTTTTGTTCTTTACGCTTTACTAACATATCTATTTTTTCTCTTGCCAGACAACGGCGTACATGATAGCCACGTCTGCTAAATTCGCAAAGGGCTTCATGTAAATGCCTTGCGAGCGATTTCCGCCGGTGCGGCAGTCGGCGCTCAGCATGGTCGTGCTCCCATTCGTGTCCTGCTGATTGCCCACAATGCCCGCGCATATCAGCAGCACCCGGTTGTCGTCCTTGTCGCTGGGAGAGTACCTTCGCTGCAGCGAATACCTAGGATCCGCCGCAAAGTACACGCCCTGGCCGTACGCCTTTGCGTTCGTCGTCCCGGCGTTCTGAAACCCGTTCATCAGAATCTGAGGAAGCACTTCAAAGGGGCAGCCGTGAAACATGAGTCTCTCCGTGACGTCCAGATTCGGCTGGAAGAGCTGCAGCGACTGTTTCTGCAGCCTCAAGCGCGTGCCCCCACCCTTAAAGTGAAAGACACACTTGCGCTCTTCCGACGTGCCTTTCCCGGCGCAAACTATGCTTTGAATGATCGCTACAAGTTGCGGAGCCAGAATTGTTACATCCTCTATGCGCCTTCCGCCCGGCACGTCTTCCGTGCTCCACCTCCACGGACGCGCCGCAGCCGCAGGAGCAGGAGCAGCCGCAGCCGCAGGAGCAGCCGCAGGAGCAGGAGCAGGAGCAGCCGCAGGAGCGGCCGCAGGAGCGGCGTACGTAAATTTCCGCTTGCACTGCGAAACACAACTCCGCAAATATTCTGCGTACGTCAAGCCCTTCCCTTCCGCCAGTGCCTTTGTTGCACCCAGTCTGGCAAAAGCGTTTGCGGCCACCTTCCTGGTCAGCTCAATCTTGCACCCCGCACACTTGAACGTTTGCTCCGTCCCGCGCTTTCGAAACACGCTGGTCCCGCCGCCGCAGACTAAGCAGTAGGGACGTATCTGGTCGCTGTACAGCGTCGTCGTCTGGTACCCCTCAAAGCAGTACGCGCCGCCGCCTCCTTCCGCGAACTCCACCGTATACGGCATTGTCTTGTGCTTTACGCTCAGCTTCCCCGTACACTTCACGCGAAACATATTGCATCGATAGTGTCTCACAAGCTGCTTCACGTCGTCGTCGCTCATCGTCGCCATGTCCAGCTCAAACCCTAGACCGTCCGCCGCTTCGAACTTCTTCATGTGCACTGGCAGAGTGAGCTTCAGCCGGTGCCGGCGCTCAAATTCGTCGGCCACTTGGTGAAACAGAATAAGGCGCTGCGCGTCGCCCCCCTTCACCGTCGAGCTCTTTGCCGTCGAGCTCTCCCCCCCCGCGCTTGCCCCCGCGGCCGCCGCCCCGGCCGCCGCCGGTGCTGAACGCTTCGCCGCAGGCGTTTGGTCCGGCGGGCTCGCCGGCTTGCGCTTCGGAGCCGCGGTGCGCTGCACACACCCGCACTGCCGACCATGCTGACCACACGAGGGACACGGGCGGGTTGCCATGATTGCGAGAGTATCTTGTCTGGGTGGTTGCCTCTGGGTGGTTGCCTCGTTTCCTGATCGTTTGGTGGCTGGTCGCCGCGTAATAGAGTTACATACGTTAATCCCTTTTCATTTCCGTCAGGTTTCCGTGTGGCCATGTCCTGGTCATGTCCTGGTCGGTGCGGGTACTGTTATGTACTTAAATCACTTTTCTCTCAGAAATTTCGCCAGGGCGAGTCGTCAGAAGAAACCACCAAAACGAGTTGCTAGCAAGGGTTGTGGTATAGCAAAGTACCTTAATCCCCTTTTCTTTCCGCCAGGTTTCCGTGTGGTCATGTCCCGGTCGTGTCCTGGTTTCGGTTCTGTTTAGTACTTAAATGTATACATCTGGCGCTGCTCAGATTACGGCTACGGTTAAGTATCGTATGCACTTGTTGTAAGGAGCGTAGCAGTAACCACCCCGCTTTTTGTTGTTTGTGTAGGGAGTTTCGCGCTCTCAGCCATGTCCACACGCTCGAAGCGGTCGCGAACGACCCCGAAAAGCGCCCCCGCGGCCACGCCGGCACCTCTGCGGTGGACCGGGCAAATGCACCACATCTTTTTCACGCTGGTGCTGCCCACGGTGTTCGAGTGGTGCGCGCTGTCCGACTTCTTCATGCCGGACGAGCTGTTCCACGCGTATCCAGAGGAAAAGAACGGGTGCGTCACGACGCGCGGACCCTTCTCCGTGGCACACGCCGTGTGCAAAGACTGGTTCGTGGTGCTGTACAAAAGGATCCTCGCGCACCGTTTGCGCGCAGACTACGACATGCGCGTGCTGCGAAACAACACGGGCGGCATGCTCAAAAGAGGGCACGTCATGGTGTTTGCCTGGTGCCACCACACTCTCGAGCGGTACTTGTGTTACGGCGGCACACCACTTCACAAAGCCTACAACAGCGGCGTGGAGCTGGTGATGACAATGCAGCACTTCAAACTTTATTCGAGGTGGAAAGTATTTCTCACACACCGAGGGCTGCAGCGCATTTTCAATTCCATGATGTCGGGGTACACAGGAATGCGCGCTTCGACTGCGGTGCAGAAGGCGGCGCAAGAGGGGCGTTTTCTCATTAAATTTCGTGAACTCATACAGCAAATTATTAGTGAGGAGATGCACACCATGCTGCTTCGTGAAAATAAAAAAATTGGTAAAGCTTGTCTGGTGAAAATGGCACCTCCGTGGGATAAATACCTTCCGCTTCCCTGCTACTGGGTTGATAAAGCCGAATTCTCGCCTTATGTCTAAAGAATAAGATACTTTACAAGATACATAAAATTATATTTTATTAATGCAATTGTTCTACGATGTTACGGGGCAGCACGAGATGCGTTCCGAGAACGTTGCCCTCGGCGTCCGTGGACGTTTTCAAGTACTCGGGGTTAATAATGTCGAACACGCTGCGCATGCTCACAAGCTGCGCCATGAGACGATCCGAGTCTCGAAGTTGAACGCGATTGTTGCTAGCGTGCTCCGGAAACCGCAGCTCCGCGGCGGTTTCCACGTGCTCCTTCGTCGGCGTCATGGCGAGCACCGCCGCGGGCGGCAGCTGGGCTACCTCGCGAGGATCCAGCGCAAAGTTGGCTTTGTGCATGCGGTACACCTGGGTAGGGTGAGGCAGCGCCTTCTGCCAACCCTGAATCGGCTTGCGCAGCGCAAACGGGTTGACGGTGGTGTGCGCGTTCCCGTTCCAAGAGGCTCGTGAGAATACGGAGGCGCGCTGCGTGGCGGACATTTTTGTCACGTCCAAGTACTTGTTGGGCGACAGAAGCGAAGACGGATAGAACTGGCGAGTGCTGACGACGGGAAACCGCACGTAGCCGTGCAGGGGCGACACGTGGCACAGAGCACCGTTAGAGGAGCTTGGCGCTACAGCGGCGTTCAAGTAGTGTACCACGCCCTGCGCGGCGCGCACAAACGTGTTCGTCACCTGCATGGGGGAGGCGTCGCCGCAGGCTCCCATCGTGCCCGCCATCTCCGAGGTAACGTGAGTGATGAATTTCTTCATATTGTCAAAGCCTAGCGGAGTCGCGTCGGAGCTCGTCTCTGCGTCTACATCAGCAGAAAGCTCTTCGGTAGCCGCCTTCTCGTACGCGTCGCGCACCGTCAAGCCCTGCTTGGTCCATCCGTTCACAATGTCTCGGCTCAGATCTCCGGCCGACGCGTTGACCACGCAGTAACGCTGCGTGCTCGACTCTCCCGTCAAATGATCCTGCACGGATCTCTCGTAGATGCCGCACACCGCGTTGCTGTCGTCGGGACTCATCATGCGATCGTCCAGAGCTTGAAACTTGCCGTCGGTCAGGGTGAACACGCTCAAAGTCTCCGAGTAAGGGCCGTTGAGCCACACCTTGTCGGACGGAGACAGGTTGTAGTCCGGACTCAGAGAGACGACGACGCCGAGGTATCTTGGCTCGCCGGCAATCGCCGTTTCGACCGGAGAGACGTTGAAATTCTCCAGAAACTCCACGCTCTTCACGGACGCCGCCTGTCTTCCAAGAACGCCCAGAATAGCCTGTTTGCCGTCTGACACCGACGCGGGCACAGCGCCTGCGTAAACACTAGCGGTGCGATCCACAACTTGGTCTTTCGACAGCATTGTGTGACTTAAGAAATGCTTAGAGTCTCGCCCAGCACCGAGACGGTTGTATTTATAGTGACACAAAATTAGCCGGCGCATCAGTATTTTTTCAAGTAGTATATCAGTTGCGGCAGACCGCGCCATTAGCCCCGCAAAAAGCGAACAGTCATGGCAGCCCTTGCACACCACGGCATGTCTTACGCCGAGCAAAAGGACGCCATCGACGACGACCCCGCGCACGTGCGACTCTCCACTACTGGTGGGAAAGAGAGGCTTGCCGGGGAGATGTTGGAGACGCAGATCGCAGACTACGCGCCCGTGAAAGACGCCGTCGTGGCCGACGAGCAGGCGTTGATTAACGAGCAGTTTGCGGCGTCGCTCAGCGTGACGGGATTCGACCAGCAAGCCTACAAGCAAATTGACCAGGGAGCTGACGGAGCCTGCACGGTCATGGCTATTTTTCATTTGATTCACCTGCACGAGCTCGACCAAGAGCTACACGGCAAGTCGTGGACGAAAATCAAAGCCAAGAGCTACTGGAAGAGCGGGTGCTGGAACCCAATATCAAGAATGTGCGAGGATGTGCTTGGGGAGTGGGTGCCTCGTTTCTTTGCCGACACCCTTGACTTTGGCTTGGCGCTGCGAAAAAGGGGCATCCTCGGCATGTGCCGTCACCCAGATTTTCGCTACGTGCCCGTGAGAGGCAACCAAGCCAGGGAGCGGTACAACAACCCAATATTTTTCACGGACGTAGCCAAGGCGGGCGCGCGAGCGCGGTACGGAGAAGACGTGGCGAGCAAGAACCCGGTGACGTGCGCCGTGGGCCACTTTGTGGAGTCTCTGCTTGACGCGGGAAGGGTTGTCGGGGTCTCTTGGAACGCCCACGCGCGCGTCATCGTCGCGTACAACGACACTCACCTGCTGTTTGCGGACAGTTGGGACAGCGGTGTCATGTACGAGGCGCGAAACGAAGACTACTACGTGGCAGGCGTATCTACTGTACCCAAGTACAAGGTGTACATGTACTGCCGAGATTTCATTTACTTCGATCGACCGCTGCCCACTGCGGTTTTGACTGGAGAAAACACAAGAGAAAACACGACGGAAGAGAGTGCTGCGGCCGCGCCGCCACCGTCGCGCAGAAAGCGCCGGAGCCGCCGCGTCGTTGCTCGCGCAGCACCGTTGATCAGACCCATTCGCACTGATTTCTCCGTCACGAGCGCGTAGTGGGCGGCGTGGCCGCTGTTCACTTTTTTTTCAGAAGTATATATGCAACACAGACTTGAGCCAACGCACCGTGTCTTCTTCACGCCACATCGTTCTTGTATTTTTTTGTCTACCATGTCTATGCTCCGCAGAAAGCCCGCGGCGGTCGCGCCGTCAACGCAAGTCGTCTCCTCGGATCTGTACTTCAACATTCAGCCACAAACACACCCGGCCGTCGCGCCGACCGCCGACAAGCTGCGAGCCCAGACGCAAGTCATGGCCAACATGCAGACTCAGTGCGCCGATCTTTTCACGGCCAACCCGGGAGTGCGCAGCTTCCAGAACGGAGGCGAGATTTATCACACCTCGCAGCTGTACGGTGAGTCCGTCTCCGTCGAGGAACTCTCGCACAATATGAGCGAGTACGGGCTCTGCCTCGCCGTCAGCGCGACGATGCCGAGCAAAAACACCAATATTCTAGGCATGCTGGACGCCTCGCACCTGTCCGAAGCCAGCTGCAAGCAGGGATTTGCGCGCATCGAGACGGGCACAAAGGGGGCCATGGTCGTCTCGTTTCGCAGGGGGGCCAACAATCTGCACTACATAAACAGCGTAGATTTTCACGTCAATTGAATGAGTACATTTACAATAGACTTAAATATTATTTATTGTGCATAAATCTCATTTCATTTTACATTCTCTTCTACATTGTATATAAGAACTAATAAGAACCTCCAGACAGGTAGAAAAAAAATTTAATTCTGCGGGTACCTGTAGTTGATTTTAAGCTGCATGGAGCAGTTGTGCGTCACCGAGTTGGACGGCTCCACGTTAGACTGCAGGTGCAGCTTCAAGTTATCAAGCGAGGTGAACGGTAGACGCGCGATGACGTTGTCGTACAGCTGGTTGACGACCGACTGGACAATAGGTTTATCTATGCGATAGAAGGATCCTTCGACTTTTTCTTCGGACTGGGGCGAGAAGCCAAAGCGGTCCCAGTTTTTACTGTGTGGTGTGTTGCAGGTAGAGTTGAACAAGGCAGAGCAGAGAAGACGGGTGAATAGGCGCACGGGGAAAAAACACAGGGGAAGAGTGGAGGGACACGTACCTAATGACTTTGCACACCACGCTCTCCGCGGGCACATAGTAGGTGGTGGGCGTGACGGCAACGATGCCGTCCCACAGCTGCTCCTTGGTGGAGATGTTGCCGTAGTCCTGAAGATGCCGCTGGTTAAGCGACGAGTTCGTAGGAGTGTAAATGGGGCACGCAGTGTGACGCGCCTGCTCGTACGGCAGAAGACTGCACAGATTTACAAAGGATCCGTCTCCGCCGTAGGCGACGTGCTCCGACGCCTCGGAGGCGAGCTCGCTCGACTGCTGGGAGTACAGCCACCCAGCCTCGTTTTTCAGACCGGTCTGCTGCGCTTTGCTCTGAAAGAGATTAGCGGAGACGGAAACGCGCTTTGGAACGTCGCTGAACACGTTCTCCAAAGTAATACCAGTGATGACCACTTTTGAGCTGGCGGCAGACACGCCGTCCACGCCGTCGGCAAAGACGGCCGCAAGGTTGCGCGACAGAGGCATACTTTTTCCAAGATTGAGCTCGGTTGCTGTCAGGCTGGCGTCGACGACGACGTTGCGAGTGTGCACCTCGGACAAAGACGACCGCGAGGAAGTGTCCGCGGACTCAAAAAGAGAACTCTCGTCTACCGCCATCGGGGCCGCCAGCGGCTCCGTTGGCATGGCAGCAGGCGCTGCGGGAGCTGCATCTGGCGCAGCGGCCGCGCGGGAAGCGGAACTGTTGACTCGGGACATTATGATGAAACAGTAAGAAAGAAAAGGAAGGTGAAATGCTCAACGGGTTGTTAATGAGACAACAAAGGGTGCACAGTCAGATCGAAATATGTCGCCTCTTATATACAGCGAATTTTTTTGCTGGGTGCGCCACGTGCACCCTTTTTTTCCACCCTCAACAAGCACTTGCGCTTTCGCCTGTATAACTGGTCAGCCGTCTTTGCGTGCAGCAATACAGTCTCTGCCCCATGGCCGGCGTGCCCAACTACGGCGTCTCCATACAAACGTGCAGCGGTGAATTCGTTGCAGCAGATAGAGCCACCACCGTTGAACGTCCTCCTGCGTATCCCGTTATCTCGGAAGAAGACGGCGACACGGAAAGCGCCGACGCCGACCCAGACGCTGACTCAGACGCTGACTCAGACGCTGACTCAGACGACGGAGGCAACGCAAGAGGCAGAGGTTCCCGCCGACGCCGCGCTCCACCTTGGCATCGACTACGCAAAGACAACTTTTGGAAGCGCGTGGAAACACGACAGTTCTGGGACAAAAGAGACAAGGACGAATTCCTGACACCTATGTCGCTGTACTTTATAAGACAGTGTAGCCGCACGTCTGACTTATTCGACGATCCAAAAAAATTTATTCTCCCGGGACAAGTCGAAGAGGGTACCACCAATGTTCCCACGCGGTTGTGCAACACGCGCACCATGATGCTTGTGAAGCTCAAGGATAAAAAGTTCTTGCAAGCGGTTCAGGAACTGCAGGAGAACTTGCAATCGGGCTTCAAAATAGAGTGGTTGACGGTTCCGTTTTCACCAACAGACCCTGAAGAATACGAAGTTGACAATAAGAAAGCGGACTGGGCCAGAGACACGCACAAAGAGGCGGTGCGACTCTTTGCAAAAACCGTGAACAAAATGCACCAAGTCAAAACGCTCGTCGGCAACGCCAACGCGGACAGTACGGCGGCTACGAGTCGAATGTACACAAAAACACAGGCTGCCACATACATGGAGACGGTGCGCAAAAACATGTGGATTCTGAACAACCGCTTTGAGTACGATAGAAGCGCGGGGGGCTTCCGTCGCATCGTAGACGAACGTAAGGGAGCCATCGCGCTCATGTCGTCTGCAGCGTCCGCCGCAAAGGTGGTTGGCGGGAATCCCAACGTGCGCCCTCGCAACAACAACAATCGACGTTGGCAGTACAACAAACGCCCTCGGAGAGATTTGCGCGACGCACCAACCGAGAAACAAAAGCCGCACGAGTAAATTATGTACTTAGCTCATGTAGAGCACTCCACAACGGAGTTAGGGCGCGGCGAAAACGAATGTTGGTGCACTATATCCCTTGCGCTGTCTTTCAGAAGACTCCCAGGCTTTCATTGCACATCTCCTTCCTTGCAAATCTCATCATGCCAAAAACCAAACGCCGCCGCTCACTCCAGAAGCAAGCTATCCGCGAGATTCGAAAATTTCAGGACAAGGGCAAGTTCGCCACGAAGCAGCTGATTGCAAGGAGCTGCTTTCGCCGCCTCGCGCGCGGCATCGCGGCGGAGCACAAGGACGGGCTTCGGTTTCGTGAGGACGCGCTTGAAGGACTGCAGGAGGCGGTCGAGAGTCAGATCGTGAGGCTGCTGGCCAACGCGAACAAAGTCGCGGTGGCAGAGGGTCGCATGACGCTGCAGCCAAGAGACTTGGCCATCGCAAAGTCCATTATGGAAGATTCCGAAATCAACATCCCGGCTCGCGAGCGCGTTTCCCGCGATTTCATTGCGGAGGCGGTGATCGAGGACGACGAGGACGACGAGGACGACGAGGACGACGAGGACAATTACGTCCT